>Ga0105854_1000468_pt1 | contig 18453 bp, 14 predicted proteins | sample OrgsoiDNA_201058_FD_89679 | JGI IMG/M metagenome (GOLD analysis project Ga0105854, IMG submission 89679) | Permafrost soil microbial communities from the Arctic, to analyse light accelerated degradation of dissolved organic matter (DOM) -... | ecosystem: Environmental > Terrestrial > Soil >... | reverse complement strand
TGCCGCAGATGAAGAGCAGCGCGCCGACGAGCACGGTCGAGTGGAGCGGCGCGATCACGAGTTCGCAGACGCCGAAGCCCCCGGCGCCGGCGAACATCACGCGCCACGTCGCTCTCGACATCGCGGCGGCAGAGAGCGCCCCGACGAGTGCACCTGCGCCGAAGCAGGCAGAGACGACCCCGAACGTGCGTGGCCCCGCCTCGAGCGTCGTCTTCGCGAGGAGCGGCAGCAGGATGTTGAAGTTGAAGCTGACGGACGAGAAGACGACCATCATCGAGAGGATCACGAGCACGGTGCGGTTGCGCCGCGCGTACGCGAAGCCTTCGCGCGTGCCGCGCCACAGGGTGGGGCGGCGGCGGTCGAGGAGCGGGTAGAGCTCGGACACCCGCATCGCGAGGAGGCTGCCGAGGACGGCGACGAAGCTGAGCGTGTTGAGCGCGAAGCACCAACCCGAGCCGAACGCGGCGATCAGGATGCCTGCGAGCGCCGGTCCGAAGATCCGCGCGGTGTTGAAGAGGCTCGAGTTGAGCGCGATCGCGTTCGGCAACTCGTCGCGGCCGACCATCTGGAAGGTGAGGTTCTGCCGCGACGGCGCGTCGAAGACGAGTGCGGTGCCGGTGAGCACGGCGATCGCATAGACCTCCCACAGGCGCACGTGCCCGAGCAGCGTGATCGCCGCGAGCACCGCGGAGAAGAACATCTGCACCGACTGTGTGACGATCACGACGCGGCGGTTGTCGAATCGGTCGGTGACGACGCCGGCCAGCAGGCCGAGCACCGTGAACGGGCCGAAGCGGCAGACGGAGAGCAGGCCGACCGCGAGCCCGCGCGAGTGCGGCTCGAGCACCACGACGAGCCACGCCATCGCGATGTTCTGCATCCACGTCCCGGCGACGGACGTCAGTTGTCCGAAGAAGAAGAGGCGGTAGTTGCGGTGGCGCTGGAGTGACGCGAAAGTGCGGGCGGACGCGAGCCTGAGCAGCGTCAAAGGGTGCGTGCCTCCAGCAGCCTTTCGAGCGCCGGGAGCGCGGCTTCCAGGGCGTCGCGCTCCTCGTTCGTCAGCTCCTTCAAGTGCTCGACGAGCCATGCAGTGCGGCGCTTGCGGACATTCACGAGCACGCGCTCGCCGGCCCCGGTCAGCGTCAGCCCGATGCGGCGCCGGTCGGTTGCGCGGGTGCGCTCGATCATGTGCGCGATCTCGAGCCTCGCGATGTGGCCCGACATGCCGGGTGCCGAGATGCCCTCGTGCTCAGCGAGCTCCGAGGCGGTGATGCCCGGGTGCTTCTTGATCTGGATCAGCAGCGAGACCTGGCCGCCTGTGACGCCGAGCGAGTGGATCTCACGCCGGAGCTCGCGCGCGATCCGCAAGAGCACCGGCCGGAGCTGGTTCGCAAGAGTCGCGGATTCGTTCGTCACGGTAATCATTAACCTCATTAACTATAGCAAACCGCTCGTCCCTCTAGATCTGCCAGACACCGCCCTCGACGAGGGTCACCCGGCGTCCTTTCTGCGTGACGCCGATCGCCTCCAGGTCGTCGGTGCCGATCATCACGTCGATGTGCGTCTTCGACTTGTTGACGCCGTAGCGCTTCCGCCCGATCGGCACGGTGCGTGTCTTCGCGAAGCCGGAGCCGAACGCCATGTGGGCGGCGGCGTTCTCGTCGAGCAGGCCGTTGTAGTAGATGAGGCCGGTCTGGCCGATACGTGACGAGGAGTCGACGAGCGCGATCTCGCCGAGCCGCTCGGAATTCGGGATCGCGGCGAGGTAGCGCGAGAGCCAGTCGCGGTCGGTTTGGCGCTTCGCCTTGAGGCGCACGAGGCGGCCGCCTCGGAACTCGCCGGAGAGGTTCTCGATCACGCGACCGCCGAAGCTGCGCGGACGCGAGCAGCGGAAGGTGCCCTCGGTCGCGGCGGCTTCGGGGGAGATGAAGCACTCCTCGGTGGGGACGTTCATCGCGATCTGTCGTCCCCAATGGTCCTCCTCGCCGCCGCCGCGCCACATCGAGTACGGCGCGATCCTGAGGCGCAGGTCTGTGCCGCGGTCACGCACCTCGAGCTCGGCCAGGTCGAGCTTCGTCAGGCGCCTGGCGCGCCGGCGCAGCGTCGCGAGGTGGTCGGTCCAGCCTTTGTGGCCGGGCGGGTCGCCGGGGCCGATGCGGCAGAACGAGAGCAGGTCCTGCGCGAGCCGCCGCTGCGCCTTCGCCGAGTCCATCCCGGGAAAGACGCGGGCGGCCCAGTCCTCGGTCGGCCACGCACAGATCGTGCCGCGCAGGCGTCCCTCGCGGCGGATGCGCGCCATCTCCGCGCCGGCGGCGAGCCGCTTCGAGTCCTCTGCGACCCGCTCCGGCGGCAGGTCGGCGAGCACGCCGAGCTCGTGCTCACCGATCACGTGGATGACCGCGACATCCTCGTTCCCGAGCGCGCGCGTGCTCTCGCGCTGCCACGTCGTGCGCCGCCCGAGCGCCGCGTTGGAGCCGTGGCGGATGCGCGCCGCGTAGATGCGACTGTCGTCGTACGCCACGTCGACGGCGGCCGCACCGGCGCGGTAAGCGGCCTCCGCGACGGCGACCGCAAGCTCGCGGTGCGCAAGCCCGACCCGCGCGAGGAGCGTGTCGCCCCGGCGGAGAGCCACGCAGCTGCGCACGAGCAGCTCGGCGTAGCGGCTGAGCTCCTTCGGCTTCATCGGCTGCGGCTGCATTCGCGGGGACCGTAATGGGTACGGTCCGTCCATGCCGAATCCCCTGGATTCGCTGCGCGCCCTCGGCGAGCAGCTGCGCACGCAGATCGGCGAGGAGCTCGACATCGATTCGCTGCGCCGCCAGGAGCCCGCCCGGCCGCTCGAGGACCTGCTCACGGAGCTCGAATCCCTGCCCGGGCTCGAGTCGGTGAAGGAGCAGGTGCGCGCGCTCGTCGCGTTCCTGCGCGTGCAGGCGCGCCGCAAGGAAGCGGGGCTCCCGGAGGTGGCGACGACGCAGCACCTCGTCTTCCTCGGCAACCCCGGCACCGGCAAGACGACGGTCGCGCGGCTGCTCGCGCAGATGTATCGCTCGATGGGCCTGCTGAAGCGCGGGCAGCTCGTCGAGGTCGACCGCGCCGGCCTCGTGGGACAGTACGTCGGCCTGACCGCGATCAAGACCGAACGCGTCGTGCGCAAGGCACTCGACGGTGTGCTCTTCGTCGACGAGGCGTACGCGCTCGCCCGCGAAGGCGAGCGGCTCGACTTCGGCGACGAGGCGATCGAGACGCTTCTGAAGCGCATGGAGGACAACCGGCACCGCCTCGTCGTGATCGTCGCCGGCTACCCGCGCCTGATGCGCCGGTTCCTCGAGTCGAACCCCGGCCTGCGCTCGCGCTTCTCGCGCGAGATCGAGTTTCCCGACTACTCGACCGGCGAGCTGGTGGAGATCTTCGGGCGCTTTGCCTCGGAGGCGCAGTACACCCTCGGCGAGGGGACGCCGGACGCGTTGCGATCGATCTTCGCCGGCGCCGGGCGCGACGACTCGTTCGGCAACGCGCGCTTTGCGCGCACGCTGTTCGAGCAGGCGCTGAACGCGCAGGCGCTGCGGCTCGGCGAGGGCGACGTCGAGCGTCTCTCGGAGGACGAGCTCAAGTGCCTGACGCGGGCCGACCTGCTCGCGGGCGCCCGCACGCTCGGCGAGGAGCCGCTCGCTCCTCGTACCGCCTGGTTCGGCCGGCGCCGCTGAGTACGCTCATCGCGTGGAGCCGCTGAACGTTTGGGACTACGAGGCGCTCGCCGCTGAGCACCTCGAGCCGGGGGCGCACGGCTACTACGCCGGCGGGGCCGGCGACGAGCAGACCCTGCGCGACAACGTCGAGGCGTACCGACGCTGGATCTTGCGGCCGCGAATGCTCATCGACGTCGAAGGATGCACGACCGCCACGACCGTGCTCGGGCAGGAGATCTCGATGCCGCTCCTCGTGGCGCCGGTCGCGTTCCAGCGTGTCGCGCACCGAGACGGCGAGGTGGGGATGGCGCGCGCGGCGCTCGGCGCCGACACGATCGTGTGTTACTCGACGCTCGCCACCTCGACGCCGGCCGAAGTCGCGGCGACGGGCGCGAAGCGGTGGTTCCAGCTCTACGTGCTCCGCGACGAGGGCGTCACGCACGAGCTGATCGCGCAGGCGCGCGAGTGCGGCTTCGGTGCGCTCGTGCTCACGATCGACGCCCCGGTGCGGGGCAATCGCGAACGCGACCTGCGCACGGCCTTCACCGTGCCGCCGGACCTGCCGGTCGCGTCGTTTCGCCGCGGCGGCATCACGCCGCGGGAGGTGTTCGACATGATCAGCCCGTCGCTGACGTGGCCCGACCTGGAGCGGATCGCCGGCGAGGCGAAGCTCCCGCTGCTCGTGAAGGGTGTGCTCACCGCGGAGGACGCGCGGCTCGCCTGCGAGCACGGTGCGGCGGGGATCGTCGTCTCGAATCACGGCGGCCGGCAGCTCGACGGCGTGGCGGCGACGATCGACGCACTGCCCGAGGTGGTCGAGGCGGTGGACGGACGCCTGGAGGTGCTCGTCGACGGCGGCATCCGGCGAGGCGGTGACGTCGTGAAGGCGCTCGCTCTCGGCGCGCGGGCGGTGCTCGCGGGGCGCGCGCCGCTCTGGGGCCTCGTCGTCGGCGGCGAGGCGGGCGCACGGCACGTCCTCGAGCTGCTGCGCGAGGAGATCCGGCTCTCGCTCCAGCTCGCCGGCTGCACGTCGCCCGCGGATGTAACCCTCGGGCATGTATCCCGTCGTCTTGTCCAGACAGCCGGCCCGACTACGCTGGAGGGATGAGAGGGGTCGCCGTTCTCGTCGCCGTGGTCGCGGTGCTCGCGGTTGCGCCGGGGCCGGCTCCTGCCGGTACGCCGCCCGGCTGCGGCCTCCCGGCGAAGGGGCCGTTGTGGGTCGACTACGCCGGGCACGACGCGCCGATCACGCCGAGGCCGGGCCTCGTGCTCGCGGTCTCCTCCGGCACCGAGGTGCCCACGGCGATGCGTCAGGCGGGGGCGGCGACGATCTTCTTCGACCTGCACTTGAACGACCGCGTCGGCACGACTTCGACTCCCGCCGACCCGGCCACGATCGCCGCGAAGGCGCAGAAGGAGTTCGACTTCGCCGTGCAGGTGACCGGCTGCGCCACACCTCTGATCGCCGAGAACGAGCTCTTCGGCGCGCAGACGCCGACCCCCTGGAGCACGACGAACGCGCAGTACCGCGCGAACGTGCTCAGTCTCCTGCGAGCGCTGAACGCTCTTGGCGCCACCACCGCGCTGACGATCGCCAACCCGCCCTACACCGGCGGCGACGCGGCCGACTGGTGGCGCGAGGCGGCCCAGACCTCGATCCTCGTGCGCCAGGTGTACTTCACCTCCCCGGGCCCGAAGGCGCTCTACGCGCTCGGCCCGCAGCGTGGGAGCCGCGCGATGCGTCGCGGGCTGCGGGGCCTCGTTGCGCACTTCGGCGCGATCGGGATCCCCGCGGGCCGCGTTGCGCTCGAGTTGCAGTTCCAGTCCGCCCCGGGGCAGGGCGGCCGCCAGGGGCTCCAGCCGTCATCGGCCTGGCTCGAGATCGTCAAGCTCGAGGCGCTCGCCGCGCAGCAGGTCGCCGCCGATACGCACATCGAGGGTGTGTGGTCGTGGGGCTGGCCGAGCTTCTCGGTCGCGGGCGTCGATCCCGACAAACCGGCCGCGGCCTGCGTCTACCTCTGGGCGCGCGACCCGGCGCTCTGCGACGGCCCGGCGCTCGCCGGCGCCGGCTTCGACGCGTCCCGCACCGAGGGCCAGATCGCGCTCCCGGCGGGCGTGCGCTGCACACTCGGCGACCAGCGGATCACGAAGGACGAGGTCGCGCGCGCGGCCGCGATCACCGGCGATCGCGAGGCGGCCGCGAGCGCCCTCCTTCAGCGGGCCGCCCTGCGCGCGGAAGGGGGCGTGGATCCCGAGACGGTGCTGGCCGCGGAGCGGTGGATCGTCCGCGACCGCTTCGGGGGGAGCGTCGCGCGCTACCGCGCCGCGCTGAGCGATGCGCACGTCACGCTCGCCGATGCGCGCTCGATCGTCGCCGACCGGCTTGCGCGCGGACGCGTCCAGGAGAGGTTCCGGCCGCGGCCGCCAACGGACGCGCAGGTCGCCGCGTTCGTCTCCACCTACGCGGCAACGAACGTCAGGCTCGTCGCGGTCGATCCCGAGGCGCCCTGGCTCGGCGACGCGGTCCGCGGGTTCGCCGTCGAGACGCTCGCACCGAACGAGGTCTTCGCGCTCCCCACGGGACGCCGCGCGCAGATCGACACCGTCGACGGTCGCTTCGCCGTGTCGCCGCTCGGGCCGTCCCTGCCCCTCTTCGCGCTGGCGCCCGCCCGTGCGCGCGACGTGGCGCGGGGGGTGCTCGGCCGCTTTGCGAAGGACGCCGTCTACCAGCAGTGGCTTCGCACCAGGGAGGGCAGTCTGCTCGGGGACGCCGTGTGCGCGCGAGACGACCTGCCCGCCGAGGGCGGCGTCGACCTGACTGCCTGGGTGCCGTTCCTCGGCGGCTGAGTCAGGCCGTGTCGGAACGGGCCAGCACGCCGACCACGAGCGCAGCGAGCGCGGACGGGTCGAACGGCTTCGTCACGTAGGCGAGCGCGCCGAGTTCGTGGGCGCGCGCTTCGTCGGCGGCCGCTGTCTCGCCGCTCAAGAAGATCACCGGGATGCGGCGGGTCCGCTCGTGTCGGTTCAGCGCCTCCGCCAGCTGGAAACCGTCGAGCCCGGGCATCATCACGTCGGTCACGACGAGATCCGGGTTTTCGAAGCGCGCCCGCGCGAGGCCGTCATGGCCATCTGCTGCTTCGAGGACGCGGAGGCCCTCGAGCTGGAGGTTGATCGCGCAGAGCAGCCGAGTCGCGGGGTCGTCGTCGACGATCAGTACGCACAGCGGGGTCCCGGCCCTGTCGGGACTTCCACCGGGGGTCTCCATCTCCGATCCTCCTGGGTCTCGAGCGTGATCGTCGAGGGTGGTGCTGGGCTCGACGGCTGCTCCGACCTGCTCTGCTGAGGGCGGTTCGTTTCGCGAGTCGGCTGCTTCGGCCTCGCGAGATGGGTCGCTGCGCCGGTTCGTTGCGGCACCGCGCTGGAATACTAACCCGTCCGACAGGTATTCTTCAAGTGTTTCCTGGCCGGCGAGTTAGAGACTGGTTACGAAGCATGGTGGAGAACGAGATTCAGCACCTGCGTGTCCTGATCGCGAACGAGCGCCGCGATCGTCTCGCGCTGCTCGCCCAGGTCGTCAGTGGGCTTGGGCACGAGGTGATCGCGCGCGAGGTCGACGTCAGGGAGGTCGGCGCCGTGACTGCGCGGGAACGGCCCGACGTCGCCCTGGTCGGGCTCGGCCTCTCTTCCGAGCACGCCCTGACGCTGATTGCGGAGATCGTCCATGAGGCCTCCTGCCCCGTGATCGCTCTGCTGTCGGCGAAGGATCCCGCCTACGTCCGCGAGGCGGCGAAGCGCGGAGTCTTCGCCTATATCGTCGACACCACTCCGGAGGAGCTCCAGAGCGCGATCGACGTCACCCTTCAGCGCTTCACCGAGTATCACAACCTTCAGGGCGCGTTCGGACGCAGGGCGGTGATCGAGCAGGCGAAGGGCATCCTGATGGCCCGCAACGCGATCGACGCCGAGCGCGCGTTCGAGCTGCTGCGCGAACACTCTCAGCACAACGGCCAGAGGCTCGCAGACGTGGCGACGTCGATCGTCGACAGCCACCTCTTGCTGGTGCCGTCCGCGTCCCAGCCACTCGCAGGCGGCTGAGCGCCGAGACGAGCGCCGTCAGCCTCGGGGAGCGGCGTCCCCGCGAGGTCGGTGCTACGCTCATGGGTGGTCCCCTAACCATCGGGGCCAGGCAGTGTCCGCCCTCAGCAGAGCAGGTCGGAGTGCGCTGACCGACGCACGCCGTGGTCGGCAATGAAGCTCGGCTGAGGAAGGGACCAACGATGAAGTTCTCCACGTACCGGCCGCGCGCCACCGGCTGGCGTTCCAGCGCGACCGCGGCGATCGGGCTGTTCTCGCTTGCGTTGCTCGCAGGTTTGGCGCTCGGTGGTAGCGCGGGGGCGGCGCCGGCGGCCGTTCCGCTTGCAACCGCCGATTCGTTCGCGATCCTCGCGGGCGCAGGAATCACCAACACGGGGCCGACCACGGTCACCGGTGACATCGGGACATTTCCGACCACGACGTTCACCGGTGGAGCGTCGCTGACCGTGAACGGGACGAACCACGCCGGCGACGGAGTCACGCAACAGGCCAAGACCGACCTGGTCACCGCCTACAACAACGCCGCCGGCCAGGGGCCGACCTCCCCGATCGCCGCGGACCTCGGCGGCCAGACGCTGACGGCGGGCGTCTACAACTCCGCCTCCTCGATCGGGCTCACCGGGGTTCTGACGCTGAACGGCGGCGGTGACCCGAACGCGGTCTTCGTCTTTCAGGCGGGCTCCGCGCTCACCACCGCATCGGGGAGCCAGGTCAACCTCATCAACGGGGCCCAGGCGTGCAACGTCTTCTGGCAGGTCACGAGCTCCGCGACGCTCGGCACCGGGTCGAGCTTCCGGGGAACGATCATCGCCTTGACCAGCATCACCCTCACCACGGGTGCAACCGTTGACGGGCGCGTGCTGGCCCGAAACGGCGCGGTGACTCTCGACACCAACACGATCACACGGTCGACGTGCGCGGCTCCGGCGGCCACTACGACCGCGGCGACGACCGCGGCTACCACGACAGCGGCCACGACGACGGCCACGACGACGGCCACGACCACGACCACGGCCACGACGACCACCGCCACGACGACGACCACGACCACGGCCACGCCCAAGCCGAAACCCAAGCCCAAGCCCAAGCCGAAGCCGAAGCCCAAGCCCAAGCCGGCGAAGCGCGTGGCGGCGATCAAGACAACGAACCGCGTGGCGGCGATCAAGAAGACCCTCGCCACCCCAAAGCCGAGGCCGGTCGTTCACACCGCCGGCTTCACCGGTTGAGCACCGTTTCGCAGGTGACCACGAGCGGGCGCCGCCGGCGCCCGCTCGCCGCGCTCATCGCGGCAATCGTGCTCGTTGCGCTGCCCGCCGCGTCCGCGACGGCCGGCGCCGGGACTGTGCATGCGAGACAGGAGATCGTTGCGCTGCTGCGCCCGCACGAGGCTCGCTCGCTGCCGAGGGCCCGGTCGGCGGGGCTCGGCCTCGTGCCGTCGATCACACCGATCACGGCGGGCCGCACCGTGCTGCCGCTCCTCGCGCGCCGCGGGCAATGGCTGAAGGTGAGGCTTCCGGGACGCCCGAACGGCCACACCGGCTGGATCAACCGTGTTGCGACGATCAGCTCGGTGACCGGTTGGCACATTGTCGTCGACCGCTCCCGCAAACAGGTGACCGTGTACCGGGCGGGTCGCCCGGTGCGCGTCTTTCGAGCGATCGTGGGCAAGCCTTCGACACCGACGCCGAGTGGCGAGTTCTTCGTCGAGGAGTCGATTGCCTTGCGGGCCGGCGATGTCGGCGCGCCGTTCGCGCTCGCATTGAGCGCGCGCTCCAACGTCTTGCAGGAGTTCGACGGAGGCCCGGGCCAGATCGCCCTCCACGGCCTCGCGAACGTCGGCGGAGTGCTCGGCACGGCGGTCTCCCACGGCTGCATTCGGCTCGCCGACGACACGATGCGCTGGCTCGCTGCGCGCATCGTCCCCGGCGTGCCGGTCACCATCTCGGGCTGAGGGCGCTCAGCGGCCGGCAGTGGTTGCTGAAGGGGCGTCGAGCGCGCGTGCCAGCTGCCGCCGTGAGTCGATCTCGAGCTTGCGGTAGACGCGGCTGAGGTGCACCTCGACCGTCTTCACGGTCACAAAGAGCGTCTGCGCGATCTCCTTGTTGCTCAGACCGTCGGCCGCGAGTTGCGCGACTCGCCGCTCGCTTACGGTCACGGCGTCGAGCCCGCTGAACTGGACCGTCCGGCGGTGCGCGCCGGTGGCGGCGAGCTCGTCGTTTGCGCGTTCCACGAGCGGCGTCGCCCCGCACAGGTGCGCGAGGTCGATCCCCTCGCGCAGCTGCCGGCGGGCCTCGCTGCGCTGGTTCGCTCTCCGGAGCCCGGCGCCGAGCTCGACGAGCGCACGCGCGTGCTCGAGCCGCGCCGCAGAGCCCGCGAGCGCGTCGACGGCCTCGTGCAGGTGCGTCAGCCCGCGGGCTCCGCCCTCGACGAGACCGAGTGCGCGCAGCGCGGTGCCGATCGCGCGCGGCCCGCCCCACGCCTGCGCCAGCGAGAGCTCCGTCCCGGCCAGCTCGACTGCAGGTGCGCGCTCGCCCAGCGCGTGGAGCGCGAGCGCGGCGTCCGAGCGCCAGGCGTAGTTCGCCGGGTTCTCGAAGCCGATCGATTGCGCGGCTTGGCCACACGCCTCGAAGTCGGCGAGCGCCTCGCGTGCGCGTCGCTCTACCAGGTGGAAGTTTCCCCGGAGGGTGAGGAGAAAGATCTTCAGGGCCTCGGGCATGCGGGTGTCCGACGGGTCGATCAGGGTCACGAACTCCCGTGCGTCGTCGAGGTCTCCGGACTCGATCGCGATCCGCGCCGACCTGCCCGACGCGACGATTGCCGTCGTGTCCGCGGCCAGCATGCGCCCGAGCTCGAGCGCCTCGTTGACGTCTCTTCGCGCCGCGCGGAGGTCGCCGCACACGAGTGCGAGCAGAGCGCGAACGCTGATCAGGTGGCTGACGGCGACGGCGTCGCCGTGGCGGCGCCCGGCGGCGAGCGCTGCGCCGACCAGCTCGCTTGCCCGATCTGTCTCCTCTGCCACGATCAGCACTGCGGCCGCCGAGTACAGCGCGGCGTCGCGCATCTTGGCGAGCCGGCCGCTCGCGAGAGAACGCAGAGCCAGGTCGATCGCGAGCCGGCGGTCGCGACCCTGTCGCATCGCGTGTTCGCTCAGGACGGCGAGCAGCCGATCGCCTCCGATCGAGTCGGAGAGATCGCCCTCCCTGATCTCTGTGAGCCGCACGACCGCCGCCGGATAGAAGCGCGCCATGCCCCAGCTCGTCCCGATGAGCTCGCAGACGAGCTTCTCGCGAACTGTCGAGGGCAGTGGCGCGGCATCGTCGAGTGGGCGCCGCGCTGCTTCGACCGATTCCTCGAACCTCCCCGAGAGCCAGAGCGCTCGACTGTGGCGCAGCGCGAGCAGCGCCGCCTGCTCGGGATCGGTCGCTGAAGCGAGGGCGCTCCTGAAGTGCTCGACCGCAGCGGGATCGCCCGTCAGTTGCTCCGCATCGCCGAGCTCGGCCAACACGTCGCCGATCTCGGGAGCAGGCGGCGGTTCGGCGAGCGCGCGACGGAGATAGACCGCGGCGGTCTCGGGAGCTCCTTGCTCGTGCGCGCGCCGTGCCGCCTGGCGCAGCGTTTCCGTGATGAACGCGTCTGCCGCCGGCAGCACCAGGACCGAATGCCCTGCCGCTTGCTCGGGTGGTGCGCCGGAGGCGAGCAGCAGCTCGGCGGCGCGGCGGTGCGCGGCCATCCGCGCGCCGCTGCTCATCCCTTCGAGGACAGCCGTGCGGATGACAGGGTGGCTGAACTCGAGCGGGCTCTCACGCTGGAGGATGTCGGTGCGCACGAGCGCGCTTGCGGCATTCAGAGCTGCGGTTGCGTCGAGGTCGGCGAGCGTCGCCGCAAGCCGGAGCTCGGTTTGGTCGCCGAGGATCGCGGCGGCGTGCGCGAGTGCGACGGCCTCGGCCGGCAAGCGGGAAAGACGAAGCGACACGCCGCGTGAGACGGCTTCTCCGCCCAGTTCGAGTAGGTGCGGCGCCTGCTCGGCACTCGGCTCGATCCCGCGGCGCGCGACGCTCTCGAGCAGGGCCGTGAGGTAGAGCGGGTTCCCTCCCGATGCCCGCCGAAGAGCGGCGGCGAAAACCGGGTCGGGCTCGCCGCTGAGAAACACCTGCGCGAGTGTGCCGGTCGCTGCCAGGCCGAGCGCACCGGGGCGAATGACGGTCGCCAGCGGATCGCTGAGAATCTCCGTCACGAGGTCCGGCGCTCCGGCCTGCTCGGGCGGTCGCGTACCGAGGAGGAGCAGGAGCGGCAGTCCTTCGAGCCGGCGAGCGAGGTAGCCGAGCCAGCGAAGTGACGGTGCGTCCGCCCAGTGCAAGTCATCGACGACGACCAACGTCGGTTGTCGGAGCGCAAAGTTGGCGGCGAGCCAGTAGAGGCCGTGCAACATCGCGAACGACATCTCCGCCGTGGTCGCGTCCGCCTCGCCCGGCGTGACCGCGAAGAGCGGCGCCGCCAGCCCGGCCGCTCCGGAGAGCAGTTCCGCACGCGCGCCGGCCGATTCGCCGGCGAGCCGGTGCTCGAAGAGTTGCCGGACGATCCCGAAGGCGAAGTCACCTTCGAGCTCACCGGCGCGAGCCGTCAGCACGTCGAAGCCCGAGGCGAGCCTGCGCGCTTCCGCGAGCAGGCTCGTCTTTCCTATCCCGGCGCCGCCTTCGACGACGACGAGGTGGCCGTCGCCGCTCCGACACGCCTCGACCAGGGCTTGCAGGGCAGCCAGTTCTGCCTCGCGTTCCAGCAGCGGCCGTGCCGAGGGTGCACGTTCGCGGCGAAGTGGCACGTGTGTCGCACCGGCCGTTGCGTCGGCTCCTTCGAGTTCGAGCGCGAAGAGCCGCTCGGGCTGGTCGAAGCCGGCGAGCCGGCGTTCGCCGAGGTCATGCAGGAAGCCTTCGACCGGGAGATCGTGCTGCACGAGGCTGCCGGTCGTGCTCGTGAGCAGGATCTGGCCGCCGCGGGCGGCCGCGCCGACGCGGGCCGCGTGATGCACGGCGACGCCGACATAGCCGTCGTCGCCGACCGCCGCCTCGCCCGTGTGGAGGCCCATGCGCACGCGCACGGTGACCGCTTCCGGCCACTCCTGCACGGCGAGCGCTCGCTGAGCCCGTGCTGCGGCGCTGAGTGCGGCGCCGGCGCTGCGAAAGACGGCGAAGAAGGCGTCGCCTTGCCGGTCGACTTCGATTCCTTCGTGCGCGGCGAGCGCGGAGCGGATCAGGCGGTTGTGGGTCTCGAGCAGGTCGCGGTACCGGTCGCGGCCGAGGTCTTTCAGCAGGCTTGTCGAGCCCTCGATGTCGGTGAAAAGGAGGGTGAGTGTTCCGGTCGGGAGCTCGGAAGGGGGTGCCATGAGCGGCCCGGCAATCGTAAACCTCTAGCTCTGGTTCGAGGGTGAGCCGCTCGGGTAGTTCTGGCGCCAGTTCGTTTCGGCCCGATCGAGTACCTCGTTCAACGTGCGCCCGCGAAGGCCACGCCTGGTGTCGAGCGTGTAGCCGTTGCGCGCAATGTGGAGAGGATCTGTCGGTGTGAAGCTGGCCTCGAAGAATCCGGGGGCCGTTTCGCGTACGCAGATCGTCACGTCGGAAAGCTTGCGGATCTCTTCAGGAACAGCCATCCCGGGGAGCGGACCGCTGTGGCCGACTTTGAGCTGTTCGATTCGGGCGGAGATGCTGTCGACATCGTCGCCGATCCGAGCTGGGACGACCCCTGCGTCAACCGCTCTGCGCAGAGCGCCGAGCAACTCGTCGGTTGGGCGCTGCAACAGTTCTGCCGGCTCCAGAGGCACGCCTTCTCGATGCCAGGCGTAGAAGACCTCGGTCGGCAACGCGGCCGCTTCTTCGCCGGCACCCGCTCGCGGGACGTTCGCGGTGGCGGCGGCTCGCACGGAGGCGTCGACCAGGCCCTTGAGATCCGCGGCCGGGATACCCGTGGCCCCGACGAGGAACGCGGAGTCCGCAGCATCTGCATCCGACAGAGACATGCCCTGCAGCACCGGTGTCAGGGCAGCGAGGTAGCGCTCGAACTCGGACGTTCGGTTCGACTCGTTCGGCAGCGTCAGGTCGATGGCGCCCGTCCCTTCAACTCCGAAGCGCACCGGGGAAGAGGCGAGTTCGTGGCCCGCCTGGTCGAAGACAGCTATCCGGACATTTGGTCGTACCGCTGCATCGCCCTGGTCGAGCGGTCCCGTGGAAATGCCGTAGCGCCCATCCGCGTCGGTGACGACCTCATCGCCGAGCGGCTCTTCGTCCCGCAAGCGAACGGCGAAGGCGCGGACGAGGGCACCGGCCACGGGGAGCCCGCCGCTTTCCCGAATCGTTCCAACAATGAGGCCGTTCCCGCCGCCGTCCGACACCGCTCATTTCCTTCCTCGTCTCGGCGGCAGCTTACCCCCCGGTTCCCCAGACGCGGCACGCCTGCGCGTTGTAGGTTCACCCGCGGATGTTGAGGGGGTCACCGCACGCCTGTCGTTTGCGACTGCCTCCGCATCCGCGCTCAGCGCCTACGAGTTCCGAGCCGCACGGAACCGGAATGAGCCAACACCTACCCCCGAAAGAGGAGGACGCACGTGCTCGGAAAGCTCGCAGCGATCACCGTTGCACTCACCGTACTCGCGGTACCCACAGCAAGCGCAGCGACCACAGACACCGCTACGGCCGTAGCGGCGCCCGGACCGTATCTCGTCGATGCGCCGGTCACGTTCACGTCGACCACGCCCTGCACGACGGCTTGTCGGCTGACCTGGAAGTACTTGGACGGAACACGCCTTGGGGAGCAGATTGGGGAGGGTGTCAGCGTTGCGAGAAGCTTCTCGACGCCTGGCTCGAAGACCGTCGAGCTGCGGTTGACCGAGTTGTGCGACGGGACGTCACATCTGGTTTGCGCCAGCGTGGCCTACGTCTCGGTGTTCGTGGAGGGGATCGCTGCGCCGCCGGTTGACACGACGGCGCCGACGATCACGGCGGCGGGGCTGGAGGCCGAGGCGACCGGGCCGAGCACGGCCGTCGACTACACGTTCGACGCGACCGATCCGGATGATGCGGTCACGTCGCAGTTGTGCACGCCGGAACCGGGTTCGTCCTTCCCGGTCGGCTCGACGACGGTCGACTGCACGGCGGTCGACTCGAACGGCAACGTGGGAACCGCGGCCTTTGCCGTTGTCGTCTCCGATACGACGGCACCGGCGCTCTCGGTGCCGGGGCCGATCACGGCCGAGGCGACCTCGGCCGCAGGCGCGGCTGTCGACTTCGCTGTGTCGGCGACCGACCTCGTCGATGGCCCGGTGATGCCGTCCTGCTCGAAGCTGTCCGGCTCGACGTTCCCGCTGGGCTCGACGACGGTCGATTGCACCGTGTCGGACTCGCACCACAACAGCCGCAGCGCGAGCTTCGACGTGGTTGTCGCCGATACGACGGCGCCGGTGCTGACGGTGCCGGGGCCGCTCACGGTCAACGCGACGTCGGCTGCGGGTGCCGTTGTGACATACACCGCGACCGCGAACGACGTCGTCGACGGCGCGGTGACGCCGTCCTGCTCGACGCCTTCGGGCTCGATGTTCCCGCTCGGCTCGACGACGGTCACCTGCACGGCGACGGACGCGCATCACAACACGAGCACTGCAAGCTTCGTCGTCAACGTGGCCAAGATCGACAAGGTGCCGGAGCAGCACAAGAAACACCACAAGAAGCACCACGAGAAGCACCGCGAATAGCGCCAGGGCCGAGTCGAGTCGGGAACGTCCTCGGGGCGTTCCCGACTTCGGCTACGGCGCTGCCGCTCGCGCGAACGCGAAGTACGCCGGTTTCCGAACGCCCTTCGCGGTCTCGAGCCCCGATTGCCAGCCGCCGAGTCGCGGCTCGTCGGACAGCAGGAACCAGAGCAGCATCGTGATCCGCGGGTTCGCGCGGGCGATCGCAACCGACTGCGTCAGATAGCGCGCCTGAGCGGCGAGGGTGACGCCGAGCGCCCGGTCGGGCGGGTTCGTCTGGTAGCCGTACTCGTCGATCCAGATCGGCTTCCGGCCGTAGAGCTGCGTGACGGCGGCGATCATCACGTCGAGATTCCCGAACGAGACCGCAGTGCGCGCCAACGGGCGCGTTGTCGGCGTCTCGCTCGGATTGCTCGGGTACGGGTGATGCGCATACGCGTCGAAGCCCGTGGCGCCCGCTTTCTTCATGGCACGGAGGAAGGCGAGGGGTGACGTCGTCGGGCGACTGCTCGTCGGCGCGTTGTTGCCGCGCGGCCCTGTGTCACCGCAGGCAACCTTCTCGCCCGGGATGAGTGTGCCGTGTATGCCATCCACGACGGCGTTGCAGATGCGCGCATAGTCGAGGGCGCTCTGGATCACCCACCGTCCGGCGACGCGCTTCCATTGCGGCACGAGCCCGATCGGCAGGTTCGGCTCGTTCCAGGCGGTCCACAGCCTCACCGGCGGCAGCGCGACGCCGTCGTCGCGGACGAAGTCGCCTGCGTAGCGCACCGCCGCGGCGAACGCGAAGTCCTCGAGGTCCGACGCCCGGCGCGGCGCGCGCGTCGGCAACTGGTCGCCGTTCGCCCAGCGCGGCGACCCGAAGATCGAAAAGACGACGCGGACACCTTGCGCGTCTGCATTGAGAACGACCGCGTCATAGCGGCTCCAGTCGTAGGCCGGGTCGGCTGGATCGGCAGCGTCCTGGGGCTCGTTCTGAGCCACCCCGAGCCGGCCGCCCCAGTTCAGGTTGACGCGGAGGAGCTGCGAATGAAGCGCGCCCAGCTGCGGGTAGAAGGTGCCCGGATCGGCGAAGTAGGCGTCGCCGCTGTCGGTGATGCCCAGTTGCAGGCCCGGCGCGGCCGACGCGCTCGCGGCCGCCAACGCAGCTGCTGTCAGGAACAGGACGATCGCGACCCTCATCCGGCGCAGCGTTGCAGCAGGCTGTTAGCGAATCGGGGCGAATCGCCGACCCCCTCCTGCCCATTTCGGTGGAGGGGGTCGACGGCAGAGACGAGAGGTCAGATGCCGGCGTTCGCGGCGCAGCGCTCGCCGGAGCGGCTCGCGACGGCGACGAAGGTTCCCTGTGCGCCCGAGATGACGCGGCGGACGGAGAAGGAGCCGCTGGGGGCGCGGGTGGTTGCCATTGTCGAGGCGACGAGCGACCCGTTCCGGCGCAGGGTGACCTTCCACGGAATGCCGTTGCGATTCTGGTCGACCTCGAACTCGACCTCGATGCGGCCGTTGTCGTGGCTCAGCTTGAGCTTGGAGGTCGAGCTGTGGGTGCAGAGGCCGGATACCCGGACGCCGTTGCCGCCCTTGGCGGACGCGGTCGGTGCGACTGCCACGGCGGTGCCGCTGACGGCGAGGGTGGCGGCGAGAGCGATGGCACGGAAGTTGAACATGGTGTTCCTTTCTTCGGGGACGACAGGCAGACTGGCGATCGCCTGGTCGGAACCGCAATGGGACGTTGGTCCCGCTGCCGCCCGGGTGTCCGTGTTGCCGCGATGATGGGGTCGATGAAGCCGCGCACCAGAAAAAGCGACCGTGTCGCAGGTCGTCCGCCGACCGCGCGCTCGGTGCTCTTGCGCTTCGCGCTCGGGAGCGCGGCCGCGATCGCCGTGGCCGTCGTGGGCGGCTATTTCGCGCTCCGCTCCGTTGCAATCGACGAGGCGAAGCGCGAGACGCGGACGAGAGTCCAGGAGGCAGGGCAGCTCGTCGAGGCGAACCTCCCTGATGGCCTGCTCGCGGGCAAGGTTGCGGCCCGGAGAGCCGTGGACGATGTCGTCGTCGCGCGCATCCTGAGCAGCTCGATCGTCCGAGTGAAGATCTGGTCGACGGACGGGCGCGTCCTCTACTCGGACGACCAGGCCGAGATCGGCGGCCACTACACCCTCGACCCCGGCCAGCTGCGTCTTCTGCGTGACGGCGGGGCGAAGGTGGAGGTGACCGACCTTCGCCGTCCTGAGAACACGCTCGACCGCGGTCGGGGCGAGCTGATCGAGGCGTACACGCGGATCCGGACCCCGGCGGGGACGCCGGTGCTGTTCGAGATCTACCAGCGCTTCGGCTCGGTCACCGCCGGCGCGCGGCGTCTGCTCGCGGCGCTCGCTCCACCGATCCTTGGCGCGATCGGGCTCATCGTTCTCATTCAGGCTCCACTCCTCTGGTCGCTGACACGCCGGCTCCAGCGAGGGCACGAGGAGCGCGAAGCGCTGCTCGGGAATGCGATCGCGGCGTCGGCGCGGGAGCGCCGCCGCGTCGCCTCGTACCTGCACGACGGGCCGGTGCAGGACATCGCCGGCCTCGCCTTCTCGCTCGCGCCGCTGGCCGACGGAGCAGACGCGCGGGGGGCGAGCGGGGAGGCGAGTGTGCTTCGCACGACGATCGAGCGGCTGCGTCGGACGATCCGCGACCTGCGGACGTTGCTCGTCGAGCTCCATCCGCCACACCTCGCAGCAGCCGGGCTCGAGGCTGCGATCGCCGACCTCGTCAGCCCGCTGCAGGCGAGCGGCACGGTCGTATCGGTGGCGATCGACGGCGCAGAGCACTTCGACCGGGAGCAGGAGGCGCTCGTCTACCGCGTCGCGCAGGAAGCCGTGCGGAACGTGATTGCGTACGCGGACGCGTCGACGCTGCAGGTCGAGGTGACGGTCGGCGACGGCGTTGACCGACTCA
>Ga0105854_1000466_pt1 | contig 18497 bp, 18 predicted proteins | sample OrgsoiDNA_201058_FD_89679 | JGI IMG/M metagenome (GOLD analysis project Ga0105854, IMG submission 89679) | Permafrost soil microbial communities from the Arctic, to analyse light accelerated degradation of dissolved organic matter (DOM) -... | ecosystem: Environmental > Terrestrial > Soil >... | reverse complement strand
GTCATCGTCATCGTCGTCGGCAGGACGGCCGCGCGTCTGAACGCAAAGAATGCGCTGGAGCATATCGCGGGCTACACGATTGTGGCAGGCATCAAAGGTCCGCACGGGTGGAAAGGCGCGCTCACCTTGTTCGATCGGAGTCTGGTGGCGCCATCTCGTCGTGCAGACCAAACAGCCGTGGAATCTGGCTTTTGTCGTGCATGCCGAGTTTCTTGTAGGCGCAGCGCACATAGTGACGCACGGTGGTCGGAGAAATCGCCATGCGTTGCGCGACTTCCTTGTGCGAGAGGCCGTCGCCATACAACCGGATCGCGAGCAGTTCCCTCGGACTCAGACGATCGAGCGGCGAGCGCGGCCGCGCTTCTAGTTGAAACAGCCCGACCAGCGGCGTGCACCCGATATGGAGGGTCTCGCCGACAAACGGTTGCCTGATGTCGCCGCGCAGATACTGTACAAGCGGATGCGGCAGTTGCTCGTTGTCGTAGCTTGGCCATTCGTCGCGTAGAAGCGCCGCAAAGGACAGGTCGGCCTGGTGCACCGTCCCGAAGCGATCGCACAACGCTCTCGCAGGCGCAGGCGTGGCAGCTCCCGCCGGACGCTCGCGCGTAAGCTGAAAAGACCGGTTGATGGTCAGGCAGGCTGCGAGGTGAGGAATCACGTCCTCGAGCTTGCGCAGATCTTCGTTCGTGAAAGGCTTGTCGAGAGCGCGGCGGTAGACCGAGAGGAAGGTGGTCAGGCCGAAGCGGTGATCCAGCGTACACACGCACATCAATTGCGCGAGACCGCACTTCACGGCCCAGTCGCGAAAGCGCGCATCGATGCCGGGTTCGACAATCGAGATCGCAATCGCGTGCCCGTAACTTTGCGATGTGGCTTGGGCGAGCGGATCGTGATCGCGCACGCGTGTCCAGCTTGGAAAAAACTCTGCCGCAAGCTGATAGGTAAAGCTGTTATGCATGACGGGGCCGTCGGACGTATGTGTCGCGACGCCGGTCCAGCCCGCATCGAACGATAAATGATCGGCCAGCAACAGGAAAAAACTGTTCTCGAATTCGCCGATGCCAGTGCGACTCGCAAGCGCGTAAAGATCCAGCAGCAGCAGACCAAGATCCCGCGCCGGCATGCCGTTTGCCGCAACCGGCCCTTCGAAATCGGCGCGGCGCGGACTCATGGACGAGCCTGCGTAATGGTCGAGCGAAATAGCATCGGGCACATGGCTGAACTGCTTCGCACCGGCACTCTGATCAACGATCGATCTCACGTTTCGCTCCTTCCTTGACCGGTGTTCGTCTGGCTGGCCCGATCTATTGCGGACGATTATAACCAGCGCTTCTTTTTGAAAATCACCCGCACATAAGTTCTCTTGAACCCCCTCCATTTGAACGGTACCACGCGCGCTGCGCCTGCGAGCGGCGCCGCCGCGCGCGCTGTTTTCCCCCCCCGGATGTCCACGCGACGGCCCTGTCGGCCGATCCGAGGGTTTGTCGCATCGTTCATCTGAACGTCTTTCCACGGTTTTTAGGGCTACCGACACTACCGCTAACGCTGGTTCAACGCAGTGCAATCCAAATAAAACAGCAGACGCCCTGGAGCTTTCACAATGAATTCGTACGATACAAAACCGCGCGCCGCGCGGCTTGCCATGCTGGCAGCGATGCTGCTTGTGGCGGGCGCGGCGGCGCACGCCCAGTCGAGCGTGACCTTATACGGCATCCTCGATGCGGGCGTGCAATATCTCACCAACGCGGACGGCCAGCACGGCGCCGTGCGCCTGCAGAACTACGGCGTGCTGCCGTCGCAAATCGGTGTCACCGGAACAGAAGACCTGGGCGGCGGCCTGCAGGCGATCTTCAAGCTCGAACAAGGCTTCAACCTCAACGACGGCACCCCTACCGTGCCCGGCATCGCGTTCTTTCGAGGTGCTTACGTTGGCCTCGCCGGCAACTTCGGAACGGCGACGATCGGTCGCCAGTTCAGCGTCCTATTCGACAAGACTGTCTTCTTTGACCCGCTCTTTTACGCGTCGTATAGCGGACAGGCTGTGCTCATTCCGGTCGCATCAAACTTTATCGACAACGCCGTCAAGTACAAGTCACGCGAGTTTGGCGGATTCAACTTCGAGGCGCTTGCCGCAACCGGTGGCGTCGCAGGCAATTCGCGCAGCGGCCGAGTCCTTGAAATCGGAGGGGAATATTCGGGCACTCCAGTGGGCGTAAGCGCGGTTCTACATCAGTCGTACGGCACGGTATCCGCAACAGCCGACACGTCCGGTCAGCATCAGATCGTCGGGACGCTCGCCGCGCACTGGAACATCAATTCACTGACGCTCTATGGGGGCGCTGAACGTCAAACTGGCTCGCTTGCGCCGTCGAAGACCGTTGCTTGGGGCGGCGCACGATACCAACTGGCTCCAGATATCGGCTTTGCAGGCGGCGTGTACCAGACGTTCTCGAACACAGCGAGCGTGGGCAATCCGACGCTCTTCGTCGCGAGCGGTACCTACAACCTCTCCAAGCGAACAGCCGCCTACGCAAATTTCGGGTTCTCGCGCAATACGGCGCACAGCTCGCAGACCGTCTACGAATACGACTCTACCGTGCTCAATGGTGCGTCGCAGTTCGGTGCGATGGTCGGCGTTTATCACACGTTCTGAGCTTTTTTCTCCCATGAAAACCTCTCTTTCTACTGCCGTCCCGGTCACGGACCAACCGCGGGACTTCGCTAGGTCGACACTGATTTCGCTCATTGTCTTTGCGGCCATTACGCCACTTCTGCTTCTCGTGGCACCCGCGGTCGCCGCGCAGCTCGGAGCACAAATAGGCCTGAGTGCATCGCAGATCGGTACGTACTTCTTCGTCGAACTCGGCGCGTTCAGTTTTGCCACAGTTCCTTCGTATCTATGGCTCGGTCGCGTGAACGCTCGTCGCGTCGCGGCGCTCGCGACTGCCGTGTTCTGTGTGGGCAATCTGGTGACGGCGCTAATGATGCCCGGCTTCGTGGCGCTCCTGGCGCTGCGCGCCATCACGGCGTTGGGTGGCGGGACGCTGATGGTGCTCTGCATGACGAGCGCCGCGACGAGCGAGAACCGCGACCGAGTCTATGGCCTTTGGGTAGTCGGGCAGCTTGTCGCAGGTGCGGTGGGCCTGTTTCTGCTGCCGCTCCTTTTCGATGCGTTTGGCCTGCGCGCGCTTTACGTCACGCTGGCGTTGCTCGCGCTTTGCGCCTCCCCGCTCACGCGCGGTTTCGATCCGGCACTGGGGCAAAAGCGTGCAACTCGCGCGACGCTCTCGAACAGGAGCGCTTCCGCTACGCGCATAGCTGCACTGGCGGTGTCCGGTGTCCTGGGGTTCTATCTCGCGATTGGCGGTGTCTGGACATTTGCAAGCAAAGCTGCGTCGTTTGCGGGTTTCGACACCAGCAAGATCGGCAGCGTCCTCGCGGTGGCGAGCATCATGGGCATAGTCGGCGCGGGAACCGCTTCGTTGATTGGCGGGCGCGTCGCGCGCTACGCGATGCTCGCGACGGGTTACGCGATTCTGGCCGCGGCCCTGATTGCGCTGGGGGCTCACCCAGGGGCCGCGGCATTCACGGTGGCGATCTTCGCATTCAAATTCGCCTGGACGTTCGTTTTGCCATTCATTCTCGCAGCCGCAGCGAAGAACGACACCTCGGGACGGTTGATGGCGTCACTGAACCTGGTGATCGGCGTCGGCCTCGCGACAGGCCCGCTGATCGTAGGTGTCCTGCTCGACGCCGGCGCAACCTTGAACACGCTCTTTATAGGTGCAGCAGCAGTGTGCGCGACGTCCTTCCTCTGCCTCCTCGGCGTCGAGCGCGCCTGACGGTACCGAATCTCTGCATTTGAACCAAACCTTCGAGAACCACGATGACTCAAACCGCATTCTTTACCGATGAACGCACCTTCTGGCATACGGGCGGAACTCACGCACTGTTTTTTCCGGTCGGCGGCTGGGTGCAACCGCCTTCCAGCAGTAGCTATGCCGAATCGCCGGATTCGAAGCGCCGACTGCTCTCGCTGATTCAGGCCTCAGGGCTTGGCAGCAAGCTCGACATGCAAAGCGCTGCACTCGCCACCGACGAGGACCTGTTGCGCATTCACCCGCGCGACTACCTCACCCGCTTCAAGGCTCTGAGCGACACGACGGGCGGCGACTTGGGAGACCTCGCACCGTTTGGGAAAGGCAGCTACGAAATTGCCGCACTCTCCGCTGGACTCGCGATCGCCGCGATTGATACGGTGCTCGATGGGGGCGCGCGCAACGCGTTTTCGTTGTCGAGACCGCCGGGCCACCATTGTTTGCGCGACAAGCCGATGGGTTTCTGCCTGTTCGCGAATATTCCCATCGCCATCGAAGCGGCGCGCGCACGGCACGGGGTGGAACGAGTGGCCGTGCTTGACTGGGACGTGCATCACGGCAACGGCACACAGTCGATCTATTACGACGATCCGAACACGCTGACCATCTCGCTGCATCAGGATGGCTGTTTCCCTCCGGGGTACAGCGGCGAGGATGACCGCGGGGCGGGCACCGGGTTCGGGGCGAACATCAACGTCCCGCTCTTGCCTGGCGGTGGACACGATGCCTACCTGTACGCGATTGAGCGGATCGTGATTCCCGCGCTCGACAAGTTCCGTCCAGATCTGATCGTTATCGCAAGCGGTCTGGATGCGAGCGCCGTCGATCCGCTCGCACGGATGCTGCTGCATAGCGAAAGCTACCGGGCGATGACGCGCCTCATGCTCGACGCGGCGAACCGACATTGCAACGGGGGTCTCGCGATCGTTCACGAGGGCGGGTACTCGGAGGCCTATGTGCCATTCTGCGGCCACGCCATCGTCGAAACGCTTGCCGACGTACGGACGGAGGTCACCGATCCGATGCTCGATCTCGCCATCGCGCAGCAACCGAACCCTCGCTTCGCCGCGTTCCAGCGGCAACTGATCGATGAACTGGCGAAGAGCTTTGAGTTGTAGTCGCGCAAGCGAGTGCCGCGGTTTCATTCATTAGGACGATGCCGAGATGCCGGCAGCGTCCTTAAAAGTGGGCCTGGCAAACCCAGCAAGAACGCAAGCGAGCGAGGCGCGCTCGCTTGGCGCCGCCATCGTTCCCCCACTTTTACGGAACCACGAGCCGAGCTGTGACTCTGGGTTCCACGTTTTCCCCTACTGGTTCAACACCTGCCGATTTGAGCAAACGGTGAGAGTGACGCGCTGACTACATTCAGGCGTATGGGCAGCACGCGACGTCGCGCTGTCCGCCGACGCGTCGCCGCTGACGCCTCGCATTTATCCGGATATGCCTTGGGCTTAATTCTTCGAGCTTCCGAGTTGACCAAAAAGTCGCGGGTCCGAGCGCAGCAGGCGCTGTGACAGAGCGACGCCAATCAAGGCAGCCAGAGGCAGCAACGCCGTGAGCGCGTAGGAGATCGTCTTGCTCGCGCCCGTCAGGATGCTGAAGTTTGCAATCGCAAGTGCCAGGATCGATCCGAGTGCGGCAGCCGCGACGAGTGGCAGGATGACCGTTCGCATCTTGCTTTCCGATGCGTCGCCGCGCTTGCGAAAGAACATGACGACCGCAAGCGAAGCCAGTGCCATGAGCGCAATGATGCAAAGTGTTGCTACGTTCGTCAGCCAGGAGAAGAGGGTGAGCACCGGATCCCCGCCCGCGATCACGAACGCGACAATCGTTACCAGTGCAATGAGCGTCTGGCACACGGAACCAAGATGCGGACTCTAGTGAACGCGATGCGTCGTGCCCAAGCGACGCGGCAGGAGACCTTCGCGTCCGGAAGCGTAAAAATAGCGAGCGGCGGAGTTGTGAAAGGCGAGAAGGCCCGCAACACGTCGTTCGCCTACCGAACCTGGCGGACCGGCAGCAAGATTGGACCTATAGGCTGCTACGCCGCGCTTTTGCCGATTTGCGATCACTGTCAAAGATCAAGCGCCAGCAAAATCAAGATTCGGCAACCCGGGCGACGCTACAAGGGTCAGCAGCATCTTTGGCACGTCCAAATACCTCGGTTGCGAATGCAAACAAAGGATATTTGCGATGCATGCAGACGAAACGGCGACGTACTATACGGCCACAAAGAAGTACCAATTGAGCTTTCCGTCTCTCGAGGATGACGTGCAGGCCGACGTGGTCATCATCGGTGGCGGATTCTCGGGAATCCAGACTGCGCTAGAGTTGGCGGAAAACGGCGTTACCGACGTCGTCGTGCTCGAGGCGCGCTACATCGGATATGGCGGTTCAGGCCGCAATGGCGGGCAAGTCATGGCGGGCATCGGCCACGATCTCGGTGCGATCAAAAACGACGTAGGTGAGGAGGGCCTGCGTGCGATTCTGGCGCTCAGCGATCTCGGACCGCAGATCATGCGCGAGCGCATTGCGAAGTACAACATCGACGCAGATTTCTGCGGCGGATACGGGTACATGGCCTATAACGCGCGTCAGGCAAAGACGCTGCGCAACTGGGAGAAGGACTTCAAGTCGCTGGGGTCGCCTCACGAAATACGGTACGTTGAAGGGAACGACGTGCATCAGATCATCGGTTCCGATGTCTACCATGCTGGGCTGCTGCACATGGGTGGGGGCCACGTTCACTCGCTGAATCTATTGCTCGGCGAGGCTAAAGCCGTATCGGAAATCTACGGCGTGCGCATCCATGAATACAGTCCCGCGCTGGAAGTCACATATGGCGACCGGATTCGGGTGCGCACGGCGAAGGGCGGCGTGACCGCGCGCAAGCTGGTCTGGGCATGCGACGGCTTCAACAATCGTATAGAACCCGAACTTCACCGCAGCACGATCAACGTGTACGCCTTCAACTCGATGACCGAGCCGTTGAGCGATGAAATGATTAAGCGCATCAGCCCGATCCATGGTGCATACAGCGATATTCGGCCAGTCATCAATTACTACCGGGTGACGAACGAGAATCGGCTGCTGTTCGGTTCCTCGACTTCACTGATCGAACACATTCCGAAGGATCTCCAAGAGTGGAATCGACGCCTCATGGTCGAAGTGTTCCCCTACCTAAGAGATGTAAAGATCGATTTGGCTTGGGGCGGCCCAATGGCTTCCACGCTTAATTTGTTTCCGCAGATCGGCTCCATGCCCGATCGTCCCAACGCATTTTTTGTGCAAGGCTACTCCGGCTTCGGGGTAACACCGAGCCAGATTATCTGCAAGATCCTTGCGGAAGGCATTCTGGGTGGCTCTGAACGCTATCGCCTGGTGAGTTCCATTCCGCGCGCCACGATTTCGGGAAAAGACAAGCATCGAAACCTTCTTGTCACACTTGGCAAAGTCATGCATCAAACGTCCGGCTATTGGCACGGGCGCCGTTGACTTCCACATTACTTTCGTTTGGAGAATCATGATATGAGTCTGACTGCAATCAAACTTGGCGTTACGATTTCGGAACTTGACTCGTGGGGCAGCCTTTCAGACTTGGGCGGCGAAATCCTCGAGGGCGGTGATGTCCAGACTTATGGCAAGTTCACGCACGGCGCACCGACCGATCCTATTTCAGCGGCCTACTTCGGCACGTCGAAAGGCAAGTTTCGCCTCGTTTATCCGTTCAGCGAACAAGCGACGCTCGTTACAGGTGAAGTCAAGATCACCGACGAGTCGACGGGTGAGACACGTCACTTCAAGGCCGGCGATTCATGGTTTGTGACGAAAGGAACGTCAACCGTATGGGAAATAGTTAGTGACGGATTCGCCAAGCACTATTTGGCGTTTGTGTAGGCAGACGGCCTGGAACCGGGCGAGGTTCAAAAGTGGCAGTTTTTGCGTTACACAGACGAGCTGAATCGTCCTGCCTGTAAAGGAAGGATTGGTTAGTAATAGAAATTAACCGAAGGTCTACGACCTCACGGCATCAGATTTGCCGAGGCTGAAGCGGTCCGAGTCCGAGCGGCCTAAGCCAGTTTGGATGGTCGTGACCCGTCATCGCCTCACGCGGACTTTTGCCGATCCGCTCTCCGCGCCGGCTGCGCATGAAGCGCCGATGATTGAAGAAGAACTTCAGCAGGCCCAGCCAGGCGCGGCTACCGTTCAGATGGCGCCGCAACGTAAGGCAGTTGCGCAGCCGCGAGTTGAGATTTTCGACCAGTGAGCTGCTGCGTGGCGTGCTCTCCATGGCTTGCGAGGCAGCGGTCCAGACATCGTAGAACTTGCGGCCCATGGCGGCATGCAGCCGGTTCCAGGCTTGCCAGAACGCGCCGGAGGTCTCTGGCTTGCGATGCAGCAGACACGTCGCGCGCACGAGATAGCCCCCCGGCGTCAGAATAGATACTGTTATCTGATTCTTATAGACATGGTCCGGGGGCGGTAAAATCAGGGTGAATGAAAACCTACTCAGCAGAAAGAAAAGAAGCGCTAGCCTCCGGGAGAAACGCATCCAACCGCACTCGCTTAGGCATACGACTGCGGTCAGCATGTTAAAGTCGGGCGTGGACTTCCCAACGATTAGCCAATGGCTGGGTCAAGCGAGTCTCGATACAACGATGCGCTATTCGAAAGCAGACATCGAGATGAAGCGACAGGCCCTTACTCGCCGCATTGACCGGTGCCCTCGTGGGATCGGTCAATGCGGCGCGGCGCCAAGCCCCGATCAGGTGTTCGACTGCTACGTGGCGGCCGTGCATGCCGGCGATATGGAAACGGTTCGTTCCCTCATCGCTACGGACGTCGAGCGATCCGATTTCGCAGGGTGCAGCCCCGCGATGGACAACGCCAGTTGCCTCGCACATTACCTTGCAGTCACGGTTGTCGAGCCCAAAGCTCGACTGACGCTGGTCCGCAAGATCGTCGAAGGAGACACCCTATCCGTCGATGTGGAAGTAAGGAGCCTGCTTTACACGAAGGTTGGTGTTGAGCGGATCGTAGGACGCGACATTCTGCAGGTGCGCGAAGGCCTTATCCGGTCCTTCAGGTTCGTGCCGAACTTTGAGGACGTGCCTACCGCTGTCTTCTTCGGGGCGCTGGGTATCGGCCCTCGCGCTGCTTCACCTGCAGCCAGGCCCTGACATCCGCCACGGGAATCGCCAACCGCTTCATCTGTTGGCGGCGGCGTGAAAGTCTTTCCCGCTTGCGTAACCACTCTGCAAACACGCGTGCCTTTGGCCTCGAGGCACGGCACGCGAAAATTGGGCAACAGGCATTGGAGAATGATTTTCCACTGAAAGTTGACGGCCGGCCCAACCTCCACCAGTTGGCTGCCGACGCAACAGCCTCGCCCCGATCTTAAACAGCCAAAGTCAATGCGTGCATATTCGCATTGCCACTTTTATTCGGCTCAGCGATAAGTCATATCCCAGATTTGGTCGTTCTGTCGTGGTGCTGTCCCGCCGCCGGTGACGCAATCCTTGCATACTCGCCGGGTATATCGCGGTGCCCGATGTCTTTACACGGTGGCTCGCACCGCAACATATTTCATCAATTGCCCATGGAGGAGACGACCATGCCCAGCAAATCGAGAGCTCGACACCTCGAGCACGATCGCACTGGTCTGCATTTGGACGCGAGCATCAGGCGCAGTGTGTTCCGGGCGCCGTCCGCTGCCGGGGCCAGCCGCTCCGCGCAGGGTTCGGCGGGTGTAACCGAGCGGAGCCGATAACCATGACACCGGTCTGCGGCACTGATATTTCGATTTCGACGAAGACGGTCGGCGGTAGCGAACGAGTGGACTTCTGGCTCGAGCACGTCAGCCAGTTGCTGATTCGCGTCGAATGCAGCAGCAAGCCGGCTGAAGGTATTGACGGGACACTCGTGCACAAGGACTTCGCGCTGTTCCGCGCCTCGGAGATAGCGGCGAATCAGCACGCGGTCGTGCGTACGGCACACAGCATCCGCGACGACGGCCGCGATTCCGTGTTCGTCTGCCTAATGAAGAAGGGCCGCGGGTTCACGTTCCAGGGTGTCGACTGCGTGATGCACGTTCCCGGCGACCTGGTCCTCTACGATACAGCAAGCCCATACGGTCATGGATTCCCCGGCGACATGGAAATGACGGTGCTCGACGTGCCGCGTACCGTCTTTGAACAGCATGTCGGCCCGTGGCATTATCGGGACCTGATCAAGCTCGATCACGGCGCAGGTGCCGCCGGGTGGGGCGCGCAATCGATCCATCGGCTGCTGGCCGGAGTGCCCGGGACGGATGCACGCCCGCGTGAGCAGGTCGCGAGCCAGGTCCTTGAATTGCTGCGTGCGCTGCTGAGAATCAACGACGGCGATCTGTCGACCACCCGGTCGACCCTGGGCAGCCTGTGGCGCGCGAAGCTGCATATCGAGCGCAATCTCACCGACGATATGCTCGATTGCGGGTCGATTAGCCGCGCGGTCGGACTGTCCGCGCGGCAACTGGCCCGCGCATTTGAAATCGAAGGGATTTCGATCACTCGTTATATCTGGGCGCAACGTCTGGAGCGCTGCCGAGCCGATCTTTTGGACCGTACCCTGCGGCATATGGCTATCAGCGAAATCGCGTTCCGTTGGGGCTTCAACGATGGCGCGCACTTTAGCCGCAGCTACAGGAGCCGCTTCGGCGAGACGCCCACCGCAACGCGCGGCATGCTCGACTGATGTCCTGCTTCCCGGATCGCGGCAGCGCAGCATCGCGATCCCATGTCCCGTGTGGTCAATAGCGGAGACTTGCACAGTCAAAGGCAGGAACCGGTCCGTCGCTATCCTCGTTATCCGCTGCAGCGAAATTCTTTCGCTGCAGAAAGAAAGCGAGGAGATGCGGTATGGAGAGTTACGACTACATCGTCGTGGGAGGCGGATCCGGCGGGTGCACGATCACCCACCGCCTGGTTAAGGCGGGAAAGAGCGTCCTGCTGCTTGAAGAGGGGCCGAAGGACAACAGCCCTTATATTCACATGCCGGCCACCTTCATCCGGGTGATTGGCACCGAGCGTACTTTCATTTTCACGAGCGAGCCGCAGGCGGGCGCGGCCGGCCGTGTGACGTATGTGCCGCAGGGGCGCACGCTAGGCGGTGGCAGTTCCGTCAACGCGATGGTCTATATCCGCGGCGGCGCGCAAGACTACGACGACTGGGCGGCGCGCGGCTGCACCGGCTTGGATTGGCAGAATGTGCTGCGCGCGTTCAAGAAGGCCGAGTCCCATATGCGTCTGTCCGAGCCGTGGCACGGCACTGAAGGACCGCTGAGGGTCAGCGACACACGTTTTCGCCACCCGTTGAGCCTTGCGTTCGTCAAGGCCGCGCAGGAAGCTGGCCTGCACTACAACGACGATTTCAACGGTGAGCAGCAGCACGGAGTCGGCTTCTATCACACGACGACATTCGACGGTCAGCGCGGCAGCACCGCGGCAACCTATCTCGCGGAAGTGCTCGGTAAGCCGAACCTCGACGTGCGCACGGATAGCGCAGTCACACGCGTGCTGTTCGACGGCAGGCGCGCGAGCGGGGTCGAATGGCGTACACCGGACGGTCACATCAGGACGGCTCATGTGCGGGCCGAAGTCATCCTCGCGGCCGGTGCGCTAAGCACTCCGAAGATTCTAATGCTGTCTGGCATCGGGTCCGGCGCGGAACTGCGCTCTCACGGGATCGACCTGGTGTATGACGCGCCCGAAGTTGGCCTGAACTACCAGGACCATCTCGAAGTATCGATCTACGGACGCACGCGGGAACCGATCAGCCTGCTCGGCAACGATAAAGGGTTGACCGCGCTCAGGCACGGCCTGCAGTGGAAATTGTTTCGCACGGGTCTGCTGACGTCGAACGTGGTGGAGTCGGGCGGCTTCGTCGACACTGTCGGTAGCGGTCGGCCCGATATCCAGCTCCACGTGTTGCCGGTGCTGGTCGGCGACGTCGGCCGGGAGCCGTTACCGGGGCACGGCATTTCGATCAACCCATGTGTGCTGCGTCCCGCTTCGCGTGGGTCGGTACGTCTGCGCGGCGCCGATCCGGCCGCACCTATTCTCTTCGACAGCGGCGCGTTGGCTGAACAGGCTGACGTCGACGCACTCGTGCGCGGCGTGAAGCTCGCACGCAACATCCTGCGCGCGCCTTCGTTGCGCAAGGTCATCAGCGAAGAAATCGAGCCGTCGGCAGCCAGCGAAATCGGCGATGCGCAATTGCAGGACTATGTGCGTCGTCAGGCGAAGACGGTCTATCACCCGGTCGGCACATGCCGAATGGGCGGCGATACGCGTGCGGTGGTCAATCCGCGCCTGCAAGTGAACGGCGTGGACGGGTTGCGCATCTGCGATGCGTCCATTATGCCGACGATCGTCTCCGGTAACACCAATGCGCCAACGGTGATGATTGCCGAGCGTTGCGCAGAATTCATTCTCGAAGCATGACTACTCTATTGGACCGCGACCATGAGTGAAAATCTGATCGAAGTGCTGCCCGAAGTTCAGGCGTTCCTGAACCGCGAACATGGCCTTCTCATTGACGGCAAGACTGTGCCCGCGCGTCGCGGTGCACGCCTCGACGTACACAATCCGGCTAACCGGGAAGTCATTGCCAGCATCGCCGATGGCGATGCCGAGGACGTGGACACCGCGGTGCGCAGCGCGCAGCGCGCGTTCGAATCGCGCATCTGGTCAGGCCTTCGTCCCGCTGACCGCGAGCGAATCCTGCTCAGGCTCGCCGATACGCTGGAAGCGCATGCGGAGGAACTGGCCCAACTCGAAACGCTGAATCAAGGCAAGTCGATTCATCTGTCGCGTGCGATCGAGGTCGGTGCTTCAATCGAGTACACGCGCTATATGGCCGGCTGGGCGACGAAGATCACCGGCGAAACACTCGATGTGTCGATTCCGGTGCCGCCGGGTACGCGATACATGGCCTATACGCGGCGCGAACCGGTCGGCGTGGTGGCCGGCATCGTGCCGTGGAATTTCCCGCTGATGATCGCCGTCTGGAAGCTGATTCCCGCGCTCGCGGCGGGTTGCACGATCGTGCTCAAGCCTGCCACGGAGACGCCGCTGACGGCGTTGCGCCTCGGCGAGCTGGCATTGGCGGCGGGTGTCCCGCCGGGCGTCGTCAACGTGGTGACGGGACGCGGCTCAAGCGCCGGACAGGCGCTTGCCAGTCATCCGCTGGTCAGCAAGGTCACGTTTACAGGTTCGACCGCAGTCGGCAAGACGGTGGGGCACGCGGCCGTCGATAACATGACGCGTTTCACGCTGGAACTGGGTGGCAAGAATCCAATGATCGTGCTGGCCGACGCCGACGTCGACAATACGATCCAGGGCGTACTAATGGCCGGGTTGCTGAACCAGGGGCAGGTGTGCGCGGCCGCGTCGCGGCTCTATATTCACCGTGACCGCTTCAGGCAGATCGTCGAAGGCGTCGCTGCGGCGGCCAACAGCATGAGTATCGGGCCGGGGATGGACCCGACCGCGCAAATTAACCCGCTCATATCGGCGCGCCAGCAGCAATCGGTGTGCCGTTTCATCGACATCGGACGGGCCGAAGGCGCGACGGTGCTCGCAGGTGGCGGCGCGCCCGATCTGCCCGGCTACTTTGTCAAGCCGACCGTGCTAATCGATGTCGATCATGCGAGCACGGTCGTGCGCGAGGAAATATTCGGCCCGGTGCTCGTGGCGATTCCGTTCGACCATACCGACGACGCGATCCGTCTTGCGAACGACAGCCCTTATGGTCTTGCCGCGAGTCTGTGGAGCAACGATCTGGGTGCGGTGATGAACCTCGTCCCGCAGATTCAGGCTGGTACTGTCTGGATCAACAGCCATGTGCCGCTCGACCCGAACCTGCCGTTCGGCGGCCACAAGCAGTCCGGCGTCGGTCGCGAGTTCGGGCGCCAAGCGGTAGAGAGTTGCACTGAAGTGAAATCGGTCTGCATCGCGCATTGAGCATAACAGGAGCACGGTCCACAACGGCAAGTCCATTCTGGAGACGACTTTGCACGCAATACAGCAACGTCGGTGCTCAAATCGGTAAGCAAACGAGCCTCCTTTCCGGAGGCTCGCTTGCTTTATGTCCGTCCTAGAAAGCAAACACTGCTTTGGTCCACAGCGATTCACCGGCAGGACGATTGCGTACCGCATATTCCTTTAGTGCGCGCACCTCGATCCCAAACCTGGAGAACTGATAGTGGAACGCGGGACCGATCGCAAGCGCCTGACCACGAAAGCCATCGCTGCCTACTTCCTGCCCATACTGTTGATCGTCAGTCGTCTGCTTGATGAAGTATCCATTGATTCCAAGCTTTGCTGCGGAACTTATCGCATAACTAATCGAATAGTCGAAATGGAAGAGCTGGCCGGAAAGGTAGTCGGTCGCATTGTTCTTCGTGTTGAATGTGTAGGTAAACTTGGCGGATGCCTCAAGGCCGTTTGACGGCAGATACGAGACGGCGAAGATCGGGCGTACTGACGTGTAGTTCTTTCCGAGGTTTAACGCGCTGTTCTTGTCGTAGCGTCCGGTCGGAAGTGACAGGTCGAGCGCCGCGACGGTCTGCAGCGCACCGCCTGCGCCCCAGTGCAGCATTGGCCCGACGACCGTGTCACCGATTCCTGCTCGGCTGCTGCTGGTGCCGGCGACGTTCAGGTTCAGAGATGGCAAGGCGACGAGCGCATAGCCGCCGACGCGACCGCCTAATACCGTCAGCTCCGACATATACACCAGCCGCGGAATCACGACATCGGCGGTCAGTCCGAAGCCGGGCACCGACGAATGGCCGTTGCCGTCGTTGAAGCGGCTCGCATGGTAGTGGTCGTAGTAGAGCACGCCGTACAGCCCTGCAGGCGGCAGCGCGCCGGCGAGAAATCCTTCGGCGCCGGCGCCGATCGTGTCGCCGCCGGATTCGGTTGCGCGCGCGGTATTGATCGCGCAGCATGCAGCGAGCAGCAAGGCTGTCGCATTGATTTTATGGTTACGCATGATGATGTTTTTGTTTGGTCGGTGTTGTACGCATGAGCGTGCCTGACCACGCGCGGCTGGCTCGACGCACGCGTGGGAAGAATCGTCAGGAATGGGAAGTCAGTCGAGGCTTGCAGCAGGCAGCGAGTTGGTCGTGCGCAGGCGCAGCGGAGCGGTCTCGGTCAAGAACAGGGATAGCAGCGCGGGCACGAACGAACCAACGGCGGCGATCCACATCACGATGGGCAGGCCGTAGCGATCGGCGGCAAAACCGGCAATAGTGGGCGCAAGAAAGCCGCCCACCAGTTCGCCGACACCCATGATCAGGCCGAGGGCCGTCGCAATCGCGCGCGGCGGCATGCTTTCGGCGGGAATCGTCGCCATGAATAGCGTGAAGCAGCCCAGCCCCGTATAGGTGAGAAAGACCAGCGGTGCAAGGGTCGAAGCAGAAGGCACGTAAAGCAGCACCAGCGGACAGGCAGTTGCGACTAGCGAGAAGATCACCATTGCCGGCTTCCGGCCGATGCGATCCGAAATCGCCGGCACAATCAGGCCCCACGCTACCCACGCGAAGCCGAGGCTGCTCATGACGTAGCCCATCGTTTGCGGCGAGAAATGCTTAACCTGCATCAGGTAGGTTGGTGTGAACGAGATAAGCGTGACGAACCAAGTCAGGTAGAAGCAGGCGATCAGCATGCACAGCGTCACATTGCGGTTCTTCAGCAGTTTGGCGAGACCGATGTTCGGTTTGTTGGTCGTCGCCGTGGCGCCGACTTGCCCCGGCGCGCGCTCTTTCACGTATTTCCAGATCAGGCACGCGATCAGCAGTCCGGGAGCACACGATGCGTAGAACGCGGTGCGCCAGCCGAATGCCGTAGCCAGCCAGACGAGCACCGGCGGCCCGATTACGGCACCCAGCAGACCTGGCGCCGAACCATTGACGATACCCATGTTCAAGCCGCGGCGACTCGGTGTCGATGCTTCCGCGAGCAGCGATTGCGAGATCGGCAGCACGGGCCCTTCGGCAATGCCCATGAGTCCGCGAAACAGCAGCAGCGCGACAAATCCCGTCACCAACCCCGACAAGGACGAGAACGCCGAAAACGCGATGACGGCGATGATCAACATGGCCTTCTTGTTCGCGCGCTTGTCGGAGTAAGCGCCGAGCGTAGCGCCCGACAGTGCCCACGTTAGCGCGAGCACCGAAGACAGCATGCCAAGATGCGCATTGGTCAGCTTCAGGTCACTCGAGATTAACGGAAACAGAAACGATAGCGCGAGTCGGTCGAAGAATACGAACCCGAAACCGAGCGACAGTATCGCCAGCAGTCTGTTCTCATAGCTGATTCGCATCATGGCGCCCTCCGTGGCGAAGCGTACGGATTGGGATCAGGCAGCAAGCGCTTGAACGCGGCGCCGCTCGGTGAAGGTAAGCAGTGCATGTCGGAGTCTCCTTGGTAGCCTTGCCTTCGTCGGTCTTTGTCAGGCGCGATGCTTGCGTGAGCAACACGTCCCGATTTGTCTGGTGGCAAGTTGCGGCACTGTAGCTCGCTATAGGGGACGGAATTTGCTTTGCCGGGACGGCAATGTTGTCTGAGCCGGACATCCTTCGATGAAGCGTTGAACCGGCCCGCCTTGATTCGGGCGCCCGATGCTTTCGCTCGACCGCGGCCAGTCAGGGCGGATGGCGTGTGGGGCGGGAGGTTCTGGTGCAAATAGGCTCATTGGATTGGTTAAAGTAGCTATCCAATCAATCTGGTGGCCGGTGATGAGCAAGCGCAAAGGTCTGGAGGGGATGTTCGATGGACGGCATTTTGATCGGGAGATCATTGTTCTCTGTGTGCGCTGGTACCTTCGCTACAAGCTCAGCCTGCGCGATCTGGTCGAGATGATGACCGAACGCGGCCTGTCTCTGGCGTACACGACAATTATGCGTTGGGTAAAGCGCTTTACACCAGAGTTCGTCAAGCGCTGGAATCGGTTTGGTATACCCACAGGCCGGTCCTGGCGTGTTGACGAGGCCTATCTGAAGATTCGTGGGAAGTGGGTTTATCTGCACCGGGCGGTAGATCGGACCGGCCAGACGGTGGACTTCATGCTCAGAGCAAAGCGAGACGTGGCTGCGGCTAAAGCCTTTTTCAGCAAGCCCATCAAGCATCAGGACCAGCCACCGAAGACGATCACACTCGATGGGTATGCTGCCGTGCACGGGGCGGTGCGGGAGATGAAGGCCGATGGCCTGCTGCCTGAGGACACGAAGGTCCGGACCTCGAAGTACCTCAACAACCCAATCGAACAGGACCATCGAAACATCAAGTCCAGAACAAACGTGATGCTCGGTTTCAAACGGTTCAGGGGTGCCGCGACCACGATTTCAGGTATCGAGTTGATGCATCGCATTCGCAAGGGGCCGTTCGACCTTTGCGCTCTCGGGCTCAAGGACACTGCAGCGCCCCCCGTCTGGAATGCTGTCCTGTTCAATCAATAAGGTATCCATATTTATAAGGAGAATCTCGGCGGAACCGGCTATTTTCACCAGATCCCCTCAATTCACCCCTATGTTTTCTAGTAGCCGCCAATACCTGCGGCGAACGGCGAATGTGTGTGTCCTTTATACCGCGCCGCGAGGTCGGAGGCGGCCCGGCTCAGTAGCCCCGTATCCGTGCCGACGGCGACGAAAGTGGCTCCCGCATCGAGATATTCGGCGGCAATACTCGGGTCCGTTGCAAGGACACCGCTCGCTTTTCCCGCGGCCGTTACCGTCCTGATTCCGTCGCAGATCGCTGTCTTGACGACAGGCTCGCCCGGCCGGCCCAGATATCCCATCGACGCGCTCAGATCAGCGGGTCCAAAGAAGACCCCATCCACTCCTTCGACCTTCGCAATCGATGCAAGGCTGGAAAGGCCGCGTGCGCTCTCGACCTGGACCAGCACGCAAAGCTCATTTTGCGCCGTCGTCAGATAGTCGGTCACCCGATTCCAGCGAGAGGCGCGCGCCAGTGCGCTACCCACGCCTCGAACGCCCTGCGGGGGGTATCGCGTTGCGGCGACGGCTTTGGCCGCTTGTTCTGCGGTATCGATCATCGGCAGCAAGAGCGTCTGTGCGCCAATGTCCAGGTACTGCTTGATCAGGGCGGTGTCGCTCTTAACCGGACGAACGACCGGATGCGATCTGTAGCTGGCTACTGCCTGCAATTGGAATAGCGTGCTGCGGATATCGTTCGGCGCATGTTCGCCGTCGATCAGCAACCAGTCGAAACCGGCCGTCGACAGGACTTCGGTTACGTAGGGATCAGCAAGCGCCGCCCATAAGCCAAACTGTGGGTATCCTGCGGCGAGTGCGCGTTTAAACGTATTCTGGATAGGGTTCATGAGTTGGCACCGTCTAAACGAAATGAATACCGATCGCACCCAGCGGACCGTAGTCCACATGGAATGTATCGCCGGCAGAGGCCTTGATGGGTGCGGTAAACGAGCCGGCGAGAATCACGTCGCCCGCGCGCAGCGACTCATCGTATGGAGCGATCTTGTTGGCGAGCCATGCAACGCCGGTTGCAGGATGATTCAGCACGGCGGCGGCCAGACCGCTTTCTTCTATTGCGCCGT
>Ga0105854_1000464_pt1 | contig 18643 bp, 14 predicted proteins | sample OrgsoiDNA_201058_FD_89679 | JGI IMG/M metagenome (GOLD analysis project Ga0105854, IMG submission 89679) | Permafrost soil microbial communities from the Arctic, to analyse light accelerated degradation of dissolved organic matter (DOM) -... | ecosystem: Environmental > Terrestrial > Soil >... | reverse complement strand
GTTCTCGTTCCAGGCATAGACGAGGGAGAAGGTCAACTCGTGGTGATGGAAGCGGCGGTGGATCGGCTCGCGCTGGAAGTAGGCAAGCGTGTCGTTCATCCACCCCATGTTTCACTTGAAGCCGAAGCCCAGCCCGCCGACGTAGGTCGGCTTCGACACGCCGGGCCAGGCCGTTGACTCCTCGGCGGCCGAGATGACGCCCGGCTCGCGCGCATGGACGAGCTCGTTCACCTCCTTCAGGAACGCGACGGCGTCGAGATCCTCACGGCCGCCGAACGCATTCGGCACCCACTCGCCGGCTTTCCGCGAGTAATCGAGGTAGAGCATCGAAGCGACCGCGTCCACGCGCAGTCCGTCGGCGTGATACGAGCGCAGCCAGAAGAGCGCGTTCGCAAGCAGGAAGTTCTGCACCTCGGTGCGTCCGAGGTTGAAGATGAGCGTCCCCCAGTCCGGGTGCGAGCCGCGGCGCGGGTCTGCGTGCTCGTAGAGCGCCGTGCCGTCGAACCGAGCGAGCGCCCACTCGTCGCGCGGAAAGTGCGCCGGCACCCAGTCGAGGATGACGCCGATCCCCTTCGAGTGCAGATGGTCGACGAAGAAGCGGAAGTCGTCGGGTGAGCCCATGCTCGAGAGGGGCGCGTAGTAACCGGTCACCTGGTAGCCCCACGACCCGGAGAACGGGTGGTGCATCACCGGCAGGAGCTCGACGTGTGTGAAGCCGAGGTCGTTCACATACGGCGCCAGCTGCCGGGCGAGCTCGCGCCAGCCGAGGCCTTTCCGCCACGACGGCGCGTGCACCTCGTAGATCGAGAGCGGCCCGTCGAGCGGCTCCCGCGCGCGGCGCGACTGGACCCAGGCGTCGTCCGACCATTCGTGCTCCGACCGGGCGACGACGGACGCCGTCTTTGGGGGCACCTCCGCCTGGAACGCCATGGGGTCGGCCTTCTCGACCATCGTCTCGCCGACCTGGAACTTGTAGCGCTGGCCGACCGTCGCGCCCTCGACGATTCCCTCCCAGATGCCGGTCTCCGCAACGGGCTCGAGCCGGTCGACGCCCGGCAGCCAGTCGTTGAAGTCCCCGACCACGCTGACCCCGTGACCGTTCGGCGCCCACACCGCGAAGCGCACGCCGCCCTCGACCGGGTGCGCGCCGAGCTTCGAATAGAGCTCCTCGTGGCGCCCGGCACGCGCGAGCCAGATATCCAGCTCCCCAAATGCGGACGCCCTCCCCTGGGTCACTGGGGCACCTCCTCGTCGAGCATGCGGAGGATGCCGGCGACCGGGATCGCAGCCCAGTCGGGCCGGTTGTTCAGCTCGTAGCGCAACTCGTACACCGCCTTCTCGAGCTCGAACACCGAAAGCAGCTTGTCCATCGCCGAACCGGACGGGATGAGCGTCGGGTCGACGGTCGACCGGTAGCCGTCGAGAAACTCGGAGCGCGCACGCGCCTCCCAGTCGGCCGGCGGCTCGACGCCGCGCAGGAGGGAGCTCGCCGACGCCGCGTAGGCAAACGAGCGGAGCATCCCCGCGACGTCGCGCAGCGGGCTCCGCTTGCGGCGGCGCTCGGGCAGCGACCGGGCGGGCTCGCCCTCGAAGTCGAGGATCACCCAGTCGTCACCCGCCCAGAGCGTCTGCCCGAGGTGGAAGTCGCCGTGATGTCGGATCACCCGGCCGATCGTGCCGATGTATGTCCACAGGCGCAGGCGCTCGCGCACCTCTTCGCCGCGGCCGCGAATCGCCGCGACGACGTCGCTGTCGTCGGGAAGCTCGAGGAAAATGCTCTCGATCTCGTCGTCGATCGTGGCCGTCAGCATGCCGAGCGCCTCGGCGGAGGGCTGCTCGGGAAGAAAGGTCGGGTCCAGCGAGTCGCTGCCGAGCAGCGTGTGCATCTGCCCCGTCACCTTGCCGAGCCGGTTCAGGTTCTGGAGAAAGCCGTCAGCACCATCGGCCATCGTGTCGAGCGCGAGCTCCCACCCGTCCCGGCCCGCGACGAAACGCTGCAGGATCCCGAGCGTCGAGTCCATCGGCCGGCCGGCGTACGCGTACCAGCCCGCGAGCTGCGCGATGTTCTCGAAGCCCCGCTCGGTCAGGAATCGAAGCAGCTCGAGCTCGGGGTTGATCCCCGCCTCGAGCCGGCGGAAGACCTTCAGGATCAGCTCCTCGTCGAAAACGATCGACGTGTTCGACTGCTCGGCGCTGATCTGCCGAGCCTCACGGAGCTCTTGCCCGAAACCGGCGAAGCCTTCGACCGGCGCAAACTCGACGATCCCCTCACCGGCCGGAATCTTCGCGCCGGCGCGGATCATGTGCACGAGCTCACGCACCTGGTGCGGGTCGGCGAGGGCGTCGGGGCCATCGTCGGTGAGCAGCTGGTAGGTCTCGTGCGTCCCGGTGTCGAAGACGATCTCGACGAGCTGAAGCTCGAGCCCCGGATCGGCGTCGCGCAGGGTCGCGCGGTCGACGACGCTCGCCCGGCTGACGTGGCGCGTCTTCGAGCCGAACCAGCGCTGGCTCGTGACGAAGTCGATGAGGGCTTGCTCGTCGCTCATGTGTCGCCGGCCTTCCGCAATTGGAACCAGAAGAACCCTCGCCCGGCGAGCGTGAGGAGGTACGACAGCTGACCGATTCGCGGGAAGGCCGTCTGGCCGAACATCTCGACCGGGATCATCCCCTCGAAGCGGGAGAGGTCGAGCTCCACGGCCTGCGCCGAGCGGGCGAGGTTGTGGACGCAGAGGACGATGTCGTCCTCATAGGTCCGGATGTGGGCGAAGATGCGCGGGTTGTCGGGGCGCAGCGCCTCGTAGGTGCCGAGGCCGAAGACCGGGTGCTGCTTGCGGAGGGCGATCAGGCGGCGCAGCCAGCGCAGCCGCGAGTTGGGCTGGCGAAGCTGCGCCTCGACGTTCACCGCCTGGTAGCCGTAGACCGGGTCGAGAAGCGGCGGCAGATACAGCTGTGCGAAGTCGGCGCGCGAGAAGCCGCCGTTGCGGTCGCCGGTCCACTGCATCGGGGTCCGCACTCCGTCGCGGTCACCGAGGAAGATGTTGTCGCCCATCCCGATCTCGTCGCCGTAGTAGAGAACCGGCGAGCCGGGCAGCGAGAAGAGCATCGCGTGCATCAGCTGGATCTCGTCACGGCCGTTGTCGAGGAGCGGTGCGAGCCGGCGCCGGATCCCGAGGTTGAGCTTCATCCGCGGGTCCTTCGCGTACTCGGCATACATGTAGTCGCGCTCCTCGTCCGTCACCATCTCGAGGGTCAGCTCGTCGTGGTTGCGGAGGAAGAGCCCCCACTGTGCGTTCTCGGGAATCGGCGGCGTTCCCTCGAGGATCTCGATGATCGGCAGCGCGTCTTCGCGCCGAACGCCCATGAACATGCGCGGCATGACGGGGAAGTGGAACGCCATATGGCACTCGTCTCCGTCGCCGAAGTACTGGACGACGTCGGAAGGCCACTGGTTGGCCTCCGCGAGCAGCACTCGATCCGAGTAGCGCGCGTCCACCTCCGCTCTGACTCGTTTGAGGAAGTCGTGAGTCTCAGGCAGGTTCTCGCCGTTCGTGCCGTCGCGCTCGTAGAGGTACGGCACGGCGTCGAGGCGGAAGCCGTCGAGGCCGAGGTCGAGCCAGAACCGCAGCACGTTCAGCATTTGCTCCTGCACCTGTGGGTTGTCGTAGTTCAGGTCGGGCTGGTGGCTGAAGAAGCGGTGCCAGTAGTACTGGCCCCGCAGCGGGTCCCACGTCCAGTTCGACGGCTCGGTGTCGACGAAGATGATCCGCGCCTCGCTCCAACGCTCCGCGTCGTCGCCCCACACGTACCAGTCGCCGTACGGGCCCGTCGGGTCGGTCCGGCTCTCCTGAAACCACGGGTGCTCGCTCGAGGTGTGGTTCATGACGAGGTCGACGATCACGCGCAGACCGCGCTGGTGCGCCTGGTCGATGAAGAGCTTGAAGTCGTCGATCGTCCCGTAATCGGGGTGGATCGCGAAGAAATCAGCGATGTCGTAGCCGCCGTCACGCAGCGGGCTCGGGAAGCACGGCAGCAGCCAGATGCAGTCGATCCCGACCTCCTGGAGGTAGTCGAGCTTCTCCGTCAGGCCGCGGAAGTCGCCCGAACCGTCGTCATTCCCGTCGAAGAAACCGCGCAGGTGGATCTCGTAGAAGAGCGCGGTCTTGAACCACAGTGGGTCGCGCTCGAACCAGCTGCCGGGCTCGGTCACGCGACCGCCTTCAGGACATGGGCCTTGCCGGGAGCGAGCTTGACGTAGTTGCGGCCGGCGCGCCACGTGAACTCCGCCCCGTGGAGAAGGTCGCGCACCTCGAACACGGGCGGAAGCCCGAGCGCCACCGGGACCGTGCACACGCCTTCGCGCTCCATGAACGGATCGAGGTTCACAACGCAGATGACGTCGTCCTTCACGTACGCCACGAGATGGGTGCTCTCTGTCTCGAGCCACCGCAAGTTGTCGACCTTCTGAAGCGCGGGCTCGGCACGGCGGACCTCGTTCAGCCGCTGCACGAGCGGGAGCAGCGGCCCGTCGAATGCCCGCCGCTTCACTTCGTATTTCTCGGAGTCGAGGTACTCCTCGGAGCCGGGACGCAACGGCACGTTCTCGAACGCCTCGTACCCGGAGTAGATGCCGTAGGTCGGCGAGAGCGTCCCGGCGAGGACGAGCCGCGCCTCGAACGCGGGCGGGCCGCCGTGCTGGAGGAACTCGTGGAGGATGTCCTGGGTGTTCGTGAACGCATTCGGCCGGTAGAACTCCGCCCACGCGACGAGCTGCCCCATGTACTCCACGAGCTCCGCCTTCGTGTTCTTCCAGGTGAAGTACGTGTAGCTCTGCGCAAAGCCGAGCTTGGCGAGGGTCGTCATCATCGACGGCCGCGTGAACGCCTCGGCGAGGAAGATCACCTCCGGGTGCTCTGTCCGCACCTCGCGGATCAGCCACTCCCAGAACGCCACCGGCTTCGTGTGCGGGTTGTCGACCCGGAACACGGTGATGCCGCGGCCGACCCAGCCGAGAACGACGTCGAGCAGCGCCTGCCAAAGCCCCTGCCAGTCCTCCGACTCGAAGTTGACGTTGTAGATGTCCTGGTATTTCTTGGGCGGGTTCTCCGCGTACTTGAGCGTCCCGTCGGGACGGCGGTTGAACCACTCGGGGTGCTCGCGAAGCCACGGGTGGTCAGGGGAGCACTGGATCGCGAAGTCGAGCGCGATCTCGACCCCGGCGTCCTTCGCTGCGGCGACCATCGCGTCGAAGTCGGCCCAGGTGCCGAGCTCCGGATTGATCGCATCGTGGCCGCCTTCCTTCGAGCCGATCGCCCACGGCGAGCCGACGTCACCGGGATCGGCGGTGACCGCGTTGTTGCGCCCCTTGCGGTTCGAGACGCCGATCGGGTGGATCGGCGGAAGGTAGACGACGTCGAAGCCGAGCGCCGCCGCCTGCGGCAGCATCTGCGCGACACCGCGGAAGCCGCCCCACGAGCGCGGGAAGAGCTCATACCACGAGCCGACCCGGGCGAGCAGGCGGTCGACGTCGACCTCGAGCGGGTCGGAGCACACTTCGCCGTGGCGGTCACCCGTAGCGGCGGCGAGCCCGTCGTCGAGGATCAGCGCCTTGCGCCCGAGCAGCGCGGCACCTTCGGAGAGCTCGCCCGCGAGCTCCTGCTCGCCGGCCTCGACCTTGCGCCTGAGCTCGTCCTGCCAGGTGCCGATCCGGTCCGTCCACGCGGCGACCGCGAACTGCCAGCGACCGGGACGGTCGACCTCGAACGCTCCGCTCCAGCGGTCGCTGCCGAGCTGCCGCAGCGGCTCCTCGCGCCAGCGCTTCTCGCCGGGCCCGCGCACACGGATCGCGGCGCCGAGTGAGTCGTGGCCGTCCTTGACGATCGTCGCATAGACCGCGACGGCATCGCCGACCGTCCGCTTGATCGGATAGCGGCCACAGTCGACGATCGGCTCGATCGCCTGCACCCGAATGCGGGCCGGTGGTTGCTTGGTTGTAGGTAGGGGCACCTTGCGTGAGATTCTCAGTCGTCGTCTGGTTCTAAACCAATGCAGCTCGAGCGCGCCTCCGGCATCCTCCTTCATCCGACCTCGCTGCCGAACGGGGTACTGGACGAACACGCGTACGCGTTCGTGGACTGGCTGGCCTCGGCCGGGCAGCGCTGGTGGCAGGTGCTGCCGCTCGGGCCGCCGGAGGGGCTGACGGGATCGCCGTACATGTCGCCCTCGGCCTTCGCGGGCTCGCCCGGCCTGCTCGCGGAGCCCGAGGCCACCGTCTCGGCGGCGGAGGCCGCAGCCTTCCGGGAACGCAACGCCTACTGGATCGACGACTGGCTCGCCTGGGCTGCAGAGCACGACGGCGGCTCGCTCGCCGACCAGGTGCGGTTCGAGCGCGAGTGGCAGGCGCTCCGCACTCACGCGGCCGGGCGGGGCGTACGCATCTTCGGCGACATGCCGATCTACGTCTCGAAGGACGGCGCCGACCACCGCGCCCACCCGGGGCTCTTCCAGGACGGCGTCGTCGCCGGCGTGCCGCCCGACGTATTCGCGACGACCGGGCAGCGCTGGGGCAACCCGATCTACGACTGGTCGGCGATGCGCGCCGACGGCTACCGCTGGTGGGTGGAGCGCTTCCGCCGCACCTTCGCGCTCGTCGACCTGACGCGCGTCGATCACTTTCGCGGCTTTGTCTCCTACTGGGCGGTGCCCAGGCAGAACACGACGGCCGTGGTGGGCAAATGGAGGCGCGGTCCGGGCGCCGCGGTGTTCCAAGCGGCCGAGCACGAGCTCGGCGAGCTCCCGGTCGTCGCGGAGGACCTCGGCGTGATCACCGAGCCGGTCGTCCGCCTGCGCCGCCGGCTCGGGTTCCCCGGGATGGTCGTCCTCCAGTTCGCGCTCGGCGGCGATCCGACGAACCCGTACCTGCCCGGGAACCACGAGGTGGACGCCGTCGTCTACACCGGCACGCACGACAACGACACGACCCGCGGCTGGTGGGAGTCGCTCTCGGACGAGGATCGCGGGTGGGCCGACCTCGACCCGGCCGACCCCGCGTGGTCGCTGATCGGCGCCGCGTGGTCGTCCCGCGCCGCGCTCGCGATCGCCCCGCTCCAGGACGTGCTCGACCTCGGCCCGGAGGCGCGGATGAACCTGCCCGGGACCGAGGAGGGCAACTGGCGATGGCGGTACGCAGCGGGCGACCTGACGCCGGAGCTCGCGGCGCGGCTGCGCGCGCTCACCGAAGGCAGTGGGCGCTAAGAAGAGCCCAGCGAGGCGAAGGGCTTCTGGTCACGCCTGATCCACTCGGCGAGGAACGGCTCGATGATCATGTAGGCCTTCGCCTCGTTCTGACCGACGAGCTCCTGGGCGACGAGCGTCTTGGCGGCTCGCTGGACGTACGAGTTCGACGGGAATCCGTAGCCTTCGCGGAACTCGACCGTGTAGATGCTCTGCGGCCCGTCGGCGAGGGCGATCAGGAGCAGCCGCTGGTGCTCCGTCGCGTCTTCCCAGATGCGGCTGAAGTGGCGATTCTCCGAGCGCAGAACGTTCTCGAGGGCAGTCTCGACCTGGGCGGCGAATGCGTGCGCGCCCGGGTCGACTTCCTGCCAGGTGTAGTAGGCGAGCTCCTGCGTCCCGTATGGATGTCCGTAGGTCGCCTCGAGGAGCCGGTCGAGTGCCTCGCCCGTGATGCCCTTGTCGGTTGCGCCGAACCGCTCCTCGATGAACGCCCGGAACCTGTCGACGGGGATCATCCCGATCTCGATGCGCTTCGCGCTCCGCCAGAACGCCTGGTTTCTGTCCTCGAAGATCCCGTCCAGGATGTGCCGGCGGCTTCCGAGGTAGATGTGCGACACCTCGGGCTGCGTCTGGAAGATCGACCGCATCATGTTCGGATAGTCCTTGTCGAGCTTCACGACTTCCTGGAACTCGTCGAGGATCAGGACGACCCGACGGCCCCGTTCTCCTGCGATCCGCTGCGGCATCTCGAAGAGCCGCTCGAGCGTGTCGTCGATATCACGGCGCTGCTGGGCGCTGAAGCTGAAGCTCAGCGACCCGTCCTCGGGATCCAACCCGAACTGCGGGACGATGCGCAGGCCGCGGAAGAGCGACTGGGCGCGCTCCAGCACGGCGCCGGTCGGCGAGGCGAGGTCGTCGAAGATCGTCTTGGCGAGCGCAGCGGCGAAGCGCTCCTTCGTCGGCGTCTTCATCAGGTCGCAGTAGGCGACCGAGATGCCCTTCGCGACCGCCTCGTTTGCGGCCCGCCAGACGAGGGACGTCTTCCCGTAGCGGCGGGGGGCGTAGAGGACGACGTTCTGGCCGTTGCGCATGTCGGCGACGAGCTCGTCGATCGATGCCTCGCGGTCGGTGAAGGCCTCGTCGAGCGCGATGTCGCCGAAGCGAAACGGGTTCGGCCCGCTATACACACGTGTATTATACACGCATGTATAGGAGATGGGCGACCCCTCTATACACTATTGTATAATACACCCGTGTATAGACGGACACGAGCCGAGGGAGGTGCCGGGGGAGGGATTCGAACCCCCACGTCCCGAGGGACTCCCGGTTTTAAGCCGGATGCGTCTACCAGTTCCGCCACCCCGGCAGGGGCGGCGACAACACTAGATGCTCAGCGCCCGCCTACTGGCCGGGGTTCAGGAAGCTCTTCGGGAACTTCTCGGGCGCCTGGTAGCGGAATGTCTTGCGGAACGTGTTCGCGGCCTGCTCGTTGAAGCCTGTGCACTCCGACCAGCGTGTCCACGCGGTCATGGCGACCTTGCCGCCAAGCGACGGCAACGGAGCGACGATGAGCGCGTTCGAATCCTTGCGGTACCACGTCGTGATCGCGGCGACCTGCGCCGGCGGCACCTTGCTGCCGTACTGAAGGATCATCGCGCCGTGCTCGAGGTTGTGGACCGCCTGGATCTCGATCACCGGCTGGTCGTATTGCCCGAAGACGAGTGGCTGGAAGTAGTGCCGGCCGCTTGTGGGCGGAACGGAGTTCCACTGCGGCGGCGGACTCGGAGTGAGCGTCGCGTAGTGCGGGCTGCGCGGCAGCTCCGGGTACGTCTTGAACTGGCAGCCGGCGGCCCGGATCGAGATGATCGCGGCCTTCGCGCCGCTGCTCGACGAGCCCCCGCGGAGGGCGCCAAAAGCGATCACGGCGGCGAGAGCGACGATGCCGGCCGCGGCGAACGAGTAGAGGATCGCCCGCTGCCGCTTGCCGAGGTCGCCCGGCGGCGTTTGGCCGGCGCGCTGTTTCGGCGCCTGGACGCGGCGGGGAGGCGGCGGCGGGGTGCGGGGCTTCTTCTTCGGCGGCACGAGCCGTTCATTCAAGGGAAACGGCGACGTGCTCGCAGAAGAACGCCGCGACGGCCGCCTGATCCTCGGCGACGGGGCAACGCGGCAGCGCCGCGATGAACGCCCGGCCGTAGCCTCGCGTACGCAGGCGCGGGTCGAGGATCGCCACCACACCGCGATCGGAATGGCTGCGGATCAGCCGCCCGAAGCCCTGGCGCAGCTGAAGCATCGCGGTCTGGAGCGCGTAGTCGCGGAACCAGTCACCACCCAGCTGCGCGATCGCCTCGCAGCGAGCCTCGTGCAACGGGTCGCCCGGCGCCGAGAACGGCAGCTTGTCGATCACGAGCAGCGACAGGGACTCGCCGGGCACGTCGACGCCCTGCCAGAACGTCGAGGTGGCGAGCAGCACCGAGTCGACTTCGGTGCGGAACCGCTCGAGCAGCCGCTCGCGCGGAGCCTCGCCCTGCACGAGCACGTCGTAGGGAACGCGGCCGCAAACACGCTCGCGGTAGACGTCGAGCGCGCGGTAGCTCGACGTGAGCACGAGCGCGCGCCCCTCCGAGAGGGAGAGCAGCGAGACGATCTCGTCGGCGGCCCGCTCGGTGAACCCGTCGCTGCGAGGGTCGGGCATCGTCCGCGGCAGGTAGAGAAGCGCCTGCTCGCCGAAGTCGTACGGTGAGCCGACGATCGCCTCGCGGGCATGCTCGAGCCCGAGCCGGTTCCGCACGAAGCTCGCGTCCTCGCCCGTTGTGAGGGTGGCCGAGACGAGCACCGCCGTCGGCCCGTCCTCCCAGAGCCGTTCCCGGAGCTCGGACGAGACGTCGATCGGCGCCCACGCGAGCGCGTCGGGCTCGGCCCAGACGACGCGCTCGAGCGTACTCGCCTCCAGGCAGGCCTCGACCTGGGCGGAGAAGCCGAGTGTGCGCCGCGCCAGCGCGTCGAGATCCTCGCCCTCCCCCTGGAGCGCGTCGGCAAGGTCGTTCAGCGCGTCGACGAGCACGAGAGCCGGCTCGGCCGGTGTCTCGCGCAGCCGCTTGCGGCCCGACGGAGGCGCGACCGCGCGCAGCAGGCGCTCCCCGGCCCGCTCGACACGGTCGAGCGGGCGGGCGGGAACCGGCTTCTGCGCCTGCCGGCACGCCCGCTCCACGTCGAGCGCGAGGCGCCGCAGTCCCGCGCGCGAGACACGCCCGCCGAGCCACGACGCCGCCGACTCCTCGAGCCGATGCGCCTCGTCGAAGATCACGGCGTCGTGCTCGGGGAGCACGCCGCCGCCCGACGCGAGGTCGGCAAAGTAGAGCGCGTGGTTCGCGATCACGAGATCGGCCTGCGCGGCTCGCTCGCGTGCGGCCTCGGCGAAGCAGCTCGAGACGAAGGGGCAGCGACGCCCGGAGCAGCGGTCGGCCCCGACGGCGAGCTCGGCCCAGAGCGCCTCGGGCGGTTCCAGCTCGAGCTCGGCTCGATCACCGATCTCGGTCTCGTCGAGCCAGCTCTGCATCGCCTCCCACGCACGCCCGTCGCGCCCGTCCGGAAGCAGGAACGGCTGGAATCCCTGGAGCTGGCGACGGCAGAGGTAGTTCTGCCGGCCCTTCAGGACGACGACGTCGATCTCGCGCCCGACCGCCGCCGCGGCGACCGGGACATCCTTGTGCAGCAGTTGCTCCTGAAGCGCCTTCGTCGCGGTGGCGACGACGACGCGCTGCCCGGACTCGAGCGCCGGGATCAGGTAGGCGAGGCTCTTGCCGACCCCGGTACCCGCCTCGGCGACGAGGTGCTCGCCCGTTGCGAGCGAGCGCTCGACTGCGCCGGCGAGCGCCGCCTGCTCGGGCCGCGGCTCATATTCGGGAAGCGCGCGGGCGAGCGCGCCGCCGGGGCCGAAGACGTCGTCCATATTCTCTGCAAGCCTACGCGAGCGAACGGATGTTCCCTCGACACGGCGTCGCGGGCTGCGCGATCTCCCGAGAAACATGCGCACGTTGCGGAAATCGACCGCAACGACTCCTTGACGGCTCCCGGCCCGCGGGGTTAGCGTCGCCTTCGTCGGATCCGGTAGCTCTTCGGAGTCGCTGGATCCGGCACTCAGCCCCGGTAGGTCTTCGGACTCGTCGGGGCTGATTTTGTTTCTTGCGATACTCGAGCATCGACCAGGGAGGCTCAATGGGATTTCTGGACAAGCTGCTCGGACGGGGCACGAAACCTGCCGCGGATCCGAAGGCGGAAGGCTCCGCGGAGAACGCGACCGCGGGCGCCGAGGACCTGGCGCAACGGGAGGACGAGACCTCGCCCCACCATCACGCCGAGCAGGAAGCCGACTCGTAGACCGGGTGGGGCCGCCGCATGGCGGCCCCACCCGGGTTCCGTCCGACACGGTCGGTAGCGTTCGTCGGCTGATGTCCGTGCTCATCACAGTCGTCCTCGCCGGCGCCATCGTCATCGCCGGCGTGGCCTGGCTCGTGCGGGTCGTTCGCGGGCTTCAGGCTCAATCCGCGTCGGCTCTCGCCGAGATCGGCACCGCCTCGGCCAAGCAGATCGAGCAGCGAACCGCGGACGTCGACCGCCGGTTGGCAACGCTCGGAGAGACGCTCGACCGCCGCCTCGGACAGCTCGACACGAAGGTCGACCGTCGTCTCGAGTCGGCCCAGAAGACATCGACGGAGATCCACGAGCGGCTGGGAAAGGTGGACAGCGCCGCCGCCCAGATGCTGGAGCGCGCCAAGGATCTCTCACGTCTGGAGCAGGCCCTCCGGCCTCCGAAGGCTCGCGGCGGGTTCGGGGAGTTGCTGCTCGAGAATCTCCTGCGCGACCGGCTGCCGCCGGGTGCGTACGACATCCAGTACACGTTCGCAACCGGCGAGCGGGTCGATGCGATCGTCCGAGCGGGCCAGCTGATCTCGGTCGACTCGAAATTTCCCCTCGACAACTACCAGCGTCTCGTCGAGGCCGAGTCGGACGACGAGCGGCAATTGCACGAGAAGGCGCTCGCCCGGGACGTCAGGAATCACGTCGACGCGATCGCGAGCAAGTACATCCGGCCGGAGGAAGGCACGTATGACTTCGCCTTCATGTACATCCCGGTTGAGGCCGTGTACTACGAGCTCGCGTGCGGGAAGACCGCCGGTGTCCTGCAGTACGCGCACGAGAAGCGCGTCTTCCCGGTCTCTCCCTCGACGTTCACGGCCTATCTCCAGGTGATCGTGCTCGGTCTGCGGGGCATGCAGATCGAGCAGCGGGCCGGGGAAGTGATGGCCTACGTCGCCGAGCTCGGCCGTGACTTCGACAAGTTCACCGACGACTTCGAGCTCGTCGGCAAGCACCTCGGCAACGCTCAGGCGAAGTTCGCAACGGCCGACAAGCGCCTCGACAAGTTCGCGGGGAAGCTCGAGCGCGCGAGCGACGACGCCGACGAGGCGATCGAGCTCGAGTGCAATGACGTCATCGCACTGCCGCGCGCCGACGCCGACGCCGCGTAGGTGTCTGCCACCCGCGCGTTGGCGACCGCGTGGCCCACCAATCCCACAAGGTGTCGGCGCAAGACCGATCACAGGCTCGCGGTGCCAGACAGGGAACGTTCCGGCCTGCTCTAGCGTTGATTACATCGAGAGAGCATTTCGGAGAGGAGCACCTTGAGCGACCAGAACGTCCATGAGCTGATCATCATCGGCGGCGGCCCCGCCGGCTACACGGCTGCCCTGTACGCAGCTCGCGCCGACCTGGCCCCGCTCGTGATCGAAGGCTTCAACTGGGGCGGCCAGCTGATGATCACGAGCGACGTCGAGAACTACCCCGGCTACGCCGACGGCGTCATGGGGCCCGAGATGATGGCCGACTTCCGTCGGCAGGCAGAGCGCTTCGGCGCCGAGTACGTCACCGACAACGTGACGAAGGTCGACTTCTCAGAGCAGCCGCTGCGCGTCTGGGTCGAGGACGAGGAATACGCCGCGCGGGCGGTCGTGATCGCCACGGGCGCGAGCGCGCGCTGGCTCGGGATCGAGTCGGAGGAGAAGCACAAGGGACGCGGCGTATCGGCGTGCGCCACCTGCGACGCCTCGTTCTTCCGCGCCAAGGACGTCTACGTGGTCGGCGGCGGCGACTCCGCGTTCGAGGAGGCACTCTTCCTGACGAAGTTCGCCACGCGCGTGCACCTGGTGCACCGGCGCAGCGAGTTCCGCGCGTCGAAGATCATGGTCGATCGTGCGGAGCAGAACGAGAAGCTCGACTTCGTGCCGAACGCGGTCGTCGAGGAGATCATCGGCGACGTGAAGGTGCAAGGCCTGAAGTTGCGCAACACGATCACGGACGAGCTGAGGGAGGTGCCCGCGGACGGACTGTTCGTCGCGATCGGGCACGATCCGAACACCGCGCTCTTCAAGGATCAGCTCGACCACGACGAAGGCGGGTACCTGATCACGAAGCCCGGCTCGACCGAGACGAACATCCCGGGCGTCTTCGCGGCCGGCGACGTCCAGGACCACATCTACCGGCAGGCGGTCACGGCCGCGGGCTCGGGCTGCATGGCCGCCCTCGACGCGGAGAAGTTCCTCGCAGCGATGGAGGGCCACCCGGGGACGGCACCCACGGCGCCGCGCCCGTAAGCCGCCGAGGTCTAGAGGCGAGGGCTCGGCGCGTGGGCGACGGGCACCCCGGTTGGACCGACCTCGTCGACCCGACTGCGGAGGAGCTGAAGGCGCACCTCCCTGCGAGCGTCAACGAGACGGCGCTCGAAGCGCTGCTTGCGCCGCACGTGCACGACGACGAGCCGCGCCCGAAGATCGAGTCGCGCGTCGACTACGAGGTCGCTGCAAAGCCACCGCAGGTCGTCGGGAAGCGCCTCCGCGAGCTGCGACAGCACATTCGCGGCATCCGCCGCACCCTGGCGCCGACCCGTGACGCAGCCGGACAAGATCGTCGATGACCGGATCGAGCCCGTCGACGGCGAGCTCTTCCCGCGTGACGTCGAGATCGCCTCGGTAGCGCCGACGACAAGTTCCTGCGTTCGGCAGAGGCGCTCGACGGGTCTCGCGATGCGCTCGCCGGCGTGCGCGACTACCTCCAGGGCAAGAACCTCAACGACCCCTTCATCGTCGGCCTCTACGGCCAGAACTTCGTCAAGATCCCCGAGCTGCACTGGGCCTTCGACTACTGGTGGTCGTCGGGCTGGATCATCGGCACGACGATCGCGCAGCTCGTGTTCTTCAAGTGGAGACGCTGGATCGAATGGCTACCCTGGCCGCCGTGCCGTACTACATCTGCCCGAAGTGCAAGGAGCGCTCCGTCGACATCGACGCACGCGAGGGCTTCTCGACCCAGGCGCCGGCCTGCCGCCATTGCGGGTTCGGCTTTCTCTTCGAGCTGCTCGACGACTACTACCCGGCGCCCGACACCGGCCTCGTCGTCACAGACCAGGAGCGCCGCGTGCTCGCGATCGGCCGTGGTGTCTTCGAGATCACCGGCTTCCCGGAGGCCGATCTGATGGGCCTCGATCTCGTCGAGGTGTTGCACTTCTCCGACGCGAAGCCCGTCGAGCTCGCCCGCGAGTGGGGCGTGCGCCGGCTCGGCGAGCACCTGTCGATCCGGACGCGCGGCGGCAGCGAGAAGCGCGTCATTGCCGACGTCTTCCCCGCCTACGACGACGACGGCGGCCTCCTCGTCGCCCTCACGCCGCAGCGCGGGTAGCTCTCGCTCAGAGGCGCGTCGCAGGGCAGAGATCGGGCGCGAGCGGGCACTCCTCACACGCCGGCTTGCGCGCGTCGCAAATGCGCCGGCCGTGCCAGATCAGCAGGTGCGGGAAGCGCGCCCACTCATCACGCGGCACGAGCTTCACCAGGTCCCGCTCGATCTTCACCGGGTCCTCTTGCCGCGTCAGCCCGAGCCGCTGGGCGAGCCGGCGCACGTGCGTATCGACGACGATGCCCTGTGGGCTCCCCCGCTCCGCCGAGACGACGTTCGCCGTCTTGCGCGCCACACCCGGCAGTCGCAGGAGTGCGTCGAAGTCCTCCGGCACTTGCCCGTCGTGCTCCTCGATCAGCATGGCCATCGTTCCGCGCAGCGACTTCGCCTTCTGCCGGAAGAACCCGGTCTGGAAGATGTCGCGCTCGAGCTCCGCGGCGGTGACGGCCAGATAGTCCTCAGGCCGCCGGTACTTCACGAACAGCCTTTCCGTCACGCGGTTCACGTTCACGTCGGTCGTCTGCGCCGAGAGCATCACCGAGACGAGCAGCTCGAGCGGGCTCGAAAACCCGAGCGCGATCTTCGCGTCGGCGTGCTCGACCGCGAGCCGCTCGATGATCGGCCCGATCCGCCCCTTCTTCGGCCCGACGCGTTTCCGCGCCTCGGCCACGTAGCTCCTTGCCATCCTCTACACCGCGACGAGTCGCGCGGGCGGCTGACGCAGCCTCGGGCCTGCACAGACGAGGTCGAGCGCCGGGCAGCCCGAGCAGGTGAAGTCGCTCGGTGTCGGCACGAACTCGCCCGCGTCGATGCGCGCGATCGCGGCCGATAGGTCGGCCTCGAGCAGCGACAGCTCTTCGCGAACGAACGGCGTCGCCACGACAGCGTCGGGCCGCTCGAGGAAGTGGTAGACGACTTCGACCTCGTCGGCGCCCGCGCGGAAGCAGGCGAGCGCGTAGACGAGCCGCTGCAACCGGTAGTCGGCCTCGATGATCTCCTCGGGCGTGCCCTCGGCGAGCGAGTTGGTCTTGTAGTCGAGAACGAGCGCACGCGGGCCATCGCGCCAGAGGACATCGAGCCGGCCGTGTAGGAGCACACCGTCGTGTTCGAACGCGAACGGACGCTCGGGACGGGCGCCGGCGAGCGTCGCGATGCGTGCGGCGAGCTCCGAGTTGCAGTACGACGCGACAAACGCGCCGATGCGCTGGAGCTCCTCGTCGCCGGCCGCCGGGTACCAGCTGCGCGCGATCTCGACGTCGACAGGTGCAGGCTCCGCGAGGTCAACGAGCTCGAGCAGGCGGTGAACGGCGTCGCCGACCTCGGTCGCTTTCAGGCCCTTCGCACCGGGCACCGCCCCGCGCTCCTCCCGCAGTCCGGCGACGCGCTCGACGTAATAGCGGTACGAGCAGCGCTCGAAGAGGGCGAGCGCCGAGTACGACAGGCGCCGCACCCGGTGTAGCGGCGGCGGCGGCAGCGGCAGCAGCTCGGGCAGGCGGTAGCCGCGCGGGGCCGGCTTCGCCGGCAGTTCGGCGAAGAGCGCAAGTTGGCCCGTGTCGTCGACCGGCGCCGGCTCGGCGTCAGGCAGGCGAGGAGTAAAACGGTCGACCGCGAGCACGAAGCGCGCGTCGCCGCGCTCCAGCTCGACCGGCTCGGCCGCGGCGCGCTCGACCGCGGCCTCCGCACCGAGGCGCGCCAGCACCCAGCCGATCGGCGTCTCCCGGTCCTGTGGACGGTCGGGGTCGATCGCACCGGAGACGATCAGCCGGTCGATCGCGCGCGTCATGGCGACGTAGTAGAGCCGCAGCCGCTCCGCCCGGTCGTCGCGCTTCTCGGCCTCGCGCACATCCTCGTACTTGAAGACGCCCTTGCGCTTGCCCGACTTCGGGTCGATCACGCGGAACCCAAAGCTGCCGTCGGTGCCGACGAGGATCTCGTCGGTCGACGGCGCCCCGGCCATGTCCCGGCCGGCGTCGGCAACGATCACGACTTTGAACTCGAGGCCCTTGGCAGCGTGAATCGTCAGGAGGCGCACGGCGTCTGCGCCCTCCTCCTCGGAGACCGCCTCGAGCTGCGACGCACCCACCGCCTGCTGGTCGCGGATGAACCGGACGAAGCCCTCGATGTCGGCCCCGCGCAGCTCCTCGTAGGAGCGGGCGAGCCGCATCAGCTTGCGCAGGTTCGCGTAGCGCCGCTTGCCGTCCCACTGGGCGAGCACGGCAAGGTCGTAGTCGTGTGCGGAGACGATCTCCTCGCAAAGCCGCTCGAGTGAGAGGTGCGCGGACGCCGCGGCGAGCCGCTCGTAGCGCTGCTTGAACGCGAGCACGAGCCGCTCGTCGGCTTCGGAGAGCGGGTCGGGCAGCGAACGCTCGATCGCGGTGAAGAGCGGGCGACGCACAGAGTGGCGGCGGATGTGGACGAGCGCGTCGTTCGAGACGCCGACGAACGGGGAGGCGAGCACGGTTGCGAGCGCCTCGTCGTCGTAGCGGTTGTGCAGCAAGCGCAGGTACGAGAGCAGATCGACGACCTGCTGCTGGCCGAAGTACCCCCGGCCCGTTGCGCGATAGGTCGGGAGGCCGCGCTCGCGCAGCGCCGACTCGTAGCGCTCGGCGTCGGTGCCGGCCGCGAAGAGCAGCACGATCTCGCCCGGCGCTGCCGCCCCCGTCTCGACGAGGTCGCCCACGCGGCGGGCGATCGCCTGGGCTTCACCCTCACGCCAGTTCGCGCGGGCCTCGCGATAGGTGCGCTTGTCGCTGACGAGCAACTCGACGGGATGGCCGAAGACCGGGTCGGCGAACTCGCCGGAGGCGGCGAGCGGCTGATAGCCGTCGCCGAACTCCTCGCCGAAGAGGTGGTTGACCGCCGCGAGCACCTCGGGCCGCGAGCGGTAGTTGCGCGCCAGCGGCAGTCGCTGCTCGGCCGCCTGGCGACGGTCGCGAAACACGGCGACGTCAGCATGGCGGAAGCCGTAGATCGACTGGAACTCGTCCCCGACGAAGAAGACGTCCTTGGCCGACTTGGCTTCGTCGGGCGGCGGCGCAGCCTGCGCCGGCCAGGGAGTCAAGAGGTCGACGATGTCGCACTGGAGGCGGTTCGTGTCCTGGAACTCGTCGACCATGATCGCGCGAAAGCGGAGCTGCTCCGTCTCGCGCACATGTCCGTCGTTGCGGAGGAGATCGCGGGCGAACAACTGGAGGTCTTCGAAGTCGAGCGCGGACTCGCGCTGCTTCGCTGCCGCGTACTCGGCGGCAAACAGGTCGAGCAGCTCCTGGAGCAGCTCGCTGTCACGCGCAGCGAGCTCTTCGAGCGCCGCCTGCTGGAGGCGGTCACGGGCTGTCCGGAAATCGGCTGCGCGGTCGCCACTCGCGGGCAGCTCGAGGTCGATCAGCTGCTCGGGGTTCGACGCAAGCGCCTGCGCGGCGTTCGCCGAAGCGAGCTGATTCTCGGTCACGTCGGGATCGCAGGCGAGCACGTGCGCCGACGCCTTCAGTTCAGCGAGGCGCTCCGGAACGCCGGCCTGCTCACCCAGGTCGAGCTTGAGGTCGCGGCCCGCGGAGCGCAGCGTCTCGTAGACACCCGTCAGCATCCGCCGCAGGCCACTCGCGCCGTAGGTCGCGAGCAACCGCACGCGCTCGGAGTCGCGTCCGGCGCAGAACCCTGCGAGCGCGCGCTCGAACGCCTCGCCGCGGAT
>Ga0105854_1000463_pt1 | contig 18653 bp, 13 predicted proteins | sample OrgsoiDNA_201058_FD_89679 | JGI IMG/M metagenome (GOLD analysis project Ga0105854, IMG submission 89679) | Permafrost soil microbial communities from the Arctic, to analyse light accelerated degradation of dissolved organic matter (DOM) -... | ecosystem: Environmental > Terrestrial > Soil >... | reverse complement strand
TGGTTCGTTCCGCTTCTGTTGATCGGCGCGGTGGCTCAGGTGCGGCCTCTGGCTCAGCGGCCGCAGTTTCCTCAACAGCAGCAGACCGGAAAAGCCTCCGTAGAAGGGACGGTGCTCGATGCCGTTACAAGCGAGCCGGTGAAGAAAGCGTCGGTCATGCTGAACGGCCTGGTTAGTCTTACGGCCGTCACCGATGCCTCCGGGCATTTTGCATTCCGGCAGTTGCCCGCGGGCCAATACATGATCCAGGTGCACAGCGAGCGGTACCCGCAAGGTCTGGGGCTGCTCGACACAGCTCAGGCGCTTACCATATCGCTCGCGGCCGAGGAGCAGAAGCAGGACATTCGTTTGTCGCTCACCCCGGGCGCATCGGTGCGCGGGCATATCGTCGATGAAGACGGGGATCCGATGCCGCACTGTACTGTCACCGGGATGCAGTTTCGCGATATGGGAACGGGCCGGACCCTCCAGCAGTTCGGTTTTTCCCAGAGCGACGATAAGGGGGAGTACCGGATTTCCAATCTTCCGCGCGGCAAGTATTACATTCAGGCGCGCTGCAATCAGTCGGTGCCATTGCCGCACGCCTTCCTCCGCCGCACTGCCACCGTGGACGTACCGGCGTTTACCTATGCGCCGCAGTTTTACGCGGGAGCGGCCGATCCGGTGAGCGCGGCAAAGGTGGAAGCATCGCCCGGTGCGGACATTTCGGGGATCGATTTCCGGATGGCCCCGGCGCGTGGCGTCACGGTCCGTGGACGCGTTGGCTCCGCGCCCGATCGCAACATTCAAGTGACTCTGGCGCCCCAGGATCCCGTTGGCCTGGAATTGCGTTCCCGGGGGGCGCGACTGAATCCGTCGACGGGCGAGTTCCAGATTCCAAATGTGCTGCCGGGCTCTTATGAGCTGGCCGCGACCGCATCGGCTGAGGGGCGCGGATACTTCGGGAACGTTTCGGTGGAGGTTGGCGCAACTCCACCAGATCCCATCGTTCTTCCCCTTGCCGCGGCGCCCGAAATCAGCGGGAGCATCTCGATTGAAGGCGATACGGCGAACACGCCGATGAACAATGTGCGGGTCATAATGAATCCGCTAGAAAGCCGCATCAGGATGGTACCCCAGCCGCAAGCCGAGGTGCAGAGCGATGGGACGTTCATCTTGAACTCGGTCATGCCCGGCCGCTGGCAGATATATCTGAACGGCGTGCCGGGTTATGTGAAGTCGGTTCAGCAAGGCGACCGGGACGTCTCTCCCTGGGATTTTGAGACCGGGCCATCCGCGGTCCAATTGAAGATTGTTGTCGGCGCCAGGTACGCGCGGGTGGATGTGCTTTTGGCCGGTGCCGCGGGCAGTGAACCGATCTCGGCGATCCTTTGGCCGGTCAGCGGCGATCCGCGCTTCCAGCAAAACGTCGGGATGATTTCGCAGGGCCCCAGTACGATCAGTGTCCCTCCGGGGCGGTACTATGCTTGTGCGTTCGCAACCGCACAACTCTGGGTGTTGATGCAGAACGCCGAGCTGCGGAGAGCGCTGGAGGGCCGGTGCCAGACGGTGGACGCTCCCGAAGGGGGCAGCGCCCGCGTGCAGGTACCGCTGATTCCGGCCGCGGACCTGAAGCAGTTTCTCGAAAAGGTCGATCAGTATTGAGGGGCCATACCAACTCCTCGCCCGCCACGTGCGAAAGACCCAGCCCCAATGCTAAGATGTAAAGGCGATGGATGGGACACGGCATTTCCCCTGTCGCGAGTAGTTGATTTTAAACATGCGCCCGTAGCTCAGTTGGATAGAGCGTCTGGCTACGAACCAGAAGGTCGGCTGTTCGAGTCAGCCCGGGCGCACCATAAAATCAATAATTAATTCGTCGGCGAGTACTCAGCGGGGCTGTCACCGCGCTTACCCTTCGCCCCACCGCAAAACCTTGACCTGCACGATCTTTCGGCCGAAGATTCTGGCTCTCTGCCAGTTGGTTATGAAGATGTCGATGTGGTGCCCGCGAACTTTCGATCCGGTATCGGCTACTGTGTAAGTTCCGGAGTACTCTCCGGCATTTATTACCTGTATTTCTGTTCCCAGTGGCAACACCCGCGTGTCGGCAGCTACCACGCCGCGTTGCGCCGGCGCGCCTGATTTGGTGATTCCCCTCTGTGCGTAAGCGGTTGCCAGAAATGTCACTTCAGATTCAGGGCGAGGCGCGCGTGCCTCTACAGAACCGCAAAGCAGTATCGTCATGCAAAAGATGTAAAGGATACCTTTCATCCGCCCTCTCTTGGCTTAGTGCATTTGTTAGGCCGCGATTCAAGGATTCGTGGTCGATCACACCTCGTCAAAGTTCATTTACGAACATTCTCCAGCACTGCTGGCAGCCGCAGCCAGCAACGGGAGATTCGCCCCCGCGACTCCGCATTCAATTAGACACCCATTCCGCCTGCCCTGCCGCTATTATGCGAGCCTCAATAGCTGGCGGTGGCGGCGTGGGCCGCCTCCACGGCCGCGGCGCGCAGGGCCGAGAGGTATTCAAAAGCCATTCGCGTCTGGTTGTGGATGTACTCGATCCCGGCGGGCTTTCCGTTCTCCACCGCGGGATGACAGAACTCCCAGTCCACATAACCCTGGTATCCGGACGAGACCAGCGCGTCGATGTAAGCAGGATACGCCACCTGCCTTCCCCAGAAGCGATTGTCGAAATAGCCTCCGGCCACCAGCTCCACGCTACCGTCGCGGCGTCGCGCGAACTCTCCGTTCATATGTGAGTGGATTTGCAGGGCTCCGCTGGCCGCCGCCATCTCGCGGGCATGCTCGGGGGAATCCGCCTCGGGCTCGATGTTGATGTCCATGCACGCCTGGAACACCGGCGAGCCGACCTCTTCGATCAGCGACAGCACCTCCCGATAGTTGTTGACGATATCCGGACCATGATTCTGCATCGCCAGCACGATGCCGTAGTCCGCGGCAACCTTGCAGAGCTCGCGCATGGACCCGACGACGAACCCGCGGCGGTCGCCCTTCCAGAACCCATACTGGTTATAGCTGTACGTTTCGTCGTAGGTCGCGAGGCCGTCATGGAGCGTGATGCCTCGCCACGCCGCGAAAATCTTGCAGATCGGCGAGCCCAGGTCGTGCGCTAGCTTGATGCACTCGCGCACGTAGGAGATCATGGCTTCGCGCTGAACCGGCACGGGACTCGAAAGGTCACAGTTCGGCGAGACCGCGCATAGTTCGACTCCGCATTCGCCGGCGAGATCTCGCAATCGCTTTCTATCGTCGGCGGAGAGGTCCATCGGCGCGGCGTGGGGCCGGTCCGTGTCCAATTCCAGGCCTTCCCATCCCTGTTGCCTTGCCAGGCGCACCAGGCTGAAAACGTCTACTGCCTCGCCGCGGTACCAGACTCCGCGGTAGGTGACGCTGTATAGGCCGATTTTCATTACTGTCTCCTTCGTTGCTGAGCCGGTCGTGGGGTACCAGCCCGCTCAGCCGTAACTGGAAATCCCCGGCATAGCACCATCTTTCGGCGGCCTGAGCTCTCACTCCGGTGTGAAGTTCCACCCCCGCCGGCTTACCGATTGGCGATCCGCTCCGCCTGCGGATCGAAGAGAAAAATCTTGTTCTCCCGGTAGGAGCGCACGGACAGATCGATCGCCGTCATCACTTTGTACCCCATATCGGCATCGCAATTCGGCTTCTGGCGCGTCCTGACGCAGTCGAAGAAATTGTCCATGTGCTTCTGGTCGCCCTCGTTGCCCACGCCTTCGAGAACGATCTCGTCCTTACCCCACTGGGTGCGGAAATCGCGCCGGAACGGCGTCTCCGGCACAATCCGCGCGACGTTGACGCTGCGCCCCTGCGGCCCTTCCCACTCGTCGCCCAGGTGCATCGTAGCATGCGTGCCGCGGATCATCATGGTGGGCCCGATCTCGTTTACCTGCGAGGATTGCACCGTCAAAGAGTACTTGCCGGGATAGTCCGCGGCCGTAAGAAACGTGTCCGGCACCTCGCGGCCGTCATTGTAGATCCAGAGACCGCCCATGCCGGCGATGCGGGCTGGGTGCTCGTTTTCGAGAGCCAGGTGAAACGGCGCGACGATGTGGTAGTGCAGGTCCGTCGCGATGCCGCCCGAATAGTCCCAATACTTGCGAAAACGGAAGAAGCGGTCGGGATCGAAGGGACGCTCCGGCGCGTTGCCCAGCCACTGCTTCCAGTCGATGCGTAAGTCGCCGGCGCCGTCCGGCCCGGCGCCGGGGTCGATCTTCCAGTTCCAGTCCCCTTGCTGGTTGTTACGGCTGTAGGTGCCCTGCACCGCTACCACCTTGCCCAAAGTCCCGGCCTGCACGACCTCGCGAATCTTGCGCCATCGCTCCCAGGAGAGCGCCTGCACTCCCACCTGCATGATGCGATTCTTCTCTCGCACGCGGTCGCGCACCACGCGCGCTTCTTCGAGGGTGTGGGTCATGGGCTTTTCGCAGTACACCTCAAGACCGCGGTCGAGCGCTGCCAGGGCAATCGGGGCGTGCCAGTGATCCGGGGTGGCGATGGTCACCGCGTTAAGCCCGGGATGCTGGAGCAGTTCCTGATGGCGCGCGTAGGTCTTGGCGCCAGGGACTTTCGCAGCGGCCTTGTTGAGGCGCGCCTGGTAGGGGTCGCACAGCGCGACCACCTCGACGTCGCTCTTCCCGGCAACACGGTGGAGCACCATGTCCAACAGGTAGGAGCCGCGTCCGCCCAACCCGATCACACCGACCGCGATGCGGTCATTGGCCCCAATCGCGCGGCCGGCCGCCATAATGGCGGGAGCGGCAGCGGAATACCTCAGAAAGTCACGTCGAGTCGCGGTACGGTGAGCAGACACAGCACCCCTCCTGCAAGCGCTTAACGCCCGCGTCTTGTATCATAACGTCTCGCGAAGTCCCAAGTATGTGAGGATGGCCTCGATGCGGGCAATGGTGGGTCGTGCCGGGCGCCGAAGGTTCCGGCAATGAGCCCGATGCCAGGGGGCAGTCAGGTCGCGGTCTTATCTCCTGGAGCATGACACGATAAGAGATGATAGGAAATGGAGATCCGATGAGACCTTTTTCATTCCAAGCACGCCGTCCGCTTTCGATTTGCAGCACGCTCGCGATGCTGTTCGCATTATCGGCTGCCGTTCTTGCGCAGCAGCAGCCTGCCGGTCGGGGCCGCGCCCAAGGCAAGGGCAGGCCGCAGGACACGGAAGTCTGGGAGCCCGTGCCCAAAGTCGTGACGCCCGGCGCTGTCGATTCCGCGCCACCTTCCGACGCCATCGTTCTGTTCGATGGAAGGAACCTGGACGAGTGGCTGAACACGGGTGATAAATCGCCGGCCAATTGGATCGTCGGCAATGCCGTCATGACGGTGAGCAAGGTGCGCGGCTCGGGCAATATCGAAACCAAACGCAAGTTCCACAATTTCCAGCTCCACATTGAATGGAAGATCCCCGAGAATGTCACCGGGACCGATCAGGCGCGCGGCAATAGCGGCGTCTTTCTGGCGTCGACTGGTGGCGGCGACGCCGGATACGAGCTGCAGATTCTCGATTCCTACAACAACAAGACCTATGTCAACGGCCAGGCAGGAAGCATTTATAAGCAGGGGATTCCGCTCGTCAACCCGGTTCGAAAGCCGGGCGAGTGGCAGAGCTATGACGTCATCTGGATGGCGCCGGTATTTGATGCGGACGGATCTCTGCAGACGCCGGCGTATGCCACGGTATTTATGAACGGTGTGCTCGTGCAGAACCATTTCGAATTGAAGGGCGAGACGCTATATATCGGAAAGCCGTTTTACAAGAAGTTCGATTCCGCCCCCATCAAATTGCAGGCCCATCCCGATCCCAGTGAACCGGTCAGCTTTCGAAACATCTGGGTTAGAGAGCTGAACTAGCGGCTCTCGAATGCCTTCGCTGGAATCCTGGCACGTTTGCCTACTGCGGGCGGTATGAGATTGACGTGAAGAACAGCTCGAATCGGGCGGGCGAGCGAGGCTGGCGAAGCCGCCGATCAAAGCCGCACACTGTCGCTTGCGGGCGCCGATTGGCCGGCCTAACCCGCATAGATCCACCGCAGCCCAAACACGAACAGTCCGCAGACGGCCGTCCCGAGGCCCAGCGCTGCCAACCCCAATTTCCGCTTTTCCCTGAGGCCCCACCACATGTAAAAACTGGTTAACACCATGAATATCACGCCTGCCGCCACGGCATCCATCGAGTACGCCCAGACGGTGGTGAGCACCCAGTCCCGCTGGTTCCGGGGATCGTCCAGGCTGACCCCGACGAACGTGTGCAGCGTGCGCAAGACCCCCCACGCGTTGTACTCGGTGTGCGCGATCTTGGCGCGACCCTGAATGAGATAGGCCTGGATCTGGTAAACATGCCCCGGTCGGCTCACGTTGAAGTCGAGACGCGCGAGATCCGTGCGGGCGGCGTTCAACGAAACCTCTCCCTGGATTCCGATTTGCCGCATCAGGTCCCGGGCCTGTTCGAGATCGCGCGCAGACGTGGGAGGTTGGACCGCGCGTTCGAAGATCGTAACCTTGCGGTTGGGAAAAAACTGGGCGAACGACCAAGCCCCGTGGTTCAGCAGGAGTCCGCTGAAGGCAAAAAGCCACAGGAAGAATAGGAAGTAAAGGCCGAGGTAGTAATGTAGTTTCCGGTTCCAGACTTTGAACCCGTCGGCAAACCCGCGGGCGCCGGACTTTCTCGACGGAAGGCGATCAGCGGGCGATGGCATAGACGAGTCCGAAAAACGAGAAGGCGCCGGCCGCGAGCAGTGCCATGCCGATGCGCCGCTCGGCGCGGAGGACGGCCCACAGGTAGATGCCGCTAATCGAAAGGAACAGGACCAGGTACACCGTGGTGTCGGCGAGCCATCTCCAGATGCGCAGATAAACCCAATTACCGCGGATGTTGGCATTGTGCTGGCCCGGCATCTTGTGCAGATAGACCATTGCACTCCACATGCTGTCGCCGCGGCTGGTGACGCTGGCGGAGCGGGTTTCCAGGTTGAGATCGACAGTGACTTCGCGCCCCGGAACGACGATCGGAATCACCAGGCGGTGCTCCTTCGAAATGCGGCGGATGAAGTTGACCTCGCCGTGGACGCCCAGCCGATCGAGCACGCCGCGCAAGGCATTCACCTGTTCCCGGCCGCTCAGTAGTTCGATGCCTGTCGGGACCGGAAGATCGCCGACGCTTCGGCTGGCTGCGGTTTGGATGGTGCCCGGAAGCCAACCGTGGACCAGAAAGAATACGCCGATTGCAAAGACTAGCACGAGCGGGCTGATGAAGAGACCGAAGTAAAGGTGCAGGTCGCGCGTGACGGCGTAGAACTGCTTCATGGAAATCGGGCTCAAGCCAATTCTTCTCGATGGACCGGCATTCACGTCGATTATAGCCAACCGGTTCGTGCCCGCCGCCGCGCGGCTCGAATCCTTGCTCGAATGGCAACGAGTTGGCGAGACGCGTGGCGCCTCGATAGAGCACGGCTCCCGGGTCTATACTGGGCGCAGAGCCGGACGAAGAAGTATGGTTGCGCCAATGCAAACGCGCCATTCGCGGGTTCTCAGCGGCCTTTCAGAAGGAGAATCGTGGCACGAAAAGTTGCGGACTTGATGTGGGAGATGCTGGCGAAGGCCGGCGTCAAACGGTGTTACGGTATCGTCGGGGATGCGCTGAACCCCGTGATCGATGCGCTTCGGCGCAACGGCAAGATCGAGTTTATCCATGTTCGTCACGAAGAATATGGTGTGTTCGCCGCCGTCGCCGATTCCTATCTGAGCGGCAGCCCCGTCGCGGTATGCGGAACCGCCGGACCGGGTGTGACGCATCTTTTCAACGGGCTGATGGATGCGCGCAAGGAGGGGGCGACGATCATCGCCATTGCCGGCGATGTCGAGACGAAGCTCATGGACACCGCGGCTCTCGAAGAGCTGAACCCCTACAAGTTTTTTGATACGGCCTGTCTGTATGTCGGGCGGGTCGTCAACCCTGAACAGGCACGGGCTGTTTTCACGACCGCGATTCTGACGGCCGTCGTCGACAAGGGGCCGACGCTGATCTCGATGCCCGGCGACATCGCGTCGGCGAACGCGCCCGGTGATTCCGCCCACGAGGTCACGATTCCGGCTGCGCCGGTGTTTCGCCCCGCTGACGCGGATATGGACAAACTGGCCGAAATGATCGAGGCCGCCAAGAAGGTGGCAATTTTCGGGGGGGACGGTTGCCGCGATGCGCGCGACGAGGTGCTGGCACTCGCGGCCAAGCTGAAGGCGCCGGTCGGATATTCCTTCCGCGGCAAGCAATGGCTGGAGCATGACAATCCCTATGCCGTCGGGATGACCGGGCTTCTGGGCTATGGCGGAGCCTATAAAGCCATCCACGACGCCGACCTGCTGCTGCTGCTCGGCACGGATTTCCCGTTTTCGGAATTTCTTCCGGGCGGCGACGTAAAAAAAGCCCAGATCGACACGAACCCAAAGCATATCGGACGGCGCACCGCCGTTGATCTGGGGCTGGTGGGCGACATCAAGGCGACCTTAACCGCGCTGCTCCCCAAGCTCGGGGACAACAGCGACAGCCGTTTCCTGGAGAAGCATGTCGCGGAGACTACTTCGTTCCATGAACTCTTGCGGCACTACGTTGAGAAGGGGCCCGGGATCAAGCCGATCCGGCCGGAATTCCTGGCGGCGACCTTAAGCGAACTAGCCTCCGATGACGCGTTGTTCTTCGTGGACACGGGGACGGCTTGCATCTGGGCGGCGCGGCATTTGAAGGGCGGGACGAACCGGCGGATTTTCGGTTCGTTCTCATGGGCTTCCATGGCGAATGCCGCTCCTAATGCCTTCGGAGCGCAACTCGCCTATCCCGGCCGCCAGACCATCGCGTTGTGCGGCGACGGCGGGTTCACCATGCTCGGGCTCGGGGATCTGCTGACGCAGGTGCAGCGGAAGGCGCCCGTGGTCCAGATCATCCTCAACAATGAATCGCTCGACTTCGTCAATATCGAGATGCAGGAAGCCGGCGTGGTCCCGTTCGGGGTTGATTTCAAGAACCCGAATTTCGCTAAGGTTGCCGATGCCATGGGCGCGAAGGGCATCCGCATCGAAGAACCGGGCGATGTGAGAGAAGGCCTCGCGGTGGCACTCGCGCACCAGGGCGGTCCCGTGGTAGTCGATGTGGTGGTCGATCCCTACGCGCTGTCGCTGCCGTCGCATCTTCCCTTTCACGCGGTCACGGGCTTCACCCTCAGCCTTGCCAAGCAGGTATTGAGCGGGAAGATGGACTCGGTGATCAAGACCATCGAACGCAACACCGGGCTGGTCTGACGGGCCGGAATCGTCGTTTGGTTTCCGACAGGACTTCGGCAGCCCAAGCCAGGCCTGAACGCCGCTCACGACCAAATCCTGTATGATTTAGCTTGCCGAGTTTGCCGCTGAACATTTACGGACCGACCAGGTATCACTGTAATCGGAGGTTTGCATGAGCACATATCCATCTCTGACACGGCGCCGATTCTTGGGCGCTTCGGTAACGGGAGCATCCCTGCTGGTTGCGGACCGGCTGTTCGGCGAGCCGGCCGATGCCGCCAAGAAGCCGAATTCGGACCTGGAGAGGTTGGCCGCCGTCGCGCTGGCCGAGGCGAAAAAGGCGGGCGCGACCTATGCCGATATTCGCATCAATCGCTACCGCCAGCAGTTCTCCGGCTATCGCCTGTCGCCAGAGCGCGGTGGTACCAGGACGGACGAAGTGCCGTTCGTCACCGATCAGGCCAGCTTCGGATTCGGCGTGCGCGTGATCGCCAGAGGGCAGTGGGGCTTCGCGGCATCGCCACTGGTCTCGGCTGCAGAGATCGCCCGCATCACGCGCGAGGCCGTAGTGGTTGCCAAAGCCAATGCGGTGCTGCAGGCTAGTCCGGTACAACTCGCCCCTACGAGCAAGTGCGTAGACCGGTGGAGTTCCGCCTTCCAAAAGGATCCCTTCGGCGTCTCGGTCGAAGAGAAGCTCGATCTGATCCATAGCGCGGCGGTCACGTTGAAGAAGGACCCGAAGATCATGCTCGCTTTCGGCTTCTTGGCTTTCCGCGCGGAGGATAAGTATTTCGCTTCCAGCGAAGGGTCGTCCATCCAGCAATACATAGTGCAGGTTTTTCCGCTGCTGCAGGCAACCGCGGTCGATATCCAGAGGAATATCTCGCGCATCCGCAACTACACGATTCCGCCCGCCACCGCCGGATGGGAGGCTATTACCAAGGCGAACCTGGGAGAGAATGCGCCGCGCATCCGTGAAGAGGCGCTGGAGCATTTGGCGGCGCCGCCCGTCACTCCTGGCAAGAAGGACCTGGTGCTGCTGCCCAGCAATTTGTGGCTGACCATTCACGAATCCATCGGCCACTCCACGGAGTTGGACCGCGCCCTGGGCTACGAAGCCAACTTTGCCGGCACCAGCTTCATGACCACCGAGAAAATGGGGAACTACCGGGTGGGCAGCGAACTGATGACGGTCTACGGCGACCGCACCAATGAAGGCGGACTGGCCAGCGTGAAGTATGACGACGACGGCGTGCCGACCACCAAGTTTCCCATCGTCGAAAAGGGCATCTTCAAGCATTACCAGACGATTCGCGACCAGGCGCACCTGGTGGGCGAGAAGGAATCGCGTGGCTGCTGCTACGCCGATTCCTGGAGTAGTGTGCCGTTCCAGCGCATGCCCAATGTATGGCTGGAAGCCGGGCCGCGCGAGGTCACGCTGGATTCGCTGATCTCCGGAGTGGACGACGGCATTTTGATTGAGGGCGATGGCAGTTTTTCCATCGACCAGCAACGCTACAACTTCCAGTTTGGCGGCGACGCCTTCTGGCAGATTAAGGGCGGCAAGAAGGCCGGCATGATTTCCCGCGTGGCTTACCAGTCGAAAACCAGCGACTTCTGGCGCTCTTTGAACGGCATCGCCGGACCGGCTTACTGGCAGCAGTTCGGCAGTTTTTTCGATGGCAAGGGCGAACCGGAGCAGATCAATGCGGTGAGCCACGGATGCTCACCAGCGCGTTTCCAGCAGGTGAACGTGTTGCTGACCGACTAAGGAGGCCGCCGTGCTTACTCAAAAAGACGCAAAGAACCTCATCGACAAGGTCATCGGCGCCTCCAAGTTGCCGCAATGCCAAGTAGACGTCACGTGGACCGAGGACGCGTTCATCCGGTTCGCCAACAACGGAATCACCACCTCCGGCTATCGCATAACGCAGCAGTTCACCATCAGCAGCGTGAGCGAAGATAAGCGCGAGGGCAGCGCCGTAGTCACGGAGTGGAACGACGAAGCGCTGCTGCTCGGCCTGCGGCAAGCCGAGGATCTGGCCCGCATCTCCAAGCCCAATCCGGAAGGCATGCCCGCCTTGGGACCGCAAGAGTACCTCACCCTGAGCAACTACGACAACTACACCGCGGCCGCTCGCGGCGACGTCATGATTCCCCACGTGAAGGCCGTGATCGATTGCGCCAAAGCGGGCCAACTCACCGCTGCCTGCTTCATCCAGCGTTCGTCCAACGCGGTGGCGGTGGGCAATAAGGTGGGCCTGTTCGGCTATCACACGTATACCGATTGCAGCCTGACGAACACCATGCGAACCGCGGGCGGTACCAGCTCCGGATGGGCCTCGCAGACGTCGGTTTCGCTTAAAGACGTCAATGGCGAAGCGGTAGGACGGATCTCCACCGAGAAGGCCGTGCGCGGCGCCGGTACGAAAAAGAAACTGGACCCCGGGAAATACACCGTGATTCTGGAGGCCGCCGGAGTGAGCGACCTGATGGGAATTTTGGCTGGCAACTTCGGTGCCCGCACCGCCGAACAGGGCCAGAGCTTCCTCAGCAAGCAGGGCGGCGGCACCCACCTGGGCGAGAAGATGTTCCCGGAATACATCACACTGCGCAGCGACCCGCTCGATACCAAGCTGGCCACCACCCCGTGGGGCCCTTCACTGCTGCCCAACCAGCGCATCTCATGGATCGACAAAGGCGTAGTGAAGAATCTTCACTACGACCGTTTCTGGGCTTCGAAGGCGGCCAAGGAGCCGACCCCCGCGCCCGGCAACGTGGTGCTTGACGGGCAGGCGCACACCACTGAGGAACTGATCGCCTCCGTGGAGCGCGGCCTCATCGTCACGCGGCTGTGGTACATCCGCACGTTGCAGCCGCAAACGCTGCAGGTGACCGGTCTGACCCGCGACGGTGTATTTCTGGTGGAGAAGGGCAAGATTACCGACCCGGTCACCAACTTCCGGTGGAATGAAAGTCTGGTGCGGGTGCTGCAGAATACGAAGATGCTGGGCCGGCCGTCACGCGCCCAAGGGGCGGAATCCGGTTCGTCCATCGTGCCGGCGATTGTGGTGGACGACTTCAACCTCGCCAGTGTCAGCGATGCCGTGTAAGCACCTTTGCGGGTGTACGGCCAGCGACCCAAGTCTGCGCGAGGCGGTATGGTAAAAGCATGCCCACTCCCGTGGACGATGACGAGGAGGATGCGGAACCCATTGCGGACGAATGGGCTTCCCGGGCTCGCCGATGGTGCCGGGCCGCGCTGGCGCTAGCGTTTCTCTTCGCCAGCTTACCGCTCGTGGGCGTGTTGTTTCTCGGAAGTTGGGGGTTCGACGGCTCGCTGGGCATAGCGTGCCTGTGCCTGATTGCAGCGGCGTATCTCCATCTTGCCGGGCGAGCGCCTCGGCCCCCGCTTCCAGATCCCTCCACCATTCTCGACGAGGCCATCCATTTGGCGGCGTCGGGGGAGACCGACAGGGGGATCCAGCTACTGGATGAAGTGCTGCGGCTGAGCCCCCGTCTGTGGCAGGCCCGGCAGTACCGTGGCCAGATGCGCCTCGTGGAACCGGACGCCGCCGAGGCCGTGCTCCAGGACTTCACGGAGGCGATTCGGCTGGCACCCGAGGAACACCACCTCTATGTCCTCCGTAGCCACGTCTTCACTCTGCTCGGGCGCGATTCGTCCGCCCGCGCCGATCTGGAGACCGCTGCCCGATTGCGCGGAGACACAGAGGCGGCTCCGGGACCGTAGCCGAAATCATCCGCAGCATGATCCTGCCGCATGGGCGCAGGCAGAACGATCGGATTCGGGCGCGGCGTGTATATAATGTCAGCACCGTATGATTGAACTTATTGTGAACGGGCAAACTCGTAAATTCGACGGGGACGGCGATATGCCCGTCCTGTGGTACCTGCGCGATGAACTGGACCTCATGGGCGCGAAGTTTGGATGCGGCATGGGATTGTGCGGCGCCTGCACCGTGCACCTGAACGGCGAGGCGATTCGCAGTTGCGTCACACCCCTCAAGACTGCGGCAGGAAAGAAAATCACCACCATCGAGGGTCTGAGCGCGAACGGCACACATCCGTGCCAGGCTGCCTGGGAGAAACACAACGTGGCCCAATGCGGATATTGCCAGAGCGGCCAAATCATGCAGGCCGCCGCTCTGCTTCAGAAAACTCCCAAGCCCACGGATGCTCAGATCGATAGCGCAATGGATGGCAACATCTGCCGCTGCGGCACCTACACTCGGATTCGTGCCGCCATCAAGACTGCCGCGGGGGTGAAATAAGCCATGAAGAACCTCTACGGCGTCAGCTTCCCCGCTCCGGAAAACCAGACGCAGGATTTATCGCTTCCAGCAGCGGCGGCCATCCTGGCCGCTCCGAAGACCGGATCCGAAATCGCGCGTCTCACCCGCGAGGCATACGAGAAACATCGCGGCGCATGCGTGGCGGTGGAACTACTCGCAGTGGATCGCCGCTCTTTCCTCGGCACGATTTTCTCCGCGGGCGCTTTGGTGCTGGGCGCGAATCTTCTCACGGATCGGGCGACGGCCGCCACCGCCTGGCAGCCGAGCGTCTACCTCGGCTTTGAACCGGGCGGGCAGATTGTGATCACGGCGCACCGTTCCGAAATGGGCACCGGGAGCCGGACGTCTCTGCCGCTGGTGGTTGCCGAAGAGCTCGACGTCGATTGGAAGACGGTTCGGGTGGAGCAGGCAATCGGGGATACGAAGTTCGGATCGCAGAATACGGACGGGTCCTGTTCGGTGCGCGACTTTGTTGAGGCGATGCGCCAGACTGGCGCCACGGCCCGGCTCATGTTGGAACGCGCCGCCGCACAGAAGTGGGGCGTGCCGCCGGGCGAAGTGTCGCTGCGCATGGGCAAGGTCACTCACGCCGGTTCCAACCGGAGCGCCACGCTGGGCGAACTGGTGGCGATCGCCGCCACGCTTCCGGTTCCCGCCAAGGAGGATCTTCGATTCAAGAAGCCGGAGGACTACCGCTATGTCGGCAAGGAGGTTGCCATTGTCGACCAGCACAACATTGTGACTGGCAAGGCGGTGTTCGGGATGGATGCCAAGCGGCCGGGAATGCTGTATGCCGTGGTGGAACGCCCGCCGGTGTACGACTCGAAAGTTAAGACATTCGACGACTCCGAGGCGCTCAAGGTCAAGGGCGTCCGGAAGACGGTACAACTTCCGGCGTTCAAACAGCCGCATTTGTTCCAGCAACTGGGCGGTGTTGCGGTGGTGGCGGATTCCACCTATGCCGCGATGCAGGGCCGCAAGAAATTGAAGGTCGATTGGGACCTCAATCCCGAGCACGCGAGTTTCAACTCCGACTCCTACAAACAGGAACTCTTTGCCAGCGTTCACAAGGCCGGCAAAGTGGTGCGCAATCGCGGCGATTTTGAGAGTGCTTTCGCCGGCGCCGCCAGGAAGCATGAGGCCGATTACTATATGCCCATGCTGGCGCATGCTTCCATGGAGCCGCCGGTCGCGGTGGCCGAATGGCAGGACGGGAAGGTGGAAGCGTGGTGTCCGACGCAGGACCCTCAAGCCGTCCAGGAAGCCGTGGCGGCGGCACTGGGAGTGGCCCAGAAAGATGTGACATGCCATGTCACGCTGCTCGGCGGCGGGTTCGGTCGCAAGTCGAAGCCGGATTACGTCGTGGAAGCGGCGCTGCTTTCGAAGGCCGCGGGCAAACCGGTCAAAGTCGTCTGGACTCGCGAGGACGACATTCGATTCGACTACTTCCACTCGGTGGCCGCCATGCATATGAAGGGCGGGCTGGATTCTTCCGGCAAGATTCAATCATGGCTCTTCCGCAGCGCGTTCCCGCCGATCGCTTCGACGTTCGCCGCCGGGGCGGAATATGGCGCCGACTTTGAAACCGGCATGGCCCTGAACGAACTGCTGTTCGACGTACCTCATATTCGCGCGGAGAACTGCCCGGCCAAGAACCATGTGCGTCAAGGTTGGCTGCGAGCCGTCTGCCATCTCTTCCACGGGTTCGGAGTGCACAGCTTCGTCGATGAACTCGCCCATCTGAACAATACGAATTACGTCGACTACTTCTTGAAGACGATTGGCCCGGATCGGAACGTGGACCTCACCAAGGACGGTGTGAAGCCTTGGAATAACGGCCAATCGACGGAGACCTTCCCGCTCGACACCGGCCGCCTGCGACGGGTTCTCGAGAGGTGCGCCGAAAAATCGGGCTATGCGAAATTCCAGAACACCAAGACTCGCGCCATCGGCATCGCGGCCCATCGTAGCTTCTTGAGCTACGTCGCCACGGCGGTTGAAATCGGGATCGACGGCCAGGGGAATCTCACCATACCCAACGTCTGGACGGTCGCCGACGTTGGCCAGATTGTGATGCCCGATCGGGTCCGCGCGCAATTCGAAGGCGCGGCGGTTTTCGGCGCTTCGCTGGCTCTGATGGGGGAAATCACGGCCGATGCCGGCCGGATCACGCAGTCTAATTTCCACAATTACCCGGTGGCGCGATTGAAAGAAGCGCCCAGGAAGATCGATGTAACCATCGTAGAGTCGAAAGCTCCGCACGCCGGCGTAGGCGAACCGGGTGCTCCCGTGATGGCCCCCGCGCTCACCGCGGCGATCTTCGCCGCCACGGGCAAGCGAATCCGCGAACTGCCGATCAAGCGCACGAAATTAGTCTAGCAACGAAGACGAACGGGATCGCCGCGGGCACGCCGGGGCTGAGTGTTTGTTCAAGCTGCGGCATCACGCTTTGCTTTGTCCTCGGCGTCACGCCTGCCCGCAAACGGATACTGAAGTACCCGTTTTCACCACGTAAATTATTGATTCCTGGTTTAGAACCGGTACAGCCGTACCGGTTTTTGCCGCGGCGGTAACGGAAGACGGCCTGTCCTACGGCGGCGAAGTCATCGCACTGGAACCGGAAAACGCGCCGAAACTGGCGGAGGCCGTGGAAGCGCTCCGTCGCGATTCGATCCCGGAAACAGCGGCTGCACGCCATGGAACTGGATTACGAAGGACGGTCGAAGCTGCTGACCGAGCTCGAAAGCTGCCGGAATCGGTTGGGTCTGATCCTCATCTCGGCTGAGCTGTAATCTATTTTGCAAGCGCCGGTAGCGCATGGGGCGGGCGGGCGACGCTGCCCCGATAGGCTTCATCGATGGCCACGTGATGGGCGTCCAGAACGGCGCCGGTAGCCCGCTGCAGCGCAATCTTCGCCTTGATGTAAGCGCCTCTGGAAGCGACTTCCGTGGAGCGGGCCTGGGCGAGGTAGTTCTGATATTGGATCACCGTGAGGTTGGTGGCCAGACCGACGGCGAATGTCTGCTCTTCCACACTGACCGACTGCTCCTGAAGATGGAGCGCCTCTACCGCCGCGTCATAAACGGCACGCGCCTGCCGCAGAGATTCCTCGGCATCGGCAACTTCCAGGCGCACCTGATCCTGCAACTGCTGACGGCGCACTTCAGCCTGCCGGACCTGTAATTCGTCGCGCACCGCATCCGCTTGGGCGACGCGATTCCGCAAGGGCAGCGTCAATTGCACGCCAACTCCGTAGGACGGGAAGTTGCGTCGAAGGAGTTGTCCCAACGCCGTGCCATAGCCGCCAGGATTCAAGCTGCCGGTTACGGTGCCGGCGAGAGGATTCAGATCGCCTGCCAAGCCGCTGTTCTGGACGGTTCCGACCAGATCAAATTGCGGTTTCAGCGCGTTGAGCGAGCCCTTCAAACTGATTTCCGAATTCTCAACCTGCAGACCAGCGCCTGCCAGATCGGGACGATTTCGGAGCGCCTCGCCGACCAGTTCCGCCAGCGGCTGAACGGTTTCCCGATCGGGAACGGCGAGCGCGTCCGTGGGAATAATATGAGCCGCCAACAGTAGGGGGTTCGCGAGTCCGCCACGGGTGATCGCCGTCTTCACGATTAGTTCCTGCTGCCGCACCAGGCCTTGCGCGCTAATCAGCGCCTGCCGGCTGGCAGCCACCGAAGCATTTGCCCTGGTGACTTCGATAGGCGCCTGGGTACCTTGGTCCACTTGAGTCCGGTTGTCTTCAAGAAGCCGCTCCGCCAGACGGAGAGCTTCCTGCTTTACTTTGACGTCCTCGTTCAAGCTGACAAGGTCGGTATAGAGGCGCGCGACACCCGCCACGGTGTCCATCACCTGCTGGCGGAAAACCAGGTCGGCGACTTTCCGACTGTTCCGTGCGATGCGGATGTATCGCTTGTTCAAGCTCATGCCAAAGCCCTGCAGGAGCGGTTGCGTGAGTGTAAAGCCCAGGCTTGAGTTGACAAACGGATTGTAAGTGTAGCGGCTGGCGTTCGTGGAATACCGGCTGTTATCGAAGTTGACGCTCAGTTGAGTTCCCGACGAGAAACCGGCGTTCATACCGGCGTTTGCATTTACCTCATTCTGAGCTAACCAATTAGAACCAGTGGTGAGGGTACTGTTTTCGGGAGTTGTCGCGTGCTGGCCGTTCACCTGGCCGGAGACGATCGGATCGTATTGGGGGATGGCGGGCCCGTTTGCCATCGGGATCACGCCGGTCACCGAAAGATTATTCTGCTGTTGACTGATCAGTGCGATGTCCGAGAAGTTCGTGTTCACGAGCGGCGTGGGAGTAGATCCGGCAGTGAGGTTCGTCAGTAGCGAACCGTTCGGGCCGCCAATGCCCGGGGCCGGTTCATTTACCAGCAGACTCAACCCACGGAGCAGTCCGCCTCCGTGAGCCCGCAATAGATCCGTGTCCGAAATCTTCGGCAGGAAACGCTCCAGTTCGATGTCCAGATTGTTTTCAAGCGCAAGCGCGATGGCGTCGTCCAGCGACAAATAAAGTTGTCCGGCGCGCATCAGGTCGAAGATCCGTTGGGAATTCTGCAAATTAACCGGTGAGACTTCCCGAGTTCTGTAAGGGCTCTGTGCGGGCGCGAAACGGGAAGCAAAGATCGACAGCAGCGCGCAATGAATCAGTGACCTCATAGCCTATTTACTCGAGGCTGCCATTTGCACGATGGCGCCCTCCTTCACGGCATCACCGGGGTTGACCACCACGTAGTCGCCATCATGCAAACCGTCCAGGATTTCAAGTGTCGTGCCATAGTCTTTACCCGGCTGCACCTTCTGGAAATGAACCGTTCGCGCACGGGCCAGCACAGCCCGATCCGTTCCCGCCGCGGCGGCTTTCTCCAACTCCGGCTGGCCCAGCGGCTGCAGCACCGCCAAGGTTGTGCCGTTCGCCTCCACCACAAGCGAGGCCTCGGGAACCAGGAAAGGCGGGACCACCCGATTCGTGGTGAAGCGAACCGTTGTGTACATGCCGGGCAGCAAGACTCCGGT
>Ga0105854_1000461_pt1 | contig 18688 bp, 11 predicted proteins | sample OrgsoiDNA_201058_FD_89679 | JGI IMG/M metagenome (GOLD analysis project Ga0105854, IMG submission 89679) | Permafrost soil microbial communities from the Arctic, to analyse light accelerated degradation of dissolved organic matter (DOM) -... | ecosystem: Environmental > Terrestrial > Soil >... | reverse complement strand
TGGACTGGTTCGAATCGAGCCTCATCTGCTTTTTGCTCGGCGGCGGGTTGCTGTTGCTGGTGCTGTTCCTGATCAACGAATGGTCGCAGCCGATTCCGTTTTTCAAGTTGCAGATGCTCGGCATCCGCAACCTGTTGTTTGCTTTGATGACCCTTGCCGGGGTGTTGGTGGTGCTGTTGGCGGTGGTGATCATTCCCTCCAGTTACCTGGCGCAGGTCCAGGGTTATCGGCCGATTCAGACCGCGCCGATCATGCTGCTGGCGGCACTCCCACAATTGATCGCGCTGCCGTTGGTGGCGGCGCTGTGCAACCTGCGCTGGGTCGATTGCCGTTGGGTGCTGGGGATTGGCCTGAGCATGCTGGCGTTGTCCTGCCTCGGTGGTTCGCAACTGACCTCGGCGTGGATTCGCGACGATTTCTACCTCCTGCAACTGCTGCAAATCTTCGGTCAGCCCATGGCGGTGTTGCCGCTGCTGATGCTTTCCACCGGCAGCATCACGCCGATGGAAGGGCCGTTCGCCTCGGCCTGGTTCAACACCGTCAAAGGCCTGGCCGCGGTGATCGCCACCGGCGTACTCGATGCGCTGACCACCTCAAGGCAGCATTTCCACTCGACCATGTTGGTCGACAGCCTCGGTAACTCGCCCCTGGCCGACAGCGACAGTGCCGGCCTTGCCCATCGGCTGCATGAGCAGGCCGTGGTGCTGACGTCTTCCGATCTTTATCTGTGCATGGCCGGCGTCGCGGGGGCGCTGATCCTGCTGATTTTCTGGCTGCCGACACGGATCTATCCGCCGCGCGCGCCGACTTGAACGCTTCATTGAAACAGAAGGTTTTTATGACGACTTATCCAAAGCAAAAAGTGGCTGTCGGCGTTGCCGCAGCGATCGCGGTCGGCGTGCTGATTTACCTGGTCGCGCCAGGACTGTTCGGCAAGCGCACGCAACAGAGCACCAACGACGCCTTTGTCTCTGCGGACTTCACCCTGGTGGTGCCGCGGGTCGCCGGGTTTATCAAAGAGGTGTTGGTCGAGGACAACCAGCAGGTCAAGGCGGGGCAGTTACTGGCGTTGATCGATGACCGGGATTTGCGCGCCGCCGCCCAGGCCGCCGACGCCGAAACCCTGGTGGCCAGGGCGCAACTGCAAAACGCTCGGGCGACCCTTGAGCGCCAGGCATCGGTGATCGCTCAGGCTCAGGCGACGGTGGTGTCGGCCAAGGCCGAAATGGCCTTCGCCGAGCATGAACTGAACCGCTACAACCACCTCGCGGGCGTGGGCGCCGGTACGGTGCAGAACGCGCAACAGGCGCGGACCCATATCGATCAGGCCACCGCGCGGCTGGCCAACGCTACGGCGGTACTGGCGGCAGAACGCAAGCAGGTGGAGATCCTCACCGCCCAGCGTGACGCGGCGGAAGGTGGGCTGAAGCGGTCGCAAGCGGCGCTGGAAATGGCGAGCTACGAGCTGTCTTACACCCGCATCGTTGCGCCGCAGGACGGCATGGTCGGTGAGCGTGCGGTGCGGGTCGGCGCGTATGTGACGCCGGGCAGCAAGATTCTGGCGGTGGTGCCGCTGGCTCAGGCTTATGTGGTCGCCAATTTCCAGGAGACTCAACTGACGGATGTGCAGCAGGGGCAGGACGTGCGGATTCGTGTCGACAGCCTCGGTGGCGAAGCGTTGAGCGGTCGTGTCGAAAGTATCGCGCCGGCCACCGGGGTGACGTTTGCTTCGATCAAACCGGATAACGTCACTGGCAACTTCACCAAAGTGGTGCAGCGGATTCCGGTGAAAATCGTTCTTGAACCGGGCCAGCCGTTGGCTGGGCGGTTGCGGGTGGGGATGTCGGTGGAGGCGCAGATTGATACCGCCAGCGTTGATAAGCATGAGGTCGTTCAACGATGAAAATCTCCGTTGATCATTCTGACGCCTTCGCGGGCAAGCCCGCTCCCACAGGGGAATGCATTTCAAAGTGGGAGCGGGCTTGCTCGCGAAGAGGCCAGTGGCCGCAACTGACTTTCTGCGCCTTGCTCGTCTTGGGGATGTCCGCCTGCACCGTCGGCCCGGACTTCCAAAAACCTGAGCCACAGCAAATCACCGAATGGTCAAAACCAGCAAAGCCCGCCGCCAGCCAAGCTGTCGCCCAAACCATGGACGAACGCTGGTGGGAGATTTTCCACGATCCGAAACTCTCAGCCCTGACCCAGCGGGCCCTGATCGATAACCTCGATCTGAAACTCGCCAGCAGCCGCTTGCAGCAAAGCCGCGCCGCCCGCCAGGTCATCACCGCTGATCGTTACCCTCACACCGCCGCCACCGGCAGTTATGGCCGTGAACGCAACAGCGTTGTGGGCTTGAGCGATCCGTCGGGCAAAAACGGCGACTCGGCGTTCAACCTCTGGGACGCCGGCTTCTCTGCGTCTTGGGAGTTGGACTTCTGGGGCCGCGTGCGCCGCGAAACTGAAGCCGCCGACGCGACCCTTGAAGTCGCCGAAAACGACCGTCGCGGCGTGTTGCTGTCGGTATTGGCCGAAACCGCTCAGGACTACATCCAGTTGCGCGGTGTGCAGAACACCCGAGCCGTCACCGAACAGAATCTCGACGTCGCCCGGCACAGTCTGAGGCTCTCGCAACTGCGCCTGGCCGACGGCGTGGCCACGGACCTGGACGTCGCTGAAGCGGCCGCACAAGTGGCGGCCATCGAGTCTCGCCTGCCGGCGCTGGAGCAGCGTCAGTCTCAACTGATCAACGCCCTGAGCCTGTTGATGGGCGAGCCGCCGCAAGCGTTGCAAGCCGAGTTATCCACAGACGCCCCGGTGCCGCAGACTCCGCGTCAGGTTGCCATCGGCCTGCCGTCGCAACTGGCCGAGCGTCGCCCGGACATCCGTCAGGCCGAAGCCCGGCTGCATGCCGCGACCGCAAGCATCGGCGTGGCCAAGGGCGATTTCTATCCGCGGATCACCCTGTCGGGCAACGTCGGCTCGCAGTCCATGCAACTGAGCGATTTCGGTTCCTGGGGCTCGCGTTCGTTCGGCATCGGCCCGCAATTCAGCCTGCCGCTGTTCGACGGCGGCCGTCTGCGCGGCATGCTCAACCTGCGCGAAGCCCAGCAACAGGAAGCGGCGCTGGCCTACCAGCAAACCGTGCTGCGCGCCTGGCATGAAATCGACGATCAACTGACCGCCTACAACGCCAGCCAACTGCGCCGCGACAGCCTCGCCGAAGCCGTACGCCAGAACCAGATCGCCCTGCGCACCGCGCAACAGCAATACGTGGAAGGCGTGGTGGACTTCGTCAACGTGCTGACGGTGCAAGGCGAATTGTTGGCGACGCAACAGCAATGGGTCGAGAGCTCGACCGGGGTGTCGCTGGCGATGGTGGGGTTGTACAAGGCGTTGGGGGGAGGGTGGGAGTCGGTTTATCCGGTGGCGAACGTCGTTACCAATAATCCGGTTTGATGGCGGGTGTTTTACGGGTCGGAACGCGGTCTGGAAATTGGTGTGATTGCAGCTCTTCTGCGCTGATGACTCGTCGCATCCAGTGAGCGTGCTCTTTCAACGAACCGGGCGGAGTTCGTTTGAGCCCCGTCCTGTATGGAAGAACGATGCCTAGGGTTATTTGGGGAAAGTCTTCTCGGATCGCCCTGAGTGAGGGGGCCATATCCGTATCCCCTGATACCAGAACAAGTTGTTGGATGCTTTCCGTCGCCGTGACATTGGCTTGTCTGGCCGCCGTGCGATACATGCTTATCGCGATATGGACGTCCGTTTCCTTTTCTTCGAGTTTCCAGACAGGGATCGTATCTTGACGCGAGGCACGGAGTTTCTTGTTGATGAAGCGTGGTGCGCGTGCAGGTTCGAGTTGGTGGCGACCATAGTGAACGACAACATTGTGAGCCCTCAGGGTACGGACGTAAGTATCTTGAGCTTCCTTGGACGCGACGCCGCGCGTAGCCAGTTCGGGTTTAACCGACGAGGTGAAGTAGTCGATTGAGGCGACAGAGCTTTGAGGGTTTTCAATGTGAGCGATATGCGCCAACAACTGCGGCAGATTTAGCCATTTATAAGGTGTGTCAGCCAGCAACCCGTAGAACACGTTGTAGCCATCAACAAAGAACGCAGTGCGCACAAATCCAACCCTCAGAAACGAAAAAACCGGCCGAAGCCGGTTTTTTCACCACCTACTGCCAGAGAACTGAATCTCTGCGTACGGGGTTGAGTAGTGCACTGATCCTAAATTGAGTGTGTCACGCACGTCAACCTTCGACTGATCAGGGCACTACTCGACTGGATCTTTTCCAGCACCGGCAATCCAGTTTTGTGGGGGGGCGGGCCGAAGGTCAAGTCGCGAATAGCTTCATCTGTTAATGATTGTTGCGACAGACAAGCAGCGCCGGGGTGTGGGTGTATAGGAGCAAAAAGGTCCATCACCCCTTTCAGGATTGACTGAAGTGGTATTCCCAAGTTTGTGTGGGATTTATTACCCAAGCCCAATGAGTGCGAGAACAAGCGAGAACTCTGAAATTTATGTCCTTCTTGAAACAACACATTTCTATCCAATGATGGCTACTCGCTTGACGCCACCCCGCGCTGTCGTAGACTCCGCTCATCCGTCAGGGAGTCACGGTCATGCCGCGTTTTGGAAGTTGGGTTCTAGGATTGACCTTTGTAACGTGCGCAGTACAGGCGCAAACACCCGCGGCAGGCGATCCGCTGTTGGAAAACAGTCCGGTCGGTAGCACTTCGCAGGCCAGCAGTGAAGCTCGTGGCGTGCTGCGGGCGCGGGATCAAGCGGTGCTCGCCAGCGAGTTGCCGGGGCGTATTGTCGAGTTGCCGTTCAGTGAGGGCGAGTCGTTCAAGAAGGGCGACACCCTGGCGCGTTTCGATTGCTCGGGCTTTCAGGCCCAGCTCAATGCGGCGCAGGCTGCCACCCGTGGGGCCAGTGAAGAATTGGCTCACAACAAGCAATTGGCAGCGTTGAATTCGGTCGGGCGTTTCGAAGTGGCGCGGGCCGAGGCCAAGGTCAGCGAGACTCAGGCGCAGTCCCAGGTCTATCAAGTGCAGGTCAAACGTTGCAGCGTGATTGCGCCGTTTGATGGCCAGGTTGTCGAGCGCAAGGTCCAGCGTTATGAAAGCGTGGCTGCCGGCGCGCCGTTGCTGGATGTGGTCGACAACCGCACCCTGGAAATCCATTTGCTGATTCCGTCGCGCTGGATGGGCAAGCTCAAGCCCGGCCAGACCTTCAGTTTTGTGCCCGATGAAACCGGTCAGCCGCTGGATGCCACGGTCAAGCGCCTCGGCGCGCGCATCGATGAAGGCAGCCAGACCTTGCTGTTGGTGGCGACGCTGCCCAACGCCACGGGCCTATTGGCCGGCATGAGCGGAACGGCGCGTTTCGCGGAGCTCAAGTGAACGCCCCGGTAACGGGCGGGGCCGAGCAGGTCTTCGCCCGGTTCCTCGACCTTGAACGTCAGACCCGCGCCGCTCGCAACCCGGCGCAACTGGCTTACAGCCTGGTCAATGACGGCCAGGCCTTGTTTGGTTTTCGCCACGCGGCGTTGTTGATTGCCGGCAAGGTGCAAGCCGTGACCGGCGTAAGCACCGTGGACCCGAACGCGCCATTCGTGGCGTTCGTCGAGCAGGCGGTGGCGCAGTTGTTCAAGCTCGACCTGTTGAAGCAGGCGCGAGCGATTTCCCCCACGCTGCTGAGCGAATCGATTCAAGCCGACTGGCAAAGCCTCTCCAGCGCCCAGGTGTTCTGGCTGCCCTTGGTGGATCATCAGGGCGAGGTGTTCGGCGGTTTGTGGCTGGCCCGCGACGTGGCGTGGAACCCGCCTGAGCAAATATTGCTGTCACAACTGGGCGACACTTACAGCCACGCCTGGCTGGCGCTGCAACCGCGCAAACCCTGGCGCCTGCGCTGGACCCGAAAACGTCAGGTCGCATTGGTCGTGGTGTTACTCCTCGGGCTGCTGATCCCGGTGCGCCAATCGGTGCTGGCGCCGGCCGAAGTCGTGCCGCTGGGCGGGCGCGTGGTGGCGGCTCCGCTGGATGGAGTGATCGCCGAGTTCCTGGTCAAACCCAACCAGACGGTAAAAACCGGCGACCTGCTGCTGCGCTTCGAAAGCACCACCCTCAAGGCCCAGGCCGATGTGGCTGATCGTGCGCTGGGTGTGGCTGAAGCCGAGCTCAAGGCCAATTCCCAGCGTTCGTTCGCCGATGCTGAATCCAGTTCGAAAATTGATTTATTGGCCGCGCGGGTCGAGCAGAAACGCGCCGAACGTGATTACGCCCGTGAACTGCTCAAACGCAGTGAAGTCCGTGCCGAACGCGACGGCATCGCGGTGTTTGCCGACGCCGACCGCTGGACCGGAAAACCGGTGCAAACCGGCGAACGCTTGATGGAAATCGCCGACCCGAACCAGGCTGAACTGCGCATCGAGCTGGCGGTGGGCGACGCGATTGCCCTGGAACCGGGGGCGCAGGTCGCGTTGTTTCTCGACAGTGATCCTTTGCAGCGCCATTTGGCCAAGCTGGAACGCTCAGCTTACGAGGCACAGCCCACGGCGGGCGGGCAACTGGCCTATCGGCTGGATGCCAATTTCGAAAATGCCCCGCCGCGTATCGGTTTGCGCGGTACGGCGAAAATTTTCGGCGACCGGGCGCCGCTGGCGTTGTACCTGTTACGCCGGCCACTGGCCGGGTTGCGGCAAAGCGTGGGCCTCTAGATGGTTTTGCCGAGCTTGCGGGCCGACCTGCAATTGTCGACCGCGGCCCCAGCCCTCGACGGCTCGCCGCGCTGGACCCTGGCCGACCCGGTGCGCGGGCGCTATTTCAAACTCGGCGCGACGGCGATGCGCTTGCTACGACATTGGTCCCTTGGCGATCCCGAGCAGGTGCTGCGCGCCGCCAACCGTGAGCCGGGTTTGCCGCTGGACGGCGCCGAGCTTGAGCAGTTGCTGGGTTTTTTGCGCAGTCACGACTTGATCTCCGCCCTCGATCCGCAACAACGCGCCAGCTACAGCCTGAAGGCCGCCGCTCAGCGTCGCAGCCTGTGGCAAATCCTGCTGCATCAATACCTGTTTTTCCGTATTCCACTATGGCGCCCCGACGCGTTTCTCAATCGCGCCTGGCCTTGGCTGGAGCGTTTTGGGCCGCGGGCGTTGCGCTATGGATTACCGGCCACCTTGGGGCTGGGGGTGTTTCTGGTGTCGAGGGACTGGCAGCGCTTTGTGGCGACGTTCCCGCATTTGTTCAGCCTCGGTGGTGCCTTGTCCTTCGGCGTGGCGCTGTTCTTCGCCAAGCTGTGTCACGAGTTCGGCCACGCGTTCATGGCCAAGCGCGCCGGTTGCCGGGTGCAGAGCATGGGCGTGGCGTTCATGGTGATGCTGCCGATGTTTTATACCGACGTCAGCGACGCCTGGCGGGTCAACGATCGGCGCGCGCGGCTGCTGATTGGTGCTGGCGGTGTTATGGCGGAACTGTTGCTGGCCTGCATCGCGTTGCTGGCCTGGTCGCTGCTGCCCGACGGCCCCGCTCGTACGGCGGCATTCATGCTTGCCAGTGCCACGTGGATCACTACGCTGGTGATCAACCTCAACCCGTTCATGCGCTTCGATGGTTACTTTTTGCTCAGCGATTTTCTTGAAGTGGACAACCTCCAAGGCCGGGCCTTTGCCCTGTGCCGCTGGCGTCTGGGTGAGTTTCTGTTTGGCTATGGGGAAGCGGCGCCGGAGCCGTGGTCGCCGAAGATGCAGCGGCGTTTGTTGATGTGGGGGTATGGCTCATGGTTGTGGCGTGCAGTGTTGTTTTTCGGGATCGCGTTGGCGGTCTACCACCTGTTCTTCAAGGTATTGGGGATTTTCCTGATGCTGGTGGAGTTGGTGTGGTTCATTTTTCTGCCGATCATGAGTGAGTGGCGCCAGTGGTGGACCCGCCGGGAACAGGCCCACGGACCGCGAGTGTTGCTCAGTGGCCTGGCGTTGCTCGGCGTGCTGTTGGTGCTGGTGTTGCCCTGGCGCAGCGCGGTGGAGTTGCCGACGATGCTCGAGGCCGGACGCGCCAGTGCCTTGCATGCGCCGGTGGCGTCGCGGGTCAAACGCGTGAATGTGCATGACGGTCAGGTAGTCGCCGAGGGTGATGTGCTGGTCGAGCTGGAATCGCCGGATCTGGACTCGCGCCAGGCTATTGTCCGTCAGGAAATTCAGATCCAGCAGTTGCAGATGCGCCGTCAGGCCGGTCGCAGCGAAACGGCAGCGGATGCCAATATCGTCGAACAGCGCCTGGCCGAAGCGGTGGCCGAATACCGTGGGCTGGCCGCTCAGCGCGAGCGCCTGTTGCTGCGTGCACCCCACGCCGGCACGGTGCGCGATTTACTGCCGCAACTGGTGCCCGGTCGTTGGCTGGCCACCAAAGACCCATTGGCGCGGGTGGTCGAAGACGGCGCGCGGTTGCGCGGTTATCTGGCCGAGGCGGACCTCTGGCGTGTGACGCCGGGGGCGCACGGGCGCTTTATCGCCGACGACCCGATGCACCCGGCGGTCGCCGTGCAACTGACGGACATCGACGCCAATGGCGTCTCTTATGTTGATCAGGAAGCACTGACGTCCGACCATCACGGGCCGATTGCCGTACGCCGTGATCAGTCGCAACGGGCTGAGCCGGTGCAAGCGCAATACGGCGCGCGGCTTAGCCTGCTCGACAACGCGCCGACGCCGATACAACCCTTGCGCGGAATCGTGGTGTTGCAGGGCAGCGGTGAGTCGTTACTGGGAACGGCCTGGCGGCGCATGGCGGCGCTGGGTGTGAGGGAAAGTGGTTTCTAAGGGAGAGCAGCATGGCGAACAACGGTGCAGTGGCGGCGGACGGTTTGGTGGTGCGGCCTTCGCGGGCCAGTGACGGGCCCTTTCTGCAAAGTCTGTATCAGGCGGCCAGGCCCGATCTGCAATGGATCGACGGCGAGCTCGAACGGGTGGAAGCGTTGGTAGCGCAGCAGTTTCGGGTGCAGGAGCAAGGGATCGAGGCTGAATATCCCAACGCGATGCATTACGTGGTGGAAAAACTCGACACACCCATCGGCGCGCTGACCACGGATTTCGGCCCCAATGAAATTCGTGTGTTGTACCTGGCGTTCATTCCTCAAGCTCGCGGCCAGGGGTATGGCCGCACGGTGCTGCAAGGGGTGCAAAAAGCCGCACAGCAAATCCGCTGCCCGGTGGCGACGGTGGTCTGGGCGAGCAACCCCCATGCGCGTCGGCATTACCTGGCGCTGGGGTTTGCGGTCGAGGAGTGCAATCCGGCGGCGGAGCGGTTGGTGTGGTATCCGCAGGGTTAGAGCCCGCAACAACGCCACAAAACCTGTGGGAGCGAGCTTGCTCGCGATAGCGGTCTCCTATTCAACATGGATGTTGACTGACCTGCCGCCATCGCGAGCAAGCTCGCTCCCACAGTGGTTATGTAGGCGCCTGTTCAATTAAACGCAATATAGAAATACCCCACCGCCGGATCCCGCCCCATCGCCGGTACGCGGGATACAAAAATATCCTGCACCGCGCCCAGCCCGGGCAGTTCCAGCGCACATAGCCCGTCCACAAACTCCGTAGGTTCGAGGCTGTTGAACCCGACACCAAACGGCACGCGTTCGCTGTTGGGCAACTGTGAGCGGGGTTTTTGCTCAAGGCTGTCGATATGGATCGGCAGTTCACTGCCATCGGGCAAACGCAAAGTGGTGGTCTGGCCCAGCAGCGTTTGGAAGTGTTGGTCTTGAACCTGTTCCAGCATGGTGTCACTCCAGCAAGGTGAGTGGCCGGGGGAGATGAATCCCCCGGCGGTGTTTCAGTTGCGGGAAGGGAACGAGCCTTGCAGCGCGATGCTGAAGTTCAGCACCAGAAACGGGTTCATGCTGTCCATCGGCAGGCCGGTGCCGGTGGGCGAAACGGAGCCGGAAACCGTGGTGGCCGCGCCTTTGAGCGCAACAGGCGAGGCACCCTGGGCATCGGAGTAGATGGTCGCCAGACCTGGCCCGCCACCCGAGGCGCCGAGGTAGGCATTGGTCGCGGTGGGAACGCTCGCCGGGTTGCTCGCCGGGTTGGCCAGTTGCAGAGTGGTGGTCGCCGTGATCCCTGTCAGGGTGTGGGTGTGGTTGGGCAGGTTGTTGAGGGTGGCGGTGATGCTCTCTGTGCCTGAGTTTTCACCCATGACGCGCGTGGTCAGACCCGGGCCGGTGCCCTGGCAGATCGGCAGGCGACTTTGCAGGTTGGGCAGCCCGAACGTCTGGCTGCCGTTACCGCCATACACGGTCCCCAGTAGCGCATACAAGGCTTGATACTGCTGGATGTTCATGATCTGACCGTTACACAAGGCCCAACCGTTGGGCGCATAGTTAAAGCCAAACGTCATGACGGTACCCATAAATACGTCCATATATCCTCATCCTTCAGGTAAGTGGTCTGGCGGGCCCCGCGTCTATGCGTGGCCAGGTCACGCCAAGCCAGAGCGTAGACCCGGATCGGCGGCGCTGCCGGATGTCGTAATGAACAAAGCCAGCATCGACGGCTACCCTGTGGCTGGCCTAAAGTGACGGCATGTTTCAGGGGCCACACCGTCGTGGTTTTTCCGGCACCGCAAGAGGAAGTAATGGAGGCGCGTAGAGAAACGCCGGTTGGCGACACGCAAGATCCCCACGCAGCGCCAGGCGCCTGGATGGGCGCGCAACGATGGGTTCGTTGGGCCAGAGAATATTGGTTGCTGCCGATCATGGTATTGGCGGCGCTGGTGCGTTTCTACGACCTGACGGCCGCCGCGATCTGGGGAGACGAAGGCTCCAGCCTGTTGCTGAGCCAGCACTCGTTGAGCGAAATCTGGGCGCATGCCGCCCACGATGTACACCCACCGCTGTACTTCATGCTGCTGCATGGCTGGATCGACTGGTTTGGCGACGGTATTTTTTCGATCCGCGCCCTGAGTGCATTGCCGGGGATCATCACGGTCGGCCTGGGCGTGTGGCTGGTGGATCTGCTCGCCACCCGGCGCGCCGCATTGCTGGCCGGGATCCTGCTGGCGCTGTTGCCCACCGCGGTGCGTTACAGCCAGGAAGTGCGCATGTACTCCTGGCTCGGCCTTTTACTGATAGGCGCCACGATTGCGCTGGTGTACTGGGTCCGGCAACCCCGGCGTAACGGCTATCTCGTGGTGTACGCGCTGCTGATGGCGGCGGCGTTCTATACCCACTATTTCACTGCACTGTGCGTGATCAGTCACTGGTTGTGGCTGGCCGTGGTGCGGGTGCAGCCCGGTTATCGCCTGCGGCATATCCAGCGTCCGGCCTGGTGGCTGGCGAACCTGGGGATTGTGTTGCTGTACTTGCCTTGGGTGCCCAACCTGATCGATCTGATTCAGCACATGGATGCGCTCAAGGCCAATGGCGATGTCGGCTGGGAAGATCCGGTCACGTTGAGTTCGTTACCGTCGATGATCTGGTCGCTGCTGACCCAGGACGACGGCGGAACGTTGCCGCGCTGGCTGTTCATCACATTGCCGGTGGCGTTGCTGGCGATAATCGGCGTGGCGCTGGCGCGGGATCGCAGCGTATTTCGCGGCAGTATCCTGCTGGCGCTTTTCGGCGCGCTGCCGATCCTGCTGGTGTTCGCGGTGTCGTTCATCTCGCCGGTGTTCATTGAACGTTATTTGACCGCCTACGCACTGGGCTTGCCGATGCTGGTGGCACTGGCGGTTGATCGTCTGTACGCACGGTTTCGAGTGCTGGCGCTGGCCATTCTGGTGCTGTTCATCGGGGTTGAACTGGTGGGGGTTAAGAACAACGCCACGGCCATTCCCGGCGAACAGTTCAGCGTCATGGTCGACTACGTCAATCAGCATTTCGTCCCCGGTGACCAAATTGTCACTGGCGACATGCTCTGGTATCTCGTTTACGTCTACTACAACCGCACCGACGCCAAGCCGTTGCTGTACACGCCGCCCCAGGCCGATGGATCATCGAGCCGGCCAAATACCTATGGCTTCGGTACGTTGATGACCAGTGACGTCTATGTCGACAGTCTGGGTGAATTGCTTAAAAGCGGTGGGCGCGTCTGGCTGATCGGCTTGGCGCAGATGCCGGACGAGTTCCCCGCATTGCCCGCCGGCTGGCAAAACCTGGGCGAGAAGCGTGTGGGAGATGTCCGGGCGAGGTTGTTTGTGCGGCCGTGAGGGCATCGTCAGGCCGACAATTGGCAGCTCAGGCCTGTCGGTCTGTGCTCACTACGCAATTCTCGGAATTTGCCTACAAGTTTGGCGGACGCCAACTGATACTGCGAATCGAGCCAGCATTGAGCAATTGCACCGCGCTGTCGCCGCGCTGGCGGACGATATGGACCGGCAGCCACAGAACATGCTCCGTGCATCTGTGGTGCGATTTTGTATCGGTGCCGCACTGGCACTGACATTCATCGTGGTCAGCATCTGGGTAATGCGCCTGCTCTAACTCCCAGACCGGCTAGCCGCCCTTGATCACTGCGCTTAAACGATTCACCCGAAGAGCAGTGATATTCACTACTCTTTTTCATCGATTCAGCTCCAATTTGATATCAAAAGCCCACTAGTGGAAACCCCATCCATAGACTACGCTTTGTCCTACAAATGGACTTACGACTACGGTGAAGGGATTGCAGCAGTTCCACTTTATCTCCGGCTTGCCGCGTTCAGGCTCCACCCTGCTTTCTGCGATTCTTTTGCAGAATCCGCGTTTTCACGCCGGTATGACCAGCCCGGTCGGTTCTCTCTTCAGCAGCGTCCTTGATCAATGCAGCGCCGGCAGCGAGTTTGGTGCGGTGATCGATACCGGCCTGCGTCGCCGTCTGCTTCGCGGATTGTTCGACTCTTTCTACGCCGACAAGGCCGACAAACCAGTGGTGTTCGACACCAATCGGTTGTGGAGCTCGCGGCTGCCGGCCATCAACGACCTGTTTCCCAAAGCCAAGGTGATTGCCTGTGTGCGCAATGTCGCCTGGGTGATGGACAGTCTCGAACGCCTGTACCGCGCCAATCCTTATGAAAACACCAAGCTGTTTGTCGACGCGGCTGAGCGCAACACCGTTTATAGCCGTTGCGAAACCCTCGCTCAGCGCAATCGCCTGGTGGGTTTTGCCTGGGCGGCGCTCAAGGAAGCGTATTACGGCGAACAGGCCGAGTCGTTGTTGATCGTCGATTACGACCTGCTGACCCAGGCCCCGGAGCGGGTGCTGCGGCTGGTTTACGACTTCATCGAAGAGCCGTGGTTCGAGCACGATTTCAACAACCTGGCATATGACGCGCCGGAATTCGATCAAGGCCTTGGGATCGCGGGCCTGCACAAGGTCAAACCCAAGGTTGAACTGCAAACCAGGCGCACCATTCTGCCGCCGGACTTGTTCAAGCAATACGCGGAGTTGTCCTTTTGGCTCGATGGTTCAGCCAGCGCCGCCAATGTCATTCGTATGAAAGCCGACGCCGCGATCAGTTAATCGCGGCGTTCTCATTGATGCCTCAAGAAAGTTCGAGTTCGGGTGAGCAGCATGTGGTTGAGCAAAGGCAAGTCGCGGATTACCGAAGGCGCAAGGGCACTGGCCGCGCCCATGATCATGTCCCTGGAGCCGCGCATGCTGTTCGACGGCGCGGTGGCGGCCACGGTGGCCGATGCCGCCCAGCCTGAAAGCCATCCGACTGCCGATGCCGCCAAGGCACCGAACGCCGATCACCCGGTGGCCAGCAAGGACACTCACGGTCAGGCCGATGCAACGCCAGCCGCCGCGACACCGGTCGCGGTACCTGGGCAGAGCGTGGTGTTCGTCGATTCGCGGGTCAAAGACGCAGACAGCCTGCTCAAAGGTGTCGCGCCCGGCACCCAAGTGGTGCAACTCGATGGCAGCAAGGACGGCTTGCAGCAAATCGCCGACTACCTCGGTAGCCACCAGGGTGTCAGCACGGTGGAAATCATTGCCCATGGCAACGCCGGGGATCTGTGGCTGGGCAGCACCTACCTGTCCGCCGATAACGTCGGCGCGCGCAGCGCGGTGCTGGGGCAAATCGGCAAGGACATGAACGTCGGCGGCGACATCCTGATCTACGCCTGCTACACCGCCGAGGGTGATCGCGGCGTGAGTTTTGTCGACTCGATTGCCAACATGACCGGCCGCGATGTCGCCGCGTCCAGCAACCGCACCGGTGTGGGCGGCGACTGGAACCTGGAAATCGCGACCGGCACCATCGACAGCGTCAACGTGCTCTCGGCTCAATCCATGAGTGCGTACCAATGGGGCCTGGCCACCTGGACCGCAACCAACAACCTCGACAGCGGCACCAACTCCCTGCGCGCCGAACTGGCCTTGGCGCAGAACGGCGACATCGTGACGTTCAGTGGCAGCATGATCGTTAACCTGAACACCGAATTGCTGGTCAACAAGAACATCACCATCGACGGTGATTTGAACAACGATGGTGTGGCCGACGTGACCCTGAGCGGTCAATACAAGACCCGCGTCATTGAAGTCGCGTCCGGCAGCACGGTACTGCTCGACGGCTTGACCATCACCAAAGGCCTGGCCGCCGGCAATGGCGCTAATAGTGGTTTCACCGCCAGTGATGCCTTGGGCGGCGGGATTTTGAATGCCGGTAACCTGACCCTGAAAAACGTCACAGTGAGCGCCAACGCGGCGTCCGGCGGCGGCGGCGGTGGTGGCGTGACGCCGATTTATGGCGGCGGCAGCGGTGGCGGCGGCGGCGGGGTTGGCGGCTCGGGCGGCGGTGCCGGCGGCAACACCACGGCGCAGGGCCGGCCAACGTATTTCGGGACCGCAGGTGGTTCCGGCGTGGGCGGCATCGGCGGCAGTTATGACTCGATCCATCTCGGCGGCCGTGGCGGTGCCCTCAACGGTACCGGCGGTGCCGGCGGTACTTCCGGCACGTCGGGCTACAGCGTTGGCGGCCATGGTGGTTCGGCCACCAACGGCACCATTACGGTCGGCGGCGGCGGTGGCGGCTCCGGTTGGGACAAGGTCGGCGGTATCGGCGGCTCGGCAGCGGGCGGCGTCTATAACTCTGGCACCTTGACCGTGATCGGCACCTCGCACATCACTGGCAACATCGCGGCCGGTGGCGGCGGCGGTGGTGGCGGCGGGCTGGCGGGTGATGGCGGCAGCGCTGATCCCGGTGGCGCCGCAGGCCAGGGCATCGGCGGGATCTGGAACAAAGGCACGCTGATCATGACGGCGGCCAACTTCGCAGCCCTGAGCGGCAACGTCGGTGGCAGCGGCTCCGGCGGAGGTGCGTCGGGGGGCGGCGCCAGCGGCAGCAGCCCGACAGCGGCGACCAACCTGCGCAACGACGGCACCCTCGTCAACAATTACATCGAGCCGCCCACCGCGACCATCGTAGTGGCCGCACCGACGTTAAGCATCGGCGCAACTTCGCTGGTGACCATCACCTTCAGCACTGCCGTGACCGGTTTCACCAACGCCGACCTGACCATTCCCAACGGCACCCTGAGCGCAGTAAGCAGCGGCGATGGCGGCGTGACCTGGACCGCGACCTTCACGCCGAACGCGTCGATCACGGACACCACCAACGTCATCACCCTGGACAACACCGGGGTGCAAAGCGTCACCGGCAGTGTCGTGGGCGTCGGTACCAGCGATTCCAACAATTACATTGTCGACACCGTGCGGCCCACCGCGACCATCGTGGTCGCTGACAATTCGCTGATCGTTGGCGAAACCTCGTTGGTGACCATCACCTTCAGCGAAGCGGTCACCGGGTTCACCAATGCCGACCTGACCATTGCCAACGGCACGTTGGGCGCGGTGAGCAGCGGTGACGGCGGCATCACCTGGACGGCCACCTTCACGCCAACCGCCAGCATCACCGACACCACTAACGTCATCACCCTGGACAACACCGGGGTCAGCGACACGGCAGGCAACGCCGGTGCTGGCACCACCACCTCGAACAACTACGCAATCGACACCGTCCGGCCGAGCGCGACTATCGTGGTCGCCGACACGGCACTGGCCATCGGTGAAACCTCGCTGGTGACCATCACCTTCAGCGAAGCAGTGACCGGTTTCACCACCGCCGACCTGACTGTGGCCAACGGCAGCATCAGCGGACTGAGCACCAGCGACGGCGGTATCACCTGGACCGGCACGCTGACGCCGACCAACTCGATTACCGACACCACCAACGTCGTGACCCTGGATAACACCGGGGTCAGCGATCTGTCGGGCAACGCCGGCACGGGTACCACCAACTCCAACAACTACGGGGTCGATACCGCCCGGCCAACGGCAAGCATCGTGGTCGCCAACACCAGCCTGTCCATCGGCCAGACGTCGCTGGTGACCATCACCTTCAGTGAGGTGGTCAGCGGTTTCACCAACGCGGATTTGACCATCGCCAACGGCACGTTGGGCGCGGTGAGCAGCGGCGACGGCGGCATCACCTGGACGGCCACCTTCACGCCAACCGCCAGCATCACTGACGCGACCAACCTGATCACCCTGGATAACACCGGCGTCGCCGATCTGTCGGGCAACGCCGGCTCGGGCTCCACCAACTCCAACAATTACGCGATCGATACCGTTCGACCAACGGCGACCGTCGTGGTCGCGAATACGGCCCTGGCCATCGGCCAGACGTCGCTGGTGACTATCACCTTCTCTGAGGCGGTCACCGGTTTCACCAATGCCGACCTGACCATCGCCAACGGCTCGTTGAGTGCCGTCAGCAGCAGCGACGGCGGCGTCACCTGGACGGCGACGTTTTCGCCGTCCGCCAGCATTACTGATGCGACCAACCTGATCACCCTGGACAACACCGGGGTCACCGACACGGCGGGCAACGCCGGCACAGGCGCCACCAATTCAAACAACTACACGATCGACACCCAGCGCCCGACCGCGACCATTGTGCTCGCCGACAGCAACCTGAGTGCCGGTGAAACCTCGCTGGTGACCATCACCTTCAGTGAGGCGGTCAGCGGTTTTACCAACGCCGACCTGACCATCGCCAACGGTACGTTGAGCTCGGTTAGCAGCAGCGATGGCGGCGTCACCTGGACCGCGACGTTCACGCCGACAGCGAGCGTCAACGATGCGACCAACGTCATCACCCTGGCCAATACCGGCGTGGCTGATCTGGCGGGCAATGCCGGCAGCGGCACCACCAACTCTGGCAACTACATCGTCGACACCGTGCGTCCGAGCGCAACCATCGTTGTGGCCGACAACGCGCTGAATATCGGTGAAACGTCGCTGGTGACCATCACCTTCGGCCAGGCCGTGACCGGTTTTACCAACGCTGACCTGACCGTCGCCAACGGCACGCTCACGGCGGTGAGCAGCAGCGACGGTGGCATTACCTGGACGGCGACGTTCACACCGACCGCCAGCATTACCGACGCGACCAACCTGATCACCCTGGACAATACCGGCGTACAGGCAGTTTCTTCCGGCAACGTCGGCACGGGCACCAGCAATTCGAACAACTACGCCATCGACACCGTGCGGCCGACGGTCAGCATCGTGGTGGCGGACAATGCGCTGAAAATCGGCGACACCTCCCTGGTCACGATCACCTTCAGTGAAGCAGTTACGGGGTTCACCAACGCCGACCTGACCATCGCCAACGGCACGTTGACGGCGGTGAGCAGCAGCGACGGTGGCGTCACCTGGACGGCGACCTTCACGCCAAGCGCCAGTACCAATGACGCGACCAACCTGATCACCCTCGACAACACAGGGGTCAGCGACCTGGCGGGCAACAGCGGTAGCGGCAGCACCGATTCCAACAACTTTGTCATCGATACGGTTCGGCCTACCGCGACCATCGTCCTGGCAGACCCGATCCTGAGCGCTGGCGAAACCTCGCTGGTGACCATTACCTTCAGCGAGGCGGTGACCGGTTTCACCAACGCCGACCTGACCATCGCCAACGGCACGTTGAGTGCGGTGAGCAGCAGCGACGGCGGCATCACCTGGACCGGGACGTTCACCCCAACCGTTGGCGTGCATGACGTGACCAACGTCATCACCCTGGCCAACGCTGGCGTGGCCGACCTTGCTGGCAACGCGGGCAGCGGCACCACCAACTCGGCCAATTACACGATCGACACCGTGCTGCCGACGGCCACTATTGTGGTGGCCGATAACGCGCTGAACATCGGCGAAACTTCGCTGGTGACCATTACTTTTTCCGAGGCGGTGACCGGTTTCAGCAACGCCGACCTGACGATTGCCAACGGTACGCTCACGGCGGTAACCAGCAGCGACGGCGGGATCACCTGGACGGCGACATTCACCCCGACCAACGCCATTACCGACGCGACCAACCTGATCACCCTGGACAACAGCGGCGTGCAAAACGCTTCGGGCAACGCCGGCACTGGCACCACCGATTCGAACAACTTTGCCATCGACACCCAGCGTCCTACCGCATCCATCGTGGTCGCCAATGCGGCGCTGGGCTTGGGTCAGACCAGCCTGGTGACCATCACCTTCAGCGAAGCGGTCAGCGGTTTCACCAACGCCGACCTGCTGATCGATAACGCGACCCTGAGTAACGTCAGCAGCAGCGACGGTGGCATTACCTGGACCGCGACATTGACGCCATTGGCCGGCATTACCGACACCAGCAACATCGTTCGGCTGGACAACACCGGCGT
>Ga0105854_1000460_pt1 | contig 18690 bp, 16 predicted proteins | sample OrgsoiDNA_201058_FD_89679 | JGI IMG/M metagenome (GOLD analysis project Ga0105854, IMG submission 89679) | Permafrost soil microbial communities from the Arctic, to analyse light accelerated degradation of dissolved organic matter (DOM) -... | ecosystem: Environmental > Terrestrial > Soil >... | reverse complement strand
GTGAGTTATGAAATCAATTTTGTAATATTTAGTTACAACTCTTTACGTTGAATTAACCTAATCGTCCGAACTTTTCCATTTTAACTTTTTGTGCTTAGTGCTAAGGTTCAAATCGTTTTACAGACAGAAGCATTTAAAAACATTTAAAAAACTCACAGCTCGATATTTAAAAGCGGGCATGAGAAATCCTTTATAAAAAAATCAAGGAATACCAAATAATGATGAAGCGCAGTGTGCTGGCCGTAGTGGTCTCTTTAATTGTTGCATCCACAGCTGCAAACGCAGCCGAAGTTTATAACAAAGACGGCAATAAATTAGACCTGTATGGTCGTGTCAACGGTAAACACCAGTTCAGCGATGATAAAAGTTCTGATGGTGACAAAACTTACGTGCGTTTCGGTTTTAAAGGCGAAACTCAAATTAATGACCAACTGACCGGTTACGGCCAGTGGGAATACAACGTTCAGGCTAACCATGCTGAATCTGCTGGCACCGCGGGTAACAAAACACGTCTGGGCTTCGCAGGTCTGAAAGTGAAAGATGTGGGTTCATTCGACTACGGCCGTAACTACGGCGTTGTGTATGATGCTATTGCCTTCACCGACATGATGCCAGAATACGGCGGCGACACCGGTAACAGCGACAACTTCATGGTAGGTCGTTCTAACGGTCTGGCAACTTACCGTAACCAGGACTTCTTCGGTCTGGTTGAAGGTCTGAACTTTGCTCTGCAATATCAGGGTAAAAACGAAGGCGACGCTGAGCGTCCTGACCAAAAAGCGAACGGTGACGGCTTCGGCGGATCGATTGATTATGAAAACATCGCGGGTTCAGGCATTGGCTTCGCGGTAGCGGGTTCTTCTTCTGACCGTACCAATGGCCAGACTGATTCTACCTACGGTAAAGGCAATAAAGCCTCTGCATGGGCAACCGGCGTGAAATACGATGCTAACCAGGTTTATCTGGCAGCTATGTACAACGAAACGCGTAACCAGATGCCAATCACTGTTCCGGCTATTGGCGCAGTTGCACAATCTGACGGTTTTGCTAACAAATCCAAAGGCATCGAGTTCGTTGCACAGTACCAATTCGAAAACGGCCTGCGTCCTTCTGTAGGTTACGTACAGTCTAAAGCACACGACGTTGAAAACGGTGTGGGCGATGCCGACCTGGTTAAATACTTCGAAGTGGGCGCAACGTACTACTTCAACAAAAACATGTACGTTTATGCTGACTACCTGATCAACCAACTGGATAAAGATAACGCACTGGGCCTGAACACTGACGACATCTTCACTGTTGCCCTGACGTATCGTTTCTAAGTTGATTTAACGAGTTATTACCCTTTCTGTGTCTGAAAATGGTAATGGTAAAAGGCAGAGTTTCATTGGCTCTGCCTTTTTTTACGTCTGTTATTCCTCCCAGAATCCTCTTCACTCTCAGCCGGTTGATGCCATAACCTCAGGCTATAACCCTGCGCTAAACAAGTATTCGCCAGTCTGCCAGCCGCGTGGAATAGTCGTGCTTTCCCATACATCCTGACTGATTCTTTGGAGCCCAACGTGATGCAATCTATTCCACAACCTTATTTACTGTTTCTCGGCGACGTCAAAGATCCTCTGGCGGTAAAAACCGCACGCGGTATCCATGTCTGGCGGCCAGAGGCGTGCGTAGGACAGATTCGACTGGGGCCGGAGGCCATTTCACTCGGGCTGGAAGAGATGGATATCGCCACCGCTAAGGCGCGTGGGGCAAAAACCATGGTGCTAGGCACGGCGAATTCGGGCGGAAAGTTGCCGGCACATTGGGTCGAGTCGATCAAAAGCGCGATCAAAAACGGCCTAAATGTGGCGAACGGCTTGCACCAAGGATTGAATGACATACCGGAGTTGGTCGCGTTAGCCGCGCAGCATCAGGTTGAACTGTTTGATGTGCGCCACATGCGCCCTGAATTGGATACCGCAACCGGTAAACCGCGCAGCGGTAAGCGTCTGTTGACCGTCGGTACGGACTGCTCGGTGGGCAAAATGTATACCTCACTGGCGTTAGAAGCAGCGCTGCGTCAGCAAGATATTCATGCCGATTTTAGGGCCACCGGCCAGACTGGGATACTGGTCGCCGGAGCGGGAATCGCCATTGATGCGGTGATCGCCGACTTTATATCCGGTGCCGTCGAGGCGCTGTCACCGGCCAATGATAGCCAGCATTGGGACATTATCGAAGGTCAGGGATCGTTATTTCACCCCTCTTTTGCCGGTGTCAGCTTAGGATTGATTCATGGCGCACAGCCTCATTTATTGGTGATGTGTCATGAACTGGGCCGCCCCCATATGCGCCATTTACCTCATATGCCAATGCCGACGTTGCGCCAGTGTGTTGACGCAAATTTAGCGGCGGCGCGTTTAACCCAACCTGATGTCAAGCTCGCCGGTTTCTCATTGAATACCTCGGCGGTGGACGAGCAGCAAGCCAGAGCGGCATTAGCCGAAATCAGCGCTGAATTTGGTGTGCCCGCCACCGACCCGGTGCGGTTTGGTAGCGACGACATCGCCCGCTGGATCAAAAAGAACGGTCAATAGCCGATGGCGGAAGACGGATGTTGCAGCGAAGTGACCTGCTTTTTGCTACTTTCGATATTCACTATAAAGGAGGAGCAATAAAGGTATGCGCTTACGTCATATCGAAGTTTTTCAGGCGCTGTTGCAGGCCGGAACGGTCAGCGGTGCTGCGCGGTTACTCAATGTGTCGCAACCTAACGTCAGCCGCGTATTAAATCATGCCGAACAGCAACTGGGTTTCGCGCTGTTTGAGCGTACCACGCAGGGCCTGATTATTACGCCGGAAGGTCGGCGATTAATGCCTGAAATTGAGGCGCTGTTCAGTCAGATTCAGGTGATTGGTGCTCTGGCCGAACAGCTTCGTCAAGGGGAAGGGCAGCATGTGCGCCTGGGATCGGCTCACGCGCTGGGGCAAGCGGTGATGGCTCCCGTGCTGGCGGATTTCCGCCGTTCAACGCCGGGCGGCAGTGTGGAATTGGTCACCACCCATTTCCATACGCTGGTGCAGGATTTGCTGCAGTATAAGATGGATTTTGCGCTGACCTTTGGTGAACAAGCGCCGGAAGAGTTGATTTCTGAATCATTGTACAAAGCCAATATGGTGGCCTTGTTACCGCTCGACAGCCCGATGGAAGGGCCGGTTTCACTGCAATGGTTAAGTGAAAATGATCTGCTGATGTTGCAACAACAAGACCCCCTTGGGCAGACTTTAAGCCGTGCCCTACGTGAAAAGGGATTATCACCGCGTTCACAGCTCTACATTAAAACCTATTCGGTGATCGCCGATGTGGTGCTGGCGGGGGGCGGTGTAGGCGTTGTTGACACCTTTACCGCGCGGCGTTATCAGCATCAGCTCAAAATTCTGCCGGTGGTGGAAGCCTTACCCTTTGAGGTGATTTTACTCAGCCGCAAAGATCAGCCAGCCTCACAAGCCGCGCAAAAGCTCCGGCAATTAATCAGAAAGACGCTGTGGGCGCTGGAAGGAGTGTGAAGTAATCTTCAATAATGTGCTGATACAACAGCACACTTTCTTCGAGGCGTATGACTGAGCAATATTCGTCGGTTTGGTGTGCCATTGAGGGTTCGCCCGGCCCGAGAATTAAACAAGGCGGATTGCCCAGCGCCGTCAGCAGCAGCGCGGCATCGGTGAAGTAGGGCACAATTTTTGCCTCGACCGGAATCTCATGCAGTGGCTGGCAACGTTCAAACACTTTTTGTACCCATGGATTTTGCCGCTCGGTGAGTACCGCAGGCAAGTCGACCAGCGTATTTATCATGACACTGTCACTGAGGTGGAGTTGTAGACGAGAGGTCAGCGGCCCGTGGTGCAGTGTCGGGTCGGTACGCATATCCACGTCAAAGCTGGCGCGGTCTGGCACCGAATTAATGTTCAATCCCCCCTGGAAGGTACCGACATTCAGCGTCGGTTTTTTCATTAATGGATGCGGCGGGCCAGGTTCAAAATGACGTATTTTTCCGATAGCGTCTGCCGCCAGATAAATCGCGTTAATGCCCAATTCCGGCATCGCCCCGTGGGCGGTTTTTCCTTGCGTCGCACAGCGTAGCCACAGTGCCCCTTTGTGACCGACCATCGGATAATTGGCGGTGGGTTCGCCGACGATCAAGGCACCGGGTTGTGGCAGTTGGAATTCCTGATCGTCAATCATCGCGCGTGCGCCGTCGCAACCGGTTTCTTCACCGCCGGTTAATATCAATACCACGCCAGAACCTTGAGCGATAATCTCAGCATGGTTGATGCAGGCGACAATAAAGGCGGCGATGGCTGCCTTCATGTCGCTGCTTCCCCGGCCATAAATCCGGCCATCGGCAATGTCACCTGCAAAGGGATCGCGCTGCCAGGGCGCCATGCCGAGCGGCACCGTGTCGAGATGACCGGTAAACGCCAGCGGTTTTCCTTGGGCCGAACCGGGGAGTGTCGCCAATAAATTGGTTCGGTTTTCGCCGAAATGATGCAGCGTCACGCTAAACCCGTTTTCACCCAGAAAATCGGCCAGCCAGCGCAAACAGGCTGTTTCATTTCCCGGTGGGTTGATAGTGTTGAAACCCAGCAGGGCGCGGGTCAGCGTGATCACGGCATCACTCATTATCGGCCTTTCCCTACTTTTTACAGGCGGCTTTTAGCGGCCACTGTTGGAAATCAAAAACGCGACGCGGGTTACCGATCAACAAGGTTTCAAGCTGTTCGCCGGTCACACCATGGCGACGCAACCGCGGCACGAAATGCTTGAGAATATAGCCATAACCATGACCGCCAAACTTGGTGAGCATGGTTTTCAGGAAGACATCTTGTGACAGTAAGATTTGGCGAATAAAACCGTCGTCGATCAGTTCGCGAATGGCTCGCGCATTGTCCTCATCCGACGGCGATTGCGCACTCTCATCGGCGTAAAAGTAAGACATACCAATCATGTCGTACTCCAAAAATACGCCGCGCTCAGCCAGCGTTCGCTGATAATGTTTATCGGCATAACTTGGGTTCATATGGCACAGCACCACATTGCGCAGTTGAACGCCTTCTTCCGCCAGAATATCTAACACTTTATGGCCGTAACGTTCCCAGCCCGGCAGGTGAATTTGCATCGGCACGCCGGTTTTGGCGCTGGCCCGGCCCGCTGCCCGTAGGGATTTCTCCTCATTGGGCGTAAACGCCGCCGACACGCCAATTTCACCAATCAAACCGGCTACCACTTCCGGTTTATCACTGAAACCGCCGACGTCATAAATGATCTGATCGGTCAGCGTTTCCAGCGAATGGGTTTTCACATAGTCTGGGTGCGACGGTTCAAGGTAGAAACCGGTGCCCATAATAATGTTCAAACCCGTCAGCCGAGAGATGCGTTGCAACGCTTTTGGGTCGCGACCAATGCCGATATTGGTCGGATCCACCACCGTTTCGCCGCCCAAAGCGCGGTATTTCATTAACTCTTCTACCGCCAGATCAACATCAAATAACTGACAGTTATCGCGGCTCATCAGCGGATTAAGCTGCAATTCGCCGAGGTTCTCGATTTTTACCGGCATCTCGGCAAGGTGTCTTTCACTGCAACAGCAGGGCGGTACCCATTTTCCTGAGGCATCGAGCAAAATATGCTCGTGCATCAGGGTGACGCCCAGTTGCTCAACCGGTAACGGCCCGAGTACCGTCATGGCAAAACCGCTTTCTGTGCCGAGGGGGAAAGGATCGGCATGTCTAAATAACGAACCGGTGAACCGCGATGAAGAGGTCATGGCGCTATCCTTTACTACTTCGAACCGGATTGAAAATGCGGGTGTTCAGCCAGATAGCCAGCAGAATAATTAACCCGGTGGCGATTTGGGTATAGAACGGCGACATGTGCGAGAGGATCAAACCGTTTTGGATCACCGCAATCGACAGCGCGCCCAGCAAGGTGCCGATAATGGTGCCAAAGCCGCCAAACAAGCTGGTGCTTCCCAAGACCACGGCAGCAATCACTTGTAATTCAAAGCCTTCGCCCTGATTGGAGGAACCACTGCCCAAGCGAGCGGTGATGATCATGCCCGCCAGTGCGGCGCTCATTCCACAAATGACATACACCCACAGCGTGATGGATTTGGTGTTGACCCCGGCACGACGTACGCCTTCGGCATTGGCACCAATGGCCGTTACATAGCGACCAAAACGCATGTGATTGAGCAAGACATGGCCGAAGAATAACGCCAGTACACCAATAACGGCGGGCAGCGGCAAGCCAACAACCCAGGCACGACCGAGCAACGCAAACGGGCTGCCGTCGGGGATGGGAATGGAATAACCTTGAGTGATCAACAGGGCAACACCGCGAATAACCGCCAGCGTGGCGAGCGTGACGATAAACGCCGGTATGCCTTCGTAGGCAATAAAGTAGCCGTTAATTGCTCCAATCAGTCCACCGAGCACCAAGCCACCGATCAGTACCACGGGCCACGGCAAACCCCAGTTATTCAAGGCGATAGCCGATAATGCACCGACCAGCGCCAGCGTTGAACCCACCGATAAATCGATGCCACCGGTAGTGATCACCAGCGTCATGGCGGCCGCGACGATCAGCAGCGGGGCGCTCTGGCGCAGGATATTCAGCCAGTTATAGCCGCTGAGGAAATTATCGGTGGCAAAGGAAAACACCACGCAACAGAAGATGAAAAACACCGCAATGCTGACCACGCCTGAATGGTTGTGCAGCATACGCCGGGTAACCGATTGCTTAATAAGTCGGGGACTGGACATGTTTATGATACTCATGGGCTTACCCTTTAAAGTCACAAAGCGACACTTAATGCACGGCGCTGCGCGCGGAGTGTGCCTCGAATTTCTCACCGACAATCAAATTCACGATGTCAGACAAGCTGGTTTCCGAAATTTGGCGGTCGGCCACGTTGGTCCCCTCGTACATCACCATAATGCGATCGCAAACAAGGAACAGATCTTGCAGACGATGAGTGATGAGGATGACGCTGACCCCACGGGCACTGACGCGGCGGATCAGTTCGAGCACCGCTTCCACTTCGGCGACGGCCAGGGCTGCGGTCGGTTCATCCATGATCAACACTTTGGGATTGAACGCCGCGGCGCGTGCAATGGCGATGGCCTGACGTTGGCCGCCAGATAAATTGCGTACCAGCAGACGGGTATCTGGGATAGAAATGCCTAAGCCTTGCAACATTTCACGCGCTTCTTCGTGCATCTTTTTCTCATCGAGAAAGGGGATACCGAGTACGCGGGTTTGCGGCTCACGGCCCATGAAAAGATTTCCGGCCACGTTAACCGTGTCGCACAACGACAGATCCTGATAGACCATTTCGATATGGCAACGGCGTGCATCGGAAGGGTTCGCGAAATTGACGTCCTGGCCGTCAATGCGCAAGGTTCCACCGGTCGGGACAACGGCACCGGCCAAAATTTTCGTCAGCGTGGATTTACCCGCGCCATTATCACCGACCAGACCGAGCACTTCGCCGGGGGCCAGACTCAGATTCACGCCGCGCAAAGAGCGGATCGAACCATAGGTTTTGGTGATATTTACCATCTCGACCCGGGGTGAACCAGATAAATTTCTGGACATCTCTTGAGACATAATTGCTCTCCAACTGGTGAGGGGCTTGCGGGTGCAGCGCATAAGGTTGCTGCTGCTGACATCACCGTGATTCTGGCCTCTTCCGGTTTCTCTTTCCTTGTAAACCGGTTTACCCAAAAGGCAAAAATAACGGCGATGTTTTTTCCCGCACCCGTAATGGTCAAAAAATATTCTGAGTGTGGAACTCTGTGTCGCCGAAATGAATGTAGCAGAATGTATGCCAGTTAATCCTGAGGGGGAAAGTGATCCAGTTCAAAAAATAAACACTGAGTATGTTAAATTCATTAATTATCAATGTGATGATTGGGTGACAAAAAGGCTAAAATTTTATTATTTGTGGAGGATTTCACAGGCTCAACGCGGATTTTGCAAAAAGTGCGGAATACGTGGGGGATTTCTCAGTGCACAAAAAAAGCGCAATTGCGCCTTTTTTGTGCACTGAAATAGACCATGACATTATTGTGCGGGTGGGGCGACGGAGTCGCGAGAGATCCACTCTACTGGAATGCGCGAAACCGAAGCCACATCAGGTTCATCATTGAATAATTTAATCAGCGTTTCCACCGCCACACGGCCTAATTCACGCGCCGATTGGCGAATGGTTGACAGGCGGGGCGTGATCAAATCGGAATAAATCGCGTCATCGAAACCGACCAACGACAAGGCGCCGGGCACGGAAAGCCCGCGTTGACGCATCCCGTCGAGCAGCCCTAATGCCAGATAATCACTGGCGGCAAAAATAGCGGTCGGCGGTTGCGGTAAAGCCAGTAATTGCTCCAGTGCGGCACGACCAAATGTCCGGCTGTAATCGCCGCACAACACGTACTCGGGTTCATAGGGTAAACCGGCGCTGAGCAAGGCCTGCCGAAACCCCTGATGGCGTTCGCGCACGCTCATCAATTCATCCGGCCCGCCGACAAAGGCAATACGTTGGTGTCCTGCAGCAATCAGCTTATTCGCCGCCAGCTCGCCGCCATGTACGTTGTCGGAAAAGACTTTTGGCACCATGCTGCCGGGCACATCTTCATCCAGTAACACCACGTGGCGCTGACCTTTGAGTTGCTCACGTAACTGGCCGTTATCCGGCCGGTTAGTGGTGAAGAGCAGGCCGTCAACTTGTCGCGTATCCAGCCAGCGAATGAACTGGCACTCTTTCTCCAGATTGTTGCGTGTCACGCACAGCACCAGACTGTATTTATGCTGTGAAGCGGCTTCTTCTGCGGCATCGGCCAATTCGGCAAAGAACGGGTTGGCGATATCAGGCAGCACTAAACCAATGGTTTCGCTTCCGCCCTTGCTCAATCGGCGAGCTAAGCTGTTGGCGCGGTAATCCAGGGCTTTAATCGCATCTTCGATTCGCGCCACGGTAGGTTGGGGCAGGACAATGCTTTTGTTGAGATACCGTGAGACGGTGGCTTTCGACAAGCCCGCACGTAGGGCGACGTCGGATAATACCACCCGCTTCTTAACCATACTCTTCATCCTTCAAATTGTGGCGGTGTTGGCTGCTCTTCGCAAGTTGCTCACAATGCCACGGATCAGCGTAAATTTATACTTGACAATTTTTCAGCGTCGTTTAATTGTAATTAACAGTTTACCCGCATCACCCGCTTTACCGAAAACCCTCCGTTTGGAACGGTGTGTTTCGTAATAAAAAATGACATTCTGACGTGTGCCTCCCGCCAACATTCTCTTGAATGTGCGTATTTTTACGCATTCATTCAAGTTCAGCCGAACAATGGTTTTTTCGAACGCTATTGTCCCCGGCATATTGCATTGTCATCACCAAATCTTGAGGATGTCATTATGTTGATCAACACCGGAAAGAAAAAAACACTTTCTAAATTTAACGCTTTGAAATTAAAAAAAGCGGCTTACACAGCTATCGCCACTCTCACTCTGTCTTTATTTAGCTACTCTGCTTTTTCAGCAGAGGCACCGACTTATGCATTGGTACAAATCAATCAGCAAGCGTTGTTCTTTAATTTAATGAATAAAGGCGCACAGGAAGAGGCGACGAAAACCGGTGCTAAATTGGTGATCTTCAATGCCAATGATAATCCTGTGGCACAAAATGATGCGATTGAAACCTATATTCAGCAAGGTGTGAAAGGTATCATGGTGGATGCGATTGATGTCAACGGAATTTTGCCTGCCATCAAAGAAGCACAGGCGGCGAATATTCCGGTGATCGCTATTGATGCCGTATTACCTGAAGGGCCGCAAAAGGCGCAGGTTGGCGTCGATAATATTAAAGGCGGAGCGTTGATTGGTAATTACTTTACCAAGTACGTCAAAGACAATATGTCAGGTAAAGCCAAGCTTGGTATTGTTGGCGCGCTGAATTCAGCTATCCAAAACCAGCGTCAAAAAGGCTTTGAAGATACGCTTAAAGGCCATGATGGGATCAAAGTGGTCGGCGTGGTAGATGGCCGTAATATTCAGGATGACGCCTTAACGGCGGCAGAAAACCTGATCACCGGTAACCCGGATATGACCGCTATCTACGCCACCGGTGAACCTGCCCTGTTGGGCGCCATTGCCGCCGTTGAGAACCAGGGCCGCCAGAAAGACATCAAAGTGTTTGGCTGGGATTTAACGGCTAAAGCGGTGAGCGGGATCGATCAAGGCTACGTGACCGCTGTCCTGCAGCAAGACCCGGAAAACATGGGTGTTTCCGCAGTAAAAGCGCTGAACACGCTAGTAGTTGAAGGCAAAACGGTGGATAAAGTGATTCAGGTTCCGGCTACTATCGTCACCAAAAATAACGTTGATACTTTCCGACCAATGTTTAAATAACGGTTTTTATTGGTTAAAAAAGAGCGGGTTACATTGATGTCAATGTAACCCGCCTAATGCTTCGCAACGTTATGGTTGGGAAGCGGCGAAGATCTCAGCCAGCTCTTCTCGGCTTGGGAAGGCGCTAAAGGTACCGGTACGGCCGATAGTGATGGCTGCCGCTTGTGCGGCGCGTTCGAGGTCAATCCGCTGCGGCGTGTTCGCTGAACTGCGTAACATAGAAGCCAGCATCACGGCTAAGAAGGTGTCACCGGCACCGGTGGTATCGACCACTTGGCACGGCGGCGTTGGCACCTGAAACGCGTGTTCGGCGTCGGCAAAATAGACGCCATCAGCACCGAGCGTAATGACCACGGCGGTCGCGCCAGCGGCGACTAAGCGCTGTGAAGAGTGGGCAGGTTGTGAAGCGGTGGAAGTAAAGAAATCCGCTTCGCCACGGTTGACGACCAGTAAATCGACCAGTGGCCAAAGTTCGTTAAAAGCCGGTTTGACCGGTGAAGGGTTGAAGACAGTACGTAAGCCAAGACGGCGGGCCAGCGTGAAGACGGCAGCGGTTTTTTCCAGTGAAAAATTCCCCTGTTGTAAAACCACATCGCCGGGCTCGGCACGTTGTAAGGCGTGTTCAATATCTGCCATCGATAATGCATCGGCGGCGGTGGTGGTGGTAATAATAGAATTATCACCGTCCGCGGTATTTAATATAAGTGAGGTGTCCGTGCGACAGTTTAATGATTCTTCTGGAAATAGCGTTAATCGTTCCTGCGCTAATTGCTGGCGACACCATTGGCCCTGATTGTCATTTCCGGTTGCCGCAATAAGCACCGTGCTGACTGCGCAACGTGAAAGTATAATTGCCTGATTAGCGCCTTTTCCGCCCAGATCTTGATTTATTTTCTGGCCGTGAATTGATGCGCCTTTTTCAGGTATTTCATTTATTACATACGTTTCGTCAACGCCTGTATTACCAACGACGAAAACACGCATAGATTAACCCCTGGAAGGTGAATGAAGATGGCATCTATATCAGCAGGAAAACCAAGCGCTATTCAAGAGATATTTTCTCGTTCTAAAGCAATAATGGGTGTAGTACATTGCGAAGCCTTCCCTGGCTCGCCAAATTATCAGGGAAAATCAATCAATAAAATAATGGACGTGGCCTTACAAGATGCGGAAGCTTATTTAAAAGGCGGAATTCATGGTTTGATAATTGAAAACCACGGGGATATTCCTTTTTCTAAACCTGAACACATTGGTCATGAGACGGCGGCATTTATGTCGGTGATCACGGACAGAATTAAACGTGAGTTTGGCGTTCCATTGGGTATTAACGTATTAGCTAATGCCGCCATCCCTGCATTTGCGACCGCGCTGGCCGGTGGCGCAGACTTTATTCGCGTGAATCAGTGGGCCAATGCCTATATCGCCAACGAAGGGTTTATCGAAGGGGCGGCGGCCACTGCGCTGCGCTACCGTTCACAACTGCGTGCGGAACATATCAAAGTGTTTGCCGACAGCCATGTGAAACACGGCAGCCACGCGATTGTTGCCGACCGCTCGATTCCTGAATTAACACGCGACGTTGATTTCTTCCTCGCTGACGGCGTGATCGCCACCGGACAACGTACCGGCGACAGTGCGACCATGGAAGAAATTGATGAAATTCGCTCGGCCACTGAACTGCCTTTATTGGTCGGTTCTGGCGTTACGCCGGACAATATTTGCGCTATTTTACAGCGTACGCAGGGTGTGATTGTTGCCAGTACGCTGAAGTTCGGCGGCGTGTGGTGGAATCAGGTTGAGCTGGAGCGGGTCAAACATTTCATGTCCATCGCCCGCGCCGAACTGGAGGAATAATATGGTAGCCGCAACAGAAAATAGTCAGCTTTCGTTTACGGAACAACTGCTTGTTGAACATCAGGAAGCCTGGCAGGCGATGCAATACCATCCTTTTGTCACCGGAATTGAACAGGGCACTTTGCCTGAGCGCGTCTTCAATCAATATCTGGTGTATGAAGGGGATTTCGTGGCGACCGCCATCGGCATATTTTCCTATGCGGTAATCAAAGCACCGAATATTCGTCATCAGCGCTGGCTGATTGGCGTGCTGGATGCGCTGGCCAATGAGCAAATCGCGTACTTTGAACGCATCATGCACGAGCGTAACGTTTCGGCGGCGGATTATCAGCACAGCACGCCGGACGTCAATCGCTTTAGCCAGGGCATGTTACACACCGCAAAAACCGGCAGTTATGCCGAGATTCTGACCCTGATGTTTGGCGCAGAATGGATGTATTACCACTGGTGTGCGCGGGTCAGCCAATCCCACATTGCGGACGAGGCGGTGCGAGATTGGGTCGTCATGCATGCCGAAAAGACGTTTATCGATCAAGCAAGCTGGCTGAAAGCGGAGTTGGATCAGGCAGCGATATCGCTCAGTGATGAGCAACGCCAAGGATTATCAGTGCTTTACGGACAGGTGTTGCAGTGGGAAATTGATTTTCACAGCGCGGCGTTTATCTGATATGTCGTCTGATTCTTAGCCCGATCCTGCGGCAACCCAAGCAAAAGCCTTCCTGATGGAAGGCTTTTTTATGCTGACGGCGAGAGATCATTCGTCTGGCAGCCAGCGCGTGCGGCATTCGTCGCGGCGAAAATTCAGCACCCGGCTGCGGTTTGAAATCAGTTGCACGTTGTAGCCTTGAAAATAGAGACAAAACGTTTTTTGCCACGGACCGTCTGGCATTTCAACCAATAGACGGCCAGGCCCGATAGAGGTCAGTTTTCCTCGGACACGCAACGGCCCCACGCCCATCACAAAGTCCTCGCCTTCAATATCAAAGGCAGCCTGAGATTGCGGGTGTAACCAGCGTCCCTGAACCATTGAAAGGCAATTATGCGGCGTCACCGGCGCAAAGAAGCGGCGGGCATGACCGATTTCACCTTTCACCGTTTCGCCATCCCAGCGTAGTCGTATCGGCAAATGAGCCGAAAGGGAAATGGCCTCGTCTGAGTCTGCCCCTTGATAAAGATTTTCACTGGAACCCAGATAATTAGCGACGCCGTTACTGATCTTCAGCCAGTAAGACTCGGCATGGCTGGCATAAATACCCTCGGAGATCGCCTGACTGCGCGGCGGTAGCGGGCTGGCAAGCAGGGAGGACATGATCTCCAGCGCGGCGCTAAACGCAGCCGTATCTTCGCGGTTGGACACCAGTGCCACACCAGCATCGAGTTCAGGGTGCAGCATAAAATAGGTCTTATAACCCGCATGGGAACCGCCATGTCCATACAGCGTATGGTCGCCAATTTGGGTGGACGTCGTACCCAGGCCATAAGCCGACGGGATCTCACCGCGTAGCTGGCGAGGCTGGGTCAGTTTTTGTAGCACGCCTGCGCCGGGTCCCTCGTTGGCCAGCAAACTTTGTAGCCAAACGGTGAGTGAACGCACGCTGCCGGTCAGACTGCCAGAGGCCGATAGGTGCAATCCGGCACTGGCGGTTTTCCAGCCTGACTTATCTTTCCAATAACCGGGATTTAAGCCGGGGACCACATCGAACCAGGTTTCCGGCGCGTTAAAGGCGATATCCAGCGGTTTGGCAATATGCTGTTGCAACAGCTCGTTGAAGGAGATGCCTTGACGGTGAAGAATTGCCTCTACCAGTCGATACCCCGTATTGGAGTAGGAGATCTCGGTACCCGCGGGGAAATTTAAGGCACCGTCATCGGCAATAAAATCGAGAATAGCCTGTGGCTCGCTGGCGCTGTACACCGAAATGCCGAGCAAAGAGAGGGTTTCACGCACGTCCGGCAGACCGCCGGTCATATCCAGTGCCTGGCCGATAGTGACCTGCGACATCGGGGGTTTCAACTGCGGCAAATAGTGGCCGAGGGTATCACTCAGCGATAAGCCTGCATCGCTGCGATACAGCGCCAGGGCGGCAAAAATATGCTTGGTAATCGAGGCAAAGCGCACCACGCTGTCGAGATGAAAGCGCTCGCCGGTGGTCAGGTTGGCTAAGCCGCCAGCGGTGTGTCCCTGCAATGACGAACGGGAGAACAGGGTGATGGCGCCACCCGGTTCCCCCGGTTGATCCCAACGCTGGGTGATGTTTTGTGCCGTTTCCAGCGCCGCCTGCCAATGGAGTAAAGTCGGTGTTTCTTTTCGGGTGAAGGTCATTGCTGCTCCCCTTGAATAAAAACGTTAATTGAAAGAGGGATCTTGGCCACCTCGTTCGTCATCTTTTTTTGTAAGTACGGCCCTCAAAACCCCTGCCCAGAGGTCAAGTCATTTCACCACCGATGCTTTGCCATATTCTGGCTTAAAGGTGCGCAAATACATCCTTGACGGAAAGCAGGGGGAATGGCTTTAATTACATCCTATGGCTCTCAGCATTTTTTTCATTGTTAACCAAAAGTAGACTCCTTTTATGAATAACACAGTTCAGGGTACTGACGCATTAATCCCGGTTTTCGACGGACATAACGACGTGTTAATGCAACTTTGGAACCTGCACCGACAAAATCCTGAAGAGGCCTTTCTCAAGGGTCCGGCCAGCGGACAGATGGATTTACCGCGCTGCCGTGAAGCGGGTCTGGCTGGCGGGCTGTTTGCCGCGTGGGTGCCGTCGCCGCGCTTTGACGCAGCAAAGACCGTGCCGGACTTGACGATTGACTCGCGGTTTTTAGTTGGCGGGACGCAAAAACACCCTGATTTCTCACCGACGCCGACGTTTGAACATGCCCGCGATGTCACCCTTGCGATGATGGCTTTCTTGCTGCGTATTGAAGCGCAGTCGCAAGGTGCCGTGAAAATTTGTCGCACTGCGGCAGATATCCGTGACGCGATGCAAAAGCAGGTGTTGGCGGTAGTGATGCACATTGAAGGAGCGGAAGGCATCGACCCCGATCTGTACACGCTGGACGTGCTGTATCAGATGGGGCTGCGTACGCTGGGTCCGGTGTGGAGCCGCCCGAATATCTTCGGCCACGGGGTTCCGTTCAAATTTGACACCTCGCCCGACACCGGCGAGGGCTTGACTGAGCTGGGTAAGAAACTGATTCAGGCCTGCAATCAAAAACGTATTCTGGTCGATTTGTCGCATATCAATGAGAAAGGTTTTTGGGATGTCGCCGAACTGTCGACTGCGCCGCTGGTGGCCAGTCATTCGAACGCTTTTGCCCGCTGTGCACAGTCGCGTAACCTGACCGATCGTCAATTAGCGGCGATAGCAGAAACTGACGGTTTCGTCGGCCTCAACTTTGCCACGCCGTTCCTGCGTGAAGACGGGAAAAACAGCGCTGAAACGGGCACCGAAGACTACCTGCATCATTTGGATTATCTGCTGGAAAAATTGGGTGAAGATCGCGTTGGCTTTGGATCTGACTTTGACGGCGCACCGATGGCGCCGTTTATGCAAGATGTGCGCGGCTTACCGACACTGATTAACGCGATGCGCAAGGCTGGCTATGGCGAGAGGCTCATCGCCAAGATTGCTCACGAAAACTGGGTCAACGTGCTAGAACGAACCTGGGGTGAATAAGGCTAAAGGCTGCTCTGTTGGTTAACCTGAGCAGCCTTTTAATGGGCGTTGAAGAACAACCGACTTAGTCAGTAAACAGCGTTTGCTTCAGCGCCCGCTCTACGCCACGCAGTTCTGCTAATCCGCGTAAACGACCAATCGCCGAATAACCGGGATTGGTTTTTTTATGCAGATCATCCAGCATTTGATGGCCGTGATCGGGGCGCATCGGAATAGGGCGATGGTTTCCCGCCCGCTGCCGCGTCTGCTCTTCGGTCAAAATCGCTTTGATCACCGCGACCATATCCACGTCCCCGTCGAGGTGATCCGCTTCATGGAAGCTGCCCGGCGTCGTTTCGCGTTGTGTGGCACGCAGGTGAACGAAATGCACACGGTCGGCAAAAGTGGTCATCATTTTTACCAGATCATTATCTTCGCGCACGCCGTAAGAACCGGTGCAGAAACAAAAACCGTTATGAATACTGTCTACCGCTTCTTTCAGCCACTGCATATCTTCAATGGTCGAAATAATGCGTGGCAGACCCAAAATAGGACGCGGAGGGTCATCAGGATGTACCGCCAATTTCAGCCCATGTTGCTCGGCGACGGGCACAATCGCGCGCAGGAAATGCGCCATGTTTTCACGCAGCTTGGCCTTGTCGATGCCATCATAAGTTGCCAGACGCGCGCGGAACTGGTCCAGCGTGTAGCCTTCTTCCGCGCCGGGTAAACCGGCAATAATATTGGCGGTCAGCGTCGCTATCTCGCTGTCGCTCATGGCATGGAAATATTCCGCTGCGTGTTTTTGCTCTTGCGCGGAATAGTCATTTTTTGCGCCATCACGGTGCAGGATATGCAGCTCAAACGCGGCAAAAGCAATGTGGTCAAAGCGCAACGCGCGCGAACCGTCAGGCAGTAGATAGCCAAGGTCGGTGCGCGTCCAGTCCAGTACCGGCATGAAGTTGTAGCAGACGGTGTCGATCCCGCAAGCCGCCAGATTACGCAGAGATTGCTGGTAATTGGCGATGTGTTTTTCAACATCACCGCTGTGGGTTTTGATCTCTTCGTGGACGGGGATACTTTCTACTACCGACCAGACCAGATTTTTTTCTGCTAACTCTGCCTGACGTTTTTTTATTTCCTCGACTGTCCACACTTCGCCGTTAGGAATGTGGTGCAGCGCGGTGACCACACCGGTCGCGCCTGCTTGTCGGACGTCATCCAGCGATACCGGGTCTTTCGGGCCGTACCAGCGCCATGTTTGTTCCATGTGAAATTCCTTGTTGTCTCAATGAGTCTGCGGGTCTTCGAAGCGGAGCGAGAAATATGCAATCTGTGACGTTATCGATTTTAGTTTACTTGACGTCGTAAAGGTCGAACCTTCACTCTGTCACTATTCGGCGGTCAGGTGGTAGGGTGGTCAGGCCACCTGACCGACATATCATTCAGCATGAATAGGATCATTAATGTGATCCAATCGACATTTTTGCCAATGTCAGCATTTTTGGCCGACGATTTAACATGATCAAAAAGGGCATCAGCGGAGAGCATCATGGAATTACCCACGCTAAAAGTAGAAAGGCTGTATCGCCAGATTTCGAACGTACTGATCAACTGTATCAACACCGGCCAATTTGCACCGGGCGATATGATCCCCTCAGAGCGTGATTTATCTAAACAGCTCGGTGTCAGCCGCTCGTCGATTCGTGAAGCGCTGATTGCTCTTGAAATCACTGGCTGGATTGAGATCCGCACCGGCAACGGCGTTTATGTCAGTAACCCGTTACCTCAGCAACCGGTGGTGCATAGCGAAGAAGAGTTCAGCCTGGGCTCTCTGATCAAAGCACGGCAAATTTACGAGTGCACCATGGCTGAACTCGCCGCGCTCAATGGCACCGATGAGCAACGCAAAAAGCTCGTTGAGATTAATCAGGAACTGACACAGCGAAACATCAACAACGACGCTTTTCTCGAGCAGGATCGCCGTTTCCATTTGATGATCAGTGAAATGACCGGCAACGAAGTGTTGCGCGACATGATGGAGTACTTGTGGGACAAACGAAATTCCCGCCGCTTTGTGCGTCTTGAAAGCCACTATAGCGACAGCGATTTTGCCCGTGAAATGAATACCGATCATCAGAGGATCACCGACGCGATCCTCGCCGGTGACGCGCAGGGCGCGAGGGACGCCATGCAGGGGCACCTACAGCACGTGTATGATCAATTGTTTGATCAGTGAACGCTTTTGGAAAAGCTCGCAAAACTAACTTCAAATTCAAAACCGTGGGCGTCGGCCCACACCGACTTGGGGGCGGCCTATCGCCGCCGCCCCCAAGACCCCCAGGCTCTTTTTAACTGCGCGCTATCGCTGGTTGGAATGGACGTGTTTCAGCGACATGTGCTCACACCGCAAAATGTCGCCGCTTAGGCGGTGCCTTCGCTGCGGGTTCGAGCCATAGGTCTCGAACCTCTTGCTCTGCGCCATTTTGGAATGCGGTCTAGGGGCTATGTAGGGCAAAAGAATAAACGCAACCCAACCCAACCCAACCCAATCTAATTCAGTTCAGTCTAATCAGCCCTCAATCTGGCAGAATGACTTTCGATGTAGATGCCAGTGTGCCGCGTTCAAAACGACGTCGAGGGAGAGGCGCAAAACCGCGAGTCTTTTTACGCGGGTTGAAGCCCGAACTGAGAGAACCGCGCAGCGGCGGCGTTTGCGGC
>Ga0105854_1000451_pt1 | contig 18934 bp, 19 predicted proteins | sample OrgsoiDNA_201058_FD_89679 | JGI IMG/M metagenome (GOLD analysis project Ga0105854, IMG submission 89679) | Permafrost soil microbial communities from the Arctic, to analyse light accelerated degradation of dissolved organic matter (DOM) -... | ecosystem: Environmental > Terrestrial > Soil >... | reverse complement strand
GGCGCTGCCGGAGTTTGAATACGCGAAGATGCCCGCTACGCCGAAACCCCGCGCGGACTTCCCCGAGCACCATTGAAATTGATTTGAAATGCTTGATTTGAAATGAGTCGGCGGGTTTGCTGCGGCGTCGCGCTCGACGCCACAGCAAGTGACCCGCGTGCCGAGAGGGTCTAGCCCGGCAGCTTCGCTGCCAATACATCGATCTTCATGATCTGCGGCGGCGAGGCGAACAGTTCGCCAGCCTTCGCCATCAGTGCCTCGGCGACCTTCCCGGAAAGATGCGCGTCGCGACCGGCTTCGTCGGGGAAGGCATCGAAGATTCCGAACGTGCTTGCGTTCAACTGCAGCGCGAACCATGCGGTCGTGGCAGGCTCCTGCTCGACCAGCGCGAGGCCGCTCAGCAAGAACGCCTCGACATCTTTCTCCTTGCCGGGTTTTGCTTCCAACCGGACCCACAATGCTGTCTTGACCATGTCATCCTCCGTGGAGTTGCGTCTTCCGTCTGGAAACGCGTTCATCGATCATAAAACGAGCGCCAACTGCGTGCCGATGCTTACCTGCAAAAGCGCGGCAAGCTCTGCAATGGCAGCACTAGAGGAACCCTCGACTTTGGTCGCGGGCTCTTACCTCTCACACGCCATGATGGTCAGCGCCCATCACGCCGGAACGCTTTCTGCCTTTTCAGCCCGCGCCCATACGCGATGTTTCGACAACGCCGCAATAAACGCCTTCATCACTTTCCTCGCGTCGCTGCCTACGCTGATGCCCTCGTCACCGGTCGGCAGGTGTGCGGCAGCCAGCACGTCCTCGCCATCCCCCACCGCGCCGATCGCCTTGAGATGCTTGAACGATTCGAGTACAAAGTGGCGGGCATCGCCAGACTCCGAAAGGAGCTTCGCGCTCGCCACGCCGCCAGCCACCACCACGCCGTCGAACATGATCGATGGCAGGCCCAGAATGGTTGCATCGACTTCCACGCCATCGCCCAACGTGCCCAGCTGCGGCGCGACCACCTTCGCATGCGCACCTTCCGCCGCCAACGCGTCCTTGATCGCCTTGATGGTGGCAACATCCGCACCCTTCGCAGCGAGAATGGCAACCTTGCGCGTCTTCACCGACGGTTTGGCCTTCGCGACAATGCTCAACGCCGGCGACTCAGCCAGCGATGACTTGCCCAATTCCGCTGCGCTTGCGCTCGCTTTCGGCGCCGGCAGGCCGAGGTTCTCGGCAACACGCGCACACAGTTCGCTGTCGATATTCGCCAGGATTCCCAGCTGACGTTCGCGGATGAACTTACGCTCGACCTTGCTCAGCTCGAACGAATACGCGCCTACGATGTGGTCCTTCTCCGGCTTCGTCATGCTGTTCCAGAACAGCGTGGCTTGCGAATAGTGATCGGCGAAGGACTCGCTGCGCTGGCGGATCTTCACGGCATCCACCCGCTCCGGATAGGTCTCGAACCCACCGCCAATCGCAGCGGGGTCAGTTTCCTTTGGCCAGCCGCTATCGATGGAATTGGGTTCGTACGAAGCTTGCCCGCGATTCACCGTCATCCGGTGTTTCGCATCGCGCTGGTTGTTGTGCATCGGCGCGATGGTACGGTTGATCGGGATCTCGTGAAAGTTCGGACCACCCAGCCGGCTGATCTGCGTGTCGGTGTACGAAAACAAACGGCCTTGCAGCAGCGGATCGTTCGAGAAGTCGATGCCCGGCACAATGTGCCCGGGACAGAACGCCACCTGCTCCGTTTCCGCGAAAAAGTTATCCGGATTGCGGTTCAGGGTGAGTTTGCCGAGCATGGTGATCGGCACGATTTCCTCTGGAATGATCTTGGTCGGATCGAGCAGATCGAAGTCGAACGAATGCTCGTCGTCCTCCTCCACAATCTGCACGCCGAGCTCCCATTCCGGGTAGTCGCCCATGTCGATCGCTTCCCACAGATCCCGCCGATGAAAATCCGCGTCCTTGCCGGCAAGCTTCTGTGCTTCGTCCCACAAGAGCGAAGCCGAACCAATGGTCGGACGCCAGTGGAATTTAACGAACCGGCCCTTGCCCTCTGCATTCACCAGACGAAACGTATGGATACCGAATCCTTCCATGGTGCGCAGGCTGCGCGGGATCGCGCGATCCGACATGGTCCACAACACCATATGCGCGGACTCCGGCACGAGCGAGACGAAGTCCCAGAATGTGTCGTGGGCTGAACCACCCTGCGGCATTTCGTTATGCGGTTCCGGTTTGACTGCGTGAACGAAGTCGGGAAACTTGATTGCATCCTGAATGAAGAAGACGGGCATGTTGTTGCCGACCAGGTCGAAGTTGCCTTCTTCCGTGTAGAACTTGACGGCGAAACCACGCACATCGCGCACGGTGTCCGCCGAACCGCGTGAGCCCTGCACCGTCGAGAATCGTACGTACACCGGCGTTTCCTTGTTCGGGTCCAGCAGGAATGCCGCTTTCGTCAGGTCCGTATGCGCCTTGTATGGCTTGAATACGCCATGCGCGGCTGACCCGCGTGCATGGACGATACGCTCGGGAATCCGCTCGTGATCGAAGTGCGTGATTTTTTCACGCATGATGAAATCTTCGAGCAGCGAGGGTCCGCGAGGACCGGCTTTAAGGGTGTTCTGGTTATCGGAAACCTTGACGCCCTGGTTAGTCGTCAGGGCTTGATTCGTCGCGTCCGAGCGAAACTGCTCAAGACTGTCGAGCTTCGGATTGGTGTTGTTTTGCGAGGGTGTCCGCGCAACTGCGCTGGTGTTTTTTGAGGGCGCGGACGCGCCAGCATTCTTCTTCGAGGTAGGCATCGGGGGAACTCCAGTGTGCAATTGAAGTGGCGCATTCGACATGCGCTCGTTCGATCGTTCGCAACTTGTGTTCCCGCCGACGCCGTGATTCAAACCCTCGGCGATAACCCGCTATTTCGGTTCAATCTTGCGTTGCTGCAGTGCGCGAATTCGGCCCACGGCTTCGTGATCGGTTGTCGCGGCCTGATACATCTTCGCGAGATCCGCCTTCAATTGCGTGCGCGAACCACCGTCGAGATAGATCATGTGGCCCGACGGATAGAACTTCGCCGTTAAATTCGCCCGCACGGTTTTGTCGATGAGCGGCATTTGCTGCAGGTCCAGCACGGTCTGGTAGAACGGCGTCACGAAGTCGTAGAAACCATTCGCCGACAACACCTTCAAGTCGATATTGAGCGCCATCACCGCAGCCAGATCACCGGCCGTATAGAGAATGACGTTGCCCTTCGAGTCCACACCTTTCTGGGCGCCCGTCGGGTCCGTGTGATGGAAGTCCCAGTTGGCGAAAGCCTGGTCGTTGAGGTCCGTGAACGACGATGTGGACGTGAACTTCAACTGCTCGTTCAGGTACTCGTTCCACATCGCCGTGTAAACCCCGGTCACCGCCGTCATGGTGGGGTCGTTGCCGCCGGAGTTTGGATCGATCTTGCCCGCGATACCCGTTGAAATAGCGGTCACGCGGCCATCGTAGGAACCAAGCGCCACGCCTTTGGACTTCAGTAGCGTGGTGAGAAAGAGCGAGTTACCGCGGCTGTCGTAGGAAGCCACGTCGAGACTCCACGCAATCAGCGTGGCTTTGTCGATGCCCGTGTATTCGGACAGCTTCTCCACGGTGTCGTTGTCGGTCTGCGGGAATTTACGCAGCGCCGCGATGTAATCCGTGCGCGCGAACTGCGCGACTTCCTCGGAGAACGTCAGCAGGTCCGTGGGCCGTGGATGCACACCCAGCTTGCGATGAAACCATGCATCGGCAGCCGCCGTTGGCAATGCGCCCACCGGATTGCCGGATTGCGTGTAGTCGAGAATTGACGACTGCAGCGTAATGCCGTTCAGGTCCACGCCGTCCTCGTGCAAGAGGTATGCAAGCACGCAACTGCGCGCCGTGCCGTACGACTCGCCATATAGAAATTTCGGCGAATTCCAGCGGTTGTTTTTCGTCAGGAAGCGCTTGATAAATTGCTTGAGGGAATTCGCGTCCTGGTCAACGCCCCAGAAGTCGCGGTTCTTGTTCGGCGCGATGGCCGCCGAATAACCGGTGCCGACCGGGTTGATGAACACGAGATCGCTCTTGTCCAGCAAGCTGTCCGGGTTGTCTTCCATCTGATAGGGCGCTGGCGGCGTGAACGCAGGCGTCGAGGTCTTGATCCGTTGCGGAGCGAAAGATCCGAGCAGCACGAATACTGACGACGATCCCGGTCCGCCGTTATAGAAAAACGTGACCGGGCGTGATTCTTCAGTCTGGTTATCCTGCGTGAACGCGACGTAGAACAGCTTCGCGTCCGGCTTGGAACTGCTCGGGTCGACAATCACGAGATGACCGGCCGTCGCCGTGTAGTCGATCTTCTTGCCGCCTATCACGGCCGAGTGATGCGTGATGGCGGCGCTTTCGTCAGTCTGGGTTGCGTCGATGGAGTCGTCGGGACCGTTGCCGTAAGCGGTGGGATCGAAGTAAGGCTGGTCCCCCGCTGTTGAAGACCCAGATGAAGATCCGGTTGAAGGCGTGCCTGAGGGCGTGCTTGAAGGTGCTTTTGCAGATGTCTTTGCCGCTGAACTGGAGTTCGTCATGATTGCTCCCTTGCCGGTGTTGTTGGAGTTCTTGCCTGGCCCATCGTCACAACTTATCTGATCTTGACCTGCAACCGCTACTTCAGCGCTGCCGCGACTTTCACGCCGTCCGGGCTGCCCAGCCCCGTACAGGCGTCCCATCCCACCGTCGCCTTGAAGCTGCCGTTGTTGCCCTGCGTGATGTCATGGCCCGCAGTCTTCGCAGCGTACAGCTTCGGGTTGAGGAAACCCACCGGCTTACCCGCCGCCGCGTTGATGCGGGCGATTAGCCCCGCCCATAGCGGCGCGACCGCGCTCGTGCCACCCACTACCGTCTGCGTCCCGCCGATAATCACATCGTAGCCCGTGACCGGCGACGCGTCGCCTGCGACATCGGGCACGCCGCGCTTGGTCAGTGCCGATTTGCCGTCGCTGACCCGCGTGACGCTCAAGCCGGTCTGCCAGACCGGCAACGCAAACACGGCACTCACACCGCCGCCGCCCGCGCCGCCCTGCTCGCCATCGTTCCACACCACTTCGCTGCTGATCCCGCTCGCCGATGCCCGCAGTTCGGTCCCACCGCATGCGAGCACGTAGGGGCTCGACGCCGGGAAGTCGACGTGATTTTGCCCGTCCGCGGCGCCGTCGCTGGAACCGCTGTCGCCCGAGGCCGCGCACACCGTCACGCCCAGTGCAGCGGCGGATTGCAGGACTTCGTCGAATGCGTTTTGCGATTGCGACGTCCAGTTGGTCTCCGGTCCGCCCCAACTGATCGAGATGACCGATGGCTTGTTGGTATCGTCGTGGATCGCGCGGTTCACGGCGTCGATAAAACCCGCGTCGCTGTTGGCCGTGAAATACACCGCGATGCGCGCGCCCGGCACAATCGCGCCAACAATTTCGATGTCCAGCGCTACCTCGCCGTCCGGTCCGTTCGGGTTGCCCGTCGGCGCGTTGTTGGCCTGGTCGACGCCAACCGCGACCACAGTCGGCTTGGCCACGCCCAGTTGCGAAAAATAGGCGCTCAAGTCGCTTTCGTTATACCCCCCGCCCAATTCGATAATGCCGACGCACTGGCCGCTGCCGTCGCCGTTGGGGAAGTCGTAGAGCCGCGCGAGATCGAGCGGCGTGTAGGACGTGCTGGATTCGCTGCGCGCTGTCTTGAAAGGTGGGCGCAAACGGAAATGCGGGCGCGCCTGCGGGCGGCTGTCGAGACCCAGCACAGCGGTCACCACGTCCTTCATATCCTCCGGCACGTTCACCGGTCCCGTGCGCCCGCGATACTCGCCGATCGCATGATGTTCGAAGCGCTCCAGCTTGACGCTGAAGGCCGTGCTGAACTGGGCGATGGTGCCCGACAGCACCACGCTGCGTGAGCCTGCATCGGCGCGGACTACGCTCAGACCATGCGCCTTCGCAAAGTCTTCCGTCTTGGCTACATCCGTGGCGGATGCCCCGAAGCGCTTGCCGAACTCCTCGCGAGAAACCGGCGCGGCGTCGGCGGCGCCCGTATTGATCCTTTGCATCAACTGGCGGAATGCGTCCTCGTTTTGCCGCCGCAGCATCACTACTACTTCGATTTTTTCGTCGGGATTGCATGCGCCGATGGAACGTGCGCCCTCGGGTTGCGACTTGTCGCTGCCGGCTATCGGATGCTTGATCATGGCTTGTGGCTCCTTGCTGGTACGCAAAAATTCGTGTCACGCGGATTCAGGGTTCGAGATGACTTACCAGCGACACCCTCGATTCCAGCGGACCCCTGCTTGCTTCAGCCTGTTATCCGACACGGCGCGAAGGACACAGTTCCAGCATAGGCAAACGATTGCCTTCTGCTTATGCATCGGCGCCAGGAGACTGTCAATTCGGCGTCGCCCCCGGTTTAGCGCTTGATTCGGGGTAGATCACGGTGCCGTCGGGCCGCGGTAAAGCCTCCGGTGTAAGCGTCGCGGGCCTGACCTGATGCGGGCCCATGATATGCAGCACGGTCTCGCCTCGCGCGAGCAGATAATCCGCGACAATCCGCCGATGACACCGCCACCACACTGCTTCCGAGCACATGATCGCGCAGCGCCGCGCGTGGCCGAGGTCTAGCAGTTCTTCCAGGGCTTCGCGGAAAGGGTCGCCCAGCGCGTAGTCGGCGTAGTTGCGGAACGCCGGATGGGTCCAGTAGGTGTTCGGTGACGCTTGGTCCGTGTTGCGCTTGCCGCGCCGGCCGCCCAGCGCCGCCATATGTACATAGGCAACACCCTCTGCACGCAGCGAAGCCGGCAGTGTGTCCAGGTTGAATTGCGGATTGGTCCGCGATCTCGGAATGCTGCGGACATCGACCAGCATGTCGATCTCGCTTTCTTTCAGCAAGCCGATAAATTCCGCCAGCGAACGGGTCGAATGCCCAATGGTGAAAAAAGGCGCGCTCATCTAATGTTCATCTGGCGATCCATTGGTCCCGCAATCCGGTGCGCTCGTCAGGACCGGTGTTCAGGACCGGTCTTCGGGATATTCGTGACGCCCATTGCCGGACAGCCACGGCTCGCGGCGGATGCACCAGAGTTCATAAGATGGGTCGAGAAAACCGGTTTCGTCGAAGGCGCCAATCGGCAAGTCGATCTCGTCGGTGTTGACATACGCCATGAACGCGACCGACCCGCATACCGGGCAGAAGTGGCGGCGGGCATCGGCGGAGCTTTGCCAGGCTTTGGTTGCGCCCGACATGGTGACCTGCTCCTCCGCATAAACCGCGTACGCGCCAAACGCCGAACCATGCACGCGGCGGCATGTCATGCAATGGCAAAGACCGACGCGATCCGGTCCCGCCGTCGCCGTAAAGCGCCACGCACCGCATGCGCAGCCTCCTTCATGTCGAACTTCCTGACCAGTGTTCTGAATCATGTCGTTCATCGCAGCCTCCCTATAATCTGGTATCTGTTATCTACTGGCGTGCAGGATCCTGATCCTGCTACTCAGGCAGCACCAGGCAGCACCGACCATGGCAACAATCTTAGTAGCAATCCGCGTGGTAGCAACCTGCGCGCCGCATCCGCTTTGCGACGTGCAAAAAAACGCGGTTTTGCTACGATGAGACCCCCAAGAGACGGAGATGGCACTCATGAAGCACGTATCCCTGCTGGCTCTGCTCCCCTCCGGCGCGACGGTTGCCCCGGCGACCGGGCCGTACGCGACACCGGCCGCTCCCGATCTCGCTGCTTACGTGCTGTCGCACGAACGCTATGACGCTGCTGAGAACGCGCCGTCTGCGCGCAAGGATTACAAAAACGTGCACGTCGCGGATGTCATGACCGACGAGTACGTGTTCCCGCTTGGAGAAACCGGCAAGTCGATCGTGCTCTCTGGTTATCAGATTGCGGCGGGATTTCTCGCTGAACGGGCCGCCGACGAATGGCTCGAACTCGCGCGCCAGCAGCACGCGGCCAATGGCGGCGCAGACAACGATGGCACGCGGCACGTACCCGACCCCGCTGAAGCCGATCAGTTGATGGATCGTGCGCTCGAGTCCGCGGAACGCATTCTTGCGCCGTTCGAGGCCGCGCCGGTCGTATCGTTATTCGAAACGCACTATCGCGGCGCTCGCGAATTTCTTCGCCTGAGCTGGGAAGGTCTGCCGGAAGACCTGGTGCCCAAATCGCGACGGCCGGCCGTGGTATCGAAAGCGGCTGCAGATCTGGCGCCGGCATCGGCCAGACAGGACTACGACCCCTACGGGCTGGAGGGCACCAGCGATTACGACGTCGACAAGCCGTTGGCATATCGGGAAAAGACCGGCCCGTTCCTGCTGACCATGACCTATCGACATGAATATCCGCAGGTCGACGACGAACGGCTCGGCACCGCGTTCGCGGTATTTCACGAGGCGGGCACGGATATCGTCGCGGCGGCGGTCGAGCTGAAACTTGTGAAAGTGCCGCCCATCCAGAGCAGCGCGGACCTCGTTTATGTCCTCGATACCTACTCCGGCGAGATGCTGTCTCTTGCGCTCGCCGCCACCGAAGCGCTCGGACCGGAGCGCCTGTGCAGCGTGTTCAATACGCACCGGGTGGTGTATATCAGCACGTGGGAAGTGAGGAAACCGTGGCGCGGCCAGGGCCTGGGCGTCGCGTTGCTGCGCGAGGCGTTGCAACGCTTGCCCGCGGACCCCGATGGGCGTCCCGATGCGTTATGTGTCGCACCCGAGCCTTATCAGACTGAAGTTCGGTACCTCGGCCAGTTGCCGCCCACGTTGCGCGCCGAGGTCGATGCACCCGCGCACAGGCTCACCCGGCATCTGACGGAATGGCTGGATCGTGCAAATCTGCCGAATGTGAAGACGCATTTTTTCATCCCGATGGCCAAGCATGCAGGCATTGGATCGGCGGGTGAAAACGCTCGGCTGATCGACCGGATCATGGAAAGTGAAGCCTGATCCGGTGCTTGTTGTCATCGATATGCAGGCCAAATTGATGCCGCATATCGATAACGGCGCGGCCGTGCTCAAGCGTTGTTTAGCGCTGGTGAAATCAGCCGATCTGCTCGACATCCGGGTACTTGTCACCGAGCAGAATCCGCGCGGCCTTGGCGCGAGCGTCGATGGTCTGATTGGCGAGCGGCATCGCGTGATCGAGAAGGAGTCGTTCGACGCGACGCTCTGCCCGGACTTCGTGGCAGCGTTGCCGTCGAAGGAAACTGTGCTGTTCGTCGCCGGTTGCGAAGCACATGTTTGCGTGTTGCTGACAGTAACCGGCTTGCTGAAACTGGGCTACACGGTAGAGCTGATCGCCGATGCGGTCGGTTCTCGCTCGCCGGAGAATAAGGCAATCGCGCTGGCTAGAGCGCAACGAGAGGGCGCGCTTCCTACCACCACGGAAACCGCGATCTTCGGATGGTTGGGAAGCTGTCGGCATCCGCGTTTCAGGGACGCGCTGGCGCTGATTAAGTAACCGCCATAAAATCACCCTGAGCCATGCGCCCCGGTCATGGCTGGCATGAGCATATTTCGATTGTTGCGGGTTTTTGGCCTGCCTAGAGTGCTTTCACGCGTACGGTTCGTACGGTTAGGTAGCGCTCCGGGATTTCAACCAGATATCACGAGCGAAGACCGATCTCCCGCTCTCCGACTTTTCTGCTCAAGGCCACCATCATGACGACTCGCCTTTCCCTCCTTGCCCGGCGCCTCTTCGTGGCTGCGGCTTTCGCCGTGCCCTTAGCGGCCACGGCCACCTTCGCCCACGCGGATGCCCTCGATACCGTGCAGAAAAACGGCGTGCTCCGGGTTGGCGTATTCATGGACTATCCGCCGTTCGGCTCTATCGGTCCGGATATGAAACCGCAGGGTTATGACATCGAGATGGCTGACTACCTGGCCAAGACGATGAAGGTCAAGGTCGACCTGGTGCCCATCACCGGCGAAAACCGCATGGCATACCTCGCCACCGGAAAGGCCGACGTACTGCTGAGCGTGGGCCAGACGCCGGAGCGCGAGAAAATCCTCGATTTTTCGCGGCCGTATGCGCCGTACTATCTCGCGGTGTTCGGGCCGAAGTCGTTGCCGGTGAAAAGCGAAAAGGATCTGGCAGGCAAGACGATTTCAGTCGCGCGCGGCACGCTGGAAGACCTGAGCGTGACGAAGGTCGCACCACCGGACGCGACGATCAAGCGTTTCGATGACCCCAATGGCGCCATTTCGGCGTTTCTGTCGGGGCAGGTTCAATTGATGGTGGTGGGTAATGACGTGGGTGCAACGATCATCGCGCGTAATCCGCCGATCGCGCCTGAGCAGAAATTCGCGCTTTTTAGTTCACCCGATCATGTCGCCGTGAACAAAGGCGAGACCCGCCTGCTGAAGGAAGTGGATGCGGCTGTGCTGAAAGCAAAGAACGACGGCACGCTGAACAAGCTCTCGACGAAATGGCTTAAAGCGCCGTACCCGAGCGATTTGTAAACAAGGCCGAAGCGGTATTGATGTGAAACGCAAACTGCCACCGAAAGGTGGCAGTTTGCGTTTCTGGTTAGTGCGGTCACAGCCAGCATTAAGCCGCCCTCACCTCGTCGAGCAGATCAGGGTGGTGATCCAGTATCTTCAATAGCTTGACCAAAGCCAACGGTGGTTTGGTTTTACCGTTCTCGTAGCGCGAAAATGCATTGACGCCACCGCCGAATATTTCAGCGGCTTCGCGTTGGTCCAGTGCAAGCTTCTTACGGACGCTTGCAATAAAAGCCGGATCGACAATCGATGCGTTCACTTGCTTGTTGAATTCAAGCATCGCCGCGCTGACACGCGACGACTCGGACAAATCAAAAATGGCCTCGCTACAAGCGGGGCAAAAATCGCCTGTCACATCCGGAATGACGGTCGACTCGCCCTTGTAAGTGTATGGCACATCGCGCGTGTCATGCACCAGCTCTGCCGCCGCGCAAATTGGACACTTCATGTTCATAGCTCCTTGAACGACACGACAAGCAGGTCATCAACCACCGTCAGTTTCAGATAAACCGGGCCGGCGACGGTAGTGGGCTGATACACATCCTGTCAGACACGGTGATCGGCGTGCGTAGTCATGCTTTTATAAAAGTCAGTTGACACCAGCGCTTTGACCACGCCGATGATTCCTTCGAAGTCGAAGCCCAGCGCGGCTCCGCCGGCGAGTGCCGACATAGTTGAGCGGACTTTACCCGCTTCGATCAAGGCGACGATGAGGGGTAACTTGCAATGCGGGACGCCTTTTTCCATGCGAGTAAAATAACCTATTTGGTTATTTTTAGCAAGTGCGTGTTTGGCGACTTCGCGATATAACAGGCGCGCTATTTCTGTGCCACTTACGCGCCACATCCGCGCCATTAACTGAGTGATTGCATGAAACCGGACGTACGGGCATCAACCCTGCAGACGCCCAGCGAGCGCAGAGAACCCAAACCTTTTGGCGCACGCCGATTTACCGATGAATGTAGCCCTTACCTGCAATCCTGAACGTCAAAGACCGTAAGAGCACGGTCCTCATCGATGGCACTGGATTTGCTGACTCTCTTCGTCTCCCTTCGCCTCATTGGCTTGCAACCCGCAAGTCCCAAGCGAATGGTGCCAGCGCCTCTGTCAGCCAGACACGCCGACTTCCTCGACGCGTCCAGCCAACCACTGCGCTAACTCGATCGAGCGAGGAGCTTCATATCGCCATGCGCCACATCAACGTTCCCCATAACAGCAACCCAGACCCCGAATCGCCCGAAGCAATAAAACCGTCCCGCCGCAGGTTCCTGCAATCCGCAGCGGCAGCGGCAGCCGTCACCGCGGCGCCGCTCGCTCATGCGCAGCAACCGGCGGCGACTTCCGCACCGCCGCCGACAACGCCAATGCCCACCACAGCCGCGCCGCTCATGCCGGTGAAGCTGACCATCAATGGCCATGCTTACGAAATGCAGCTTGAAGCACGCACGACCCTGCTCGACGCATTGCGCGAATACGCGAGCCTCACTGGCACGAAGAAAGGCTGCGACCGGGGCCAGTGCGGCGCGTGCACGGTGATCGCAAACGGCCGCCGCATCAATTCGTGCCTGACGCTCGCCGTCATGCACGAGGGCGAATCGATCGTGACCGTGGAAGGACTCGCCAACCCGCAGACGCTCAGCCTCAGCCCGATACAAAAGGCTTTCATCGATCACGACGCCTTCCAGTGCGGCTTCTGTACGCCCGGTCAACTGTGTTCGGCAACCGCGCTGATGGACGAATTCCGTGCCGGTGACGCCAGCGCCGTAACCCCCGATGTCCGCTACCGCCCATCCCAACTCTCCGACGATGAAATCCGCGAACGCATGAGCGGCAATATCTGTCGCTGTGGTGCGTATCCCAACATTGTCGCGGCGGTGAAAACCGTCGCGCTCAATAAAGCTTAGGAGCGCCACATGGATGCCATCTCTTACGAACGCGCCACTGACGTGAGCGCGGCGATCAAGGCAGCGCAGCAGCCGGGGGTTGCGTTTATCGGCGGCGGAACGAATCTGCTCGACCTCATGAAAGGCGGTGTCGCGCGGCCGATGAAGCTCGTCGACATCACACACATAGCCGGCTTGAACACCGTGAGCGAACTACCCGACGGCGGCCTGCGTATCGGTGCACTGGTTCGCAACAGCGACGCCGCGAATCACACGTGGATTCGCGAACGCTATCCGATCTTGTCGCAGGCGTTCCTCGCGGGTGCATCGGCGCAGTTGCGCAACATGGCGACGGTCGGCGGCAACCTGATGCAACGCACGCGCTGTTATTACTTCTATGACACCGGCTTTCCCCAATGCAACAAGCGCACTCCGGGAAGCGGCTGTGCGGCGATAGAAGGCAACAGCCGTATCCACGCAATTTTAGGTGGGAGCGCGCAATGCATCGCGACGAACCCATCCGATATGAACGTGGCGCTCGCGGCGCTCGATGCCGTGGTGCACGTGAACGGTCCTCAAGGTGAACGGACGATTCCTTTCGCGGAGTTTCATCGTTTGCCGGGCGATCATCCTGAAGTCGATACGACGCTGCAACCCGCCGAACTGATCACGTCCGTCGACCTGCCGCCCCCGCTCTTTGCACAGCACTCGCATTACCTCAAGGTACGTGACCGCGCGAGCTACGCGTTCGCGCTTGTGTCGGTGGCCGCCGCGTTGCAGATGGACGGCAATACGGTGAGGACAGCGCATATCGCTCTAGGCGGTGTCGCGCACAAACCGTGGCGTGCCACAGCGACCGAGCAAGCGCTCAATGGCCAGCCGTTATCACTCGACACGTTGCGTAGCGCGGCGGCGCTTGCCGTCCGCGACGCGCGGAGTTATCGCGAGAATGGCTTCAAGATCGAACTGGCGCAGCGCGCGATTGTCCGCGCGGTGTCGACTGCAGGAGGTGTGGCATGAGTGTTCTCGGACAACCGCTCGACCGCACCGACGGTCTTCTGAAAGTCACGGGCCAGGCGAGATATTCCGCCGATAACCCCGAAGCGAAGCTCGCACATGCGGTGCTGGTGACAAGCACGATAGCGCATGGCAGGGTGGCTTCAATGGATACCGCGCGCATACAAGCCATGCCCGGCGTGCTGCTCGTGATGACTCACGAAACCGCAATGCGCCTGCCTGATGGCGGCAAACCGAATGCCGAGCCGCCGGCCGTGCGCAGATTGTCGCTCCTGCAAACCGACGAAGTGCGCTACAGCAATGAGCCTGTTGCGATAGTCGTTGCTGATACGCTGGAACGCGCGACCGATGGCGCCCGCCAACTCCAGGCATCGATACGTTACGAAGCCGCGATGCCGAACGCGGACTTTCAGCGCGCGAAGGGCACGGCGTACCAGCCGGAAAAAATGATGGGCCGGCCGATCAACACGCAGCGCGGCGATGTGGCAGCCGGCCTGCGTCAAGGCCCTACTCGCCTCGATGCGGTCTACACCACGCCGAACGAACACCACAATCCGATGGAGCCGCACGCCACGCTTGCTCGCTGGGATGGCCCAAACCTCACCCTCTACGATGCAACGCAAGGCGTCTCCGGCGCCCGCGGCGCGGTGGCGAAAACGCTCGGCATCCCGGAGGCGAACGTGCGTGTGCTCTGCCCGTTCGTGGGCGGCGGTTTTGGATGCAAGGGCTCAGCGTGGTCGCATGTCGTGCTCGCCGCCATGGCCGCGAAGCAAACCGGCCGGCCGGTTCGGCTCGTGCTCGAACGCCCACAAATGTTCGGCATGGTCGGCAACCGGCCGTTCACGGATCAGCATATCCAGATCTCGGCCCGTGACGACGGCACGCTCACCGGCATGCGCCATGACGTGATCTCGAGCACATCGACGTTTGAAGACTGGAACGAAAGCTCGGCCATTGTGACGCGCATGCTGTATGCCGTGCCGAACCAGGCGACCACGCACAAGCTGGTGAAACTCGATGTCGGCACACCGACGTTCATGCGCGCGCCCGGCGAAACGAGCGGCTCGTTTGCGCTCGAATCCGCGATGGATGAAATGGCGTACGAGTTGAACATGGACCCGCTCGCGTTCAGGTTGAAGAACTATGCCGAGATGGAGCCGCAGGAAAAGAGGCCGTGGTCGGAGAAGTCGTTGCGAGAGTGTTATCAGATTGGCGCCGATAAATTCGGCTGGTCGCGGCGCAATCCGAAACCACGCTCCATGCGCGACGGCAACACGCTGATCGGTCTTGGCATGGCAACGGCAACCTATCCGGCGAACCGCAGTGAGGCATCCGCCATTGCGCGCATCTTGCCGGACGGGACGGCGATGGTCGCATCGGGCACGCAGGATCTCGGCACCGGCACTTATACCGTGATGACGCAAGTGGCCGCCGACGCATTAGGCTTTCCGATGGATAAGGTCGAGTTCGCACTCGGCGATTCGTCGCTGCCGCACGCACCGGTGTCGGGCGGTTCGCAGTCGGTGGCGAGCGTGTCGCCTGCGGTGCGTGAAGCGGCGTTGCAGGCACGCGCCAAGTTGATTGCCATGGCGATAGCGGATTCGGTGTCGCCGCTAAGCGGGGGCTCCATCGATGATGTCACCGTCAACAACGGCTGGGTCATCAGCCGCGCTGATCCGTCGAAGCGCGATCCGGCCGCTGCGGTGATCGCGCGCAACGGCGGCAAGCCGATTGAAGCGATGGCGACCACCAAGCCCGGCGATGAGAAACAGCAGTTCGCGTTTCACTCGTTCGGCGCCGTTTTCACGGAGGTTCACGTCGATGCCGATCTCGGCACGATCCGCGTCCCGCGCATTGTGGGGGTGTATGACGTCGGCAGCCTGCTCAACGAAAAGACCGCTCATAGCCAGTTGATGGGCGGCCTTGTATGGGGCATTGGCTCGGCGTTGACCGAGAAGAGCGAACTCGATGCGCGTTATGGCCGCTACACGAACGCCAACCTTGCCGAGTATCACGTGCCGGTGAACGCCGATATCGGTTTGCTCGACATCACCTTGCTGGGCAAACCCGATCCGCATATCAACCCGCTCGGCGCGCGGGGGATTGGCGAGATCGGCATTACGGGGGTGGCCGGATCGATCGCGAATGCCGTGTATCACGCGACCGGCGTGCGGGTGCGCGATTTGCCGATCACGCTCGACAAGGTGATGCCGAAAACAACGGTCTGACGTTTTTGTCGGGAAAACCGCGCAGTTACGCCACGGCGTTTGCCGCGCGGTTTTTTTTCGTGCTTGCGGCGTGCCTTGGTGCTTGTCAAAATCGACGCTTCTTACCATCAGGAAGCCGGCCATGAGTTATTCATCGAGTGCGACCGGCATTCTGCTTGCAGCCGGTTATGGTTCCCGCTTTGATCCGAGCGGTCTTCATAACAAACTTCTCGCCACGCTCCCCGACGGTACGCCGGTCGTGTTTCAGTCCGCTCGACGGTTGCTGTCGGCGGTGTCTCGGGTGGTGGCAGTGGTGCGGCCCGGGTCGGAGAAGCTGGCGGAGGTGTTGAATGAAGCGGGCTGCGACGTGATGTTTTCCATCGATGCCGAGCGCGGCATGGGCGCGACGCTTGCCGCTGCAGTTCGCGCGACGCAGGACGCGGAAGGCTGGCTGGTCACGCTCGGCGATATGCCGTGGATTGAGCCGGGGACGCTCGAGGCAGTGGCACGATCGCTGGACGCGGGGGCCTCGATTGTTGCGCCGTTTTATCGCGGGCAAAGAGGACATCCGGCGGGGTTTGGCGCCATGCATCTGGAAGCGCTCAGCGCGCTCGACGGCGATGCCGGCGCGCGGGCGCTGTTTATGTCGGAAGCGGTTGAGCGCATCGACGTTGAAGATGCGAACATTTTGCGCGACGTGGATTTACCGGGGGATTTGCAGTTGCATTGAGATGTCCTAATGCCGCTCTTCTGCTGCGTCGTACACGTCGCCGCCGTCGCGTTTGCCAACCGCGATGACGACAATAGTCACAATCTCGTCCTGTACCTGATAGACAGCCTATATCTTCGGATACGAAGCTTGCCCTTGTAGCAGTCCTTCATTCCGTGCAGCCACGAAGCTGGTACTTTCGGGTTCTCAAGGCTCTCGTCCAGCTTCTTTGCGAACTGCCGTCGCGTCTTTGCGTCAAGCTTTCGCCACTCCTTCTCCGCGTTGAGTCTGAATCTCAGCGGTATGTCATTTGTGAATATCGACCTCGACCAGTAGTTCGTTCTGCCTTGCGCGGACAATGTCGGCCAATTCATGGTCTTCCAGCCGGTCGAGCAGCGCTTCATGCTGGTCAGCTCGCAGCAGGTACGCCACCGGCTTGTTGCGATTGAGGATAGCTACCGCCCCGCCGTCCGCGCTTTCGATGACGGCGGTCGGGTTGAACTTCAACTCCGAAATCCCCACTGATTGGATAGTGAATAGCTTCCATGATCTTCTCCAGCGAAATGATCTTCAAGAAGACCTGATATTAGCCCTTTTAAGAGACCACTGAAAAGCCACGCTCACGCATCCGATCGCGAATCTCTCAAGCCGCCAACGCCCCGTCCTCGTCTGTCTTCGCCAAAAAACATCGCCGGCTCACATCGACCAGCGTCGCACCAAAGCCCTTCAGTGCGCGAAAATCCGTGCGCGCGCTCGTCACCACCCTCGGCATAGCGCTCCACGCAATTGACGCCCCATCCGCAATCAACGCCTCCACCAGCGCCACATCCTCGCTGTGCTCGAGCGGTGCAAACCCACCCACCCGCACATAAGCCTCCGCCGATACCCCCATGTTCGCGCCATGAATATGCCGATGACCGTCGGCATCTGTATAAGTGCGCGCAAAATGCTCCCGCACAGCCGCCAGATGCGGCGACCAGTCGTGGACGGCGATCACGCCGCACACCGCGTCGGCACGGCAATCGAGCTGCCGGACCAGCCAGTCATCGGCGACAATGCTGTCCGCATCAGTGAACGCCAGCCAGCGCGCGCCCAGCGACAACGCGTAACGCGCCCCCTCAGCCCTAGCCACGCCCACATTGCGCGCGCTCACGCTGAGCACGTCCGCGCCGAGCGAGGCAGCGATGGCGGAAGTGTCGTCAATGCAATGATCGACGACTACGATCACGCGCACGTCCTCCCCCAGCAATTCATGATGATTCGCCGCGCGTTTTGCCGCGCTTACGCACGCCCCAATGTGTGCCGCTTCGTTATGAGCGGGAATGATGATGCCAAGCATGTTGTTCTCTCCATTCGCATTTTCGGCGTCCGGGTTGCCCGGACACGGTTGCCGAAGGACACAGCAATGGCTATTCCCAGCGAATTGAAAGGTCTGTCGGCACCCAGGCGAAATGTGGGCAAGCGAACATTGGACGGGGTCGACGGTTAAAGCGCGGGCGTTACCGGGAGGGCGCAAAAGGCCTGGAGCGCACCAATGAGGAACGCGACGCCGCGCGTTCGTCGGATCACGTGCTCAGCGAGAAGGCCGTTTCACAGAAAAACGGCATTGGACGGCTCAATCGGCCATCTGAAACGTGAACTTTGTTTGCATCCCTTAGCGGGACCTTCACCGGCTTGCAGGCGTTGAGGAATTCGATCTGGACTTTTGCTTACCGATACTGCCGCCGAGACTTGCAGGCTTCGAGCTCAACCGACGTGCTTCGCGGCGTTTCCATTGAACTGGTCTTCCGGCGACCCTGAGCCATCCTTACCTTGACGGGACTTCAGTAGCCCCTGCACGGAGATGTCGATATTGTGGTCTATCAGGGTGAGCGCCGTACCAGCAAAGGACAGCGCAATATACGAGAGCGCTTCAGCCGGGACGTTGTCCAATTCCGATATCTGGTCCACCGGAATCACGACACTCTTTCCGCGCGGGAAATGAATCATGATCACCGCCTGTTCCGGAAGATACTTCACACCATCCGCAACGCTAGGGACAGCAGTGGAACGAGCGCCATGCAAGGTGCTCTGGATGGTCTCGAAAGCAGCTTTGAGCTTGAACATTGCGCCAGTCGGCCGACGCTCCAAAACGAAAAGCGTGTCACGTCCCTCGTCGAGATCGACAGGTTTCTCGTCAGTCGCGTTGATGATTTTCATAACTTGATTCCTACTTGCGTGCGGTCTGCCAAGTGCAACACGGTCATCCGCTCGGCGGGATCATACGTTCCCGCCTCGATGTTAACCAGCGTCCTTCCCGCCAGATTCGGCCTCACAACGTACTGTTTTGCTTCGTCCCACGCCTGATTTTCCAGGCACGTGTTTTTTATAGCTTCCATCCAACTTTCCCTGGCCACGGGCAAGCGATCTTTGACAATGGCGATGACGTCACTTTTCACTTGAGAAGGCACCCTGGCTGTGTCCGGCATCACATCCAACAGACTCACCCCATTGTGCCAAAACGAAAATTCAAATCGTGCGGACCAGTCGCCCCCATCCAGATGCACATGCGGCGGACAATGCTCGTCTCTGGT
>Ga0105854_1000449_pt1 | contig 18990 bp, 22 predicted proteins | sample OrgsoiDNA_201058_FD_89679 | JGI IMG/M metagenome (GOLD analysis project Ga0105854, IMG submission 89679) | Permafrost soil microbial communities from the Arctic, to analyse light accelerated degradation of dissolved organic matter (DOM) -... | ecosystem: Environmental > Terrestrial > Soil >... | reverse complement strand
GTAGCCTCTTGCGGCGCGCGACGACCTTCAGCTCGCCGTCCGCGGTGCGGACCGCGCAGGCCCAGGCGCGAGGGCCGTGCACCAGCACGCCGTTCGCAAGCGCCATGCCGCCGAGCCGGACCTTCTCACTCACGGCGTGGAGCGTAGCCGCAGTGCGGCCTGCAACCGCGCGGCAGTCGGGCCAGGGACACCACCGCCGATCGGTCTCCCGTCGAGCGAGACGACGGGCATCACCTCGCGGATCGACGAGGTGGTGAACGCCTCGTCAGCGGCGAGAAGCGCCTCCAGCCCATAGGTTCCCTCGGTGACGTCCTCGAGCCCCCGAACGAAGCCACGGGTGACGCCCGGCAGCACGCCGGGCCCGGCCGCGGGGGTGTACAGAAGACCGCCGCTGCACCACCAGATGTTCGCTGTCGCAGTGTCGAGCAGGCCACCTTCGGAGATGAAGAGCGCGTCGTCGGCTCCCGCTCGCTCGGCCTCGCGCCGCGCGGCGAACGGCGCCGCATAGCTCGTCGACTTGACACCGGCGAGCAGTGCCGGCGGGTGCTGCTCGAAGGTGCGGAGCGCAAGCCCGCGCGCGCGCACCTCGTCGAGCCCCGCCGGCAGCGCGGCGGCCGTCGCGACAAGCGCCTGTTCGGTGCAGAAGAGGCGCAACACGTGATCGGCCGGCGCGGCGGCGGCAACGAGCAGTGCGAGCTCCGCGGCGCCGGTTGCGGCCGGTAGCCCGAGCGCGCCGATCGAGTGCGCGAAGCGCTCGAGGTGGCGGTCGAGCAGGAACGGCCGCCCGCCGTAGACGCGCACCGTCTCGAACGCGGCGCTCCCCCGCAAGAGCGACTCGTCGCCGGCCGTGAACACCGGCTCGTTGGGCGGGACGAGCCCGCGCCCGCGGACGCCGACGGCAAGGAGGTTCATGCCCGGACGAGGCCGCCGACGGCGGCGAGCAGAGGTCGCGCCTTCACCCACGACTCCTCGATCTCCGCCTCCGGATCGGAGTCCCACACGATCCCGCCACCGGCCCACAGATGCACGCGACCGTCCGCGACCGCGAAGGTGCGGATCGTCAGCGCGAGGTCGAAGTCGCCGTTTTGCCGGATCGTTCCGAGCGCTCCCATCGATGCGCCGCGCCCGGCCGGCTCGAGTCGCGCGATGTGGTCGACCGCGGCGATCTTCGGTGCGCCGGTGATCGAGCCGCCCGGAAACGTCGCGCGCAGGATCTCGGCGAGCCCGACGCCGGGACGCAGGCGGCCCTCGACGGTCGAGCGGAGATGGGTGACCCCGGCGAGCTCGCGCTGCGCCATCAGCTCGGGCCAGCGGACCGTGCCCGTCTCGCAGACGCGCGAAAGGTCGTTGCGCTCGAGGTCGACGATCATTACGTGCTCGGCCGCGTCCTTGTCGTCGTCGACGTCCTCGCCCAAGGGCCGCGTCCCCTTGATCGGCATCGTCTGGATCCTCTCGTCGCGGCGCGCCAGGAAGAGCTCGGGTGACGCGGAGACGATCGCCCAGCCGGCACCGGCGAGCGGCCGCGGCTGGAGCGGCGCAAGCGGCGCAAGCGCAGCCGCGAGCGCGCGCGGGTCGCCCGCGAAAGGCGCGGAGAGATGCTGAACGAGGTTCACCTGGTAGACGTCGCCTCTCCGGATTGCCTCCCGCACCGCCTCGACCGCGGCCGCGTAGTCGTCGGGCTCCCAGCTCGCCTCCCACTCGCCCACCCGGAACGGCGTTCGTGACGAACCGGCACAAGGTCGGTCGTCGCGCACCGCGCAGGCGAGGAGCGGCAGCGCGCACGGCTCCGGGGGCGGCGGGCCGGCTTCGCGGCGCAGCGGTGCCGAGAGCCCGTAGCCGAGGTAGACATCCGCGACCGAGCCCGGGCGCAGGTGCTCGTCGAGGTAGGCCTCGAGACGCTCGAACGCGCCCTCGGGCTCGTGCAGCTCGAGCATCAGGCGCGGACGGGCATCAGCCACACACGGCCCGTGCCGCGTGGCGCATGAAGCGAACGCCGAGCTCGAGATCCGAGACCGGGATGCGCTCGTTCGCCGAGTGGATCAGGCGCGCGGCCGTCTCCGGGTCCATCGCGCGTGCCGGGAAGAAGCCGTAGGCGACCGTGCCGAAAGCTTCACGCATCCAGTGTGAGTCGGTGAAACCGGCGACGCAGATCGGCGCGGCGTTCGCGCCGGGCTCCTCCTCCGCGACGAACGACTGGACGGCGTCCCAGAGCGGGCCGCCGATCGGCGAGCGGGTGCCGCCCTGGCGCTCGTAGTTGACGAGCTCGTAGTCGCCCTCGCCGAGCCAGGCTCGGAGCTCGGCCGCGGCCTCCTCCGGCGTCTGGCCGGGCAGGAGCCGCACGTCGACCGTTACCTCGCACACGGCGGGAATGATGTTTCGCTTGTCGGATGCGTGCACCATCGTCGGCGCGACCGTCATCGCGAGCAGCGGTTCGATCAGCTCTGCGGCAAGCGGAGCGATCCCGTGCGCGACAGCGAGCGCGTCGGCGGGTGACGGCACCTCGGGCAGAAGCGCCGCGAGGAACGCCTCCACCTCCGGAATCAACCGCGGCCGGGCGCCGAAGGCTCCGAGCCGCTCGATGAGCGGGGCCGCCTTCACGAGCGCGTTGTCGGCGATTCCCGGCATCGAGGCGTGGCCGCTGCGCCCTCGCACGCGCAGCCGAAACGGTGCGCTCATCTTCTCGGCCGTCGAGCAGAGGTAGAGCACCTTGCCGCCGAGCTCGACGCGGTCGCCCGCTCCCTCGTTGACGGAGAAGTCGGCGCGCACGGCGTCGGGGTGCTCCTCGACGAGCCACTGCAGGCCGTAGCCGTCACCGACCTCCTCGTCGGCGGCCGCGACGAAGATCAGGTCGCCCGATCCGCGCCACCCTTCCCGCGCGAGCGTCGCGAGCGCGACGGCACTCGCGGCGACCTCGCCCTTCATGTCGAGCGCGCCGCGACCCCAGACGTGATCGCCGACGAGCTCGCCGCCAAACGGCTCGCGCTCCCACTCGGCCGCGTCGGCCAGCACGACGTCGGTGTGGGAGAGCAGCGCGAGCGACTGCCCATCCCCACGTCCACGGATGCGCGCGACGAGATTCGCGCGCTCGGGGACGCGCGCGTGCAGCTCGCACTCGACGCCGGCGGCCTCCAGGTAGTCCCGCAAGAGCTCGGCGGCCATGGTTTCGTTGCCCGGCGGATTCGTGGTGTCGAGCCGGATCAGCTCCTGGAGGAGCTTGACTGCTTCGCTCACTTTCTCCTTCCGAGGACGAGCAGGTAGCGGCGCGGCGCGCGCACACCTCCGTCCTTCGTGCGGTAGCTCTCGTACAGCTCGACGAACGCGCGGTGGAACTTCTCCGTCTGCTCCGAGTCGAGACGCTGCACGAGGGAGATCACCGGCGGGGCCGACTCCGAGAAGAGCTTCCAGATCTCCTCGCCGGACGACGCCTCGAGCCAGAGCGTGCCGTCCTCGAACTCGAGCTCGAAATCCTCGTTGAGCATGTTTTCGACGTGGTCCTCACGGCCCCACTCGTACGCTTCGCGTACCTCGATCGGCTCGTCGGTGAAGCGCCGGTAGAGCTCGCCCAGCTTCGGATTCGGCTTCCACGCCGTGAAGCCGAGCCGGCCGCCGGCGCAGCTGACGCGGGCGAGCTCGGAGGCGACGTTCGCGTGGTCGGGCGCGAAGACGAGGCCGAACGCCGAGGCGAGCACGTCGAAGGACGCGTCGTCGTAGGGCAGGTACTCGACGTTGCCGAGGTCGAACGAAACGTCGACATTCTCCTCCTCGGCACGCCGGCGCGCCTTCTCGATCATCGGAGCGGCGAAGTCGATCGCGGTCACCGTCCCCCCGGCTCGCGCGGCGCGGATCGCGACCTCCCCGGTGCCGCTCGCGAGATCGAGAACCCGGTCGCCGGGCGCGATCGCGAGCCTGTCGATCAGCTGGTCGTGCACCGGTGCGAAGCGGGCGGCAATTCGCTCATAGCTCCCGACGCTCCAGATCTCGCTCATCGACTCAGAGCATACTTTCGGCGTGGATGACCTCTTCAGCGAGGCCGCGGGGCGCCGCCTCGACGCCTCGGCGCCTCTCGCCCAGCGCGTGCGCCCGCTGACGCTCGACGACTTCGTCGGGCAGACCCACGTGATCGGGCCGGGGCGCGCACTACGGCTTGCGATCGAGCAGGACCGGGTGCCGTCGATGATTCTCTACGGTCCGCCCGGCTCGGGGAAGACCACGCTGGCGCGGATCGTCGCCCAGACGACCGGCGCCGAGTTCGAGGAGCTATCGGCCGTCTCCGCGACCGTCGCGAACGTGCGCCAGGTGCTCGCGTCGGCGCGCGAGCGGCTCGGCACGAGCGGGCGGCGCACGATCCTCTTCCTCGACGAGATCCACCGCTTCAACAAGGCACAGCAGGACGCGCTGCTGCCCGGTGTCGAGGTGGGCCTCGTGACGCTGATCGGAGCGACGACCGAGAATCCGTACTTCGAGGTCAATTCCGCGCTGCTCTCGCGCGCCCAGGTGTATGAGCTGGAGCCGCACTCGGAGGAGTCGCTGCGAGACGTCGTGCGGCGCGGCGCGGCAACGCTCGCGACCGAAGTGCCGGACGACGTCGAGGAGTTGATCGCGCGGCGCGCCGGCGGCGACGCGCGCAACGCCCTGAACATCCTCGAGCTCTCGACGCAAACGGCCGCTGCCGAGGGCGTCACCCTCGAGGCGCGCCACGTCGACGATGCGGCACGCAAGCGCCCGCTCGTCTACGACAAGGGCGGCGACGCACACCACGACTTCATCTCAGCGTGGATCAAGTCAACCCGGGCCGGCGACGTACAGGCGTCCGTCTACTACCTCGCGGCGATGATCGAGGGCGGTGAGGACGCCCGGTTCATCGCGCGCCGGATGATCGTGCTCGCCTCCGAGGACATCGGCAACGCCGACCCTCGAGCCCTGCTCGTCGCCGTCGCCGCGGCGCAGGCCGTCGAGCACGTCGGCCTGCCGGAGGCGCGCCTCAACCTCGCACAGGCCGCCGTCTACCTCGCGCGTGCGCCGAAGTCGAACGCCTCCTACAGCGCGCTCGGCAAAGCAACGCAGGACGTGCGCGAGCGCGGCCACCTCCGGCCGCCCGACGCGGTCCGCTCGGCCGCGTACCCCGGCGCGCGCAAGCTCGGACGGGGGCAGGGCTACCTCTACCCTCACGAGGACCCTCGGGGGTTCGAGGTCGACTGCCTGCCGGAGGAACTGGCCGGCACCGTCTACTACGAGCCGTCCGGAAACGGCGAGGAGGTCGACGTCGACCGGTCGGCCACCGCGCGGCCGGCTCGAACCGAGACCTGAAGGCTAGAGAATTCGCGCCCCGAGGGCGCTCGCGACGAGCTCGACCGCCAGCTGGCCCGTCTCGTTCTCGCGGTCGAGGATCGGGTTCACCTCGACGATGTCGAGGGAGTCCAGAAGCCCTGATTCCGAGACCATCTCGAGCGCGAGGTGCGCCTCCCGATAGGAGAGGCCACCGCGTACCGGGGTTCCGACGCCGGGGGCGAACATCGGGTCGACGGCGTCCAGGTCGAGGCTGACGTGCAGGAAGCGCGAGCCGCCGAGGAACTCGAGCGCCTCGGCGAGCACGACCTGGAGGCCGCGTTTGTCGATCTCGCTCATCGTGTAGACGCGCACGTCGAGCTCGGCGATCAGTGTCCGCTCGCCGGGATCGAGCGAACGGATGCCGACGAGCGCCGCCCGCGCCACCGAGGGCGTCGGGTAGGCGGGCGTCGCGAACCAGTCCCCGCCGGCGCCGAGCGCGGCGGCGAGCGGCATGCCGTGGACGTTCCCGGTTGGCGATGTGCTCGGCCGGTTCAGATCGCCGTGCGCGTCGATCCAGAGGGCGGCGCCGGCGCCGCGCGCCTTCGCCATCCCTCCGAGCGTGCCCATCGCGATCGAGTGGTCGCCGCCGAGCACGAGGGGCACGAGCCCCTGGCCCGCTGCTTCCTCGACGAGCGCCGCCACTCGCTCGCACACCTGCATGATCGGAGCGAGATAGCGGGCGCTGGCCTCGCCCTCCTCGGTCGCCTCGGGGACCGGCGTGAGGACGTCGCCCCAGTCGGCGACCTCCCCGCCGAGCGCCCGGATGCGCTGCTCGAGGCCCGCGTAGCGGATCGCTGACGGGCCCATGTCGACACCACGGCGGCCGGCGCCGAGATCGAGGCCCGCGCCGATGATCGCGACGGGCCCAGGAGGCATTTTGGCGCTCATTTGGAGGAGGCTACGTCGTTCCCGTCGCCGAGAGCCCACTGCTCGCGAAAGCGCAGCTGCGCCGCCGTCGGCGCATCGAGCTCGATACCGAGCGTCGCGAGCTTCGTACGGGCGATCAGATCGTCGAGCTCGTCCGGGAACCGGTTCAACCCGACCGGCGCGCGGCCCGCCGCGAGGTGGTGCACCGAGAGCGCCTGGACCGAGAAGGAGAGGTCCATGATCTCGATCGGGTTGCCGTCGAGCCCGGCGATGTTGACGAGGGCGCCGCCCGCGAGCACGTGCACGCGGCGTGCTCCGAGGAGGTAGGTCTTCACGTGCGGGCGCGCGTCGACAACCCGGTCGGCCACCGCCGCGAGCGCCGGCACGTCGATCTCGCGGTCGTGGTGCCCGGCGTTCGCGAGGACGACGCCGTCCTTGAGCTGCGGGATCGAGTCGGCACCGACCGCCTCGATCGAGCCCGTCGCAGTGAGCACCACGTCGGCGTCGGGGAGAGCGGCAGCGAGGGGAGCGACGCGGAAGCCGTCCATGTGCGCCGTCAGCGCGCGTACGGGATCGAGCTCGACGACCGTCACGCGCCCGCCGAGCCCGTGCGCGGTCTTCGCGAGCCCCTTCCCGACGAAGCCGTACCCGACGATGCAGAACTCGCGGCCGGCCGCGAGCAGGTTCGTGAGCGCGAGCACCGCGGTCAGGGTGGCCTGCCCGGTTCCGTACGGGTTGTCGAACATGTGCTTGCAGCGAGCGTCGTTCGCGGCGATCGCCGGAAACGGGAGGTTGCCCTGCGCCTCGAGCGCCCGCAGCCGCGCGACTCCCGTGGTCGTCTCCTCGCTCACGCCCCTGAGGCGCTCGTAGAGATCCGGACGGTGCATGGCCATCCGACGCGTCAGCTCGAGGCCGTCGTCGATCACGAGCTCGGGGCCGGCCTCGGCGACCGCGAGCAGGTCTGCGGTGAACTGGCCGGCCGAGACGCCGTGGCGAGCGTGCACTTCGACACCACGCTCGACGAGCGCCGCGCAGACGGTGTCCTGCGTCGAGAGCGGGTTGCTGCCCGCCGCGATGACCTCGGCCCCGGCCTCGCGGAGCGCGAGCACGAGGCAGGCCGTCTTGGCCTCCAGGTGGACGACGACCGCGAGCCGGCGGCCCCGCAGCGCACCGTCCGAGAGGCGCTCCTGCGCAAGACAGTGCAGGACCGGCATGTGCTCCGCCGCCCACTCGATGCGGCGATGCCCTTCGGGAGCGAGGGCGAGGTCCGTGACGCGCGAGCGGCCGGCGGTGTCGGCGGAGACGGTCATGGAGTGGCGAGGGCCGGACTCGAACCGGCGACACCACGGTTTTCAGCCGTGTGCTCTACCAACTGAGCTACCTCGCCGCGCGCGCGAAAGTGTAGCCGCGCGAAAAGAGACGTCCGGACCGGTGATACCGCGTCGCGAACGTCTCCGAGCCGGGAACCTTAGGGCCGCAGGGCCTTGCGGGCAAGGAGGGAGACGCCGGGGCCGACGGAGAAGTCCGCTACGTGCGCAAAGCCTCGCCGCTCCAGCTCGCCGCGCAGCCGTACGGGCGGCACCCAGATCGGCGTCCGCGGCCCGAGCGAGTAGGCGATCGCGACATGCCCGCCGGGTGCGGTGACGCGGGCGAGCTCGTCGAAGAAAGGGATCATGTTGTTCAGCGTCACGAGGTCGAACTCGCCGTCGGAGAACGGAAGCGAGGCGGCGTCGGCCTGGACGTAGCGCTCGCGGGTCGTGGAGGCGCGCTGCTTCGCCTCGCGCAACATCCCCTCGGAGACGTCGACCCCGGTCACCTCGGCCCCGGCCCAGAGCTCCGCGGCGAGCCGTGCGACGGCGCCGCTCCCCGTGCCGAGGTCGAGGACCCGCGCGGGCGGCCCGGGCAGCGCGTCGAGTGCGGCGAGGAGCGGACGCAGCCGGTCGAAGCTGACACGCGTCGCATCCCACTCCGGCGCGAGCCGGTCGAAGTTACGCGTCAGGCTGCCGCGGAAGACCTTCCAAAGGCCCGGCCGGCGCACCACCACTGTGGTGACGGCGCGGGCGAAGCGCTGGCCGAGCGTCACGTGCGTGCGATTCGAAGCTCGTCGCCGCTCGAAACGCCGGTGAGCCGCGCCGCGTCTCCACGGCTGATCGCAAGCGTGACGAGACCATACGAATCCTCGTAGACGATCAGCTCCCCGGGCGGGGCATCCGCGAACGACCCCGCGACGACGGCGAAGTACCGGTCGAGTGTCAACCGCACCTCGACCCGGTCGCCGTCGGAGACGCCGAGCGCATCGACGTGCGCACGACGCGCGTTCGTCGCGACGTTGCCGAAGCGGTCGATCGACAGGACCGTCGCGCTGATCTGCGAGCGTCCGACCTCGGGATCCGGAACGCCGACCCGGACGAGCGACCTGGGCTCGAGCGCCGGGCCGAGCTCCTCGACCGGTACGCCGTTCGCGAGGTGCGCCGCGGCAGGTGCGAATACGTCGCGCGCGTGGAAAGTACGCGACACGTCGGGCAGCCGGTAGCGCGGTTCGGTGAGCTCGTGCGCAGCCTCGACTCCGGCCTCGTCGGCCGCGAGCATCAGCAGTCCGTTGTCGGGCCCCACGAAGGTGCGCCCATCGCGCGTGCGCACCGCAACGGCGCGCCGGTTCCCGCCGACGTCGGGATCGACGACGGCGAGGTGCACACCGACCGGCATGTAGCGGGTCGTGTTGAGCAGCACGAGCGCTCCCTGGAGCACGGCCTGTGGCGGAATCCCGTGCGTGACGTCGATCACGCGTGCGTCGGGCGCGATGACGGCGATCACGCCGTGGCACGTGCCGACGAAATCGTCCTGCAGACCGAAGTCGGTAAGGAACGAAATCATCATCGCTCGCCGGACTCCATCAGATCCCGCACGGCCGCGAGGAGGCCATCGAGATCGTGCGAGACGGCCTCGCCGACGACGGTGAGCCCGACCGAGCGCGCGACCCGCGAGGTCTCGGGCCCGATCGTCACGGCCGGGGACGCACCCCCGACGCCCGCATACGCCCGAGCCGCCGAGCCGGATGCGAGCAAGACGACGTCGCCGTCGGGCGGGTCGGGGGTGAGCAGGCGCGTGCGGTAGAGCGGGATGAAATCGGCGCCGAGCTCCTCGATCGGAAGCCGGCGCGCACCCTCGGCCGCAGCGAAGAGCACCCGGCCCGCCGGACGCGGGAACTCGCGCAGCAGTCCGTCCTGCGACGACTCGACCGGCACGAACGCCGGCTCGATCCCGCATGCGCGCAGCACCTCGGCGGTGCCGGGGCCGACGGCCGCGACGCGCGGGAGGTTGCGCCCACGCCGCGCGATCTCCTCGGCACCGTTCGGACTCGTGACGACGAGCCAGTCGTAGCCCGACCCGTCGATCTCCGCGTCGGAGGTCCGCTCGATTTCGATCAGGGGGCACTCGACCACCTCGGCTCCGAGCGCCTCGAGCCGCTCCGCGAGCAGACCGGCTTGCGCCCTGGGCCGGGTGACGATCACCCTCACGCGAGGCCGACCCGGCTGGTCGACCGTCGCACCCCCCGCGCCGCGCGTTCGGGCGCGGCCCCTGGCACGCCCCCCAGGGGGGCTTTGAGGGCCCCTGCACGACACGCTACCGCGCCGCTACGCACGTGTCTGTGCCGATTCTGTCCCAAAGGCGTCACGGACGGCGGCCAGCTCGAGCAGTTCCCGCGCGAGGGCCTCCGGGTCGTCGCCCGAGCGGCGCTCGACCCAGGCGCCGTTCTCGGCCGCGATCAGCGCGTGCAGCGTCCGGCCGTCGTGGTGAGCGGCGACGGGCGCGAGGCAACCGCCTCCGATCGCGGCGACGCAGCGGCGCTCCGGTTCGACGCGCCGGCGTGTCTCCGCATGGTCGGCGTGGGCGACGAGCTCTTCTTCCCCGGCGCGCACCTGGAGGGCGAGGGCGCCTTGGGCCGCCTCCGGCAGCATCCAAGCGGGATCGAGACGCGCGCCGATCTCGGCGCCGAGACCCAACCGGTCGAGCCCGCACGCGGCCAGCATGATCGCGTCGAGCCCGCGCTCGCGCATCTTCCTGAGGCGGGTGTCGACGTTACCGCGTATCGGCTCGACGACGATCGACGGCTCGAACGCGAGCAGCTGCGCACGGCGCCTCGCGGAGGCGGTGCCGACGCGCATCCCGGGCCGAATCTCCACCGCGCCGACGAGCGCGTCCCGTGGATCGTCTCGCTCGAGAAACGCACCGATCGCAAGCCCGTCGGTGTCGGTCGAGGTCAAGTCCTTCGCCGAGTGCACAGCGACGTCGATGCGCCCGGCAAGCAGCGCTTCCTCGATCTCCTTCACGAAGACGCCACGCTCGCCGATCTGCCCGAACGGGCTCGTCCGGTCGCGGTCGCCCGCCGTCGTCATCGGGAGGAACGCGATCTCGATGCCGGCGCGCCGCAGCAGACCCGCAGCCTGCTCGGCCTGCACGAGCGCGAGCCTAGATCCGCGGGACCCGATGCGAACGAGCACAGCCGTACCTCCCTCCGCGGTAGCTCCGGCCGCAGAAACGCTGCCCGAGCCGCACGCGCATGAACGCCGAGGGCGCGACGACCGGCAGCGGCCGTTCGCTTCGGCGGGCGGGATCTCGGGTCACCGCTCGTCCTCCAGGCCGAACAGGTGCCGGACGGCGTCCGCGTAGAGCGCACCGTCGGAGCTGATGGCGGCTTCCTTCATGCGCACTGTCGGCAGGTGCAGAAGCTTGTTCAGGATCTGCGACGTCACCGACTCGAGGGTGCGCCGCTCGGAGTCGCTGACGCGGCCGTCGACCTTCGCGAGCTCGGCCGAACGGATCTCCTCCGCACGCGCGCGCAGAGAGGCGATCGCAGGCACGACCTGGAGCGACGCGCGCCACGACCGGAAGCGCTCCCCTTCCTCCGCGACGAGCTGCTCTGCGCGCGCGGCCTCTGCGCGGCGTCCTGAAAGCGTCTCGGCGACGACCGCCTCGAGATCGTCGATGTCGTAGAGGAAGCAACCGTCGAGCCGGTGGATCGCCGAATCGACGTCACGCGGCACGGCGATGTCGATGAAGAAGAGCGGATTGTGACGGCGCGTGGGAACGTCGCTCGCGCGCAGCACCGTGTGGGGCGCGCTCGACGATGAGACAACGACGTCGACGTCGCCGAGGTGCGCCGAGATGTCGCCGAGTGCGATTGCCGAGCCACCGAAGCGCTGCGCGAGCTCCCGTGCCGTTTCGACTGTTCGGTTCGCGACAAACGCGATCGTCGCACCGCGCGAGGCGAGATTCGCCGCAGCGAGCTCGGCGATTCGGCCGGCCCCGACAAGTAGCACCCGCCGCCCACTGAGGTCGCCGAAAACCTGCGCCGCGAGCGCCGCCGCCGCCGAGGAGACCGACGCGGGGCTCTCGCCGATCGCGGTTTCCGTGCGGACGCGCTTGCCGACGCCGAGCGCTTGGCGGAAAACGTGATCGAGCAGCGGGCCCGTGGTCACCGCCTCATAGGCGGCGCGCACCTGACCGAGGATCTCGCCCTCGCCGGGCACGAGCGAATCGAGGCTGGCGGCGACCCGGAACAGATGCAGAGCCGCCGCCTCGTCGTGCAGGCGGTAGAGGACGCCGTTCAGCGACATCCCTGCGAGCTCCTCGAGCGCCACGGCTCCGCGCTCCTCGTCCCCTTCCGCGAGGTACAGCTCGGTCCGGTTGCACGTCGAGAGGCAGACAGCGTCGCCGAGCGACCGGGCAAGCGCCGCGGCGGCCTCGACGTTCAGGGTCACGCGCTCGCGCAGCTCGACAGGGGCGACGTGGTGCGACAGCCCGACCAGGGTGAGCGTCATCCGCAGTGGCCCCCTGCAAGCGCAAGCTGCAGCGGCCGGCCTCCTAGCCTCACTCTCACGAAAAACCCCTTCCCGGGTCGTTTGTCATCTGACTGTGACCCTCGCAGCAAGCTGTTTCCAATGGTCGTTTGGCTAGGTTCCGTGGCCTCGGCGGTCAGGGTCACCCACCCACGCAGCTCCCTCGGGGCGACGTGGCGCCACAACCTGATCGGGGTGAGCGTCATCCGAAGTGGCTCCCTGCAAGCGCAAGCCGGGCCACGATCACGAGCACGAACCCGCCAAGCGCGACAACGGCGGCACGGTTGCCCGTCGGGCGCGCGACGATGAAACCACCGTAGACGAGCCAGGTGAGAATGGCCAATGCCTCGAGCGCGTCGATCGAGCCGCCGTCCTCGCGCTGCCGCACGATCCCCGCCACGAGGCCGAGCGTCAGCAGTGGCAGTGAGACGGCGATCGCCCGCGACGTGAGCCGCTCGAGCGCCTTGAGCGGCGGCAAACGGAGCCGAAGGATGTCCGCGGCACGCCGCTTGAGACGCCGCTCCTCCCAGAGGTAGAGCGCGGCGAGCGCCGCCGCGAGCGTGAAGCCGGCGAATGCGGCGAGCACGAGCCCGACGTGCAGGATGAGAAACAGGTTCCCGTAGTGCGAGCGGGGGCCCGCGCTCGTCCCACCGCCGATGCGTGCGACGACGAACAGGATCGCGGCGGGCGGCATGACTGCCAGACCGAGCAGGCGGAAACGCGGGCGGCAGCCCCAGATCAGGTACACGCCGACGACGAGCCAGACGAAGAGGTTGAGCGAACCGGCCCAGCTCGACCACGGGAACCCGTCGGAGCGCGCCGCCTGCGCGGCGAGCAGCGCCGTTTGCGCGAGCCAGCCGACGCGGACGCCCCACGTCGCGGCGCGCGACGTGCGCACGGACGCATACGCGAGGGCCGCCTCGCCGTAGGCGAGGAGTGCCGGCCAGAAGAGCGCCTCAACCATCCGCGCCGCGTTCCTTCGTGAGCTCGACCAGGCGGGCAACCTCGCGCTGGAGCCGCTCCAGCTTCGATGCGATGAGCACCACGTAGAGGAGCACGGCGACGAAGACGACGAGGTAGGCGGCGGCGGTGTACTTCTCGGACGGGCTCATGCGAGGAGCTCCTTGAGCTCACGGAGCGACGCATCGAGCCGCTTGCCGGCGAGCTCGAGCGCGTAGAGGGTCGCAAAGAGCCCGAGCATCGCCGCCAGGCAGACACAGAAGGTGAGGAACTGCGCGCCCGACATCTGCGGCCCGTGCGAGGTGAACACGACCGGGTGGATGAACTTCCGCGAGAGACGGATCGCAAGGAACGACACCGGAATCAGCACGACGCCGAAGAGCGCGTAGACCGCACACATGTTCGCGCGCGCGGGGCCCGGATCGACCGAGAAGCGCAGCATGAAGTAGGCGCAGTAGAAGAGGAACAACACGAGGAAGAGAACGAGCTGGTCCTCGCTCCACGACCACCAGACGCCCCACGAGATGCGCGCCCAGATCGAGCCGGTGAGGAGGGTCAGCGAGCCGAAGATCACGCCCTGGTGGATCGCCACGTAGCTTTCGAGATCGGCGCCCGGATCGCCTTTCCAGAGGTGGAGCAGCGCCTTCCAGGCACCCCACCCAAAGCAGGCGTACGCCGTGAACGCGAGCGGCACGTGGAAGTAGAAGATCCGCTGCGAGAGGCCCTGATTGGCATCGGTCGGCGCGTAGAAGAACGCCAGCGCGATCGCGAGCCCGAGGAGCGCCGTCGAGACGGCCGCGAGGGTGGGGAGCTTCACTTCGACGAATCGTAGTCTCAGAATCCTCAGGCCTCAGCGACGACGTACTCGAACGCGGCCCACGCGAGCACCGTGAAGAGCACGTCGTAGAGCGCGAGGAACCAGAGGTAGCCGCCGACGCCGCCGACCACGATCGGGATCGCCATCGGCAGGAAGAGCAGCGGCAGCAGGAGCTCGCGGGCCCGGCCCGCGACCGCCATCGCACCAAAAAGCGTCCCGACGGTGCAGATGCCGACGTCGGCGAGGGCGACCGCGGCGACGGTTCGCCCGTCGACCGCAGAGAAGAACGCGCCGAACGCGGGCAGCGCGACGACCTCCGCGCAGACGAGGAAGACGAAGACGGCGATCGACTTGCCGAGCCAAATCGCGCTGCGGTCGCAGGGTGCGAGCACGAGCGCGTCGAACATCCCTTGCTCCCGCTCGGCGACGAACGCGCGGGTGAGCCCGAGCAGAGCCGTGAAGACGAGCGACACCCACAGGAGGCCGCTCGCGGCGCCGTGCCCGGCGCCGCGGGGCAGCGCGAAGTGGAAGATCGCGAGCGCCGAGACCACGAACAGCAGCATCGAGGGCAGCGTCTCCTTCGCGCGAAGCTCGAGCAGCAGGTCCTTGCGCGCGAGTGCGGCGACGTCGCCGGCGTAGCTCATGCGAAGGCGATCCTCTCCGTGGCGAGGTGCTCGACGCGCCCCGGCTCGTGCGTCGCGACCACCCACGTGCGCCCCTGCTCGGCGAAGACGCCGTCGAGCAGTGCCAGGCCAGCCGCGTCGAGAGCGTTCGTGGGCTCGTCGAGCAGCAGCAGCGCCGGCGAGTGGAGAAGCACGCGGCAGAGGCCGAGCCGCTGCTGCATGCCGCGCGAGAACGACGCGACGCGCTCGTGGCGAACCTCCCACAAGCCGAAGCGCTCGAGCAGCATGCCGATGCGCTCGCCGCGCTCCGGCAGCCGGTAGAGCCGGCCGAAGAGGGTCAGGTTTTCGAGGGGCGTCAGCTCGCGGTAGACGAGTGGCTCGTGCCCGAGATAGCCGATCGTTTGCCGCTCGGGCAGCTCGAGCCGGCCCGCGGTCGGCGCAGCGAGACGCGCGAGCACGCGCAAGAGGGTCGTCTTGCCGGATCCGTTCGGGCCGGTGACGAGCAGGAAGCCACCGTCGGGAAGATCGAGGTCGACGCCTGCGAACACCCGCTTGTCCCCGTAGCGCTTGGCGAGGCCGCGCGCGCTGATCACGACCGGTAGACCTCGGCCGCGGCGCGGTGGAAGCCATCCGGCTCGCCCGCGGCCGCGAACGTGTCTGCGATCTGCTCCATCTCGCCGATCCAGCGCCACCCCTTCGTCGCCGCCGAGCGCTCCGCACGCGCGAGAGCATCGAGCAACTCGGGCACCGACATTCGCCACTCTTCCTCGACCTCGAAGTGCCGCGCGACGTCACGGATGGCGAGCAGCATCGCCGCCGTCCCTTTCGACCACGCCGCATACGCCATCTTCACCGCCGAGGCGTTCGCAACGACACGCGGCTGCAGGTTCGAGCCGAGGAAGAGAACCGCGACGGCAGCAGCGCCGCTTCCGGAGAGGTAGAGCGTTGTCCCCGGCTCGTCGGGCGGGCCGCCGACGATCCCCCCGTCGACGAACCGAGGATGGATCACTGCGATCTCCTGCGCGCACCTGGGAGAAATCGCGTTCGCGTCGACGTACGTGCCGGCGAAGCCTTCGACCACACGCGCAACGTCGACGGCTGCGTGGGGCGGGCAGATCGAGAGGATCAGCTCCGCCTGCTCGGCGAGCGCTCCCGCCGTTCCCGCATCGCGGAACGTCTGTGCGCGCTCGCGCGTCGCGTCGCTTCTTCCCTCCGACGCCCACAGCACCTCGTGCCCGTTCGCCTGCAGCACGCGGCCGACGGCGGCGCCCATCTCGCCGGGGTGCATGAGCCCGACGATCACAGCGCGTCGGCGAGCACGAAGACGAAGAACGCGACCGAGATGACGCCGTTCATGGTGAAGAAGGCCGCGTCGAGCCGGCGCAGGTCTCCGGGCCGCACGAGGGTGTGCTCGTAGGCGAGCAGCGTGGCGACGCAGGCGACGCCGACCCAGTAGAGCACCCCGACGTCGAGGCCGATACCGATCGCACGAGGAGTGCGATCGTCGCGAGATGGAGGGCGCGGGCGCCGACGAACGAGCCGGTCACGCCGAAGCGTGTCGCCCAGGAGTGCAACCCCTGCTCGCGATCGACCTCGACGTCGAACAACGCATAGAACAGGTCGAAGCCCGCGACCCAGGCGGCAACGGCGGCACCGAGCGCCCACGCCTGCCAGGGAATCGACCCCCTGATCGCCGCCCACGCGCCGACCGGCGCGAGGCCGTCGACCGCCCCGAGCCAGAGATGGCAGAGCCACGTGAAGCGCTTCAGGTACGGGTAGACGACGAACGCCGCGACGGGGACGGGCGAGAGCCAGCGCACGAGCGGGGCGAGTTGCCACACGGCGACGAGATAGAGCGCGAGCGCCGCGAGGCAGAACGCGACCACGCGCATCGCGCTGAGCGCGCCCGAGGGCAGTTCGCGGGCTGCGGTGCGCGGGTTCGCCGCGTCGATGCGTGCGTCGATCAGCCGGTTCAGCGCCATCGCGAGCGAGCGCGCACCGACCATTGCGAGGGTGATCCAGAGAAGATCGTGCGCCGAGGGGACGCCGCCGACGGCGAGGAACGCGCCGACGTACGCGAACGGCAGTGCGAAGATCGTGTGCTCGAACTTGACGAGCCGGTAGTAGAGGCGGGCGACTTTCATCGGCTTGGTCAGGTCTGGACGTGCCGGGTGGGCTCGTCGGCGAGCAGCGCCACCGCATGCGCGAGCGCCGGCGAGAGGATTGCGTAACCGTCACGGCAGCCGCCGGGTGACCCGGGCAGGTTGACGACGAGCGCGCCTGAGACGACGCCCGCGACGCCGCGCGAGAGCAGGCCGTGCGGCGTCCTCGCCCTTGAATCCGCACGCAGCGCCTCGGCGATCCCGGGTGCCTCACGCTGGAGGACGGTGCGCGTCGCCTCCGGGGTGACATCGCGCGGGCCGAGCCCGGTGCCGCCCGTTGTCAGCACGACATCGGCGGCGGCCGCGAGCTCCTCGATCGCCGCCGCGATCTGCGCTGCCTCGTCCGCGACGACGCGGCGCTCCACGGTGTAGCCGTCCGCCGCGAGCAGCTTCGCGAGCAGGTCGCCGCTCGTGTCCTCCGCCCGACCGCGCGACACGCGATCGGACGCGGTCAGCACAGCGGCCTTCACTCCTTCACCTTCTCGACGAGCTCGACCGAGAACGTCATCTGCTTGTCGATCGCCTTCGCCATGTCGTAGACGGTCAGCGCCGCCACCGAGACGGCTGTCAGCGCCTCCATCTCGACGCCGGTCTGCGCGGTCGTCTCCGCCGACGCCGTGATCTCGACCGCCGCCGCCGCGACGAGGAGCGTCACCTCGACGTGCGTGAGCGGCAGGGGGTGGCAGAGCGGGATCAGCTCGGAGGTGCGCTTCGCGGCCATGATTCCCGCGAGTTGCGCCGTCGTCAGCGCGTCGCCCTTCGGCAGGTCGCGCAGGCGCGCAGCCGTGCCGGGCGCCATCGTGACGACGGCGCGCGCGACCGCACGCCGACGCTGCAGCGGCTTGCCGCCGACATCCACCATCTTCACCGCGCCCGATTCGTCGACGTGCGAAAGATCGCTCAGCGCCGGTACCTCCGCGCGAGCGCGACGAGCGCGCGGCGCTCGCGCCATGCGGCACGCGCCCGCGCCGGCAATCCATTCGCGTAGAGGGTGCCGAGCACACCTCGGAATGCGTCGGTCGTGCGCTCGTCGTAGGGGAACCACCACGGCACGGGCACACGTCCCGCGTCGCGGTCGGAGAACTTCACGGTCGTCAGCTCGTAGAGGCCGTGCTTGGAGTGCGTGCGGCCGAAGCCCGACTCGCCGCGGCCGCCCCACGACGCCTGCGACGACGCGTAGGAGTAGGCGTGGTCGTTGTGCCACACCGACCCGGCGCGCAACCGGCGCGCGATGCGACTGGCCCGGCCGGCGTCGCGCGTCCAGACCGATGCCCCGAGCCCGTAGGCGCCCTCGTTCGCGGCGCGCACCGCATCGTCGTCACTGTGCACGCGCGCGACGGTGACGACAGGCCCGAACGTCTCCTCGCGCTCGATCCGGGCCGCAGCCGGCACGTCGGAGAGTACGGTCGGGGCGTAGAACCAGCCCGCGCGGTCCGGCGCGGCGCCGCCGGTGAGCGCGCGGGCGCCGCGGGCGAGCGCATCGTCGACGAGGCCGCCGACCCGGTCGCGCTGCTCCTCGGAGATCAGCGGCCCGACGTCTGCGCCGAGCCGCAGCTGCTGTGCGCGCCGCGTCAGCTCCTCCACGAACGGCTCGTAGAGCGCGCCCTGGACGTAGATCCGCTCGACACCCGAGCACACCTGGCCGCAGTTCAGGAACGACGCCCAGAGTGCCCCGTCGACGGCGCGCTCGAGGTCGGCGTCGTCGAGCACGAGCATCGGGTCCTTGCCGCCGAGCTCGAGCGTGACGGGCACGAGGTGCGCGCCCGCCGCCGCTGCGACGAGCCGTCCCACCTCGGCGGAGCCTGTGAAGAGCACCTTGCCGAGACCGTCCGCCCGCACGAGCGCATCGCCGACCGTCCCGTCGCCTTGCGCGACCCGAACGAGCCCGGTCGGCGCGCCCGCGTCTGCGAACAGCTGCTCGACGAGCGCGCCGGAGAGCGGCGTCAGCTCGGACGGCTTGAGGACGACGGCGTTCCCGGCGCCGACGGCGTAGGCGGTCTGCGTGAACGGAATGGCGAACGGGAAGTTCCATGGCGCGATCACGCCCACCACGCCGAGCGGCTCGTGGTAGAGCTGCGCGCGCTTGTGCACCATGTGCAGCTGCGGGTAGCGAAGCCGTTCGGGCGCAAGGAGCTTCGGCATGTTCCGCGCCAGGAAGACGAGCGCATCGAGGGCCGGGAAGAGTTCCGTCGTGAACACCTCGAGCCGCGGCTTCGCCGTCTCGGACACGACGACGTCGGCGATGTCGTCGGCTCGCTCGAGCACGAGCTCCGCGACGCGCAGGAGCAGGTCGCGGCGTTCGCCGAGCGTCGCCTCCCCGAACCGCGCCTGTGCAAGCTTGGCCGCGTCCACGGCCAAGCTTGCACAGGCGCGGTTCGGGGAGGCGACGCTCG
>Ga0105854_1000444_pt1 | contig 19076 bp, 23 predicted proteins | sample OrgsoiDNA_201058_FD_89679 | JGI IMG/M metagenome (GOLD analysis project Ga0105854, IMG submission 89679) | Permafrost soil microbial communities from the Arctic, to analyse light accelerated degradation of dissolved organic matter (DOM) -... | ecosystem: Environmental > Terrestrial > Soil >... | reverse complement strand
GCGCGGGTTTTTCGCCGCCGCCGAAGTGCATCATTCCGAGGTGCATTTCACACTGCGCGCGCAGCGACAGCACGAACATAGTGAATGACGCAGGCGGCAGCGGGGCGCGATATTCTTCGGGTTCCGGAGGGTTAGCGGCTGCGTCGCTCATTAGCTTTATTTTACACCGGCGCTGTAGCTGGCGCATCATCGGGCCGGTTCCGGGATAAACTTACGGGCGTGTCCAACAATATTTCCCGGCGGGAGCTGTTGCAGACGCCGGCTTTGCTTGCGATGCAGGGCGGAGCGGCACCCTGGTATGACCGGCCCATGCGCTGGGGCCAGCTCACACTGGTAGAGAACGACCCGCCGAAGCTCGATGTGGGCTATTGGCTCGATTATTTCAAGCGCTGCCGGTGCGACGCGGTCACGCTGAGCGCGGGCGGAGTGGTGGCCTATTATCCTACTAAGGTACCGCTGCACTATCGCAGCGCTTATCTTGGAGACAAGGACAGCTTCGGCGACCTGTGCCGCGGGTGCCGGAAGCTGGGGATGGTGGTGGTGGCGCGGGTAGATCCGCACGCCATCCACGAAGACGGGTACCGCGCGCACCCCGAGTGGGCCGCGGTGGACGAGCGCGGCGCGGTGCGTCATCACCCCGTGATGCCCGAGCTGTATCTCAGTTGTTCGCATGGCGCCTACAACCGCGAGTTTCTGACCGAAGTGATTCGCGAAATTGTGGCCGCTTATCGGGTGGACGGAGTGTTCGCCAATCGCTGGGCGGACACGGGCGGGTTCACGGTATGCTACTGCGCGTATTGCCGATCGAGCTTCGGGCGCGAGATTCCGCGCACTCGGGATGCGCGCGATGCCAACTGGCGCGACTACACGGTGTGGTACCAGGAGTCGCTGTTCTCGCTGATGAAGCTGTGGGATGGCGAGATCCGCAAGATCAAGCCGGAGGCCACGTTTCTGCCCAACTCGGGAGGCGGCGTAGGCAACTCGCTCGACTGGAAGCGCTTTGGCCAGATGGCCGAAACGCTGGTTTGCGACCACCAGGGCCGCTCGGGAGTGATGCCGCCGTGGAGCAATGGGATGGCGGCGAAGGTGTTCCGGTCGGCGGCGGGGAATAAGGCGATCGTGGGAATCTTCGGGATCAACGTGGCCACGCAGCACCGGTGGATGAAGTCCGTCAAGGGCAACGCGGAGCAGCAGATCTGGGTGGCGGAGGGGGTGGCCAACGGGTTCCGGCCGTGGTTCACCAAGTTCGGCGGGGTGCAGGAAGACGAGCGCTGGATGCCGCAGGTGCAACGGTTCTTCGAGTGGCACAAATCGGCCGAGCGGTATCTGCGCGACCGGGAGCCGGCGGCGCGCGTGGCGCTGGTGTATTCGCAGCAGACGTCGCTTTATTACGGCGGCACGCAGGCGCAAGCCAACGTCGGGGATGCGGTGAACGGCATGTACCACGCGCTGGTGGAGGCGCGGATTCCCTTCGAGATGGTCCACGACCGGAAGCTGGAGGACCTGGCGCGGTACAAACTGGCGGTCCTGCCTAATGTCGCCGCGCTGTCCGATGCGCAATGCGATGCGCTCCGGCGGTTCGTGGCGGAGGGCGGCAGCCTGGTGGCAACCTTCGCCACTTCGCTGTACGACGAGTGGGGCGCGGCCCGCCAGGATTTCGGGCTGGGCGATGTGCTGGGCGTGCGATACAAGGGGAAGATCCTGGGGCCGTTGCGCAATTCCTACCTGGCGTTTCGAGGCAGGCCCGGCTCGGCCCGCCACCCCATACTGGACGGCTTTGACGATGCCGCGTACACCGTGAACTGCATCCGGGCGGTTGACGCGGAAGCCACCACCTCGCTCGCCGATGCGCCCATCACGCTGATCCCCGGTTATCCCGACCTGCCGATGGAATACGTGTATGAGCGCACGCCGCGGGGCAACACGCCGCAGGTGTTTCTGCGGGACCTGGGCAAGGCGCGAACCGTATATTTTCCGATGGATCTGGATCGCACGTTCTGGGAGGTGCTGCTCGAGGACCACGGACGGCTGCTGGCGAATGCCGTGCGGTGGGCCATGAACGAGGAGCAGCCGGTCACGGTGGAGGGGCCGGGCCTGCTGGATGTGACGGTGTGGCGGCAGAGCGGCGCGATGGTGGTGCACCTGGTGAATTTCACCAACCCCATGACGATGAAGGGGCCCATCCGGCAGTTGACGCCGGTGGGCGCGCAGCGGGTGCGGGTGCGGATGCCGGCTGGACGGAAGGCGGCGCGGGCGCGGCTGCTGGTGAGCGGGAAGAAGGCCGGGATGCGATCCGCGGGCGGCGTAGTGGAGGTGACGGTGCCTGGAATTCTGGATCACGAGGTAGTGGCAGTCGAGTAACGCGGCAGTCTTACCGCGTGTCCGGAAATGAAAAGGGCCCCGAGACTGGGTATCTCGGGGCCTGCACTGCGCTTGGCGGTGGGAGGGGACTCGCCGCCAGGACTGCTGTCTCTCTTGTTTAGATATTAATATTTTAATATCCTTTTGTCAAGTTATTTTTATAAAAAATCGAAAAGCTCGCGTAAACCGGCGTTTCAGGGCTGGTTAGCGCCTGCGGGTTAACTAAAGACATATTGAGCGGGGGGTTCCCCCAGTGTAACGTTACGGGTGTAAGGGGTGGCGAGGTGACCGAGAACCTGGACGTTAGATCTTTCAATGGCGCCGTTGAGCCGAATAGGCGCGCGAAGCGCCGTTTCCAGATCGATCTGGAAGTGAAGTACAAGATGCTCTACGGCCAGCGAATCGCGGAGAAAGGCACGGGAAGAACGCTGAACATCTCAAGCGGCGGCATCTGGTTCACCACCGAGAACATGCTCACCAGCGGAATGCCGGTGGAGTTATCGATGAACTGGCCGGTGCTCCTCAACGACTCCTGCCCGATGAAGCTCATGATTTACGGGTGCGTGGTACGAAGCAACGAAAAAAGCGCGGCGGTGGCGATTGAAAGGTACGAGTTCCGCACCTCGGGAGCCCGGACATTCCAGCCGGCTTCCATTCCGGCGCCGCTCGAAATGCGTTTGCCCGGATAGTTTCCCCCGATAATGGCAGGCTGAATGCCCAATGTCACTTGGTTTTGTCAAGACTGCGAATCCTGCACAAATTGTGGGGCGGACCCCCGGTCCGCGCGGGTTCCCCTGGACCCGCTTCTCGCCAAACGGAATCAGCATCATCCGCCCTGGACAAGCCGACGAGGGCGTCGGCTGCGGACCAGGGGGTCCGCCCCACAATTAATGCAGACTGTCCGATACTGACAAAACCAAGTGGCATTGGGCTGAATGCCTGCCCCACCGACCTCTGTAATATGCCGATTGCGTTGGTGGGGCAGGCGGTCCGCCTGCCGGTGAGCCTCTACCAAGGCTTTTTCCGCATCGCTAGAGGGCCCGCAAGAGGCGCGCCGGAAGGGTAACCAGCGCCCAAACCAGTTCCAACACGCCGCCCACCGCAATACCGACGATGCGGAACGGCAGCAGCAACAGCCAGACCAGGGGATAGAGCACCAGCCCCACAAGGGCCAGGGGCCAGCACAAAACCAGCAGGATGCACCACAGCAGAAACGTCATCGCGTAAGCCTCCGCCTCCTCATCATCGTAATACGCGGGATTCCAGGGAATTGTTCCAGTCTGCTACGATAAAAATTCTTATCACATGCTGCGATTCGAGACGGCAGGGGAGTCGCACGGCGAATTCCTGGTGGCAACGCTCAATGGACTTCCCGCCGGGATACCCATATCATTAGACGCGGTTAACCGGGATCTGTGGCGCCGTCAACAGGGCTACGGGCGCGGCGGACGGATGAAGATCGAGACCGACCGGGCCGAGATTGTGGCCGGCGTCCGCCATTCGCACACCATCGGGTCGCCGGTGGCCATCCTGATCCGCAATTACGATTGGCGGAATTGGACTCAGGCCATGCCGGTGGAGGCTCCCCCGGAAGACATGGCTGGCGGCGAGAACCAACGCAAGCCGGTGACCCGGCCGAGGCCCGGCCATGCCGATCTGGCGGGAGCGATCAAATACAATTTTCACGATGCCCGGTATATTTTGGAGCGCGCCAGCGCGCGGGAGACCACGGCCCGGGTAGCCGTGGGGGCCATGGCGAAGGCGCTGCTGGGCGAATTCGGCATGCGGATTCTGAGCCACGTGACGGCGGTGGGTCCCGTCCGGCTGGAACGGGCGGCCGAGTGGGACGAACTGGTGGCGCTGAGCCTTCGGGAGCAAGTCCTGCTGGGCTGCGTGGACGCGGATACCGAGGCGCGCATGAAGGAAGCGGTGGATCAGGCCTACCGCACCGGCGATACGGTGGGCGGCGTATTCGAGGTGGTGGCGCGCGGGGTTCCGGTGGGCCTCGGTTCGCACGTGACCTGGGATTCGCGCCTGGATGGGAGGCTGGCCCAGGCCATTGTCTCGATACAGGCGGTGAAGGGCGTGGAGATCGGATTCGCGGCTGAAGGAGCGGCGAGTTTCGGATCGAAGGTCCAGGATACCATTCACTACGACCGGGAAGGCCGGCGTTTTACGCGCGGAGCCAACCGGGCCGGCGGCCTAGAGGGCGGAATGACGAACGGGCAGGACGTGCTGGTGCGCGGGCTGCTGAAACCGATTTCGACGCTGCGGCGGCCCTTGGAATCGGTGGACCTTCAAACCCACGAGCCGGCGCTGGCGGCGTACGAACGCTCCGACGTTTGTGTAGTGCCGGCGGCCGGAGTGATCGGGGAGGCCATGGTTGCAATCGTGCTGGCGCAGGCGTTTCTGGAGAAGTTCGGCGGGGATTCGCTAGGTGAGACGCGGCGGAATTTTGAAGGCTACATGGAGCAAGTCAAAAGTTTCTAAACCGAGATGATCTATCCGATTGTAAAGTTCGGCGATCCGGTGTTGGAGCGCGAAGCCCAAAGCATAACCGAGTTCGGCACTCCGGAGCTGCACAAGTTTCTGGAGGACATGTTCGAATCGATGTATGCCGCCAAGGGAGTGGGGCTGGCCGCGCCGCAGATCGGCATATCGAAGAGAGTCGCGGTGATCGATGTCTCGAACGGCGAGAACGCGGACGACAAGCTGGTGCTCATCAATCCCAGGATCTTGAAGGTTGACGGTAAGCAGGTGGGCGAGGAGGGCTGCCTCAGCATCCCGGGTTTCCGCGAACAGGTGCGCCGCGGACGGGTGGTCACGGTGCGGGCACAGAATGTGAAGGGCGAGGAATTCGAAAAGACCGGCGAAGATCTGCTGGCGCGGGCGTTCTTGCACGAGATCGACCATCTCTACGGGCGGCTTTACATCACCCACATCAGCGCCCTGAAGCGCGACCTGATGAAGCGCAAGATCAAGAAGCTGCAGCGCGCCGGGGATTGGGCCTGAGGGCGCGGCCATGCGCCTGGTGTTTCTCGGCACCCCGGCTTTCGCGGTCCCCACGCTGGAACGGATGGTGCAGGCGGGGCATGAGGTTCTTGCGGTGGTCACGCAGCCGGACCGGCCGCGCGGCCGCGGACAGAAAGCCGCGCCGTCGCCGGTGAAGGAGGCGGCGGGCCGGTTGGGATTGCCGGTCTATCAGCCGGAGCGTGTGCGGCGCCCGGAAGCGCTCGATTACCTGCGCGCTCTGGGCGCCGATGGCATGGTGGTGGTGGGGTACGGACAGATCATTCCGCAGAGCGTGATCGATCTGGCGCCGTTCGGCATCATCAATGTCCATGCGTCGCTGCTGCCGAAATACCGCGGGGCCGGGCCAGTCCAATGGGCCATCGTCAACGGCGAGACGAGGACCGGTGTCACTACCATGCGCATCGACGCCGGCCTGGATACGGGCGACATGCTTTTGAAGGCGGCGACGGAAATCGGGCCCGAAGAAAACGCAATTGAGCTGGGCCAACGGCTGGCGGCGATGGGGGCCGATCTGCTGGTGGAAACCATGGCGGGCCTGGCGGTGGGCACGATTGTCGTGGAGAAGCAGGACGGGTCGCAGGCGACCCTGGCGCCGATGCTGAAGAAGGAAGACGGGCTGATTGACTGGAGCCGCAGCGCGCAAGCGATTCACAACCGTGTGCGGGGCTTGCAGCCCTGGCCGGGGGCGTACACCAGGTTCCGGGGGCAGACGTTGCATGTGTGGAGGTCTGTGGCGCAGGCAATCCTGCCTGCCGTGTCGGCACTCTTGCCGGCACCTGGCTGTTTTGTCAGCCTGAAGCCGCTGGTAGTCCAGTGCGGCAACTCCACGCTGGAATTGCTCGAAGTGCAACTCGAAGGCCGCAAACGAATCTCCGCCGCCGATTTCGCAAATGGGCAGCGGTTGACTGAGAATGACAGGTTAGGAGAGTCGCCAAGGTGAATCTGCCGCTGGGATACGCATACTCCGCCACCTACGCCGGCATCCGCCAGGTGGAAAAGGACGATCTGGCTCTGATCGTGACCGGACTCCCGGCCAACGCCGCCGCCGTCTTCACACAGAACCGGGTACAGGCCGCGCCGGTGAAATTGTGCCGCCGCCATCTGAAGCTTTCGGGCGGCCTGGTGGGCGCGGTGTTGGTGAATGCCGGCAACGCCAACTGCGCCACGCGCACTGGCGACGCGGCGGCATTGGCAACGTCAAAGGCCGCGGCCCGGCTGCTGAGGCTGCCGGTGGCGCAGGTTCTGCCGGCTTCGACAGGCGTGATCGGGGTGGAGCTGGACGCCAGAAAAATCATCGACGCCCTGCCGCACCTGGCCAGCGGATTGAGGGGCGACCGGTTTGACGACGCGGCCCGCGCGATCATGACCACCGACCTGGCGCCGAAGACCGCGTTCGCCCAGGCCAGGCTGCGGCGCGGCATGGTGCGGGTTGCGGGCATGACCAAGGGTTCGGGCATGATCCACCCGCAAATGGCGACCACGCTGGGGTTCGTGATGACCGACGCCCAGATTTCCGTGGATCGGTTGCGCGCCATGCTGAAGCGCGGCGTGGAGCGGAGTTACAACCGGCTTTCGGTGGATGGAGACACGTCCACGAACGATACGCTGGTGCTGCTGGCCAATGGCGCCTCGGGAGTGCGCCCCGATCCCAAGGAACTGGCCAAGGTAGAGGAAGAAATTACGCGCGTGATGGAACAACTGGCGCAGCAGATCGCGCGCGACGGCGAAGGCGCCGGGAAGTTCATCACCATCGTGGTTTCGGGCGCGCCCAGCCAGGACGGCGCCGTGCGGATGGCCCGCGCGATCGCCAATTCGCCGCTGGTGAAGACGGCGGTGGCGGGCGCGGACCCGAACTGGGGGCGGATTCTTTCGGCGGCCGGCAATGCCGGCGTGGCATTCGACCCGCTGAAGACGGATATTCATCTGCAGGGTGTGCTGGTGTGCCGCGGCGGCCTCGCGGCGCCGTTTTCGGAGCCCGAGTTGAAGACGAAACTGGACGCCGCGGAATGCGAAATCCGGGTGACCGTTCGCTCGAAAGGCAAGGGCTCGGCGCGATTCTGGACCTGCGACCTGACCGAGGGCTACATCCGCATCAACGCCAGCTACCGGACTTGAAACCATGACGCGCACTCTGTTGCTGCTGCTGTTCTTTCCCTTTGCCGCCTGCCGGGGCGCCGACCCGGCGCAGGAAGTCTGGGACCTGTTGACGCAAGTGGCGGCGGCCTTGAGCGAGCGCAATCCGGCGGCATTCCTGGAAGCCTTCGACCCCGCCATGCCGGGCTATGAGAAGCTGCGCGAACACGTGACGGCTCTGTTGCGCAACGCCGAAGTGCGATCGGCAATCGAACTGGAATCGGATGAGGGGAACGGCCAGAGCCGCACGATGGAGCTGACCTGGCTGCTGCGCATCAGGCCGGAACCGGAGGCCACGGCATCCACGAAGCGCGAGCAGAGGGTGAAGTGCCAGGTGGAGAAGGCAGGCAAGAAGTGGCGGATTGTTTCCTTCGAACCGCTGGCATTGTTCGCCCCGCCGGGTGGATGACTCCGAACTTAGCGCACGGATTTAGCGCGACGTGCTCAGTTCGCGAACCAGCACGAAGGCGGCGTCCCGCTGCTTGATGGGGAGCTGAAAATCCTTGGTGGTTTTCGGCGGAAGGTTCTCAATGTGGCCCTTCACCGCGCCTACCTGCGAGCCGCGGGCGTTCGTAAGATTGAAAATCACGTCGGTCACCGCAATGTCATGAGCGGTATTGTTCCTGACTGAGCCCGTAATTTTCATGGCGGAACGGTCGACCTGGACTTGCACCACCTCGACCTCCTTGTTGCTGTCGATCTTGATATCCCTGGCGAGAGTGGGCAGGATTTTTCTGGCGGCCTCCTCGGCGGACGATTCCTTCGGAGGCGCCGCTGCCGGCGGGTCGAAGTAGCCATTGCCCAAGGCAAGCGCGACCAGGCCCACGATGAAGAGGCAGGGAATCGCCACCAGGCTCCAGGCCTTGATTCTGTGGCCCCGGGAACGATTGGTGAGATACAGCGGGTCCGAGGGCGCAGATCCGGAAAGCAGGCGCTCGACCAGCCCCCGCAACGGCCCGAGCCATTTCCTTTCCTGCGTCTGCCCCGGGCGGGCGCCCGGTTTCATGCCGGCAAAGACAATAGATTCGAAGAGTTCTCGAAGTCCCTTCATGGAGCGGCCAACAGATTCTTGGGGATATTATAGCGTGGGTTCGGCCAGCAGCGTTTCGAGAGCGCGCAGGTTTTCGGGATGGCCCATGACGATCACGCCGACCTCCTTGCGCAGTTGCATCTCCTTGATGGTCCTGGCGACCATGGCGCTCGATTCCGAGACGCGCACCTGATTCAATGGCGTGTCCTGGCCTGCATCATTCGTTTTGCCAGCCTTCTTAAACCAGGACTGGGCGCTTCCCGATCGAGTAAACTGAGTTGGTTCACTCGTATGCCGCTCTCTTGCAGGATCCCGGCGGGATTCTCACTTGAGATCGGCGCAAGCGTGGGAAGGATAGGGAGGTAAAGACTGTGCGGCGACTGCTGCTAGTGCCGATGGTTTTCGGAACGATGGGTGTCAGCTTCGGACAGCCTGCCGGGGCGGACTCGGATCGAGCATGCCTATAGAAATCGGACATGTGGAGGCGATCTTCCGGTATCCCGTGAAGTCCATGGGCGGCGAACGACTCGAGGCCGCCAAGTTGGGCTGGCACGGCCTCGATGGCGATAGGCGCCTGGCATTCCGGCGGATTGATGACCGCGGCGGGTTCCCGTGGCTATCGGCAAGCGAGCTTCCCGACCTGCTGCTGTTTGCTCCGTACCGCCGTGAAGACGGCGCTCAAGGAGACCTTCCAACGCATGTTCGCACGCCGGATGGCGAAGAGATGCCTGTCTTCGGGGAGGACTTGGCCACGGAAGTCGGACGTCGGTACGGGGCTCCCGTGCAGATGATGCAGCTGAAGCATGGCATCTTCGATGAGGCGAGCATCTCCGTGATCGCCTTCGATACGGTGCGCGAGATCGGACGACTCGCAGGGCTGAGCCCGGACGTGCGACGATTTCGCCCAAATGTTGCAGTTCGTTTACTGAGATCGGTTGCCTTCCAGGAGGACGAGTGGTTGGACGGTGTGCTGTCATTCGGCGAGGGGGACGACGCCCCCGCCATCGCCGTCACGATGCGCGACGTTCGCTGCTCGATGGTGAACCTTGATCCCGACTCAGCAAGTCCTGCTCCAGAAGTGCTTAAGGCGGTCGTTCGTGCGAACCAGAACAACGCGGGAATCTACGGCGCGGTCACTCGCGTCGGCCGACTGGCGGTCGGACAGACCATAATCCTCCATGCGGCGGGCCGAAGAATCCTTCGCGCGTAGAGCCCTGCGAAGCCGGCGGGCAGTGACTTGTGGCAAGCTGGCCTACATGCGAATTGTCCTTTTGATTTGCGGCTTGGCGGCTACTGAGGCTTTGATTGCGAGCGACGCGTACCCCCCGCCGCGGCGCCGCGGCCCACCCGCCCGTAGCCGCAGATGATGTAGTGATCTTTCAACTTGTCGATCATACGTTTGTTCCGCCGTTGGCCGATGAGGCCGCCGAACTCCAGTTCGATAATGGTCTGGGTCATGGCGCCGATGGCGATGAAAATCGTGGTGACTCCGAAAGAGATGACGAAGGAGTTGAAGACGCGGCCTGCCCGCGATAGCGGATGGACCTCACCGTACCCCACCGTGTCCCCACCGTGGTCATGGTGGTGAGGGTCATGTAGAATGCGTCAAACGGCTGCCAGTGCTCAATGCCGGTGAAACCCACCGTTCCGATCGGCAGTGTCGCCACGATCGCCAGAACGATAAACAAAAAACGGCGCGTGAGCCGGTTCATCGGGTCGTCTCGACCGAGTATAGCGGGAACTGTGGGACAGGCCTCCCGGCCGGTCTCCTTCTTCGTGGTGCGTCACGCCGGTTCGGCTGGTTTCAACTCAACTCCAACGCGGTATACCGGGCCCAGGCGTTCGCAATAACGGACCACGCCTTCGGCGTCAAAGCCCTGGCCATCGATCACTACGCGGGTGCCCACGCCCAGACCCGGAGCGCTGTGCGTTTCCAGATCCAAACCCAATCCGGAGGCGGAAACATCGTAGATGGTCCCGGAGATTCGTTCCAGCCCGGGGGCCAGGATGGTCACCGGGCCGCGCGAGCGGATGCGGGCCTCGGAGCGCTTTTTATCGGCTGTCATCGCCAAAGAGATCGGATGGGGCGGAGGAAAACTGTATAGCAGCCAAGCGGTCTGGTAAACTGAAGGGCGGCAGCGCGCACGTGAGTTCACACCAAGGGCCGGTAGCTCAGTTGGTAGAGCATGTGACTTTTAATCACAGGGTCGCGGGTTCGAGTCCCGCCCGGCTCACCAGAAGTCAACTATTGCAGCGCGGCAGCCCAGCGTCCGGAGTTCTTCCTGCCCCGGGCATTCGTCCTGCGCACGACTGATCCCCGGAATACAGGTACTCGGCGCGGCTGGCAGTGAACCGAAGGCAGGCCGTGCGAGGAGCGTTCCTTCACCCAGCATCACGCGTGAGAGTGGTCCGTCTACCCTTGGGCGGCGGATCGTCAGCGGCGATGCCGGAGAGCACAACAGGCTTCTGGTCGGGGAATTGGGCGACCAACGAGAGATTTCCCCCCATGGCCTCGATGGTTCTGCGCAATGTGGAGAGGAGTAGGTCACTTCGCTTCTCGATGCGGGAGACGCCATTCTGAGTAATGCCGAGCTCCTTGGCCACGCGGACCTGCGTGATCTTCCGGGCCTTCCGCAGTTCTTGAAGCGTCATCTCCTCGGCGATGAGCTGCGCGGCGCGCACCTCAATCTTCTTCCGGCGTTCGACTCTCAGGCCCTTCATTTTGTCTCTTAGAGTAATGGCTATGTCTATTTCCTTTCCTTGTCTGCGCGTGACAGGCGATCATCAAATCTCTTGTCCGCCTTGGCGATGAGATTACGGTAAAACCGCTTCCCACTGCCTCCCGACTTGTCGCCCGAGGACTATATCGTCAAGGATATGTCCTCGGCACCTCGGGCGCCTCGCGCCCAGGGCTGGGCGCAGCGCGAAACCTTCGAGTTCGAGAGGCGACAGGAAGGAAACCGACTGCCGGACCCGCGCGCGAAGGGCCACGCGGGTAGACCCGATGGCGGCATTAAGAAGCGAGTAACGCGAATAACCCCGCGGGCTCATGCTACCTTTATACAGGCGGTTTTCCGATGCGCAACTTCGGGCTCGTCATTTGTGCGTTCGCGATCTGGGTATTGGCGGCTGAGGCGCAAACCCCGCCCCCCGGCTTCGTTCGCGGTGTGATTCTCGAATGCGACTCCCAAACTGCCACGGGTGAAGTGGCCATCCGCGCCGCCGATAACCAGGTCTTCCGCTACCAGTTCGACGCCAAAACCTACGCCGAACGCGACGACCAGCTGATCCAGGCCTCGCGCCTGAGGCCGGGCGAAAAGGTGGAAGTGGTCTCCGACCGTTCGCCCGCCTATACTCTGCGCTACGCCCGGACCATTCACGTGGTCCAGCCGCTTCCGCCGGCGCGGCCGGGCACACTGGGCCGGGCCCGCGCGGCAAATCCCGGAAATATCAACAACAATGCCAGGCTCGACCGGTTGCCCACTCTGACCTTCGCCGGCGTGGTCTTCCGCCTGAACGGCGAGCGCATAGTCCTGCACACCCGCCAAACCGGCGACCAGAGTATCCTGCTGCGCGCCGATACGCGCTATCTGGCTGAGGGCGAGACGGTGGAAGCCAAAGACCTGAAGCCTAATATGCGGGTCTACGTGCGCGCGGGCAAGAATCTTTACGACGAAGTGGAAGCTTACCAGATCGTCTGGGGCAACATCTTAACTCCGCGATAGGCGCCAACGCCGAAGCCGCTACGGCTCCGGGGATACGGGGTATTTATACCGCGCGCGTGTCCGTAATTCTGCCGATATGAAACGTCGCGTTTCTTTGCGAGAATCTATTTGGAGTTAATACGGGGTGTTAGGCGAATTACTGAGGTCGCCGAAGCCAAAAGGAAAAAAAATGTCTCGAAAGCAAATCATGATCGCTCTTGCGTGCGCCGGCCTGATCGGCGGGTCCACTACCTGGAGCGCCGGCAACACAGCGAAGCAGAACGCCACCGGGACGCAACCCGTTCTCGTCGCCAGGAGCGGCCAGCAGGGCAATGGCAGCCACGGCAAGGCCCGCGGCGGCAACCAGGGCAAGCCCGGCGGCGGCAACCAGCGTCCCAGTCCCAAGGGCGCCAAGCCCGTCGCGACGGCGTAACGCGACCTGGCGACCCCTGTGGGGCGGCCAATTCTGGCCGCCCCACACGGACTATCGATTTGAATTTCTAACTCAGGACACCAGTCTAGCGCCCCGGAGGGTCGCGGGTACTGCTCAATGCGTCGACTTCGGCCCTCGCCGGCGCCGACGATTGCGCGCCCATCCGGGTCACTGAAATGGCCGCCGCCGCGTTGGCGAAGCGCAGCGCCGTTTGGATGGCTTTGCCTTCCGCCAACGCCACCGCCAATGCGGCGTTGAAGGTATCGCCCGCTGCCGTGGTGTCGCGCGCTTCCACGGGAAACGCCGGCTGATGGCAACTCGTTCGGCCGTCGGAGTAGAAGCAGCCCTGGTCGCCCAGCTTCAGAATCACGGCGCGCGGCCCCAGGCGCAGCAGCGCCTCCGCCAGCGCGGGCGCATCGTTTACGGACACTCTAGCCGCGGGCCGCGCCAGCAGCAGCAGAGCCTCGCTTTCGTTCGGCGTCAGAATGTCCACCTGCCGCAGCAGCTCGCGCGAGAGAGGCCGCGCCGGCGCCGGATCGAGAATGGTTACCAATCCTTCCTGGCGTGCCAGCATGAGCGCCGCGCCCACCGTGTCGAGCGGACTCTCCAACTGGAACAGCGCATGCGATGCGCCGCGAAAGACCTGGCGCATGGCTTCCACGTCGGCTGAGGCTAGCGCGCTATTGGCGCCGGAGGCAACCACGATCGAGTTCTGGCCGGCGCGGTCCACCCAAATCAGAGCCACTCCGGTGGGTTGCGAACGGGCGGCGTGAACGCTTGAAACGTCCACCCCGGCGGCGGAAAGACTGGCTTTGAGGTGGTCGGCGAACACGTCGTGACCCACGCGGCCAATCATGCGGACAGGCACCGCCCCGGCGCTCAACCGGCCGGCGGCACACGCCTGGTTGGCGCCCTTGCCTCCCGGAACCATTTGGAAATCGCGGCCGAGAACGGTCTCTCCGGGCGCCGGCAGACGCTCCACCGAAACCACGAAATCCATGTTGAGGCTGCCGACCACCACCAGCGCCGGCATTATCTTCCCAGGTCGATGCCCAGCTTCTTGAGCTCCTCGGCGTAGTAGCGGCGGTGCAGCAGATCCCACTCTTCGCTGCCCTCGGGAATCTCTTTTTTCTGGCTGCGGATCTTCTGGCGCGCGGCGCGGTCCACTTTGTCTTCGGCCAGCAGCAGTTCGGTCATGCCGCGCAGAATTTCCAGGCGCACGGCGTTGGTGTCCTTGTTCTTCAGGCGCACTTCGCGGCTTTTTCGGAGCATCTCCACAATCGTGTGGGAGATCTCGGTGACCTTATCGCGCGAGAGCTTCATGGCATCGTGGGTATCGCGCCCCGCGGCGCGAACCACCTTGCGCTGCGAGATGAGCGTATTCTTGATGCGCCGGAACATCTCCTGATAGCTCACCCCTTCGCGGCGCATGTACTCGCTGTACTGGCTCAGCAGGTCGCGCACTTCGTCATTGAGGCGGTCTTCCACCTCCAACTCCTGCGTGATGGCCAGGGCGATCTGCTCCGCCACGAATTGGGGGTTCGCCGTGTCGATGGTGGCCGGAGTCAGGCTCTGGACGAGCTGCCGGGAAATATAGGCGACGAATTCTCTGGCAAGCAGCATTCTGTATGGGCGATAACGTAGTTTATCATCTTCGTGGCCGATCGTGTTTGGGCTGTATCAACCGGCGCGCAGCGGCGTGGAAGAAGGCTCCGCCCAAGCCGGCAATCACGCCCGCGCATCTGGATGTGAGCGTTCCTTTCCGCACATAAACGTGAGCGGCCCAATAATTGCTAATTGACGATGTGTTCAAAAGCGAACGGCGGGGAATCGAGACTCGTTTTTCGCTTCAGCCGCGGGCGGCGGCTGAAGCCACCAAATGCGGGTCACGCCTGCCGGCGGAAGCCCGGAGCGTACGAAGGAGATGTCAATGTTTCTAACGCTGTTTTTTATTTTGCTGGTAATGTTATCTTCGGCAACGAAAGGCCATTCGGGAGCATGACTTCCATTCGCTGCCTCACCGCCCTGCTGATTAACACCGCACTGCTCCTGCCAGGAGCGTTGCGGGCGCAAGCCATAACCGTGCTCCACCCGGAGGGCACGGTGCACGGATTTCTAGTGCTGCGCACAGTGGAGGGTAAAACTCTCGCCTCGGGTGACCTTACCCAGGTAGTCCAAGGGGACCGCTTGGTTTCCACTCTAATCTTCCACTTCAAAGACGGTTCGGTCGATGCCGAGACTACTGTCTTTTCTCAACATCATGACTTCCGGCTCCTCAGCGACCACCATGTGCAGAAAGGCCCGTCGTTCCCGGTTCCGATGGATGTCTTGATCGATGCCTCTACCGGCCGGGTGACGGTACGTTCTACCGACGGCGGTAAAGACAAGGTCGACACAAACCAACTCGACCTGCCGCCGGATCTGGCCAACGGCTTGCTTTTAACTTTTATGAAGAATCTTCGGGCCGATGCGGCGGAGACGAAAGTATCGTACGTGGCGGCCACGCCAAAGCCGCGGCTCGTGAAACTCGCGATCACGCCTCAAGGCGAGGAGACGTTTTGGGCTGCTGGCACCCCTTACAAAGCTATGCATTATGCCGTCAAGGTGGAGATTGGCGGCGTGGCCGGGGTAGTGGCGCCCCTGGTTGGGAAGCAGCCCAAAGACACTCACGTTTGGATTCTCGGCGGTAAGGCTCCGGCATTCGTACGAATGGAGGGCCAGCTCTACCAGGGCGGCCCTGTTTGGACAATCGAGATGACGGCTCCTGTTTGGCGAAAATCGCAACATACCGGCAAATGAGCCGGGGCGTTGTGCAGGCGCCTGGATTCTTGGCGGGTTCTCATTGCGGTGTTGACAAATTCAACAGACAGATCGTTCCCCGACCGGCGAAAAAAGGATTAACACATACACATGGCCAATACGCTAGGACAAAGCCTGGTTTGTTAGTAGTCTTTGTAGATGACCACACAGGCCCAGACCACGGCAAGCGGTAGAGGGTTCGCCAAACAATCTATTGTGAAGGTGGATCTGTCGGCTTACCTGCCGCGCAGGCCTATCCAGGAATTCCCCAAGAAAGCGATCGTCTACTCTCCGCAAAATCCCTCCGACAGCCTTTATCTGGTGTTATCGGGCCGTGTCAAAGTCAGCAGCGCGCTCGGCGGCGGCGAGATCGCGGGCATCGTGCACAAAGGCGGGCTGTTTGGGGAACCGGCCCTGGTCGATGCTCAGCATCGGTCCGACTCGGCGGTGGCTCTGGATCCGGTCACGCTTATGGCGTGGAATCGCAGTGAAATCGAGCAGCAGGTGGAACTGAACCCTATGCTGGGCGTGGCGCTCTTCCGGTATCTGGCACGGCACTGCATGGAACTGGCCGAGCGGATGAAAACCATGGTGGTCCATAGAACTAACGAACGGGTGATGCTGGCGATGCTGCAGTTCGCTCGCGATGCTGGCGTGACGATGGCCGATGGTTCCACGCGGGTGGAATCGATGACGCACCAGACGCTTGCCGAATACGTGGGGACGTCGCGCTAAGTGGTGACATTCCAACTGAACAGCCTGCGCAGACTGGGCCTGATCCGCTATAACCGGAAATACATCGATGTTTCGGTCGACAGGATCGAGGACGCAATCCAGCAGGCTCCACAGAGCCACCTTCCCGAAAAGAGCAACCAGTCCGCAGCCGGTTAGAACCCGCGGCTGAATCTCAGTCGTAGACGAAGTGGAATAATCTCTTGAGGTCATCCCAGGCTTCCCGCTTGGCGTCCTGGTTATAAGCCCTGAGCAGGTAAGAGGGGTGATAGGTGACCAAGACCGGTATAGTATTCCACTGAAACCATTTGCCGCGCATTTTGGTGACGCCTTCCTGGTGTCCCGTGAGGGCGCGGGCGGCGGTTCCGCCCAAAGCACAGATGGCCTTGGGCTGGATAGCGGAGAGTTGCCGGAAAAGGAATTGGCCGCAGATCTCCATCTCCTGCGGCTCGGGAGTGCGGTTTCCGGGTGGCCGGCACTTGACGACATTGCAGATGTAAACGTCGCTGCGCTGCAATGGAATTCCTTCCTTTTTTGCGGTGTTCTCAATCATTTGCGTCAGCAACTGGCCGGCGCGTCCGACAAACGGGATACCCTGGGCATCTTCATCCGCGCCCGGGCCTTCGCCGACAAAGACCAGCGGGGACTTTTCGTTTCCCACTCCGAACACGATTTTATTTCGCTCTTCATGCAGGCGGCATCGGTGGCAATCCCCGATGTCCTCCATGATTTGGAACAGAGTTTCACCAGCGGGAGCTAACACTGGTCGCGGCTCTGTAACCGCTGAGTCTACCGAGCCGCGCACGTCGGTAAGCGACGTTTCGGGACTTCTGACAGGGGCAGCTTTTTCCCTCTTATAGAGGGTAGTGATTCCAAGGTCCTGGTAGAACTCCAGGTAGCGTTTTAGCAGATCGGGCCGGAGGTCAGCGTCCATGGGTGGCGTAGAGGGCCAGTCGCAGTTTCAGCGCTTCGTCGAAAATGCGATCGGCGATTTCGCGTTTGGGCGCCCGCGGCAGCGTCAGAGTTTCGCCCGTGCACAGCGCCAGCACCACTTCGTTCTGGTCGGCTTCAAAGCCGATTTCGCCGCCGCCTTCGCTTTCCCCAACCAGGTTGCCCACAACCATATCGCAATTCTTGGATTCCAGTTTTCGGCGGGCTTCCTGGTGCAGGTTTTGCGTTTCGGCGGCGAAACCGATCAGCAGGCGGTCATCCTTCTTCTTGCCCAGTTCGGCCAGAATGTCCGGCGTGGGGTCCAGTTCCAGGGAAATGCGCGCCGCCGTTTTCTTCACCTTTTGATCGGGCACTTTGGCAAGGTGAAAATCGGCGACCGCCGCCGCCTTGATCACGATGCCGGCATCTTTCAGATTCTCCATCACCTTCTCTCGCATTTCCACCGCCGTCCGCACCGCAATCAGTTCCACGCCGCGAGGGGCCGGCAAATGCACGGGGCCGGAGATCAGGATCACGCGCGCGCCGCGTGCCACGGCCGCTTCGGCCAAAGCGTATCCCATCTTGCCGCTGGACCGGTTGGAAATGTAGCGCACCGGGTCCAGAGGCTCCTGCGTCGGCCCCGCGGTAATGAGGATGGTCTCGCCGTCCAGGTCGCGGCGGCGTGGCCGCGATGCATGCCGGATCGCCTCAAGAATGAATTCGGGATCCGCCAGCCGTCCCGGCCCGGTCATTCCGCAGGCCAGATACCCGCTGTCCGGTTCCACGATATGGTTGCCCCGTTGGCGCAACGTTTCGAGGTTAGCCTGAGTGGCCGGGTGCTGCCACATGTTTACATTCATTGCGGGCGCAATCAGCACGGGACCGGTGAAGGCCAGGTAGAGCGTGGTGAGAAAGTCGTCCGCGAGGCCATGCGCCAGTTTGGCCATCAGGTCCGCCGTGGCCGGAGCGATGACCAGCATTTCGTGCTCTACCGCGACGGAGATGTGTTCGATGGCGCTCTCGATGGCGAACAAGTCGGTGAGCGCCCGGCGTCCGGTGAGCGCGGCAAACGTCAGCGGCCGCACGAATTTCCGGGCGGCAGACGTCATCACGGCCTGGACTTCGTGCCCGTCCTGCATCAGCAGGCGTGCCAGTTCCGCGGACTTATAAGCCGCGATGCCGCCCCCGACCCCCAGAATTATTTTCATGCGCCAATCTTCATGCAAGGCTAGATGGGCGGTTCGGTTTCGGGCAGCCGTCCATGCACCAGCGGTCCGGTGAGTTCATACTTCACCAATCCGCGCCGCACTTCTTCCATGGCAATGACAGTGGGCTTCTTGGAAGACGTGGGCAGCACCGGCCTCATGCCGGCTTGCAGTTGACGGGCCCGTTTGGCCGCTACGATGATAAACCGGTACGTGCTCTGGTCCTTGTCATCGGGGATGGTGCAGTGCGCGTTGTTGCGTGGAGCCTTGTCTGCCATAGCTTCGATACCTCATCCAATTCAAACTTGAAATGTATCCAGAATGGGCCGGATCCGATCTTCGATCCTGGTCCGCCGCACCCGCTCCGCCCTGACAATCGCATCCAGGGCGGCCTCGGCTTCGGTCAGGTGGTTATTGATCAAGACATAATCGTAACTGCTGTAATTCCGGATCTCTTCGGCCGCATCCCTGAGCCGCCGGGCAATCACTTCTTCCCGGTCCTCGCCGCGGGCGCGAAGTCTCTGTTCCAAAACCTGCCGCGAAGGAGGCAACACAAAGACGCTGACGGCCTCGCGAATCTGCTCTTTCAATTGTCTCGCACCTTGGACGTCAATGTCGAGCACCAGGTCCTTACCCTGCGCCCGCGCCTGTTCCAGGATTCCCCGGTGGGTGCCGTAATAGTGGCCAAACACTTCAGCCCATTCGAGAAACTCGTC
>Ga0105854_1000442_pt1 | contig 19156 bp, 20 predicted proteins | sample OrgsoiDNA_201058_FD_89679 | JGI IMG/M metagenome (GOLD analysis project Ga0105854, IMG submission 89679) | Permafrost soil microbial communities from the Arctic, to analyse light accelerated degradation of dissolved organic matter (DOM) -... | ecosystem: Environmental > Terrestrial > Soil >... | reverse complement strand
CAGAACTCGCTTTGCAAAACTGTGGTCGAATAAATGACAGCAGCTTCAGCGCATAGACATGCGCGCTGCCTCAAGGGAGCTTCAACCATGAAACGTTTTGTCTTGGCGGTTATCTGCGGTGCACTGGCGACTTCGGCCCTGGCCGCGACCAAAGACTGCGAAGAGCTCAAGAAGGAAATTGAAATAAAAATTCAGGCTAAAGCCATACCCTCCTACACCCTGGAAATAGTCACGAAAAAAGAAGCCGACAAGCACGATGCCGCAATGGTCGTTGGCTCCTGTGAAAACGGCACGAAGAAGATCATCTACCAAAAAAACGATCGTTGATTGGCCTCAAATGGCGCAGTCGACCGTCCGGTCTTCGGCCACGATCTCACGCTTGGCGTTATACAGCCGGGCGCTGGGCGTGAACGACAATGAGCGACCTTCAAGCATATAACGCTGGCCGGCCTCGAAATGGTCGTAGCGGATGGTCAGGTAGCAGAGGCGCTCAGCGGGATCGTTCATCATTCCAAAACCGCCACTGAACACCTCAAAGTCGAAACGCACCATCAACTCATGACTGCCGGGGGTGACCTGAAAGAAACGCCCGTCGGTCAATCGCTGGTTATCCAGGCGTTCGGCCATCATTAATTTCCCACCGGGGGTCGGTGTAGACATGTCGACCCAGGCCATCTGCGGATTGACCGCCGGCATCGGGCTCAGGCAACCGGAAATGACGCTTGCCGTGAGCAACAGCAATAACCTGCGCATGATGAATGTCCTGATGATTGGTCATTCAGCATAACGCCGATCACGTGCGTTGGCAGCCTGCCGGTGTGCCGTGCCCAATGACTTTTCGCTGCTGATCATAGAGCTTTGCCCACGGATGGAATCCGATGTTTCCCGCTTGCAACTCATAGCGCTCACCGGCGTTGAAATCCTTGAATTTCACACTCAACTGACAATCGCGCCACAACGGCTCACTGTCCGGGCCAATGTTGGTGGGCTGGACCGCAAACTGGTAACGCACCTTCAATTCATGGCTGCCGGGCTGCACTTCAAAGAAGCGTTTGTCGGTGGTCGCCTTGTCATCGACCTTCAACGCTTGCAACGCGGTGTCTTGCGGCTTTGGACCGAGATCGATCCAGGCTTGGGCGGGGTCCGGGGCGGGCATTCCGAACCCGGCACAACCGGCCAGCGTCAGCAGGCCTCCTGTCAGCATCAACATGCGCATAGCGGAGCTCCAGTCAGGCGGGATAGTCTTGCGGGCAGACTCTCCAAGGATGATTTTATTTTGATCAGGCCGCTTCCAAGCCTTGGGTTACTTGATCGCGTTTTGCGCGTTTTGTTTCCGGGCGTGTTGTTTTTGTTGCTCAACGGTTGCGCCAGCGTCAGCTACTACGGTCAATTAGCCAGTGGTCAGCTGCAATTGCTGCGGGCCCGGGAGCCGGTTGCCGAGGTGATTGCCGACCCACAGCGCGATCCACAATTGCGTGCGCATCTGGCCCAATCACAAAAGGCTAGGGTGTTCGCCAGCCAGCATCTGCACCTGCCGGATAACCAGAGCTATCGCCTGTACGCCGACATTGGTCGGCCGTATGTGGTCTGGAATGTCTTCGCCACGCCGGAATTTTCCCTGACGCCGCAGAACCATTGCTTCCCCATCGCCGGCTGCGTCGCTTACCGCGGTTACTACAGCCAGAGCGCGGCCCGGGGTGAAGCGGCCATGCAACGACTCAACGGCATGGACGTGTCGATCGGCGGGGTCGAGGCCTACTCGACCCTGGGCTGGTTCAATGACCCGATCCTCAGCTCGATGATGAGTTGGGGCGATGAACGGTTGGCCACGCTGATCTTTCATGAGCTGGGCCATCAGCGGTTTTATGTGAAGGACGACACTGAGTTCAACGAGTCTTTCGCCACGTTTGTCGAGCAGGAAGGCACCCGCCAATGGCGCGCCAGCCGTGGACTCGCCCCAGACACCGGCGCGCAGATGCAGCAACGTGATCAGTTCACTCAACTGGTTCTGGACAGTCGCGCTCGACTTGAACGGCTGTACGCCCAGCCCTTGCCCGCCGAGCAGATGCGCCAACGCAAAGCCGCCGAGTTCGAACGGCTGCGTCGCGACTATCGGACGATGCGTGACAACGTATGGGCCGGGGATAAACGCTACGACGCCTGGATCAATGCGCCGATGAACAATGCCAAGTTGCTGCCGTTTGGTTTGTACGACCAATGGGTGCCGGCGTTTGCGGCGCTGTTCAGGCAGGAGGGTGGGGATTGGGTGAAGTTTTATGCGGCCGTGGAGAGCCTGGGTGGGTTGCCGAGCAAGCAACGTAAAGCTGCGCTGCAAACGTTGGCCGGCAAATAACCCTGTGGCGAGGGAGCTCGCTCCCGTTGGGCCGCGAAGTGGCCCCATAATTTCCGGACCAATCACGACTGCTGCGCAGCCAAACGGGAGCAAGCTCCCTCGCCACAGTTCGGTGTCAGCCTCGCAGAAACGCCTGATGCATCTCCTCCAGCGTTTCAAAGTGATACGCCGGTGCTTCGGCGCTCAGCTCTTCGTGGCTGCCAAAACCATAACCCACCGCCGCCGCATCAAGCCCGTTGCTGCGCGCGCCGATCAAGTCGTGTTTGCGGTCGCCGATCATCAGGGTGTTGGCCGGGTCGAGGCCTTCTTCGGCGATCAAATGGGCGATCAGTTCGACTTTGTTGGTCCGGGTGCCGTCCAGCTCACTGCCGTAAATCACTTTGAAGTGCTTGGAGAAGTCGAAGTGCCGGGCGATTTCCCGGGCGAACACCCAGGGCTTGGAGGTAGCGATGTACAGCTGTCGACCTTGCCCGCTCAAGGTTTCCAATAGCGGTGTGACACCGTCGAACACGCGGTTCTCGTACAGGCCGGTGACTTTGAAACGCTCGCGATAGAAATTCACCGCTTCCCAGGCCTTGGGCTCGTCGAACTCGTAAAACTGCATGAACGCCTGCAACAGCGGCGGGCCGATGAAGTGTTCGAGCTTGGTCAGGTCGGGCTCGTCGATACCCAGTTTGGCCAGGGCGAACTGGATCGAGCGGGTAATCCCCTCACGCGGGTCGGTCAAAGTGCCATCGAGGTCGAACAAAACAGTTTGGTAATGCATGAAAATTCCTGGGCAATAGTGAGAAGGCTTAGAGCTGGTCGTAGCCTTCGGCCAGATGCAGGTCCTTGAGCTTCACGTAGTTCGCCGCGCTGTAGGTGAAAAAGGCTTTTTCCTTGTCAGTCAGCGGCCGGATCTGTTTCACCGGGCTGCCGACATACAGAAAACCGCTTTCCAGGCGCTTGCCCGGTGGCACCAGGCTGCCGGCGCCGATGATCACATCGTCCTCCACCACCGCGCCGTCCATGACGATGCTGCCCATGCCGATCAGAACCCGGTTACCCACCGAGCAGCCGTGGAGCATGACTTTGTGAGCGATGGTCACGTCGTCCCCGATCAAGCAGGGAAAGCCATCGGGATTGAACGGCCCTGCGTGGGTGATGTGCAGCACGCAGCCGTCCTGAACGCTGGTGCGCGCACCGATGCGGATGCGGTGCATGTCGCCGCGGATCACCGTCAGCGGCCAGACGGAGCTGTCTTCGCCGATTTCGACGTCGCCGATTACCACCGCCGAGCCGTCGACAAAAGCGCCTTTGCCCAGTAGCGGCGTGTGGTTCAGATACTTGCGAAGGGTCACGATAGGTTCTCTCTCTGTCGCTGATAGCTGCGGTGAGCGTCGATTGTAATTAAGATGGCCGCATGTTTCTTCCAGCCAAGGTGCCAACCGTGAGCGTGAACAACCCTCTTTTGCAGTCCTACGACCTGCCGCCGTTCTCGGCGATTCGTGCCGAACACGTGCAACCGGCCATTGAACAGATCCTGGCTGACAACCGCGCCGCGATTATCGAGATCCTCAAAACCCAGGGCAAACAACCGACCTGGGCCGGCCTGGTACTGGCAATGGACGAACTCAATGATCGCCTGGGCGCCGCCTGGAGCCCGGTCAGCCACCTGAATGCCGTATGCAACAGCGCCGAACTGCGCGAAGCCTACGAGTCCTGCCTGCCGGCCCTGAGCGCCTACTCCACCGAGATGGGCCAGAACCGCGAACTGTTCCAGGCATTCGAAGCCCTGGCCAACAGCCCCGAAGCCGCCGGTTTCGACGTCGCGCAAAAAACCATTCTGGAACACTCACTGCGTGACTTCCGTCTGTCGGGTATCGACCTGCCGGAAGCTGAGCAGAAGCGATACGCCGAAGTGCAAAGCAAACTGTCCGAGCTGGGCAGCCGCTTCTCCAACCAGTTGCTCGACGCCACTCAGGCCTGGACCAAGCACGTTACCGATGAAGCCACCCTCGCCGGCCTGACCGATTCGGCCAAGGCGCAAATGGCGGCCGCTGCACAGGCCAAAGGCCTGGACGGTTGGTTGATCAGCCTGGAATTCCCGAGCTACTACGCGGTGATGACCTACGCCCACGACCGCGCCCTGCGCGAAGAAGTCTACGCCGCCTACTGCACCCGTGCGTCGGACCAAGGCCCGAATGCCGGTCAGAACGATAACGGCCCGGTGATGGTAGAAATTCTCGACCTGCGTCAGGAGCTGGCCAAGCTACTGGGTTTCGCCAGCTTCTCGGAGCTGAGTCTGGCGACCAAAATGGCTGAATCCAGCGATCAGGTACTCAGTTTCCTACGTGACCTGGCCAAGCGCAGCAAACCGTTCGCGGCTCAGGACCTGGAACAACTCAAGGCCTACGCCGCCGAACAGGGCTGCCCGGATCTGCAAAGCTGGGACAGTGGTTTCTACGGTGAAAAACTTCGCGAGCAGCGCTACAGCGTCGCGCAAGAAGCCCTTCGCGCCTACTTCCCGATCGACAAAGTGCTCGGCGGCTTGTTCGCTATCGTTCAGCGCCTGTACGGCATCGAAATCGCCGAGCAGAAAGGCTTCGACACTTGGCACCCGGATGTTCGCCTGTTCGAAATCAAGGAAAACGGCCAACACGTCGGCCGCTTCTTCTTCGACCTCTACGCCCGCGCCAACAAACGCGGCGGGGCCTGGATGGACGGCGCTCGTGACCGTCGCCGCACCGCTGAAGGCGTGCTGCAAAGCCCGGTGGCGAACCTGGTGTGCAACTTCACTCCGGCCGACAGCGGCAAGCCTGCGTTGCTGACCCACGATGAAGTCACCACCCTGTTCCACGAATTTGGCCATGGTTTGCATCACCTGCTGACCCGCGTCGAACATGCTGGCGTGTCCGGCATCAACGGCGTGGCCTGGGATGCGGTCGAACTGCCAAGTCAGTTCATGGAAAACTGGTGCTGGGAGCCCGAAGGCCTGGCGCTGATCTCCGGTCACTACGAAACCGGCGAACCGCTGCCTCAGGACCTGCTGGGAAAAATGCTCGCGGCGAAAAACTTCCAGTCCGGCCTGATGATGGTCCGCCAACTCGAGTTCTCGTTGTTCGACTTCGAACTGCACGCCACCCATGGCGACGGCCGCAGCGTGCTGCAAGTGCTCGAAGGCGTGCGCGACGAGGTTTCGGTCATGCGTCCGCCGGCCTACAACCGCTTCCCGAACAGCTTCGCGCATATCTTCGCCGGCGGTTACGCGGCGGGTTACTACAGCTACAAATGGGCTGAAGTGCTGTCCGCCGATGCTTTCTCGAAGTTCGAAGAAGACGGCGTGCTCAATGCCGAGACCGGCCGCGCCTTCCGTGAAGCGATCCTCGCTCGCGGCGGTTCTCAGGAACCGATGGTGCTGTTCGTCGACTTCCGTGGCCGGGCGCCATCGATTGACGCACTCTTGCGCCACAGCGGCCTGAGTGAGGACGCAGCAGCATGAGCGAGGGGCCTGTGATCACAAAAAAACGCTTTATCGCCGGGGCAGTTTGCCCGGCCTGCAGCGAGCCGGACAAATTGATGATGTGGAACGAAGACGAGGTCCCGCACCGTGAGTGCGTGGCCTGCGGTTACTCCGACACGCTCAATGAGCAAGGTCTGTCAGTGCCCAAGGAATTGGGCACGCGGGTCAACGTTTCGGCGCTGAAAGTGCCGGACGCCAAGGTTCAGGCGGTGCAATTCTTCCCGAACCCGAAGCTGAAGAAAAAGCCTGACGAGCAATTCTGAGTGAACACAACCTTCCACGCCGCAATGGTGTGGAAGGTGACACTCCTGCCTTTATCCTACTTCTCGACGTTTGCCGATTTGAACCAGCTCTTCATCGAGCACATGGCGAACGGGCTGGTGCTGCAATCACCATTGGCCAGAGCCGTGCGCAGTTTGTCGACATCGGCCTGCATCATGTAGCGAACGCCGTCCTTGAAGTGGGTACTGTCGCCAAAACCGCCTTGGGTCATTTCATTCAAGGCGTCTTCTTTGCTCCAGCCCTGCACGACCACCCGATACATGGCCGCCATCAGGCCGGTGCGGTCAGAGCCGTGCTTGCAATGCATCAATACCGGGCCTTTGGCCTCGGCGGTCTGAATGGCGCGAAGCGCCTTGAGCACATCAGCGTCATCCACATGATTGGTGCGGTAAGGCAGCTGCACCTGGTCGATGCCAGGCGTCGACAACCAGCTCTTGTCCGACTCAGGCAGGAAGTTGATAACGGTTCCAACCTTGAGTTTTTCCAGTAGCGGCACCGCGCCGCTGTCCGGCAATGCACTGCGGTAGAGCGTCGGGGACATTTGGTAGAGGTTATATTTCGACTCCACCGACTGTGCCCATTCGGCAGGCCGCGCAGGTACCGTGTCGTCAGCCAGGGCCAGCGACACATTGAAAAAGGCTACCAACGACAGGCACATCGCAGGGATAAGACGGGTTTTAGACATGCTGGGCGACCGTGAAAAAGATGCGGATGAATAACGCTAGCTTCAACCTTGACCAGTCAAAGGGCTGTGAGCCGACTGTCAAAGAATCGTGAATCGATCGACCCAAAGGCTACTTTCGTCGCAAAACCCCGGTTTATTTATGCTGAATCGCTTCATCCTGATTCTTAGCCTGCTACCATTTGTTACCAAAGTTTGCAGTTACGTGGCCATTTTCACTGATCGTCCACCCGTATCACTGCCAAAACGAAAAGCCGTTCATTGAAACGGCTGAAAACCATCAATGCCTGATGAGGTGCACCCCCATGTCTGATCAAGATCGAGACAACCCGCGGCGTGAGTTTTTGCGCAAATCCCTGACCTTGATCCCGGTGGTCACCGTCGCCAGCACCGCGCTGGGCAGTTCCGTCCTGCTCGCAGCGCCTGAAGCGGCGCCGTCCAGTCCCGGCAAAACCCCTGCCAGCACCAGCGTCTATGAACCCAGCTACTTCACCGCCGAAGAATGGACGTTCATCAAGGCAGCCGTCGCTCAACTGATCCCGAACGATGCCCAAGGGCCAGGCGCACTCGAAGCCGGCGTGCCGGAATACATCGACCGGCAAATGAACACGCCGTACGCCGCCGGCGCGCTGTGGTTCATGCAAGGGCCGTTCAACGCCGACGCCCCGCCGGAAATGGGCTGGCAGAGCAAACTCGTCCCTAAAGAGATCTATCGCTTGGGCATTGCCGCCACGGATTCCTGGTCGAAAACCGTCAACGGAAAAGTATTTGCTGACCAAGATAGCGCTACCCGAGACGATTTACTGAAGCAACTCGAAGCCGGAAAACCTGACTTCGACAGCGTTCCGTCGACGATTTTCTTCAACCTGCTGCTGCAAAACACCAAGGAAGGGTTCTTCTGCGACCCGATCCACGGCGGCAACAAAGGCATGGTCGGCTGGACCATGATCGGCTTCCCCGGCGCCCGCGCCGATTTCATGGACTGGGTGGAACGCAACGAGCAATACCCCTTCCCGGCAGTTTCGATTCGCGGCGAGAGGGCATAAGCATGGCAACAGTTATGAAGAAGGTCGACGCAGTCATCGTCGGTTTTGGCTGGACCGGCGCGATCATGGCCAAAGAACTGACAGAAGCAGGCCTGAACGTGTTGGCGCTGGAGCGCGGACCGATGCAGGACACCTACCCCGACGGCAACTATCCCCAGGTGATCGACGAACTTACCTACAGCGTTCGCAAGAAACTCTTCCAGGACATCTCCAAAGAGACCGTGACCATTCGCCATAGCGTGAATGACATCGCACTGCCGAACCGCCAACTCGGCGCTTTCCTGCCCGGTAACGGTGTCGGCGGCGCGGGGCTGCATTGGTCGGGCGTGCACTTTCGGGTCGACCCGATTGAGCTGCGGATGCGCAGCCATTACGAAGAACGCTACGGCAAACACTTCATTCCCAAGGACATGACCATCCAGGACTTCGGCGTCAGCTATGAAGAGCTGGAGCCGTTCTTCGATTACGCCGAAAAGGTGTTCGGTACGTCGGGTCAAGCCTGGACGGTGAACGGCCAACGGGTCGGCGAAGGCAAGGGCGGCAACCCTTATGCACCGGATCGCACGAACCCGTTCCCGCTGGAATCCCAGAAAAATACGGTCTCCGCACAGCTGTTCCAGAAAGCGGCCACAGCCGTGGGTTACAAACCCTACAACCTGCCGTCGGCCAATACCTCAGGCCCGTACACCAACCCCTACGGCGCCCAAATGGGCCCGTGTAACTTCTGCGGTTTTTGCAGCGGTTACGTTTGCTACATGTACTCCAAGGCATCGCCCAACGTGAACATTCTGCCGGCGCTCAAGCCGCTGCCGAATTTCGAACTGCGGCCCAATTCCCACGTGTTGCGGGTCAACCTCGACAGCACCAAGACCAAAGCCACCGGCGTGACCTACATCGATGGCCAGGGCCGGGAGATCGAGCAGCCGGCCGATCTGGTGATCCTCGGCGCGTTCCAGTTCCACAACGTGCGGTTGATGTTGCTCTCCGGCATCGGCAAGCCTTACGACCCGATCAGCGGTGAAGGCGTGGTCGGCAAGAACTTCGCCTACCAGAACATGGCCACGATCAAGGCATTCTTCGACAAGGACACCCACACCAACAACTTCATCGGGGCTGGCGGCAACGGCGTGGCGATCGATGACTTCAACGCCGACAACTTCGACCACGGGCCGCATGGCTTCGTCGGCGGCTCGCCGATGTGGGTCAACCAGGCCGGCAGCCGCCCAATCTCCGGGACCTCGAACCCGCCGGGCACGCCGGCCTGGGGCAGTGCGTGGAAACGCGCCACCGCCGATTACTACACCCACCAGGTGTCGATGGACTCACACGGCGCGCATCAGTCCTACCGCGGCAACTACCTGGATCTCGACCCGGTATACCGCGATGCCTACGGCTTGCCGCTGCTGCGGATGACCTTCGACTGGCAGGAAAACGACATCAAGATGAACCGCTTCATGGTCGAAAAAATGGGCAAGATCGCCGAAGCGATGGGCCCCAAAGCTATCGCCGTGATCGGCAAGCAGGTCGGTGATCACTTCAACACCGCGGCCTACCAGACCACCCACCTCAACGGTGGCGCGATCATGGGCACGAACCCGAAAACCAGCGCCCTGAACCGTTACTTGCAGAGCTGGGACGTGCACAACGTGTTCGTCCCTGGGGCGTCGGCTTTCCCACAAGGCTTGGGTTACAACCCTACAGGCCTGGTGGCTGCGTTGACCTACTGGTCGGCGCGGGCGATCCGCGAGCAGTACCTGAAAAACCCCGGCCCGCTGGTTCAGGCTTAAGGAGCGATAACCATGAAAGCACTCGTTATCGCGACCTTCGCCCTGCTCGGCAGTGCCTCGATCAACGCCGCAGAAGTTGATCAAAACCTGATCAAACAAGGCGAATACCTTGCCCGGGCCGGTGACTGTATCGCCTGCCACACCGCGAAGGACGGCAAGCCGTTCGCCGGCGGTCTGCCGATGGAAACGCCAATCGGGACGATCTACTCGACCAACATCACTCCGGATAAAACCGGCCTCGGCGACTACAGCTTCGAAGATTTCGACAAAGCCGTACGCCACGGTGTCGCCAAAAACGGCAGCACCTTGTACCCGGCGATGCCGTATCCGTCCTACGCCAGCGTCACCGAACCCGACATGCAGGCCTTGTACGCCTACTTCATGCACGGCGTGGCGCCGGTCGCCCAGGAGAACAAGGCCAGCGACATTCCCTGGCCTTTGAGCATGCGTTGGCCGCTGATGGGCTGGCGCTGGATGTTTGCCCCGGCCGTGGCGGATTACAAAGCCGCACCGGGCGCTGATGCGGTAGTCAGCCGTGGGGCTTATCTGGTGGAAGGCCTGGGACATTGCGGCGCATGCCATACGCCAAGAGCCCTGACCATGCAGGAAAAATCCCTGAATGCCGGCGATGGCAGCACCTTTCTGTCAGGCAGCGCGCCGCTGGAAGGCTGGATCGCGAAAAGCCTGCGCGGCGACCACAAGGACGGCCTCGGCAGCTGGAGCGAGGCGCAACTGGTGCAATTCCTCAAGACCGGGCGCAGCGACCGCAGTGCGGTATTCGGTGGCATGAGCGATGTGGTGACCCACAGCATGCAATACATGACCGACGCCGACCTGACCGCGATTGCCCGTTACCTCAAGTCCCTGCCGGCCAATGACCCCAACGACCAGCCACATCAGTACGACAAACAAGTCGCCCAAGCGCTGTGGAAGGGTGATGACAGCAAGCCTGGCGCCTCGGTGTACATCGACAACTGTGCGGCCTGTCACCGTACCGACGGGCATGGTTACACGCGAGTGTTCCCGGCGCTGGCGGGCAATCCGGTGTTGCAGTCGCAAGACCCGACGTCGCTGATTAACGTTGTGCTCAAGGGCGGCACCTTGCCGGCGACTCACACGGCACCGTCGACCTTCACCATGCCAGCGTTTGCCTGGCGGTTGTCGGATCAGGAAGTGGCGGATGTGGTCAGTTTCATTCGCAGCAGTTGGGGTAACAAGGGCGAGCCCGTCAAGGCAAGCACCGTGGCCGATCTGCGCAAGGACGATATGAAAACCACCTCGGGCGACGATTTGGGGCAGGTCACCCAGAAGAACTGATCGCCCAGCGGCACTAGCCAGATGAACGACGCCTCGTTACTGTATATAAAACCAGTATCGAGGCGTTTTCATGTCCACTCCTCTTCCGCCACGCGGTCGCGGCACCGCGACCAACCCGCACAACCGCTTCGCACCGAACCGTTCGGTGGCCGAGGACGATGGCTGGTACCAGGAAGCGCCGGTCACCCAAGGCACCGAAGTGCGCATCGAGACGGCGAAAACCATCATCACCCGCAACACCTCGCCGGACTTGCCCTTCGACCGCTCGATCAATCCTTATCGCGGCTGCGAGCACGGTTGCATCTATTGCTACGCGCGGCCCAGTCACGCCTATTGGGACATGTCGCCGGGGCTGGATTTCGAAACCAAACTGATCGCCAAGACCAACGCTGCAGACGTGCTGGAGGAGCAACTCTCCAAGCGCGGCTATCAATGCGCGCCGATCAACCTGGGTTCCAACACCGATCCGTATCAGCCCATCGAACGCGAACACAAAATCACCCGCCAAACCCTGGAAGTGCTGCTGCGTTACCGTCATCCGGTGACCATCATCACTAAAGGTTCGCTGATTCTTCGTGATCTGGATCTGCTGGTTGAACTCGCCCGGCAAAACCTGGTGGCCGTGATGATCAGCCTCACCACACTCGACGACGAACTCAAACGCATCCTCGAACCCCGGGCCGCTGCGCCCAAGGCCCGATTACGAGCCATTCGGGTGATGCGCGAAGCCGGGATTCCGGTGGGGGTTTTGTGCTCGCCGATGATTCCAATGATCAATGACAGCGAACTCGAAAGCCTGCTCACCGAGGCCCACGCGGCCGGTGCCCAGAGCGCGGCCTACATGATGTTGCGCTTGCCCCTGGAAGTGGCGCCGTTGTTCGAAGAATGGCTGGCCGCCCACTACCCGCAGCGCGCGGCTCATGTGTTGAGCCTGATTCGGCAGAGTCGTGGCGGCGAGGTCTACGACAGCCGGTTTGGTGCGCGGATGCGCGGTGAAGGGCCATTCGCCGACCTGTTGGCGCAACGCTTTGCCAAAACCATCAAACGCTTGGGGCTCAATCGTCGTGAAGGGTTTAATCTGGACTGCGACGCCTTCTGTCCACCGGGTCGCCAAATGTCATTGATTTGAGGACAATTGGCCTATGGTTGAGTAGTGGAAACACCCGCCGCCGTCATTCCCAGTCACGTTTTTTGCGACCTGGAACGTGCGTTCTAGAGCGGTTTATTCAGTTTGAGTTAAGTTTCGCCGGCTACCTTGTTCATCGAGTGACTGATGGGTCGAGATCTGCGACCTGGATTTTTTTTAAACAGCCACTGGCTTCATATCGGACAAAACGGGACACTTCCCAATCTCCGTCAAAGAGGATGAATCATGAGTGACAAGGATAAACAGCCGTTGGCTGCGTCGGTTTCAGCCCACCCCGAGGCGGAGTCCGCCGATGCAGCGCTGAAGCATATCGTTGACGGCTTTTTGCATTTTCATCACGAGGTCTTTCCACAGCAGGAAGAGCTCTTCAAAAAACTCGCCACAGCCCAGAGCCCGAGAGCGATGTTCATCGCCTGCGCCGATTCGCGCATCGTTCCTGAACTGATCACCCAAAGCGCCCCTGGCGATCTGTTCGTGACCCGTAACGTCGGCAACGTTGTGCCACCTTATGGGCAAATGAACGGCGGCGTTTCCACCGCGATCGAATACGCGGTGCTGGCCCTCGGCGTGCAACACATCATCATTTGCGGCCATTCCGATTGCGGCGCCATGCGCGCGGTACTCAACCCGCAGAGCCTGGAAAAAATGCCCACGGTCAAAGCCTGGCTGCGGCATGCCGAAGTGGCGAAAACCATGGTCCAGGAAAACTGCCATTGCGCTGACGAAAACGAAAGCATGCACATCCTCACCGAAGAGAACGTGATCGCCCAGTTGCAGCACTTGCGCACGCATCCATCGGTGGCCTCGCGCATGGCCAACGGTCAGCTGTTTATCCATGGCTGGGTCTACAGCATCGAAACCAGTGAAATCAAAGCCTACGACGCCGATCAGGGCCGCTTCCTGCCGCTCGATGGCAGCCATCCGATCCCGGTGGCGACGCCCAAAGCGCGCTTCTAACGCCTCCTAAATCTGTGTGGTTTAGCCAAGGCTGCTGAATAGCAGCCTGGCCTCGCCATGCCTGAAGAAACCTTCGGGAGAATCACCATGCGTGCTGAACAACTGAAAGCTGTTCTGCCACGGGAGCTGTTGGCGTCCGTGGTTGTGTTTCTGGTGGCCCTGCCTTTGTGCATGGGCATCGCCATCGCGTCTGGCTTGCCCCCGGCCAAGGGCCTGATCACCGGGATCATCGGTGGCCTGGTCGTAGGCTGGCTGGCCGGTTCGCCACTGCAAGTCAGCGGGCCGGCAGCGGGATTGGCGGTGCTGGTATTTGAACTGGTGCGCCAGCATGGCATCGCCATGCTCGGGCCGATTCTATTGCTGGCCGGGCTTCTGCAACTGATCGCCGGACGCCTGAAACTGGGCTGCTGGTTTCGGGTGACCGCGCCCGCCGTTGTCTACGGCATGCTCGCCGGGATTGGTGTGTTGATCGTGCTGTCACAAGTCCATGTGATGCTCGACGCCGTGCCCAAGCCTTCCGGGCTGGATAATCTCGCCGCGTTCCCCGCCGCCGTCGCCCAGGCGTTGCCGTCCGTGGGCTGGCAGGCCGGCTTGCTGGGGCTGTCGACGATTGCAGTGATGTGGTTGTGGGAAAAATTCCGTCCTCATTCCTTGCGATTCATTCCCGGTGCGTTGCTCGGGGTCGGTCTGGCAACCGTCGCCAGCCTGATGCTCGCCTTGCAGGTCAAACGCGTGGAGGTCCCGGCGAATCTTGCAGAAGCCATCGACTGGCTGAAACCGGCGGACCTGCTCAACCTGGCTGACCCCACCCTGCTGATCGCCGCCTTCGCGGTGGCCTTTATCGCCAGCGCCGAAACCCTGCTGTCTGCCGCCGCCGTGGACCGCATGCACAGCGGCCAGCGTTCGGACTTCGACCGGGAATTGTCGGCCCAGGGCGTGGGCAACATGCTCTGCGGCCTGCTCGGTGCGCTGCCCATGACTGGCGTGATCGTGCGTAGCTCGGCCAACGTCCAGGCAGGCGCCACCACTCGTTTATCGACGGTATTCCACGGTCTGTGGCTGCTGGCTTTCGTCCTGTTGTTGTCGAGCGTGCTGCAAAGTATTCCGGTGGCGAGTCTGGCAGGCGTGCTGGTGTACACCGGCTTCAAACTGGTGGACCTCAAGGCGTTCCGGGGTCTGGGTCGGTATGGCCGGATGCCGATGTTCACCTACGCGGCCACCGCTTTGGCGATCGTCTTCACCGACTTGCTGACCGGTGTGCTGATCGGTTTTGGCCTGACCCTGGCGAAACTGGCATGGAAGGCCTCAAGGCTGAAGATCAGCCTGATCGACCTGCCCGCCGCGGGGGAAATGGAATTGCGCCTGACAGGCGCGGCGACGTTCCTCAAAGTGCCGGCGCTGACACAGGTACTGGGCACCGTTCCGGCAGGCACGACTGTACATGTGCCGCTCAACAATCTGAGCTACATCGACCATTCGTGTCTGGAGTTGCTGGAGGAGTGGAGTCGGGCCAATGCGGCCAGTGGCTCGACGCTGCTGATTGAGCCGAGGGGTTTGAAGCGCAGGCTTGAAGGGCGGTTGCGGACGACGTCTGGAGTGGGTTCAGCCGGATAAGGCAAAACCAAATGTGGGAGCAACTGTCTTGCCCCTACCATTCGTCACCGCCATTCGGTGCCGTCTCGCAGCATGGCATTCAGCCTGATCAGCAGTATCCGCATGCAGGCGATGAGCGCGACTTTCGCGCTCTTGCCTCTCTCCCGTAGAGCCTCATAGCGCGCCTTGAAATCTGCCTGATGGCGGATCACGACCCAGCAGGACATGTAGAGAGCACGTCTAACTCGGGCTCTTCCTCCGAAGATCTGACGTTTTCCGCTGTGATTGCCGCTGTCGTCATTGTAGGGTGCGATTCCCGCCAGGGCCGCAATCTCCCGGCGATCAAGCTCACCGAGCTCGGGCAAGTAAACCAGCAAACTGGCAGTAGCCACCGTGCCGATGCCTTTAACAGAAATCAGCCGCTCGGCTTTTTCTGCATCCAGGTCGCGCATGCTTTGATTGATGGCTTTCTCGAGCTGCTTGATCTGCGTTTGCAGATAACGAATATGTTCTTTGATCGCTGTGATTGCAGTTGGCAACTGAGCCTGCTGAAGCCTGCGTTTGTTATCGTCCCGCTGCTGGACAAAGTGCTCGCGCAGTTGAACCAGCTCGCGCAGGGCTTCACGTTCAGGCGAAATGACTTTGTCACGAGACGCGTGCAGGACTTCGGCGAAATCAGCCAGAACAGCCGCGTCGATGGGGTCGGTCTTGGCATTCTTGCCCATTGCTACAGCGAAGGCCCTGGCCCGACGAGGATTGATCCTGAGCACGTTGAAGTTCGCGTCTTGCAATGCCGCCATGACCCTTCGTTCATAGCCACCAGTGGCTTCCAGCAATACCCGACAGACCTCGTAACAACTCAAATGCTCGATCAGTTCAACAAAGCCTTGCGAAGTGTTTGAAACGTCGAAGCCTTCGTTCTGTGGCTGAACCCAGACAACGAGGTTTGTTTTAGAGATATCGATGCCGACCCAGGAAATCATGGCAAAACCCTCTTACACTCATGAGTGAGAGCGCTCTGGCTTTGCCCACGCTTGTGATTCGAGTGGCGCTCGTCCAACTGTTCGGGCTTATGGGCCAGAGTGGAAAGGTGGATGGCAGCTTTGCTCCCACTCGTGCTTTAAGCACCGCGGACTCACAGCTTGCCATCCACCCCTCTCACTTCAGAGTTTATCCCCTGATCTAGACACAAGCGGGCTTGCCCGCGAAGGCTTCAGTACAGTCAGCGAAGATCCAGCGCCTTAGCCCATTATTGCGCGAACAATGAAGTACAACAGCGAAGGCCCCAGCAAGCACCCAAGCCCGGTGTGGAATGTGGCCGTCAGCGCGCCATAAGGCACCAGCCGCCGATCCGTCGCCGCCAACCCGGCCGTCACGCCGCTGACCGTGCCGGCCAACCCACCGAAGACCATCGCCGAACGCGGGTTATCCAGCCCCATCCAGCGCGCCGCCATGGGTGTGCCGACCATCACCAGAATCGCCTTGATCAACCCGGTGGCAATCGACAACGCCATCACATCGGAACTGGCGCCAATCGCTGCACCCGTCACCGGCCCGACGATGTACGTCACCGCGCCCGCGCCGATGGTGGTCATGCTCACCGCATCGCGATAACCGAACACCCAGGCAATGCTCGCGCCGACAATGAACGGCAGCGTCGTACCCAGCAGCAACGCGACGATACCAATCAAGCCCGCCTTCTTCGCCTCGGTGGCCTGCACCTCGAACGCCGTGGCCACAATCGCAAAGTCGCGCAGCATGGCGCCGCCCATCAGGCCGATGCCGGAGAACAGCGACAGATCCGCCAGGCCTTTTTGGCCGCCGGTCATGGTGCCGCCGACCCAGGCCAGGACCAGACCAATCATGATCGCTATCGCCGAGCCGTGAATGCGGCCGAAGGTCAGGCGCCTGGACAACACCACTGACACCCACATGATCACGCCAACAAAGGCGAAGGCCGTGATCAGGCTGTTACTGGCCAGGTCTTTCTCGAAGAGATCCCACATGTCATCGACCTCCTACTGGCGTGCCGACCGGGGTCACTTCTGCCGGTTCGTCGGGCAATGGCTCGCCCTTGTGAGTGCGACTGATCAGGGCAATGGTGCAGCCGCAGACCACCACCGAACCAATCGCCGCCAGGACCGCCACCGGGCCGCCGTGCAAGGCGGTCACGACGTTCTGCTGCGCGGCCATCGCCACGACCACTGGAATGTACATCGCGCCCCAGAAACCGACGCCCATCTCGCAATCCTTGGTCATGCCGCCACGTTTTTGCATCCACAACCGCGCGCAGATCAGCAGGATCATGGCGATCCCGACCCCGCCGACGTTGGACTTCACGCCCAATAAAACGCCCAGCGCATCACCCATGATCACGCCTGCCAGCGTACAGATCGCCAACAGCGCCACACCGTAAATAATCATTGTTGTTGTCCTCAAAGTGCATCGTCGAAGTTGTTGTTCTTGTGCTTCGCAAGCTTGAGTCGGTGATCTAGGATTGGCGGCGTCCCTCCTCACGCATGAGCGCTTGCAAGGTGTCGAGGCGCGCACCGTCGAAGGCAATCACGGTGCCCTGCTCGAACACCCGGCGCGCCAGCCCGGTCAGCACCGCACCGGGTGGCAGTTCGATCTGCAGACGGACGCCGCGCTCGTAGGCGCTTTGCACCGTGCCGCGCCAATCGACGACGCGGCACATGTTGAACGCCAGGTCGTCGCGCAGGGCTTCGGTGTTGCTGACCGGCCGGGCGCGGCTGCCGCTCAGGTAACCCAAGGTAGGCGTTTTCAACTGAATGCTGGCGAAGGCTTCAGCCAGGGTGTTGGCCGGAGCCTCCAGCAGCGGGCAATGCGACGGCACGCTGACCGCCAGCCGCTTGGCCAGACCGGCGCCGCGACCTTTCGCCAGCTTGGCAACCGCGTTCATCGCGCCGTCGCTGCCGGCAATCACCACCTGGTGATCGGCGTTGATGTTGGCCAGATACACCGGCGTATCAACGCTGTGAACCTGCGCCAGCAAATTTTCCACTGTGGATAAATCCAGACCGATGATCGCGGTCATGCCGTAACCCTGTGGATAAGCCTGCTGCATCAGTTCACCGCGCAGGCTGACCAGATGCAGCGCGTCACTGAAGCTCAGGGCACCGGCCACCACCGCTGCCGGGTACGCACCGATGGACAATCCCGCCACGTACTCCGGCGCCATTGATAACTGACGCGAAGCCGCGACACCGGCGATCAGCAAGCAGAGCTGAACCGCGCGTGTCGACTGCAAGGCTTCGGCAGAGTCCAACAGCAACGCCTCTTCGCCAAGGACTTCACTCGCCTCCTCGACCGTTTCCCGAGGCAATCGATGCAGCATGCCCGGCTGTTGCGCGCCTTGGCCGGGGAACACCAGCAGACTGCTCACGCTGCCTGCACCTGCGGGTTCCAGGGATCGCTCACCAGACAGGCGCCACTGGCACTTTTCAACAGGACCCGCCGCGAAGGACCCGCCCACTCGCGCAGGGCGACGGCGCCTGAAGGCGTCTGCAGCTGCATGTCTACCGGGCACACCGCCGTGTCCAGAATGTTCACCAGTGCCTGTGCTTGAGCGCGGTCCAGCAGTTGCGGTGTGCGCAGGATCAGGTCGAGGTCGCTGCGTTCATGCAATGCCTCAAAACCACTGGCCAGCTCGAACCCGGCGCTGCCGCTGACACCCCATACCCAACCGCAGGCATCGAGCATGGGCCGCAATTGATCGAGGGCGCGCAAGGCCGGCAGATCCCGAGCAAGCCAGGCATGACAAAGCGCTTGCGGTTGCACCCGGCGCTGGATCGCAGCGATATCCATCACCGTCGCAAAACGTTGCTCGCGCAAAGCCCCACGCACACCCACGGCAATCTGCCCTGCTGCGGCCAAGGCACGCCGAACCACCACTGGCTGGCCTTCGCTCAACACCTCGACCACCCACAACGGCGCGTCCGCCGGCAACTGCTGCGGGGTCATCCCCCAAAGCAGGTCGTGGGCCAGCAGCGTGTTCACCACTGCGCTCTCAGCAGTTCGCGGACCTTGCTCGATGCGGCACGGTTGGTCGCGCCCAAGCGGCTGCTCAGGTCGCGACCACCGACGGCTACATCGTCAATCGCCAGGCCCAGGCATTCGGTCACCCGCGCCAGATCGGTCGCGTTCGGCTGCTCGATCTGTTCCACCGCCAGGGTTTCCCAGAGCAACCCGAGGCTGGCATAGCTGTCGATGTCATACGCCATCGGCGGCACGCTGGCGGCCAGGGCTTCGAGCTCCTCGACGCTGCGCAACGTCACGCGCGCCGCCGATGCCTTGCCCATGGCGTGCACCATCACGCCGGGATCACGCAGCGCGATCAGCCGATTGGCCTGATACCCATGCGCCAGGAATGCCCCGGACATTGCCTTGCCGACCAACAGACCGATCACCGCGTGGCCGGCCAGTCGAGCGCGAGCATAGCTGTCCGCCGCACCGGCCAGCGCCTGATGAAT
>Ga0105854_1000440_pt1 | contig 19225 bp, 15 predicted proteins | sample OrgsoiDNA_201058_FD_89679 | JGI IMG/M metagenome (GOLD analysis project Ga0105854, IMG submission 89679) | Permafrost soil microbial communities from the Arctic, to analyse light accelerated degradation of dissolved organic matter (DOM) -... | ecosystem: Environmental > Terrestrial > Soil >... | reverse complement strand
TGGGGCGCCCGGCCTGATTGGCATGAGCCTCCCGCAATGCGACGTCGACGGCCGCGTGGACGTCCTGATCGGTCTCAGGAAAGATAATGCCGAAATCGCGAAGCGCAGTGAGCGCGACGGCGAAGCTCTCGTCATATCTTCCGGCGAGCTGATACAACTCTATGCGCAGGCTGAAGACCTTCGCACGATCCAGATTGGAGCACGCTCGGGCGAGCATCATGTCGGCCAGCGCGTCGGCTTTCGCAAAATCGCCGGCCAGATATTCGCATTCCGAGAACGCAAGATAGAGGTCGAACGTGCTGTCGTAGCGCTGCGTCCAGGCGTCGGGCGACAGCAGCGCTACGCCCAGCTCCAGATAGCTGCGAGCGGCCGCGTAGGCCGTCGAATTCATCGCGCGCTTACCCGCGATGAGATTCAACGCAACGACCTGCTCGCGCTCCGTTGCAGTCACAATCAGCGCCGCGCCGCGATTGAGATGGTTGACGATGTCGAAGATGGCATCTTCAAGCGCTTCTGACGCGGTCCGCGACACCAGCGCCCGGCCAATCCGCAGATGAGCGGCGGCGCGCTCGTCGGCGGGGATCAGCGCATAAGCGGCCTCCTGCACGCGATCATGTGCGAATTCATAGGCGTTGGCATCGCGAAAAACGAGGCCCGTCCGCACGGCTTCCCACAGGTTCGCGTGCATCGTTTCCTCAGATCCGCCCTGAACCCAAGTAAGAGCGGTGACTTCGGCGACGTTGCCCAGGCACGCCAACTGCCCCAATGCGTCTTGCGTCAAAGGAGGCAACCGGCTCAGCTTCGGCGCCATCAGATCCGCGACATTCTCGGTAAAACCCTTCGCACGAATGCGCGGCAGATACCAGCACCACATCGCGGCGCGTTGGTCGAATGTAAGCAGGTCTTCATCGGTGAGCGTCGTCAGGAACTGGATCGTGAAGAATGGATTGCCACCTGTCTTCTCGTGCACCAGTTGCGCGAGCGGCCCGGCCGTCGCGCTGTCGCAATGAAGCGAATCAGCCACGAGTTGCGTGACGCTATCCGGTGTGAGCGGCGCGAGCTCGATCTGCCGCAGCCGCCCTTCAGCGTGGTTGATCGACTCGAGCGTGCGCGCAAACGGGTGCGACGCATCCACCTCGTTGTCCCGGTAGGCACCGACGAGCAGGACGTGCTTCACGTCAGGATGCGTGACGAGATGTGCGAGCAGGTCGAGCGTCGCGGTATCGACCCATTGCAGATCGTCGATAAACAGCGCGAGCGGATGCTCAGGTTGCGCAAACACGCCGAGAAAACGCCGAAATACAATCTGGAAGCGGTTTTGCGCATCCTGGGGCGGGAGAACGGCCGCACTCGGCTGCTCGCCGATGATGAGCGCAAGCTCGGGGATCAGATTCACAATCAGCTGACCATTGGGCCCGAGCGCCTCCATCAGCGCGTGCCGCCACGGCTCGACCTCTGCGTCGCTCTTGCTCAGCAGGTTGCGTACGAGCGTCTGGAAGGCTTGTGCAAAGGGTACATAAGGAATGTCGCGCTTGTACTGGTCGAACTTGCCGGACGCGAACAGGCCGCGTGGCGGCACCAGCACGCGGTGCAACTCGTTGACGACCGACGACTTTCCAATCCCCGGATAGCCCGAGATCAGCACCAGTTCGACCACCCCGCTGCTCACGACACGATCGAACGCTGTAACAAGCGCTTCGATCTGTGCCTCGCGTCCGTACAGTTTCTCGGGGATCAGGAGCCGATCGGACGCGTCCTGCGCACCCAGCGGAAAGGGGTCGATGCGGTGGTGCACCTCCCATGCAATGAGGCACGACCGAAGGTCAGCCTCAACACCCGCTGCAGTCTGGTAACGGTCCTCAGCGGCCTTCGCGAGGAGCTTCAGAACGATGCCCTCGACCGCCTTCGGAATACCGTCGACGCGCTCGCCTGGCGGTGTCGGCCTGCGAGCGATGTGGCAATGAATCCATTCCATCGCGTCCGATGCAGTGAACGGCAGCGACCCGGTGAGCATCTCGTACAGTGTGACGCCAAGCGAGTAGAGATCGCTGCGCGTGTCGATCGAGCGGTTCATGCGACCCGTCTGCTCGGGCGCCATATACGCGAAGGTTCCGGCAACGATCTCCGGTGGCGCGGGCGGCTGATGTTCGTGCGGCAGTTGCGAGGCGATGCCGAAACCGGTGAGCCGCACGTTGCCTTTCCCGTCGATGAGCACATTCGCCGGCTTGATGTCTTTGTGCACGAGACCGCATCGATGAACGTGGCCGACCACTCTCGCCAGACTGACGGCGATGCGCAAAAAACGCGTGAGTTCCAGCGGACGGCCGAGTGAGCGATGCAGGGGCTCGCCACCGTCGTCGTCGAGAACGAGCATGGGCGGCTCTCTGCGACGGTAGAGCGCGAGGGGCTGAGCCGCCCAGCTGGAATCGAGCAACGGGGCCAAGCCGTATTCGTGCTCGAGGCGTGTATTACACGGCGAGGCCGTGCGCGTGGCGATCAGCGCGAGCACCGAGGCCCGACGGCTGGGGTGGTTGGGACTGCGAGCGCGATATAGTGAGAAGTCGCCGTCGTCGTACAGCGGCTCCAACTCATATCCCGTGAAATCCACAATGGACTCCCCTGTCGACCAGAGTTGGCGCTTCAGCGCTTACTCTGGTCCCATGCAGTTGCGGTCGACCAGAGTTGGCGCTTCAGCGCTTACTCTGGTCCCATGCAGTTGCGGTCGACCAGAGTTGGCGCTTCAGCGCTTACTCTGGTCCCATGCAATAGCGGTCGATCACCGCTGGCGATTCCCACTGAGCGACAATACATGGCCTTGCTGAGTGAGTACAAGGCGTGTTTCGATTTTTCTCATTGGCAGGAGAACCGCCATGGCTGCAACCGCGCCGGCCGATGCTTCATACGAAGACTGAAACGCAGTGCTGTTGTCTGCATGCACTGAATTGGCGCAAGGCCACAATCAAGTGCGTGATACGTAGGCAGTGCTCGGATATTGGCGGCGAAAAGCATGCCCGGAGACGTCGAATTCTAGCGGGAACAGATGTTTCGCTCCGTCAAAGCGGGACCGAAGGCCGGCATCTTCTCGGCCGGCTGGGGCCTCGCCCTGGAAAGCCTCACTGAGTGCGAAACAAAGACGGCTGGATGAGGAAATCGTCGCGGTTCTTGTCTGCGATCCACTGCGGCGCCCGTCCCCGCCCGCTCCACGTCGCCCCGGTGGCCGGGTCGCGGTACTTTGCGTTCGGGACCGGCGGGACCAAACGAGCATGAGCCCGGGTACCTATCAACTCCTGCAGGGAGATTTTATATTCCCTCATTTTCGCGACGATCTCGCGCAGCGCGCGATCTGCTTCCTGCTCACGTGCTTGTTCCAATTCCTGTTGAAGCGCTTCGCGCTGCGCCAATAGTTCCTTCAAACCAGGCATTACCGTTCCCATAATTTTCAAAATAAATTGGCGGAGTTTGACACAGCCAAGTGCCCTCCGACCGCCGAATATTAACCGCTAACGCAGGGACTTGATAACGGCTCGTAAGAAGGTGGGCCTCGCGAGCCGATCTGACAGTCGTGCCCCTTATGCGTCGGCAATAACCTCCCAAACATCATGTCATACGACACGTGTTCCCTCAGTGAAGCTTGAGTTGCGGCTCGGTCCGTTGATCGATACAAACCCTTAATATCACAAGCCCACATCGCGCGCTCGGTCGTCACCCGACCAACACATGGTCAGCCCGCGCTAAACAACGTTCTTTTCAACGATCGGACGGCCCTCCAGCACCCGCTCCCAGCTAAGCGACGACAGGTCGAGTGAGGTGTATTTCCCGGAGAGAATCAGCTCGCTCACGCCACGTCCGGTGGCCGGCCCCTGCTGGAGCCCGTGACCGCTGAAGCCATTTGCAAAGACACAATTCTCAACGTCCGGGTGATAACCGATAATTGCATTCTGGTCGAGCACGTTGTACTCGTAGTAGCCGGACCAGCAGTTTTCAACGCGCAGGGCTTCGAATTCCGGAATGCGGTGAGCAAGCGTCGGCCAGATGACTTCGTCGAAGATGGCGTGGTCGACTTCGTCCAGCGGCAGGTCGTCCGGGTCATTGTCCGCGCTCGGCGACGTACCGCAGATATACGTCTTCCCCTCAGGGCGAAAATAGACCCCGCTCGGATCTATCAGCAAAGGGCAGTGCTGCAATCTTGCCGGAGACGACACGTTGAAGATGCTCCGGCGACGCGCGAAAACCGGGATGTCGATACCCATCATTTCCGATATCTTGCGCGCCCACGCACCCGCTGCATTAACCACCGTATCGCATGCATAGCGCGCGCCATTGCTCGCAACGGCGTGGGTGACGCGTCGACCGTCCCGCACCACTCCCGTCACATCCGCCGCAATGTAACGCGCGCCCAGCGACTGTGCCTTCTTTCGAAGAGCCTGGACGAGACCGTAGCCGTCGAACCACCCTTCTCCGCTCTCGCCAAATGCGCCGGCTACGAGGTCCTCGACATTCAACCAGGGGAACTTCGTGTGCAATGCGTCCTGCCCCATGAGCGTGATGTCCGCTCCAAGCTTCCTTTGTAGCGCGTGGTTTTCACGAAGCGTTGCTTCCCCTGCCTGAGTGGCGAGGAAAAGATAACCGCCTTCGTGAAGATCGATAGCAGGCTTGAAACCTTCCACTTCAAGAATGTCCCCAATACCGCGAAGAAACTCTATGCCGTACAGCGACATTTGAATGGAAAGCGGTGTGGAGAACTGCTGCCGGATCGATGCGGCCGACAGTGCCGACGATGACTTCGCATAGCTCGGGTCGCGTTCAATAACGGTCACGTCAACCGTCGGGTCCGAAGCACGCAGAAAATAGGCGATGGAACTACCAATGACCCCGCCGCCAACTATAACGACCTTAGAACTCACGACTCACTCCAAATTTATGTAACCCGACGGCTCGCGTTCGCGAGCACGTTCCCTTTGCATGTTCTCTCTAAGCCGCCTTCACGTCCCATCACGCGTGCTACAGATTGATACCGTAGCACCAGAGTCGTCACGCGGGCAGCTTTAGCATTTCCGCAAGCCGAGCAACGGCTTCTCTCCAAGGGGCGTCGAAATGACGCGCCTTCAAATGATCGAGTCCGGCCTTGGTAAATGTCCGCTCGGTCGCAATGCCCGCAGAGATATCAAGAAGGCTCGTCTCCGGCACGCCCAAGGCGAAGCTGGCTGGACCCGCAATATTACCAAGCGTCAACGCACGGGCAGCGTCCGGCTCAAGGCCATGCCGCTCAAGCTCGGCCGCAAGCGCGTGGGCAAGGTCGTATATCCACGTCGACGCGCAAAGGGAGACCATCGCTGCATTAAACGCAGCCTCGTTTGGCAATGGAACGACATCCCCGGCGCAAGAGAGCAACGGCATGAGCCCCGGCGCGGGCGGGTAGAGCGGTATGGGCCCCGGCGCGATTTCGATGTAGCTCCCCGGCATGATCAGATGGATACCGCCCACTTCAGGCAGCAACGCGCGCAGGTCGTCGAGGCGGATACCTGCCATCGCGGAAAGGACTGTGTGGCGTCGCTCCCAACGGAGGTTCGCGAGCGCCGCCTCTGCATGTTCCGGTCTTACGCTCACGAGGACTACGTCGGCGCCAGCCAAGACCTCTTGGGCAGACGCGGCCGCCACGCAGCCGTGATTTCGCGCCAGCGTGCTGGCGATGTCGGCATTGCGCGGTGAGAGCAAGACCTGACCGTCGTAGCCTCCTCGACGGAGCGCCGCAACAAAATATGAAGCGAATTGCCCCGTTCCGATTACGCCGAGAGTGATCATGGATGCGTTCGATATCTGCATGGTTACGGCGACGCCGCCGCTGTACTCCGGTAGATCAGCATAACTACGCATCCCGGCGTCGATGCTGCTGTATGAAGCGTTCCCGGCGATCGCACACAGTATTGCCCACGCAGGTAGGTACGCTCCTCATCCGAGAATTCACCGTCGAGGACATAGATCTCCTCGAACAAGTCATGACTGTGCGAGCCGGTACTTGCACCGGGCTCGACTCTCATCAGGGTGGTGGACTCGCCGGTGGAAGGATTCTCGAACAACGTCACAATATCGAATCCCGGGGTATCGGACGGCTGCCATTGAAGCGCTGTCGCATCGAGAAAATGCGAGCCTTGCACACCAGGACCCAACGCAACTCCCGTGGTTGAGCCAATCATTCTCTTCTCCTCGATGCGGGACGGACACGGCTTACTGAACCAGTCGCGGTTGGCCAACGTCGGCGGCTGAAGGCTCCAGACCGTGCGCCTTCAGGATCTTCGCGATATCGCCAGACTTGTGCAGATCCGCGATGTCAGCACTCAAGGCATCGCCAAGAGCCTGATTCGACTTCGTGTAAGGAAATGCAGTCTGGCCCGGCTGAACCGATGCCGGGACCCTGGGGTCCGGCTTCACGGCCATGATCTTGATCGACGTATAACCGCCCTTTTTCTGGTCGTATTGGGCGACGGCGTAGCTGTCCGTACCCACGTCAATCCGGCCGGCCGCCAGATCCTGAGCCATCGCGACCGGATTGGGATACAGCGTCAACGAACTGCCGAGTACCTTCTGGAGGTCGCCCGTCCAGAGATAACCCTGAACCGATCCGACGCGTTTGCCCTGCAAACCGGCAATCGTGTCGATACCATCCTTGGAGATGACGCCCATCTGATCGAGGTACATCGGGCCGCTAAGCCCCAGTACCTTCGCACGGTCAGCCGTCCTGTACCAGTCACCCATTCCGATGTCCGCTTTCCCCGACACGACCGACTGGATGACTGCTGCCGGATCCACCGTGCTGATAGAGAGCTTCAGGCATTCCTTCGCCGCGATGAGCTTGACGATATCTCCGTCAACGCCACCAATATCGGTGCTGCCCGCGGGAATCGAATACGGAGGAAATACCCATGCTGCAACCGATAAAGTGCCGGACGTAATGGTCGGAAACGTGTGAGCGGGTTTGCACTGATCCGCGAAGGCAGAATAGGTGACACAGGACATCAGGAGACCGGCGCAGAGCCTCCCCAAGAATTTCGCGGACGTTTTCATGTCGTTTTCCTATCGTGGCTTCAGTGGAGGGATATTCACAGGCGGCTAAGCGGCAAAGATGGAGCGGATCTATCGAACGGCATGACGTCCCAATCTTCGTTCCAGTACGGAGACAAACAGCGTTGCGGGAATGCAGATGACAGCGAACATCAAACCGGCAAGGATCAGCACCGGCATATATTCAAAAGTCGTGGACCCGATATTCGATGCCCGGCTGACCAACTCGGGAAGCGCGATCGTGAAGCAGAGAGACGTTGCCTGAAGCATCATTATCGAAAACCCGAGAAGCGCGGGCAGCGCAACTCTCAGGCCTTGAGGAACAATTACAAAGCGCAGTGCGTCAAGGCCGTTGAGTCCGATCACTAACGCAGCTTCTTTTTGCCCGTACGGGACGGCTTCGAATCCGGCCCGGATAATTTCGCTTGTATAGGCGCCAGTGCAACACGCCAGCGCAACCACCGCCGATGCGAACGATGTCAACGTAAGACCCGCCGTCGGCAAGCCGAAATAAACAAACTGGAGCAGGATAAGAACCGGCGCCCCTCTTCCGATTTCAACAAACGTCAACGCTGTGAACCTGATCGCCTTCGACTTGGCCGGTACCGCAAGCGCGAGCACAAGCCCTAGCGGAATGCCTATCGCGAGGCTCAGAGCCGTGACCTCGAGTGAGAGGCCGTAGCCGCCGATGAGCTCCGGTAGCCAGCCCTTCCAGAGATTAAGGAGCTCCATCATCTCGATACCCTCGAACGCAATTGAACGTCGGCCCAGCGCGACAGCCACGCGATCGGTAAACTCAGGAGTATGTAGAGAAGCGCAGCAGCCGCGTAGACGCTCAGCCCGCGAAACGTTTGTTGAGAAATGTGATACGACTGATAGGCCAGATCAGTTACACCAATAGTCGACGCAACAGCGGAGTCCTTCAGCAAGCCAATAAGGTATGTAGCGCCGGACGGCAATGCGATCCGCGTCAACTGCGGCAGGACGACGTCACGAAATTGTTGGCTCCTGGTCAGGTTCAACACCTTCGCCGCTTCGAACTGACCCGGGTGAATAGCGGTCAGCGCTCCTCGATAGATCTCGGACATGTTGGCGGCGGTCACCACACCGAGCCCCACCACGGCTGCGGTAAACGGGCTCATGGCTATGAGGCCGTTGCCAATGCCGAAGAACACAAAGAACAGCCAAACGATGGGTGGGATCGATCGGCAAGACACGACTATTGCCGTCGACGTAAATCGCAACGCGCCGATAGTCGAAAGGCGCATCGCGCAAAGCGGCAATCCGAGTGCCGCGCCCACAATGAACGACGCCAGGGTGAGCGCAATTGTCCACGGGACGCCATTCAAGATTGCAGTGAGATCCATGATCATTACCGGTCCCTCACTGCGCTAAGGAACTTGGCCGCGCGTTCGGTCTTCGGTGCGCGCATGATTTCAGCGCTGGGTCCTTCTTCGAGTATGTGACCTTCAGCCATCAGGATCACGCGATCAGATACGTTCTCTGCAAAATGCATCTCATGGGTGACGACGATCATCGTCATGCCCGACAAGGCAAGTTCCTTCATGACCGCCAGCACTTCGAGGCCCAACTCCGGATCCAGTGCGGACGTGGGCTCGTCGAACAACATGATCTCCGGCTCAAGGGCCAACGCACGGGCGATAGCGATCCGTTGCTGCTGACCGCCAGAACACCGCGCGGGATACTGGCTCGCTTTGTCTGCCAGGCCAACGCGCGCGAGAAGATCCATCGATCGCACGTCCGCCTCCTTTCTGGAGCGCCCCATGGTGCGCTCCTGCGCAAGACTGACGTTTCGCAACACGGAAAGGTGGGGAAACAGATTGAAGGACTGGAACACCATGCCGATCTTCCGGCGCAGCGCAACGAGGTCCCGCCGGGAGGGTGCACGTCCGGCGTCGATCGTTACACCTCCGATTGTCACCTTGCCTTCGTTCGGCGGCTCGAGCTGATTGATACACCGAAGCAACGTGCTTTTTCCAGAACCGCTGGGGCCAATGATCGCGATGACCTCTCCGGCCTGCATCTGAAAGGTGATATTCTCGAGGACCCTGTGCGTGCCGTATGTCTTGCTCACCGACTCAACGCAAAGTACCGGCTCGCCCGTTGCCCCCGTGCGCTGCGAGGCGAGCGGCTCGGACTCTAGAAAAGGAGAAGCGATACTATTCATGGAACTCACTCCGTGAACTTCGTGCAAAGCCGGACTCGGTCGGTTGGGCATTCACCACTGTCTGCCAAGGCCGCCTCGCAGCACCACCCGTCTAGTTGATTTGACTAAGCCAAAAAGCAGACCTCAAGTGATGCTTTCGCACCATGTAGTGCAAAAATTGAATCAACTATTCGTGAGCTGGCTTCGTGGGTTTTTGGCATCCCTTTCGGCAGCCCCCGCTGCAGCCCCTTCGCTCAGCGTCTTCACCATTCATGGCGAAATTGCATTAACTTGTTCAGCACCTGATCGAGCAAGGCGCGCTCCGATGAACTCAACCCACTCAGCATGGTCGACTGCCGCTCGATAGCAACAGGTACCACACGTTCATAAAGCTTCCGCCCGCTTTCGTTCAAGATGAGCGAGCTCTCACGCCGATCAAGCGGGTTGATCTTGCGCCGAATCATCTTCCTTTCGCTTAGTCGCGTTACTGCACGGCTGATGCTGTTTTTCGGACGGCCGGTCACCTCGCAAATTGTCTTGGCAGCCATCGGACCGTAGGAACTCAGGCAGCTCAGCACGTTAAACTCGTCACGGCCAACATCGAAGTCGCGACTCATCGCTGAAAAGCACGGCTCGGTGTAGTAGTTCGACCAGAGCGTGAAGCGCCATGCGTCACTGATCGGTCCGTTCGTGACGACCGCAGCGAACACGTCTTGTGCCTTGACGGTGCTATCGGACGCCTTCAGTTCCGTCTCCTGGATATCCTCAACTGTACTAACCATATCTGTTTGTCCTTGAATTCAGCAACCGGGAGAAGTCGTAAACAGACCGCGTCTGGAAATACGGCAGACCGCGCTCTCCCCACATCAACGAAAGGACTCTGACAACCATTCCGCCACCATCAGATCCAGATGCCCACCGCCACCGTTTTTGAACAACGTAATTTCCGTCGGGTCGCGTCGCCCGAGGACCTCTTTTCTGCACAGGTCAAAGAGGTCTCCCCTGATGTCCGACATGACGATGGTACCGTTGCTCAGCGATTGAAAGATGTCTCCGCAGTGCTCGGCCGTGAGCCCACGATGGTCTACAAATACGCTCGATCTAAGAATCGCGGCGTCGTTCGTCTCGCGCATGTCCGGAGTGAAGCCGCCGACGAGATCGACATGGCACCCAAGCTTCAGCCACTTGCCGTCGAGCACGGGCGTGGACGACGACGTCAGGCACACCACGATGTCAGCGCCCGCGACACTCGCCTCGAGATCATCCGACACCTGAAAATTAACGGGCAGAAAATGCTCTTCTACCAACTGCTCTGCGCGACTTCGATTCCGGTTCCACACGTCAATCCGTTCGATGGTCGGGCAAACTGCATGCATGTAGGTCAGATGGGTCCTGGCCTGAGCGCCGGCGCCGAGCACGACCAGTTTCGTCGGGTTGACCGGGGCGAGGTAGCGCGCCGCAAGCGCGGAATCAGCTGCGGTCTTGCATCGGGTAAAACTTTCTCCCACTATGAAAGACCTGAAGCGCCCATCCAGCCGGTCGACCAGTGCAAACGCGGAATGAACCGTAGGTGAAGGCTTGCTTAATTGACCATTGTCGGGAGAGATCGAAACAATTTTCGCCCCCATTGATCCGTCCGCCCGCGCGCCCGCCCAGATGAGCAACTCGGCGCTGGGCCGGTCGTCCCTCGAGAACGGCGTATAAAGCCGGCCAATCGTTTCGTATCCCTCCAGATGCTTCTTTTCCAATGCATCGATCAGTGCAAGAGGGGAAATCCGAGCCAGCACCGAATCGGAATCAATCACGCGAGGCAGGGCTTCGGTCATTGCGAGTACCCGCGACCCAGAAGCGGACTTTGCGAAAGGACGATCGGCCCGTTCGCGGTAATCAGCACTTGCTCTTCAAGCTTGACACCCTCTTTACCGCCCTGCTCACCGATGTAGCTCTCCACCGACACGACCATGTTTCCCTGGAAGATTCCGTCGTACCCCCAGGCGTCGAAGTCGACGGCATAGGCGACACTCGGATATTCGTCCACCAGCCCGACACCGTGAAGCATCATCATGTATCGGTTATGCACGTAACGCTCGGGAACCGGCCAGCACTGTTCGGCGAATTCACGGAACGAAAGCCCCGGGCGAAGCAGACCCACGTTGTGCATGATCTGGTCTTCCGCGAAGCCCAGGAGATTTCCCTGGCTTGCTGACATGCCGCGGCCTGGACAAACAAAACTTCGGGAGATATCGGACAGGTAGCCGCCTGGCCCGACCATATCCGTGTCGAAGCAAACCATGTCTCCCGCCTCGATTACCCGGTTCGTTGCATCCTGGAACCACGGGTTGGTACGCGGGCCTGAATTCAGCAATCGGCTTTCGGCCCACTCGCCTCCATGAGCAATGTTTGTCTCATGCAGGATGCTCCATAACTGGTTCTCGGTCACACCGGCATGAAGCGACTCGACCATGCGCGAGATGCCCAGATCGCATACGGCCATGGACACCTCGTGCTGCGCGATTTCCTCCGGCGACTTGATCAGCCGCGCCTGTTCGGTGAGCGGCTGCGCGTCGAACAATTCGATGCCATGCGCCTTCAGGCGCTCTGCGCCCCAGGGATCGCAACGATCAACCGCAAGCCGGCGATTGCCCGCGCCGTAGGTGGAAACCAGGTCGGCAACTTCCCTGGCCCATAACGTGGCTTTCTCTTCAACTCTCGGACCGGCAAGAAAGTACAGCCACGGAATGGCCGGACGTATCTCGTCGATCGTCTCAATGCCCTCGCTGTTGTGTCGACTGCTAACGAAGTCAAACAGGATGACCGGCCCGTCTGTAGCGATATAGACATAACGACTCGGGGAATGCATGACCCAGAGCCCGAGATTGTTCGTGTCGGTGGCGTAGCGGATGTTCAGCGGATCCGCCAGCAGGATTCCGCCGTAATCATGCAAACGCAGTTGCGCGCGAATTCTCTCCAGACGATAAGCGCGGAGCGAGCGCCGATCGATGCTCTCGTACTTATCAATCAGCGACCGGTCGACAGGCGCGATCTGGTGATCCATGACCGCCTGATCCTCTCGATACTCGCGGCCGTCGCGAGGACGTTGCGGGGTCAGGCTGGAAAGGCGCGCGTCACGATCCATGGTTACGTCCATCCATTTTCGAAGGGCCGCGGCTTGTATGAATTCGTCGAACGCCCAAGGCACGCAAAGGGACGATCACCCTTCTCGACTTGCTGTCCGACCACCGATAATTTCAGATTAGTCCCACGTGGAACCATATGTCAAGGTATCAAAAACGCCAATTTTTCGCGGATCGCATAGTTACCTTTTGAAGCGTTCGCGTAATAGATTGACGCGCCCGGAGGTTGCGGGCGGCGCCACGATAACCATCATTATTAGTTATCCAAATCGCTATGAAATCCGATACGGGCTTTGATAAATCTGGCCCGGTCCTTACAGATCCTTGACCAGACGAAGCGCATCGTAGATTGCCGCATGCGTGTTGCGCGCGGACACCGCATCGCCTATACGGAACAGCTGGAACGCGCCTTCCGGGTTGGACTTGCGTGACTGTTTCGTCCCGCCAATAAGATCGTCGTAGTCGAGCGCACCGAGGTTGCTCGACAGGGGCTTCAGCTCAAAATACAGATCGTCCATAGGAATGGTTCCGTGATTCACCACGACCTGGTCATGACGTTGTTCGTTGCGAATGCCGCCGTAGTCGCTGCCCACGACCGCGACAAGCTCGTTATCGTCGCGATGCACCGAAGCGAGCCGATAGGTCACCGTGAACTTCACGTCCAGCTTCTGAAGCGATCGCATATAAGGCACAAGGTTCATGCTCATCACCTCGGGCGAGAACGAGCGGTCCGGCGTCATGATCTCGACCTTTCCTCCGGCTTGCGCAATTACCTCGGCCGCCTGCAGCGCTGCGTGGTCACCCGCGTCGTCGAAGATCAGTACGTTCGAGCCCGGCTTAACGTCGCCGGAGATGATGTCCCAGGTTGATACAACCAGCTCGTTTCCTTCGCCCAAAACGTCGGTGTGGGGCATTCCCCCTGTTGCCACGATCACCACGTCCGGGTCTTCGGCCTGCACTGTCGCCGACTCTGCCCACGTGTTGAACTTGAACGTCACACCGAGCCGTTCACATTGGGACATCCGCCAGTCGACTATGCCAATCATCTCCTTGCGCCGCACATTCTGCGCGGTCAGGCGGATCTGGCCGCCAGGGTGGTTCGTGGCCTCGAGCACGACGACCTCATGTCCTCGCTCACCGGCCACGCGAGCTGCCTCCAGTCCCGCCGGGCCTGCCCCGACGATCACCACTTTGCGCCTGGTTGGCGCACGCGCAATATCGTGCGGCATGGTGGTTTCGCGGCCCGTGGCTGCATTGTGAATACAGTAAGCAGCACCGCCCTGATAGATACGGTCGAGGCAATAGTTCGCGCCGACGCACGGTCGAATATCGTCTTCCCGGCGCGCGATGATCTTGCGAACAATGTGCGGGTCTGTCATGTGCGCGCGCGTCATGCCGACCATATCGATCTTGCCTGACTCGATCGCATGCCGCGCTGTCGGCACATCCTGGATTCGCGCCGCGTGAAAGGTGGGGAACTGGGTCGCCTTGCGGATCTCGCCCGCGAAGTCCAGATGGGGAGCGCTTTTCATGCCCTGGATCGGGATGATGTCGGTCAATCCGGCATCGGTTTCCAGATGGCCGCGGATTACGTTGAGAAAATCGACGAGACCGCTGTCTTTCAGCTTCTTCGATATGTGGAGCCCGTCCTCTTTCGTGAGGCCACCTTCAATAATCTCGTCGGCGGTGTATCGGATACCGAGCAGGAAGTCGGGACCGACGCGCTTGCGCATGGCTGTCAGAACGTCGAACGTGAACTTCATCCGGTTGTCCAGCGTGCCGCCGTACGGCGCATCCAGTGTGTTCGTGAGTGGCGACCAGAACTGGTCCATCAAGTGTCCGTACGCTTCCAGCTCGAGCCCATCAAGGCCGGCCGCCTTCATTCGCTCGGCGGCATCCGCATAGTCCTTGATGATGCGTTCGATATCCCAATCCTCGAGCTTCTTCGGAAAGGCGCGGTGCGCAGGCTCCCGATTGTGCGAGGGGGACACCGCCGGAAGCCAGTCGCCCTTGTCCCAGCGCGTGCGCCGCCCGAGGTGCGTCAACTGGATCATCACCGCTGCGCCGTGCTCGTGACATTCATCGGCGAGATCCTTCATCCAGTGCACGACCTCGTCCTTGTAAGCGAGGACGTTGTTGAACACCGGCGGGCTGTCCTTCGATACCGCCGCCGACCCCGCAGTCATTGTGAGCGCGATGCCCGCCTTCGCGCGCTCGACGTGATACGCGCGGTACTGCTCCTTTGGCATGCCGTCTTCCGCATACGCTGGCTCGTGCGACGTGGTCATGATGCGGTTGCGGAACGTCAGATGTTTGATGGTGTAAGGCTGAAGGAGCGGGTCGTTTGACGACATGGCGTGGCCTTTGACGATTTTATTTGGGGGATGCGATGAAGATTATTCACTCTGTACACCTGTGTCAAGTATCTCGACTACAATGAACATTAGGACGCTGAGTTGATCATCGGCGCGAGGATGCGCTGCGGGGTGACGGGAAAATAAAGGACGAAACAAGGTGGAAAGCGCTTTGACCGAAGCTGGTCCGGACGCCAGAATATCGTCGCTTTCGTGATGGACCGTCGCTCTGCGGACTGGCGATCACGGCTGTTTTAAGGAATTTTTTACCTATGGATCAACCGACTGCCGATGCAGGACGAGGGTCGCCTGAGGCGTGGCTCGAGGTAGCTTACGAAAGCCTGCGCGACGCCGGAGTCGATTCCGTGCGCATCCTCCCGTTGGCTAAGAAGCTGAATCTGTCGAGAACCAGTTTCTACTGGTTTTTCAAGGACCGCGAGGAGCTGTTGGCCGCGTTGCTGGAGCGCTGGCGCGCTAAAAACACGGGCAACTGGGTCAAGCAGACCGAGGCATACGCCGAAACGATCTGCGAGGCGGTTCTGAACGTGTTTGATTGCTGGCTCGATGACCAGATCTTCGACTCGCGGTTCGAGGCCGCTATCCGGAGCTGGGCGCTGCAGTCGCCTGAGATTGCTGCCGAGATCCAGATCGCGGACCAGCTTCGCATTGCTGCGCTCACTCAATTGTTCGAGCGGTACCAATACGAGCCGATCTCCGCCGATGTGCGCGCGCGAGCCATCTACCTGACGCAGATGGGCTACATTTCGATGAAAAGTGAAGAGGAGCTATCGGTACGCATGATGCGTATCGCTGAGTACGTCGAGGTCTTTACGGGCCGACGGCCGGAGGAGCGTGAACTCGATCGGTTTTTCATGCGGCATCACTATCGCGCATCATGATCGTCGCTGAGTGGACCGGTTTCGCCGAATGTTGAATCGAGCGCTCAGTGGAGGGGCCAATCTTCGCTACTCGATACACGCCACGCGCGCCCAGGTCGGGGTCAAGGAACACTCCGATCGACTGTCGCTCCCTCTTCGCAACCGCGTCTCCCCACCGCTGTTCTCCCTCTCCTTTTGATCCATTTCTTACGCGGCCATTGACAGCTTCGAATCGTCCGCTAAAATAGCAATCTTCGCTGTATCGGTTGGCCCAGGTGGCGGAATTGGTAGACGCACATGGTTCAGGTCCATGCGCCGCAAGGTGTGGAGGTTCGAGTCCTCTCTTGGGCACCAACAAGTAGTCAGTAAGACAGTCAGCGTAGTAAAAGAAAACCCCGTAACGCCTTGAGCCTGCGGGGTTTTTTGTTTTTCAACGACCGCGCGCGCCTAAATGCGCCTACTAAGAAGCGGTCATCGGACGGCACGCCCTCCCGGCGAACTTTGCTTAGGCACCCTCCTCCGGCCCTCCGTCGGCTCGATGATTCGATCCTTCCGCGAAAGTGGCTCACCCATTCGCGGCACAGCCGCGCGTTGCCCGGCAATCCCGATCTGTTCCGCAGCAGCCCCGCCGACAGCCCATCGACAAGGCCCGTCCACGCGAGCTCGCCCAGTGTCATATCTTCGCCACGTAGGGCGGTTACGGTGCTGTACCCACACTAATAATTCTCCTCCACGATGTCGTCGACGTCCGAGCACGGCCGCGAGAAGCACAATGCCGCCTTCAAGGCGGCCCAGGTGAGCGTGCTGTTAAACGCAGCCTTGATGACGATGCAGATTGTGATCGGCTGGCTCGCCTGCTCGGACGGTTTGCTGGCCGACGGCGTTCATACGCTTGCTGACCTGGCAGCGGACGGAATGGTGCTGGCGGTCTTGCGCCTAAGCGCTACCGCAGCGCACCGGAGCGTCAACGATCAATACGATCGCTACGAAACCATAGGATCACTACTGATTTCCTTCCTCTTGATCGCGACGGGAATGGAAACACTATGGAGCAGCCTCGGGCACGCGGCCAATGCGGCCACTACTTCCAGCGTTCACGCGAGCGCGCTGGTCGTCGCGGTGTTTGTGATCGTCGCCAAGGAAGCGCTGTTTCGGTACATCATGTCCGTCGCTAAACGCACCCGTTCCACCATTCTAGTTGCGAGCGCCTGGCATGCGCGCTCCGACGCAATCTCGGCGCTGATAGCGGTGGTTGGTATTCTGGGCAGCATGGCCGGACTGGCGATATCGGATCGCCTGGCGGCCGCGGTCATCGGCATCATGATTGCGCGGATGGGCTTCAACCTCGGCTGGAAAGCCTTCAAAGACTCGTTAGATCGCCCCGCCAGCGAGACCGCCGGGCGATAGATTCGCTCATCACTCTCTTCTCTTTACTCGTAGAAGAAGGGTCGACACCTGCTTTCCGATGGCGCGTACAGGCTACTAAGCATGACCCACTTCATGCTCGTCGCTATCATGTCAGTGTGCCCAATGTCGAGCATTGCTGCATGCTATTGACCGCTGCGATGCATCGCTACAATACTTGACACTGACATCCGGCGCACGCTCACTATGAAGCGCGTAGTCGCGGTCATCTACTACGCACAAGGAACACCACAAAATGAACGGAAGCGGGTTGAGCGACGTCGAATTCCCAGTGCAAAAACAACTCGAGGCTTATAACGCCCGGGATATGGAAGACTTCATGCAGTGGTGGGCTTACGACTGTGAGTACTATGAGTTCCCATCGCGTTTGCTGGCTAGCGGCACGAGCGAGATACGCGAACGGCACGTCGCCCGGTTCAGCGAAACCAATCTTTACGGCAAGCTCGTTAAGCGGATATCGGTTGGCAACATGGTGGTCGACCAGGAGGTCGTCACTCGCACCTTTCCGGAGGGTCCCGGTGAGATCGATGTCATCGCTATTTACGAAGTCGAGAATGGGAAAATAGCTAAGGCCTGGTTCAAGATGGGCACGCCGAGACTGCACGCGGCTGAGACGCGATGAGCGTCTAGGCTGTCAGCGTCTTCTGTTCTGCTTGCGGGAATCCCTAGCGAACTTCGCCGTGTGAGCCGGCAAAGGCCGTGCGACTACGCCAAGTTCCAGTGGCGACGACCATCGGTACAGCTTTGGGTCAATCTAAACCGACCACCGCTTTAAACACCGCAAGGGCGCCAGAAGTTCAAGCGCCCTTGCCATTACCCTTGTACCGGCTTCAGTCCTCAGTACCGCGTTACCCGTCCCTCGTCCGGAATCTTGAATACGGATACCGCGGCCTTCAGGTGACGCGTCTGCTCATGCAGCGACGCGGCCGCCGACGCCGCCTGCTCCACCAGCGCCGCGTTCTGTTGCGTCATTTCATCCATCTGCACAACAGCCTGATTGACCTGTTCAATGCCCGTGCTTTGCTCGAGCGATGATGCGCTGATCTCAGCCATCATCTGCGTGAGGCGCGAGATTGACGTCGATACCTCGCGCATTGCCTGACCGGCGCGTTCCGCCAGCGCCGAACCATCGTTCACCTGCGAGACCGATTCACCAATCAGCTCCTTGATCTCCTTGGCCGATTGCGCGCTGCGTTGCGCCAGCCCACGCACCTCGCTGGCCACGACCGCGAATCCGCGACCCTGCTCACCCGCACGCGCCGCCTCGACGGCCGCATTCAACGCAAGAATGTTGGTCTGGAACGCGATGCCGTCAATCACCGAGATGATCTCCGCGATCTTGTCCGAGCTTCTGGCAATGCTGGTCATCTTCTCGACCACCTGGTCGACCACCCCGGTGCCGCGTGATGTCGCAGTCAGCGCATCGCCTGCAAGGCTGTTCGCATCGCGGGCATGCTCGGCGTTCTGGCGCACCGTCGCGGTCAGCTCCTCCATGCTCGATGCAGTCTCCTCCAGCGATGCGGCCTGGTTTTCCGTGCGAGCCGACAGATCCGCGTTGCCGGTGGCGATTTCATCGGCGCCAAGATTGATCGAGTCCGACGACTCGCGCACCGTCTTCACCGTGTGTGCGACGCTCGCCTGCATCAACGCGAGACCGGCGAACAAGCGGCCAATTTCGTTGGTGCCGCGATCGGCAATATGCTCGTCGAGCTTGCCCTCAGCAATCCGTTCGAAGTGACGGCCGGCTTCCTCGAGCGGGGCGATCACGCCGCGGCGCAACGCGACGTGTACGAACACGACACCCGCAACAAGCGCCACGAAAATCGCCAGACCAACGCCGCGGAAAAGGCCAAGCCGGGCATCGATGGAATCCAGATACGACTGGCTCGCGGCATCGCCAAACCGGGCGAAGTTTTGTTGCTCGGCGAGGTAGCGGTCCTGGAACCCTTGGGTGGGCTGATCGAGGAACGCCTGCAGATTGTTGGCGTCGAGGTACTGGGTCAGTTCACTTAACGCACCGTGATACGCCTGGAATTTTTCCTGCAATGCGGCCGTGCGCTCCCTGTTTTCATCGCCGGTTTTGGGCGCATTGACGAAGGCGGTAAACGACTTGTCCGCCAGCGCCAATTGCTCGCGCGCGTGCTGGACAATGTCGACCGGTTCCGTGCCGCCGCGCGCCATGCGCGTACCCGCGCGCGATAGGTTGAT
>Ga0105854_1000438_pt1 | contig 19268 bp, 16 predicted proteins | sample OrgsoiDNA_201058_FD_89679 | JGI IMG/M metagenome (GOLD analysis project Ga0105854, IMG submission 89679) | Permafrost soil microbial communities from the Arctic, to analyse light accelerated degradation of dissolved organic matter (DOM) -... | ecosystem: Environmental > Terrestrial > Soil >... | reverse complement strand
TCGACGACAGCCGTCGCAATAAACAGGTTTCAGGGTGCTGGTTCAACCAGTTTCGTCATCGCTTTGCAGAAGCTTCGCAAACCATAGGGAGGGATATCGCGTGTCAATCCGGAGTTAGTCAGCTATGCAGTGATGCCTCGTGCAACGTAGCTTGCGTCACTGCTGAGCAACGCCTGGATAACCCGCGCATTATGATTGGCCAGCGCAACCGCGGTGCAGTTATATCCTCGTCGCGCTATGAGCTGCTGGAGCCACACGCTGCGCACGTCGGTCTTGGTCTTCACGAACCGCAGCACCGCTCGCGCGCCGTGAATGAGCAGGGTGCGCAGGTAGGTGTCACCGCGCCGGCTGATGTGATACAGGCGCGACCTGCCGCCGGAAGAATACTGTCGCGGCACCAGGCCCAACCAGGCAGCCAGATGCCGGCCGTTGCGGAACTGTCGGGCGTCGCCGACCGCTGCCACGATGGCTGTCGCGGTAATCGGACCGATGCCGGGTATCTGGGCAATCTTCGCGCAGAGCGCCGATCGCTTCATAAACGAGTGGATTGAGATCTCGATGAAGTGGATGCGTTCTTCGATCGCACGCAGGTGCACAAGGAGTTCGGTCAGCAGCGTCCGGCAAAACGAGGTGAGCTCGTCGGCGTTTGCGCGCAGCAGTTCCGGGACCGCACGCTTGAACTCTTCCGGTGACCGGGAGATCGCGAAACCGCGTTCTCCAAGAAGGCCGCGCATCTGGTTGATCAGCGCGGTACGGTGGCGCAGCAGGATGGCACGCATGCGATGCGCCGCCTGGATGTCCTGCTGCTCGACCGATTTGACCGGCACGAAGCGCATGGTGGGCCGGCTCGCGGCCTCGACGATCGCCTCTGCATCGTTGCGATCGTTCTTGTTCGTCTTGACGAACGGTGCGACGTATTGGGGGCTGATTAGCCGGACTTCTGTTCCCAGTGACTGGAAACGACGCGCCCAGTGGTGAGCCGAGCTGCAGGCTTCCATAACGACCAACCTCGGCTTGAGCGTGCGTACGGATTCAAACAGCGAGCCGCGCGAGACCTTCGCTCGATGTAGTACACGTCCACGACGATCTGCTCCATGGAGCCGGAAGACCTGTTTAGCGAGATCGATGCCGAGAATATCGATTTCCATGATGAACCTCCACACGTCAGGTTGACATCCGTCAGTGTCCCCCGAAGGGAGGCGTCGGGTCCATCTCATTAGAACCGTCGAGCGTCGGGGTCACCAAGCCTGCAAAAATGTCAGAGACGATTGATCTCGTGGATTGAATGAGGCCTGAGTCAGCGGAATTCATAGAGACCCGCAGCGAAGCACGCTGCAACAATACCGAATGTAGAGTTGCAGCCCACCCTGTTCGTCAAGACCTCGGAAACCTGGCGCAAAGGGGGGCGTTCATGTAGACGTTTTTAATTTGAAAACGATGGCAACAGTATTGTGGTCTACGTCTGGGCAGCGTCGCCTAGCCGGCACCACGTGTAAAGTTTGCGGTGGCACCAAACGGCTTTGATTCGTCGCGTAACTTGAAAACCGCGACGGCATTGCGTAGCGAACTTGCCTGCTCGGCAAGTGCCTGCGCGGCGGCCGAAGCTTCTTCCACGAGCGCAGCGTTTTGTTGCGTTACTTCGTCCATTTGGGTGACCGCGGTATTTACTTGTTCGATCCCCGTGCGTTGCTCCTGCGACGCCGAAGAGATCTCGCCGACAATATTCGTTACCTGCTGAACCGATCCCACGATCTCGGTAATGATCTGCCCCGCGTTGGCGACAAGCGCCGAGCCAGCATCCACGCGGTCGGTGGACTCGACGATCAAGCCTTTGATCTCCTTTGCCGCAGCGGCGCTTCGCTGAGCGAGCATGCGCACCTCAGAGGCCACCACGGCGAACCCGCGACCTTCTTCACCGGCGCGAGCAGCCTCCACCGCTGCGTTAAGTGCGAGGATGTTGGTCTGGAACGCGATCCCGTCGATTACGGCGATGATTTCCGCCACCTTGTTCGAGCTTTCGGCAATGCCACGCATAGTTTTGATTACGCCGCCCATCACGTCACCGCCGCGCGATGCCGTGCTCGATGCGACCTCAGCAAGCACGGAAGCTTGGTGCGCGTTCTCGGCGTTTTGACGCACCGTGCCAGTAAGTTCTTCCATGCTCGCCGCCGTTTCTTCAAGCGAAGCAGCCTGTTCTTCAGTGCGCGACGATAAGCTCAAATTGCCCGAAGCGATTTCGGCGCTCGCGGTGGCAACGCCTTCAGCGCTTTTCCGCACTTTGGAGACCACTTGAGAGAGGCTCGATTGCATGTCCTTCAGCGCTGCAAGCAATTGCGCGATCTCGTCTTTGCCGCTCGAATCAAAGTCGAGCGAGAGATCGCCGGTCGCAACGGCGCGCGCACAGCCCAGCGCTCGCCCAAGTGGACGCGAAACGGTGCGGCTGAAGAGGAAGCCTCCAACCATCGCTATCGCGAGCACGGCGAGCATCAGTGCGATGCTAATGTCGGTAGCATGACGCGCGTCGATGGCAGCGGTGTCGGAGACCTGCGCGCTATCAGCGGCGATCTTCTTCGCAGCTTGCTCAAGCAGTGCTGCAGGTTCGCGGTCAACGCCGGCCACTGCCTTGTCGCCAGCCGACGGGTCGAAGCTCGCGATCTTAAATGCCTCATAACCCTTGCGATATCCCTCGCCCATCGAAACGTGCGCGACCGCAAATTTTTCGATCAATGTACGGCTTTCGCCTTCGGGCAGCTTTGTCTTGAGGTCTGCCGCAAGCATGTCGACAGTGTTTTCTCGGGTTTGAAACGCGCCCCAGTATTTGTCAAGGTTGGCTGGATCTTTACCCCGCAAGAGCGTGTCTTTCCATTCTTGCACCTGCAGCTTGAATGCAACAAGTGTGGCCGAAACCATCCGTTCGTTCGCTACGTTTTGCTGCACGGTTGTGCCGTACGCGTCGATCGACCGGTTAAGAGCGCAGATGCCGTAAAGTGCGCCTGCAAACATCAACAAAAGTGCGGTGGCAAAGGCTAGCGGAATTTTTAGGCTGAGTTTCATGGGGGGGATCGCAAATCAGAAGGCGCGTCGTTGTACGCGGGCGGACCACGGTTTATCGGCAAAAATGAGCCGATCTGAAGAGTGCTGCTGCAGTAAGCCGATCTGCTATGGTGGTCGGTCCAGAGACGAGCGATGTAACGAATGATCAAGACCCGAAAGCCTCTGGAGACAAGGCGGTCAAACGGCTGCATTACCCGCTGGACATAATGCTGACATGCGCACGTTGGTGCGTCGCCCAGCCGATGAGCCTGCGTTAGATGAATGAAATGATGTCCGATCGGACAGGCGGTCGATCAATCGACAGTGCACCTGGCCCATCAGTTGCTGCCAGCGCTCGGTGAGGCATTCGGACAGCGCAGCAAAAGGTCGATCGAACTGCGGGAATGAATGAGGCCTACATCATGGTCAAGATCGAATGAAAGTGTCTGTCTCGAACACAAGCGAGAAACTTGTTATGCTGTACTGAGTATGGATGTCGGCCTTCCGAAGCTGGCCTGCAGACGCGGGCTTTAAACCGCCCGCGCCGTTGCGTTAAAAGGGTATTGTCAACTTGCCAAGAGGGAGGCGGCATGACGGCATATGTAACGGTGGTAAGAAAGAAGTCGACCGAATTTGTGGGAGGTCGGCGACACTCACACAACGAAGTGGGCTCGAGCTGTTTGTGAAAGATTGAGGCCGGCAGCAAATGCCGCCTTAGCGCGAAATGTTGCCGGATCGGCCCGAAGCAGGAGAGAGATTCTGAGGGCGTTTAGGGTCGCGTAAGCCACGCATGCGCCGCTCGCATTCGCCTGCGATTGATGGCCATACTCCGCGCGGATGTTTAGCAGAGCCGCCGCATCGAGGAGGCAAGGCAAACGTCACATTGTCCAGAAGAATGCACCGCCGAAGAGCTCCCATCGTTTCGGTGCCAGTGGCGGAGCGAGGAATCACAAGCCATGTAGCGTGTTCCCGCGCGTGTGCGTCAGCGAAGCAGTGATTCGCCCTGTTGCTCGCGAATGTCCTGTTAAATCCAGCTTGCCCGGCCTATAAAATAACTACGCCCAAAGATGAAATCGGCGTGGATTCGGGATAGCTTGCTCGAAAGAATTCCGACGTCCTCGGTCTAAGGGTCACTGCGGTTTGCGCAACCGCATGTGAACTGCTGGCGATAGCCTCTGCACTGTTCACAAAATTGCACCTCAAGACGCTCGTCGATGGTGAACAGCTAAGCGGCACTTTTGTCGCCGATGCCATGTTGACCCGCATGCCGAAGTCGGCCGACCAGGCAAACTGCGCTGCGAGTCGTTGATGGAGAATCGTTGCTTGATTGGCAGTGTGTTCGACAATCACTCAAAATGGGGTCCGCGTGAGACCAGTCCTATCCTCAATTGGCCTCGCTGGCGCGATCTTCGTCGTCGCAGCACGGGCTACCGACATCACCGGTGCCGGCAGCACGTTTGCTGCTCCCATCTACGCCAAATGGGCCGGTGCCTACCAGAAATCGGGTGGAGGCACGGTGAACTATCACAGTGTGGGTTCATCTGATGGTCTCAAGAAAATCATTGCAAAAGAGGTCGACTTTGCGGGGTCGGACGTACCACTCACGGACGACGAACTGGCGAGAGATGGTTTGTTGCAGTTCCCGACCGTTGTCGGTGGTGTGGTGCCGGTGGTCAACCTTCCCGGTATCAAGCCGGGTGAGTTGACGCTGTCCGGCGCGGTGCTCGGGGACATCTACCTCGGCAAAATCACCAATTGGAATGCACCTGCTATCGCGGCATTGAATCCGAAGGTCAAACTGCCTGATACCGCGATTGCCGTGGTTCGTCGCGCGGATGGTTCCGGCACGAGCCTCATTTGGACGCACTATCTCTCACAGGTCAATCCAGAGTGGAAGAGCAAGGTTGGTGAGGGCGCCTCAGTGCGCTGGCCGCGTGGAATAGGCGGCAGGGGTAACGAAGGAGTGGCCACTTTTGTTCGATATTTGCCGGGCGCCATAGGCTACGTCGCATGGGACTTCACGAAGCAGAACCATATGGAGTACACGGCCATGAAGAATGCCTCGGGTGCTGTGGTTCAACCCGATGTGGGAGCATTCAAAGCCGCCGCCGCTGGCGCCGACTGGTCAAAAACGTTCTATCAAATCCTGACCAACGAACCAGGCAAGGACGCCTGGCCAATAGTCGGGGCTACTTTCGTGTTAATCCATACCGTTCAGCCAAAACCTGTTCAAGGCACAGAAACGCTTAGGTTCTTTGACTGGGCGTTCAAGAATGGCGACCAGGCTGCCAAGGAGCTTGATTACATTCCCTTGCCGCAATCAGTCGAAAGCGAAATACGCGCGCAATGGCGTATAAAAATAAAGGACGCCGAGGGAAAGCCGGTCGCTGAGTAATCCGGCAAGCGCCTGCGGGGATACGTTTTGGCGGCGTACCTCATCAAGGGCATCGCCTCGCACCTTTCAATGATGCCGGACATGCGAGAGCACAAGCCACCGCCTACGAAAGCGAGCGTGATAGCGGCGAGAATCATGAATGGGATTGGCGGCTCTGACGCAACGTCTGGCCTTAGTGCCTTGTCTTCGAAGGCGTCATCATTTCTGCAGGGGTGACGTTCATACGGTCGATTCGGACCGGAATAAGAAGCCAATGATTGGGTCGAGTCGAATGATCAGAATAACAAAACCGTCTTCCCAAAGGCAGCTAAACTGCTGATCTTGGTTGGTCCTGCGGTACGGTAGGACCGGTATCGGTTCGCAATGGTCAATCGTCAATGGATCTGGCTTTGAGCATTCCGAAGCGCGGTGCGTACGCGTTTTGCCGCAAACAAAGGAACAAAGTCGTGAACGATTGCGCCCTCGCCGAACTCCACCAAGCTGCCTGCGTAGAGCTTACGGACAATGTCGGTCGAAGTATTGGTCTCAGCGGCGATTTGTTGAACAATTTCACTCGTGTCTGTAACGGTCGTCATCGTTTCTCTTCCTAGGGTGGACGTCTACATAGTAGAGGCGCTGCCGGGCGAAAACACCAATTTAACTTGCCTATGGGCGTTGGGCATTGAGAGTTAAGGATGCGATCCGCGCGTGCTTGAGATGTTCAGCTTAAAACTACGCACGAATTCAAAGCTCCCTTTATAAGCTACGTCAAATCAGAATAAGTTACGCTAACTCAGCGGCGATTAAAATAGTACGCGATACAACTTCTATTTTCAGCTTAGTACGGCATTGATTTAATTAGAATTAGTCCATTGCAGTCGTGTAGGCGTTCATCCCATCACCTATGTATAACGGCCGTTGCGCGCGAAACTTTAGTCAATTATTTTATTAATTGGCTGACTGTTTCTTATGAACGATTTTTGATCAAAATATACGCGCTTATTTGCTTGCGTCACTGTTCGGTAATAATCGAACGACATCATCCGGCCTGTTAGCGTTTACCACTGTTGAACGCATCTTGATACGCTGCCATTCACTGCGGCCGGACAATGTTTGCAAGGAATTACGCACATGACTATCCGTCATCGCATTACGCTGCTCGTTGTGCTGATGTTTGTTTCGCTATCAGCCATCGGTGGCTACGCGGTCTACCAGACTCAACATAGCACCTCGGAGGTCCGCCAAGTTACCGAGGGCGTTGTGCCCAGCGCGCTTGCATCGGCTGATCTCGTGTCGCAGGTCAAGGATGTCCAGTTGGCAACCATGACGCTCGTGTACGCGCCGGATGGAAACGTAGTGGCGCAGGCGCAGGAAGAGCTGAAAGCCAAACAACGCTTGTTGCAGCAGGCGATCGAATTGCAAGCGAAGGACGCACACAGCCACGCGCAAGCAGGTCTTGTGTCCCAGGCAAAAGATAGTGTCGAAAACTATTTCGCCGCAATCAACGACACCGCCAAAATGAAAGCCGATGGCAAGAATGAACTTGCCCAGGCATTTCTTTTTGCCAACGTCGCGCAGTATCGCGATGAGCTGGAAGGCATCGTTGAGACGCTGCGGATTGAAAAGAATCGCGAGAAGGACGATGCGATCAAGGCGCTAAACGACACTCTTGCGACCACGACCTCAGCGATTGCAATCGTGACCGGGATCGCTGTCATTCTGTTGACCGGCATCGGCGCGCTGCTGTATCGCCAGATCACGCGGCCATTGAGCCGGATGCAGGCCATGATGAGCGAGATTGCAACGAACCAGGACTTTACTCAGCGCGTGCCGGTCGGCCGCCTGGACGAGATCGGCCTGTCGATTGTCGCGTTCAACGGGATGATCGAAAAGATCCAGGAAAACTCGGCGCAGCTAAAGCAAAAGACAGCGGACATTCAGGGCATGCTGCAGAACATGCAGCAGGGCATCCTGACCGTTGTCGATGGAGCGGTCGTCCATTCGGAATACTCCGCGTATCTGGAAGCCATCTTCGAGACTCACGACATTGCAGGGCGCGGCATGATGGACCTCGTTTTTACCGATAGCGATATCGGCAGCGACGCGTTATCGCAGGTCGAAGCGGCGACCTTCGCCTGCCTTGGCGAAGACAGTATCAACTTCAAGTTCAACCAGCACCTGCTCGTGACCGAGATCGCGCGACGCATGCCCGATGGCCGCACGAAGACGCTGGACTTGAGCTGGTCCGCTATCACCGATGACAACGACGTCATTGTCCGCCTCATGCTGTGCGTGCGCGATGTCACCGAGTTGCGCGAACTCGCTGCTGAAGCCGGCGAGCAGAAACGCAGGCTCGACATGATCGGGGAAATCCTCGCGGTCAGTCAGGATCAATTCCACTGGTTTATCGAGAGTTCGACTGACTTCGTCACCGAAAGCGAACACATCATTCGCCAGCATCCTAAAGCCGATGGCGACGCCATTGCCGAGTTGTTTCGCAATATGCACACGATCAAGGGAAATGCCCGCACCTACAAGTTCGATTACCTGACGAATATCGTGCACGAGACGGAACAGAGCTACGATGAAATGCGCCATGGTGACTCAGCGCGCGACTGGGATCAGGATCGACTGATGCTCGAACTTTCGCTCGTGAAAGAGGCGATCGAGAGTTACGCCACGATTAATGAAGTGAGCCTGGGCAGGAAACGGACGACGCGCCAAGGCATCGAAAAGCACCTGATGGTTGATATCGAACATATCCAGGAAAGCTTACGTCGCCTCGAAACCGTTAACCCGTCCAGCCTGGATGAACTGAATGCGATGCGAGTGGACTTGCGTCAGGCGTTCCAGCTTCTGGGCACCGAGAGCCTCGAGCAGACGCTTTCGGGCGTGCTTGAATCGCTGCCGTCGCTTGCTGCGCAACTCGGCAAGCCCGCACCGGTGGTGCGCATTCACGACGATCACACGCGGCTGAAAAGAGACACCAGCGAGCTGCTGCGCAACGTGTTCATGCACCTGTTGCGCAACTCGCTCGACCATGGGATCGAGACCGCCCAAGAGCGCAGCGCGCAGCACAAAGCAGCAAGTGGAGTGATTGATATAACGGTGCAACTGACAGAAAAATCACTTGAAATCGTAATGTCTGACGACGGCCGTGGACTCGCACTGTCACGGATTCGCCGCACTGCGGTAGAGAAGGGATGGATCACCAAGGATCAGCAAGTGTCCGATGACGACGTTGCGCAATTCATCTTCCGTGCAGGATTCTCGACGGCGCGGGAGGTCACCGATGTATCGGGGCGCGGCGTAGGCATGGACGCGGTGCGTGAGTTCCTGGAACGCCAAAATGGCAGTATCCAACTGCACTTCGCCGATGACCATGCGGGCGCGGATTATCGCCAGTTCCGAACGGTCGTCTTGCTGCCGACGCACGTTGCTATGCAAGCGGGCGTGCATGCCAAGGACGGGTCGCTTGTTGCGACCGTTTAAGCAATTGCATCTCAAGTGCCTTACTCATTGACAATTGGCGCCGCTAAGCAACTAGCGGCGTCGACTACCCGGAAGATTATCGTGTTTGAACAGTCACTTTTGTCGGCGCTTGCGGGCGCCGCGTTGGCCACTCTTGCAGGGGGCACGTTTTACAAGCTAAAGGTAGTCCGGTCGATTGCAGTATTGCGCGGGGCAATTGCGCAACAGGAAGGACAGCTCTTGCAGGCATCTGAAAGAGAAGCTACGCAAGCTGCGCAACACGAAGCCGCCCAACTAGGTCTTGCGAACGATCTCTCTCGCCTCCAGAGAGAACTGGTCGTGAAGTCGGACGCGCTTTCAGACGCTCAATCAATCATCAATGCCGCCGCAGCCGACAAAGCGCAATGGCTCACGCAAGCTGGCAAGATCGCTGGCGAAGCGGCGCGCCTCAATGCGCTCGCCGCGACCTTCGAGCGCTGGCATGAGCAGATGATTTCGCTGATGGAGCAGAACCAGGACATGCACGCGAAGAACCAGGAACTATCGTCCATCGTACGGCACGTGGTGATCGTCTCGCTGAATGCATCGATAGAAGCAGCCCGGGCGGGCACCGCAGGACGCGGATTTGCCGTTGTGGCGAGTGAAGTTCGAGCGCTCGCGGCCCGCTCGGAAGAGTTATCCAAAAGCTACCGGGACAGTTTGCATCGCAATGACCTAACGACGACCACCACGTTCCAGGACATCCAGGCGGGAGGCAAGATGATCACGGCTTCGCTTGGAAGCGTGAAGGTCCTTGCCGATCAGTTCCAGACTACGCTTCACTAGGTGGCGTCATGATCAGCATCCAAGCCACTGACAGCATGGAACGTATTTTTCGAAGGGCCGTGCAAGCCCGGCTGCCACTGAGCGCCGACGACAACTGCGAAGTCACGCGTCAGGAAAGTGTACTTCCGCACGCTGGAGAAAACGTCGTCATGTTGACGATATCGTCGATCATGTTCCGCATGATCATGGTTCTTCATTTTGATGAAGACGTCAACACGCGCGCGTATTGCGTCGATCTAATCGGCGAAGTGTCCTTGCTCGACGTGCTACTGGAGGCCTGGAATTTGTGTTGCGGCGCGGTCAATCAGGAACTGCTGGAGTTCTTCCCGGACCTCGGCATGTCGACACCGTATGTGCTGGGCGCGAGTTGCATGCATTACCTCGACGAACTCAAGCCTGACTATCTTGCTTCCTTTGCTATCGAGATCAACGGTTGCGCACGCTTTGCGGCCACGCTCGGTGTATGCGCACAAGCGACGGTTGATTTCGTGGCGAACGAAACGGCCATTACCGAAACCAACGGAGAGCTGGAGTTGTTTTGAATAATTTTGACCAACCTGCAGCAGCAAGCTTGAACAGCAATTCACCCGTAAGCAAGGTGCTAGTTCTGGATGACTCCCCGGTCCACGCGCGCACTCTGAAGACGTTTTGCGACGAACACAGTCTCGTAGCCCTCAAAGTGCGGCCGCACCGCCTTTTCTCCGTCCTTCGTTCCAATATCGACCTGGGTGCGATCCTGCTGTCAGAAACGTATGGCGGATCGACTGAGGAGTGCGCGCGGATCGCAATCGAGATTAATGCCATTCGCCCGGAGCTGCCGATCATCCTTCGACGCGAGGCCACGCCCTCGACCGGCGATCTGGCTGATGAGCTTGGACAAGTCATCTGCACGGCGTACGTGGCTGCAGACATGGCGCGGCTCAAGGAGGCTATCGACAGTTACATCTTCAGCCTGGAATATCCGAATGCGCTGGTCCGGGGCATCCTTGAAATGACTGAATCCATGTTGAACGGCCTGTTCACAAGCGTCAGCATTTCATGGGACACACCTTGCATCGTGCGGGACCAGATCATCTTTGGTGAAGTGTTCAGCCTGATCCCACTGGAAAGCGCGTGGTGTCGAGGCTACATGATGATGCAGGCAGAAGAGGCGCCCATTCTTGCGTTGCTCGATCAGCAGCGTCTATGCGACGGACCGGCCGATTTTCGCGATCTCAACAGTCTGCTGGGCGAGATGACGAATCTCGTCTGGGGTTCGTTCAAAAATCGGTATCTGGACAATGCCGAGACGCTGTCACGAAGCCAGGTGCAGGTTCCGCTGCTGATCAACCATCGGCATAAGTACATCTCGTTTGGCACGAGCAACCCCCAGCTGTGCTTCGTTTATCGCGTAACCGATCAGGTGAGCGGCCATACCGTGATGCTTCACCAACGCTTTATCTTTAGCTTGAGCTGGTCGCCTGAAGACTTTAGTGAAGTCAATCTGGAGACGGGCGATGTCGTAGCCGCGGGCGAGCTTGATTTGTTTTAAAATCCAACTTTGGAAATACTGCAATGTCAAAAATTCTTGTTGTCGATGATTCGAGTACGGTTCGCGACGAAGTCGCCGGTTTCTTGAGGAAAAATGGACTGGACGTTGAAACCGCTGTTGACGGCAAGGACGGGCTTTCGAAGCTGAAGGCCAGTCCAGACATAAAGCTGGTCGTGAGCGATGTCAACATGCCCAATATGGACGGCTTGACGATGGTAGAAAAAATCCGTGGCGAGCTTGCCAACAAGGCCGTCAACGTGATCATGCTGACCACTGAAAGCAGTCCTGCCATGAAAGAGCGCGGGAAAGCCGCGGGCGTCAAGGGGTGGATCGTCAAGCCATTTAAAGGCGAGGCCGTCCTCGAGACGTTCAGGAAGCTTGCCAGCTAGGGGCTTTTCGCCTTTGGAATTGACAACACATTCCACAGGGATCGATCTTCTTGAGTTGAGATGTGCGGCGAGCATCCCGGGTTCAACTACATCGATGTTCACGCGCTCGTCAGTTTGGGCTGGACGGCTAACTCTGTCCGGCGCGCCGGCGGTGACGTGAACTGTCATCTTATAGACTTTATTTCTGTCGCATGATTTGGCGAGTTCCGGACTGTATGTATATCCTCGTTCAATTCAGTCATTGTATTGGGGATCGAACGAAGTTTCCCGTTATACCAACGACTGGATCAGGCAAGGGGTAGATCAATTGTCGAGCACACAAGGTCGCGTTGAGTCTGCCGCGCCATTAAACAGCGCACCGCCATCTTCCGGCTCTGGCCGTCTTGTTCAGACGGGGTTCAAGGTGCTCACCGTATTAGCGGTCTTTTTCATCCTCTCGGCCATTGCTATGAATACCGTCCTGGCGATTCGGCAGGCGGGTGAACAACGCCGGACTCTTGCGACCATTCAGGCATCCAGTGCGGTAAAACGCGCACTTGACGACTTTCAACAGGCCCTTCTTGACGAGCATGCCGATCTATACATGCTGGTCGGCACCAAGTCATTCTACAAGCGCGCACCCTACGCATTTCCACTTGATCAATTGCAGGCGTCGTCTGCCGGCGCCCGCGAAGGATGTGTATCAAGAGATAGTTGTTTATCCCGGCTCGCTGAACTCGATGTCATGACGCGCACGCTCGCGCGATTAAGTACTGATCTGAGCGTAAGTGCCGCAAAACAGGGTGGTGCGGTACAACTGAATGATCCAGCCCTTGTCGGCATTGACGCGTACTTCTACAGTTTGCTGGCCAAGGTGATTGAGATTCGCATCGACGCGGACAAATCGATCGATATGCTGGTAAGCCGAACGTCCTTAGACTCGCAGCGGACCTCCAACATTTTGTTGGGGTCAGGTCTATCCGCGGGCATCATGTTGCTGGCGCTGCTGCTGCGTAATGCTCACATCACCCGCAGACTGCGCCGTGCATGGCAGATAGCCAATCGGGCGCGAACTGATCTGTTCCATTCAAAGCAGACGCTCGAATATGTGCTGGACCACATCCCGCAGGGGATCGCTTGGAAGGACTCAGAGCTTCGCTACCGGGGCGGAAATGAAGTCTATGCTCGCGACGCCGGACTTGACTCTCGTCATCAGCTTGTTGGGTTGACTGACAGCGATTTGAACTGGGCAGACGATCCTGAAGCGGCACGTGCGGAAGATATCGCGATCATGAATGGGACCTTACTGAAAAAGCACGTCGAAAGACAGGCCGTTTCCCGTACAGGGACGAGTGTCTGGGTTTCGGAAACGAAGTTACCGTTGCGAGAACGAAGCGGTGCGGTCGCCGGAGTATTGATCGCCTACGAAAATATCACTGCGCGAAAGCAGTCGGATCTGGAACTTCGCCTGCAGACCCGTGCGCTGGATGCCAGCACGAACGCCATCTTCATCACGGCCCCACATGAGAACTCTCATGTCATCCACTATGTAAATGCCGCGTTCGAGCGCATGACGGGGTACGCTCGACAGGAGGTCGTGGGCGCCGATTGGGAAAAACTTTATTCGCTGGCTAATGAAGAGGGGACATGGACATTAATACGAGACGCGCTCAACGAAGGTACTGAGCAAAACAGCACGATTCGGTGCGTCAGGAAGGACGGTACCAACTTCTGGAACAACGTGATGGTGGCACCTGTTCGCAGCCCTGAGGGTCACGTAGGGCACCACGTCGGCATCATGAGCGACGTGAGTGCGATAGTCGAATATCAGGCTGAGCTCCAGCGGCAGGCTAGCTACGACTCACTTACTGGCCTGCCTAATCGAGCAACACTTGAGCTTCGCCTTGAAGAAGCCATTGTTCGCTCGAAAGTGTCAGGTGAAGAGGTCGCCGTATTGTTCCTGGACCTTGACCGCTTCAAGCAGGTCAACGATTCACTTGGACACCGGGTAGGTGACGAGTTGCTCACCCACATGGCCCGACGCCTGAGCATTGCCATCCGAGCGACCGACATAGTTGCACGATATGGCGGTGACGAGTTTGTCATTATCGCTGAACGCTCGAGCGCCGCGAGATTGATCCCTATGCTGAATCGAATCGTCGCCTCAATGACCGAGCCGTTTCGCCTTGCTGGACACGAACTCTACGTCGAGGTCAGTATTGGGATCAGCACCTTTCCTCAAGATGGGCCAGACACCGATACGCTGCTCCGAAACGCGGATGCTGCGATGTACCTTGCTAAGGAAAATGGACGTAACGGTTACCAGCACTATCGTCCAGAACTTAACCGAACGGCTGCCGACCGGCTTAAACTCTCCAACAAATTGCGCCGTGCTGTGAAGGTGAATGCGCTGCGGGTCGTGTATCAGCCGCAGTTCGATATGGTAACAGGACGTCTTTGCGGCGCCGAAGCGCTCGTTCGTTGGACTGACGAAGAATTTGGCGCCGTGCCTCCCACGGTCTTTATTCCAATCGCTGAAGAGACCGGCGCCATTCTCAAGCTCGGCGAATGGGTGCTTCGCACCGCGTGCCTTCAGGCCAAGGCGTGGATTGATGTCGGCGAGGACAGTACGCCGGTTTCGGTGAACGTCTCGCCCGTTCAGTTAGAGCGATCTGAATTCGTTGAGCTCGTACGGGAAGTCCTTAAGCAGACCCGGCTACCCGCACATATGTTGGAGCTCGAAGTCACCGAGGGCGCGTTGATGGGCAATCCTGACGAGGTCGCGCGCGTTCTTCGGGAACTGCGTGGCTTGGGCGTCAAGATCGCAATCGACGATTTCGGAACCGGTTATTCGAGCCTGAGCTATCTAAAGCGCTTCAGTATCGATCGAATAAAAATCGACCGCGCTTTCGTTCAGGAGATTGGCAAGGACTCGGAATATGAGGCGCTTGCGCTCGCCATCATCGCGATGGCGGGTGCCCTACGGTTCGAGGTGATCGCCGAGGGCGTCGAGACAGACGAACACAGGCGATTCTTAATTGAACACGGATGTGTAGAGGGGCAGGGCTACCTATTCAGTCAGCCTGTCGCGGCGTCCGATTTCATGCAAATCATCGTTAAACAGGGAGCTCCCGACATCGGCCAGTCATGGCCGTGGCTTTCCTAGTCAGACGCATCGTGACCACGCGCTGACGCGGACGAAGCGTCTCTAGACATCCGCGGTTTGAGCAAGTCCGGAAGGTGGATTTACCGCCATTGACAAACTCAAGAGGCAGAATAGTTCGCTGAGGCTATTGCCTTCGACCGGGTGGTCGTCCAAGGTCAGTCGCAGGCGTCGACCGGCCCGGCCGAGCAGCCAGGCATTGGCCGCTGCTCTGAGCGGGCTATCTGCGACTGGGGTAGAAGGAATGATGAACTCGCCGACTAATCCATCATCTCGATCTGCGTGGGTCAGCGCGAAGGATAACGCGCTTATCTCGCCACCTTCAGCACGTGCGAGATTTAAAAACTGTCGCAATTCGCGCTGGTATCCCGGGCTAAAAGACGCCTCGTCCTTCGGTCCACGGACCAACGTCAGGAGAAGAGTGCGTTCGATCGACCCGGCAGCTTTTGATGTGTATGACAAGCGACACGTTCCCGTACGGAAAGCGAGAAAAGCCAGAATGAACGTTTTGACGTCCGAGAGGAGGCGCATTCAAACGATCGGGGCTCGCAGCGCATCCGGCTACGCAACGCGCACCGCTCGATTGCAACCAGGAAAAAGTGTCTCACCCCGATGCTACGCTTCGGTGACAAATCACTTTAAAGAGCTGCGGGTTCGCTACCGTCTGCCTACGGGTGCCGCTTCCCGTCGCGCCGAACAGATGGGCTAACCCATACGGATGTTGATACACGATAAAAAGGCGCAGGGCGGCCCAGGCAAGCATGGTCAACACTTCAAGTCCGATGTTCCAGGACGATCTTCACCGGGCGAATCTTCCAGATCTGCTCGCAGTATTCACGGATTGCGCGATCGGACGAGAACTTGCCCGCATACGCGGTGTTCAGGATCGACATGCGAGTCCAGCGCCGCGGGTCCTGCCAGGCAGCGCTGACGTCCTCTTGGCGCGCCACGTAAGCAGCGTAATCGGCAAGTACGAAAAACGGGTCCGTGTGCAGCAGATTGTCGACTAGCGGACGGAACATCTCGCGGTCCCCGCGGGAGAAGTGGCCGCCGGCGATCCGCTCCAGCACTTCGCGCAGTTCTTCGTTCGCATTCACATAGTCGCCCGGACGATAGCCTGCGCGTTTGACGTGCTCCACTTCGTCCGCTGTCAGACCAAACAAAAAGAAATTTTCATCGCCGACTTCCTCGCGGATTTCGACATTTGCTCCGTCCAGCGTGCCGATCGTCACCGCACCGTTCATCATGAACTTCATGTTGCCGGTGCCCGAAGCCTCTTTGCCTGCCGTGGAAATCTGCTCGGACAGGTCGGCGGCCGGATAGAGGAAATGCGCGTTCTTCACGTTGAAATCCGGATAGAACACGACCTTCAGCCGCCCGTCCACCACCGGGTCGTTGTTGATCACCTCGGCAATACCGTGATCAGACGGATGATGAGCTTGGCCATGGCATACCCAGGCGCGGCCTTGCCACCGAATACGAAGCAACGCGGCGTGATGGCGAGCTGCGGATTGCGCCGTAACCGCATGTAGAGCGTGACAATAAAGAGCGCGTTCAGGTGTTGGCGCTTGTATTCATGGATGCGCTTGACCTGTATGTCGAATAGCGCAGCCGGGTCGACGACTACGCCGGTCGCGCTGCGGATAGACGCAGCGAGGTTCTCCTTGTTCGCCTGCTTGACGTGGCGCCAGTGGTCCTGAAACGCTGCGTCGCCGATATGCTCATCGATTCTGGCCCGTGTTCAGGATCCACTGAAGCAGTGGAAGCTGAGCCCAATGGATCTGGAAAGCCGGCGCCGCTGGGAGGAGTACACGCATGTCAAGGAAGTGATGTTGCAGCGCTCGCATATCCTCGAAGCGCCGTGGTGGGTCGTGCAGGCAGTCGACAAGAAGCGTGCGCGGCTGAACTGCATCACGCATTTGCTCGGTCAGATTCCGTATAGCGAGGTCGAACACTCCGCCGTGGTATTGCCCGAGCGCGTTCACAACGCTGAATACATTCGCCATCCCGTGCCGGCGTCCATGATCGTTCCGGAAAAGTTCTAGGCATTCTGCAGATAGTCTGCGCCACTTGGCGGAAGGACGGCGGCGTTTTGCGGGCCGCCCTTTGCTGCAGGTCGCCTTGCCGGAGGAGGCTTGCTGGAAAACCAAGCGGAACAGAGTATTCTGTAGAGACCGCTTGGTTTATGTATCAGAATGCCGAGCAAAGCTGCTTGAAAGTCGTTGCAAACACTACGGCCTCACTGCGCGCTCTCCGTGGTGCCTGGCTAATTGGCGTACATGTCCCATCAGCCTTCGTGCTGCGGCACCATACGTGGGTGCCAGCAACAGTCCGCGTCCTGCCTGTTGCGCGGTGAAGGCAGGGACGACATTTCACCCCAAGATGCGTTTCAATAGGTTCGTGTTCCTCAACCGTGCCACGCTCAGGCTAAAGTCTCATCTTGGCTTAACCACTTCGCATCAAGCCCCATTTCCCACGGACTTCGTCACCTAGCCAGTGTCAGCAAGTCACCGCCGCTTCGACTCACTTCAAGGCGCCTTAAATTCTTTGCCGACATGATTGTCTATAATGAATCAGTTTTGCATGATGAAGGACGAAGGGTGGGAATTTTCGCGAGGCCGGGGCGATTGCCGGGCCGCGGAAAAAGATCGTACGAAGAATCGTGCCCCGGGGCGCGTTCGTTAGCTGGCACGGGCTGCAATCGTACGTCAAATCCTGCGGTCACGGTTGCTCCACGCTCAGACACGGGTGGCGCAAGCCTCTATCGGAAGCGTCGCAAGTTTAATATGAGATTGCAGAGACGATTTGCGAGTGCACTACTGTCTGCCGCGCTCTTCAATACGCTCGTTCCGGCATGGCTTTCGCGCGTGCTTTGCAGAGCCGCCGCGAAGGTGCTCACGCTCGGGCGCTGATGTTTGAGAAGCACTATCGACGCGGTCCCGATAGATGGAACAGTCACGAGGAAGTAGTAAAAATGAGCGACGGCTACGAAGAGTTGCAGAGCGTCGACGTGGAATTGGATGGTGTTTGGTACCAAGGGCGATTCCGAGTGGTCGGTCACTCGGTCATCGTCTATTTCGAATCAGAAATCAAGTTTGTTGACTATGACATGAACCGTCCCGAGACGGTAGCAAGATGGGTGCTTTCAGATTTGGTGCGGCGGCAACGCTCACTGAAACGAAGGCCGGTAAGGCGCTAAAGGGATACCTGACGGCGGCCTGGATGGAGAATCCAGCGATTCCAATTGTCGCTCTAAACTAGCGAATCTTTGGCGCAGAGGTTTCTATGCACGGCGACTCGTCGGGACGGCCTCGAGCGGTCGAGCAGATTGAGAGCGAATTCGACGGCATGCTCGTTCATCATTGGGAACGAGAAATCGCACGAGACCGCTTCGAAGTGTTGTGGGACGAGGTGAACGCGGCAGCTATGCGAATGCTCGATACCGACGTCGCAAGCGCCTACATCGCTCTGTTGTCCCGTATGCAGGACGCTTTCGATAAACAATACAATTCCTTCCGCTAAGCAAAAGAAGTGGTCTAGGCTGACCAACTGCTGCGGCCTAGACTATCCTGCAAAAAGGATACGTGAAAGCGCGGCGGCTCGGTCGCACTCCTAAAAAACTAAGTCTTTTCAGGTCGTCCTGTTTTAACCGTTTCAACAGCGCCAACGGCAGCTATCAATTGTTCTGTCGTGGCCGTCGCCAATATCAACAGGCCCGCTCTCAGCAATTCGCTTTTTTTGACGGCAACATCGTTGTCAGCGCACTTCAGCTTCAGGGCTGCGATTTTGTCGTAGTCCGACTTTGGCATCGTGAAGCTGTCGCGGACAACTTTCTCTTTCTTGACCTGTTTCGATTCTTTTTTTGGCACAGAAGAAGGTGCGGCAAGTTTAGTCTTTGTACGGGCGGTAGTTTCGACCGTACTCGCTGGCGCTTCGGTCGCATCCTCGACGATAGCGGACGCGGCCTTCCGCTTTTTGGTCTTGGTCGGAGCTTCGTCCTTGGCGCTTTTGGGGAAGTGAAACGCTTTCTTGCTTGGTGCTTTCGTGGTTACATCAATCATAAAAACTCTCTTCATAAAAGGTTCTGTCGCAATAAGGCCGTGCGGTATTATGTTCGGCGCCAAAACGAAGTCTTTACCCGATGAAACAGAGCCTGACGCCAGCCTTAGCGCGCGTGTTTAAACGCCTTCATTATCCGTTTGATGTCATGCTGATGTGTGTGCGCTGGTATGTTGCGTACGGACTGAGTGTACGAAACCTGGAAGAGATGATGGCTGAGCGAGGCATTGAGGTCGACCATTCGACGGTGCATCGTTGGGCAATAAAATTGCTGCCAGTTCTTGGAAAAGCGTTCGGTCGCCGCAAGCGCCCGGTGGGCAAAAGCTGGCGCGTTGATGAGACGTACATCAAGGTCAAGGGAGCGTGGAAGTATCTGTATCGAGCAGTAGACAAGGCCGGTCACACGGTTGATTTCCTGCTACGAGCCCATCGCGACAAGGCTGC
>Ga0105854_1000430_pt1 | contig 19503 bp, 18 predicted proteins | sample OrgsoiDNA_201058_FD_89679 | JGI IMG/M metagenome (GOLD analysis project Ga0105854, IMG submission 89679) | Permafrost soil microbial communities from the Arctic, to analyse light accelerated degradation of dissolved organic matter (DOM) -... | ecosystem: Environmental > Terrestrial > Soil >... | reverse complement strand
TCGCAGACATGTGTGGTCTCCGGCTTGCCGCGCCCGCCTGGGCCGTCGAATTTGTAGGGGCTCAGAGCGACGACGCTCGAGAGGTGGCCGTGGTAGGCGTGGTCGAGGACGAGCACGTCGTCCTCCCGTGTGTGGGTCGTCGCCAGCCGGAGCGCGAGATCGTTCGCCTCCGAGCCGGAGTTGACGAGGAACACGACCCGCAGCGGGTCGGGCAGCGACGCGGCCAACCTGCGGGCATAGCTGACGATCGAGTCGTGGAGGTAGCGAGTGTTCGTGTTCAAGGTGGCCATCTGCCGCGCACCCGCGGCAACCACTCGCGGATGGCAGTGACCGACATGACAGACGTTGTTGACCAGGTCGAGCCAGCGGTTCCCGCCGGCGTCGTAGAGGTACGCGCCCTCGCCGCGGACGATCTGCAGCGGTTGCCGGTACGCGATGCTCAGGGCACCGCTGAGATTCCCGCGTCTCATGTGCACGATCTCTCCGGCGGTCCGCGAGATCCGCGCCGAGTCACCGTCGCGCCGTCCGAGCAGAAGGTTCGGATCCGGGCTGATGCTCTGCCACAATCCGGCCTCGCCGGGCGGAGCCACACCCGGCACGTCCGCGCCGAAGTCGCCGAGGTGGGTCAACAGTTGCAGGTGGAGGTGCGGCGGCCAACCGCCGTTCTGCTCGGCCGCGCCGATGCGTCCGAGTTGGGAGCCGGCGGCAACGGTGTCTCCGGGTGCGTGGCCGGCGATCGAAGCGGGTTCGAGTTTGCCGTAGAGCGTCCAGAACGGCACGGCGGCATCCGTCCGGTGCTCGAGCACGACCACCGCGCCGACCTCCGACGGCGGCCGAATGCCGGCGGCGACCCGGACAACGACCCCGTCCAAACCCGCAGACACGGGCGTGCCGGCGGCCAGGAAGAGATCGACTCCGAGCTGGAGCGAGCGCTCGCCGGAGAGGTCGTCGTGCGGAGCGCCGGAGACCGTCCGGTCCTCGCCGTAGAGCCCGACCGCGGAGGCCGTGCCGGCCGGCAGAACCGACACCCGCTGCGCGCGGCCCGATTCGAAGAACTGCCGCACGTGCCGGGCCGACGGGACGGCGTCCCAGCCACAGGCGTCCCGGAAGCGGAAGTGGGCAAGGTCGGGGCTCTCGCCCGCGAGCAGTTCCAACGTGCGCCAGACGCTCTTCTGGCTGACAAGCAGGTAGTCGTTCCCGGGATCGTTCGCGTGCTGCCACGCGGCCATCGCGACGCTCATTCCAAGCCGGAGCCTGATCAGGTCGTAGAGCGCCTCCAGCTCGTCGGGGCGCAGCGGCGATTCTCCGTCGTAGCCCACGACGACCGGGACGATCGCGCGCACGGGGTCGTCCTGCTCGAGCATCGCGTATGCGGCGGCAACGGCGAGGCCGCCGATGCGGGGGCTCCAGACGATGTCGCCGAAGTCGATCAGCGCGCTGACCGATCCTCCCTGGCCGACCAGGATGTTCAGCTCGTTCGCGTCGTTGTGGATCACCTGGTGCGGCAACGGTTCGAGCCGCGGTGCGACGACGGTCTCGTGCCGGGAGAAGATCTCTCGCAGCGCAGCCTGCTTCGCCGGCTCGGCGAGATCGACGAACGCCGCCACGTCGGGCGCGCGTGTGAGCTTCCAGAGGAGCGGCCGATCCTCGGCGGGGTGCCGAAAGCCCGCGAGTGCGCGGTCGAGTTGGGCAACTGCGCGGCCGAGGCTCTCGAGCCGCTCGGGCTGATGAGGGCCGCAGTGCGCCCACGGACGGCCGTCCACCCACGAGAGCAGCCTGACCACGCGCTCACCGCCCGCAACCTCGACCCGGCGGGAAGTCTCGCCCTCGTTCGTACGAATCACTCGCGGTACGAGTGGCGCGCCCCCGGCCGCGGCGACGTGCAGGAGCGCGGCGGTCTGAAGGTCGAGCTCAGCCGGGTCGACGTCGGGGGCGTGAAGCTTCAGGACATAGGAGCTTCCGCCCTCGACCTCGAGGCGGAAGTTGAGGTCCTGCTCGCCGGGCAGCGGCGACGCGCTCGCGTCAAGCCCGTAGACGTCCCGCGCAAGGCGGGAAGCCTCCTTTGCATCGACTCCGGCGGACGGCTCGACGGCCTTCACCGGGGCGGAAGCGGGCCGTTCGCCAGCTTGCGGACGGCAGCCGCGACGATGTCGGCCGCGACCTTGAGCGCGTTCGGGTCGACGCCGGCCGGTGTGTCCCGGTCGGAGTGGTAACGCGGATCGTCGGGCTTCCAGAGCCAGGCCGCGGGGATCCCCGCGGCGAGGAACCGCCCGGACTCGGCTGCCCCCCAGTCGCCCTGCATACGGCCGAGGCGGTAGCCGAGCTCGTCGGCCGTCTCGACGAGGCAGTCGTTCAACCAGTCCGTGTGCGGCAGCGCTCCGAGGTCGGGCCACCATGCTGTCTCGACGACGTTGAGCGGACCGCCGGCGGCGATCATGTCGAGCGAGACGACGCACGCGATGTCGTCCGCGCGCGCGCCGAGCGACTCGATGTACCGCTGCGCTCCGGCGGCCGCACTCTCCTCGGCCGCTGTCGAGAGGAAGACGAGGCTGCGCTCGTGCTGCTCGCCGGCCAGCAGGCGCGCAACCTCCAGCATCGCCGCGGTGCCGCTGCCGTTGTCGTTGGCGCCCGGCGGGCAGGCGTGGTCGCGGTGGGCGAGAACGACCACCCTCTTGCTTTCGTTGCTGCTCCCGCGGCGCACACCGGCGAGGCACGGCGAGACGCAGGGCTCGAGCTCCGTCGCGATGTCGAGCGTCACGGTCGTCATTCCCGCGCCGAGGGCGCGGGCGAGCTCGCGGCCGCCGGTCGACGAAATCACCACCGCGGGGAGGCGCGGCTCCGAGAAACGCGCGTCGATGCGTCCCTGGCCCGATTCCATCGTCGGGCGATACGGCCATGGCATGGCGTGCACGAGCAACAGAGCTGCCGCTCCGCGATCGCGGAGCCCGGCGGCAAGCCCGCCGAGCCAGAAGAGGCCGTAACCCGTCTCGGCCGGGAGACACACCACCTTCCCATCGACGGTCGCGTCGGCGAGCTGCTTCTGGCTCTCCAGCCAGAGGACCGGCGCGGTCAGCGGGCCGGCGGTCGCACCGCCGAAGAACGGGGCGACGGCTTCGAGCTCCGTTCCGTCTCCGAGCAAGAGGCGGCAGCGCTCCTCGTGCCACGTATGCACCGCGACATCGACCTGCTCGATCTCCAGGTCGAGCCCGGCAAACACCTGCTTCACGTAGGCGGCTGCAAGCGTGTCACCGGATCGGCCGGCAAACCGGTCACCGAGCTCGCAGAGCCTCTCGACGTGCTCGTAGGCCAGCCGAGCAGAAGCCAGTTCGGTCCGCGCGGTCAGGTCACCCATGCGCAGCCGTTCCAGTAGGCGTCGAACCGCCCGCGGCGCGAGACCTCGACGTGGAGCTCTTCCGGCGGCGGGTGGGCGGTGGCGAGCCGAACCTCGAACGGCTCGCTCGCGACCAGCCGAAACTCGCGGCGGGCGCGCGCCTCCGTCCCCGTCTGCAGCCGCACGATCCCGTTGCAGCAGCGACTCGAGCGTGACCAGACCCAGAGGCGGCCGCCGCGCAGATGCACGGCGGCGACGGTTGCGTCCGAGGCGACGATGCGCGTCACGGCCCAAGTGTGAACGTAACGTTGCGGGCCCCGCGGTGGTCAGCGAGGTATGGAAGAAAAAGCAACGTTCGCGGCGGGGTGCTTCTGGGGCGTCGAAGCGGCGTTCCGGAAGGTCGAGGGAGTGACGGCGACGCGCGTCGGCTACACCGGCGGCACGGCGACCACCCCGACCTACAAGGAGGTATGCAGCGGGCGGACCGGACACGCCGAGGCAGTCGAGGTGACGTTCGACCCGGCGCGCGTCTCGTACGAGGAATTGCTCGCGGTGTTCTGGTCGAGCCACAACCCGGCGACGCGCAACCGGCAGGGCCTCAATGTCGGCACGCAGTACCGCTCGGCGGTCTTCACGCACTCGCCGGCGCAGAATGCCGCCGCGCTGGCGACGCGCGACCAGGCGAAGGAGTTGCTCCGCTGGCCGCGGAAGACGATCGCAACCCAGATCGAGGACGTGGGACCGTTCTACGCTGCCGAGGAGTACCACCAGCAGTACTTCGAGAAGTCCGGCCGGGCGAACTGCACCGCGCTGCTGCGGGCAAGCCTCTAAGTATCGGGCTATAGGGTGGCGGCATGCCACCGAACATTCGCCGCCTCATGCCGATGTTCGTCATCCTCGCCGTGATCCTCTTCATCATCCCCTCGCTGACGAAGAAGCATTCATCCGGTCCATCGAGCGGCACAAAGGCGACAACGACGCTCGATGCGATGAACCGCGTCGGAAAGAGCGAACAGCGGTACCGGAGCGCGCACGCGCGCTACACGTCGCACGTCGCCGACCTGATCACGCTCGCTCCGAAGCTCGCGAGCGACTTGTCGACCGTCGCAATTCAACTCGACGTCAGCTCCGACGGACAGACCTTCCTCGCTCACGCGTCGAGTGACGTCCTGAGCCTCGTCCGCGCGCGCGGCAAGACGCAGTTGGTCGCCAATACCTGCACGGTGTTGAAGAGCGGCACGGGCGTCTCGTGCCCGCCGACCGGCTAGGAATGCGGATTCCGCCGGCGCTCGCCGCGCAGTGACTCGGCCGGACGCGCTGCAGGTCTGTAGTGGATCATTGGGGCGTGTCTCGGTTCCGTCTGACGATCGTTTGCCCGTCTCCGATGATTGAACGGCGTCACGGGTCGTGAGGCTGTCGCGCGCGCCGCGTCGGCTGGCGCCGCCGGGAGCTGTGAAGAGGCGATTCCGGCCGAAGTTCCACTACGAATTGTTCGTCTGCGGGGCTCGTGGTCACGTCCTCGTCGGCACCGATGCCGAGCAGGTCCGCGGGGTGGATTCGGCGTTCGTCCGCGAGCTCGGCGGCAGTCGCTGGTATCGCTGCTTGCGCTGCGACGCGTGGTTGCCGCTGCCGCCGCCTGCACGGGTCAAACGATCTGTGCCGCCCGACCGGAGCGAGATCGAGCTGCCGATCCGGGGGCGAGCTCTTCGCGACAAGATCGTGTTGCGGCTGATCGCAATCGACCGGGCAGTGCACTTCCTGCTCCTGGGAGCGTTCGCGGTGCTCGCATTCGTGCTGGCCTCGCACCGCGAAAAGCTGACGCGGCTCGTCGATCGGTTGAACGTCTTGTTCTTCGGGACGCGAACGGGAACGGGAACGGGGGGCCCCACCCGTGGCTTCACGCACGAGCTCGAGCAACTGCTCACGTTGAACGTCACCACGTTCCGCCTGATCGGCGTGGCGGCCGCCGCCTACGCGCTCCTCGAGGGCGCCGAGGCCTACGGCTTGTGGTTCCAGCGGCGCTGGGCGGAGTACCTGACGTTTGTCGCGACGACCCTGTTTGTGCCCTACGAGCTCTACGAGCTCGCCGGCAAGATCACTGTCATCCGCGTCGGCGCCTTCGCGGTCAACCTGGCGATCCTGTTCTACCTGCTGCTCGCCAAGCGCCTCTTCGGCCTGCGAGGCGGGACAAAGAAAGACAAGGCCGTCCGGGAGGCTGACTCCGGTTGGTCGGCGTTCGAGCAGCTCACGCCAGGTGAGTTCAGCGACTGAAATCCGGGCGCGAAAACCCGGCAGCTCGGGCTGCTCCTCACGAGGACGTGAAGGTCATGTTAGGTGGTCGTAAAACCGCCGTTTCATGCGATTGGCCGGCGGGGCCGGCGGGGTATCTTGCGTGTGCAGTGCAATGGGTGGCGTCGAGAGGCGCGTCAACGACTATGGGGGTCGAAGCCTCTCCGCCACCCGCGTTTCTCCCGTCACGGCGGGGTGCCGGCGTGCGGCCTCGATCCGCTCGACGGGGGTGGGATGGCTGAAGAAGGCGAGGTAGATCGGCCGGGGCGGGTCGAGGTCCGAGAGGTTCGCGGTCGCGAGTGAGCGGTGGGTTTTCTCGAAGGCGGCGAGGTCGTGGGTCAGCTCGAGTGAGAAGCGGTCGGCCTGGCGCTCCCAGCTTCGCGAGAGCGCGGCGCCGAGCGGCGCCGCGGGAATCTCCACCGCCGCGGCGAGCAGCAGGACGAATGGCAGAACCCGAGGGTCGGCGGCCCCGCCGGGCGCCCCGATCAGCCTGCGCAGCTCGGGCCAGCGCAGAAGTGCCCAGAGGAGGAGGACGAAGCCGGCGAGACCCCCCATGCCGAGCAGCGTCCCTTTGACCAGGTGCTGGGCGCGGCGGTGCCCGAGCTCGTGCGCGAGGACGAGGCCGATCTCGGGCGGGGCTGCCTGCGTCAGCAGCGTGTCGTAGAGGACGAGGCGGCGCGTCCGCCCGAGCCCGGACACGTAGGCGTTGGCCTTGTGGGTGCGCCGGCTCGCATCGGCCACGAGCACCTCCTTGATCGGAGCCTGCGCCCTGCCGGCGAGTGCCAGCAGCTCGGCGACGAGCGCGGCGTCGTCGAGCGGGACGAAGCGATTGAAGAGAGGCTCGACGAGGAGAGGGGCGAGGAAGCCGAGCGCCAGCACCAGCGCCGCACCGGCCGCTGCGGCGGCCAGGGGCCACAGGCGCGGAAGGAGCCGCGCCGATCCGACCAGGCCGAGGAACGCAGCGGCCGACAGCACGAGGCCGAGCGCGAGCGCTTTGGCCCGGTCGGCGGCGAAGCCGCGGAGATCCTGGGTCGAGAAGCCCCAGCTCCGCTCGCGCACGAAGCCCGTCCAGAACGAGATCGGCAGGCCGACCGCCGTCGTCAACGCCTTGAGCAGCGCCGTGAGCCCGACGACCTGCGCCCACCAGGGCCATCCCTCGAGCGGCTCGAAGAGCCAACCGCCGAGCGGGCCGAAGACGATCAGAGCGAGGAGCAGGAGCCCGAGGGCGAACTGGGCCACCGCCGCCGCATACAGCGGCCGGTGGTAGCGCGACGCCCGAGCCACCTGCTCGTCGCCGAAGAGACCGACCGCGTCCATCTCCCCGTACTGTGCCGTGCTGAACCCGGGACCCGGCGAGCTGCGTTGTAGGCTGGCCGGAGGCGAGGTGAGATGAGACACTGGAATCGAGCTCTGACGACGCTCGCCGCCGCTGCGGCGGCTGGATTCCTGCTCTGGTTCACCCCCCACTTCCACCGCTTCACCACGGGCGGCTACTGGGGGGTGATGACGCTGCTCGCCGTCGCCGGCGTGCTGCTCGGCCTCTCCCAGCTCCACGGCCGCGACGGGAACCCGACGGCCAGCTTCCTCCTCGCCTTCCTGCCGGTGCTCGCCGCAGCCGGTTGGGTGATCCTCGCCGCCCAGCCACAGGGAAACTGGGTCCGCGATCACGTCCTCTCGTGGAGCGGCGACATGGGAATCGGCCACGCCGTGCACAACCTCGGCGAGCGCGCCGCGGTGCTGGCCTTCGGCCTCGGGGTCGTCTTCGGCGTCACGTTCGAGCCGAAGATGGTCCGTCGCGGCCCGAAAAAACCGGACGCTGCCCCCGCCGCGGCGGTTGCGCCGGGCTCGACGCCCGTGGCGGCCGATCCCGTGGTGGACGAGCCCGCGGCCGAGGAGCCGGCTCCCGAGCAGGCCGAGGCCGGCGAACAGAGTCCGACCGCGCCGCCCGCCTGATCCGCCGGATCGAGCCGATCGACACACGGAAGGCAAGAGATGAGCACCCCTCCCACCGGCCTCGTTCCAACGATCGATCTCAACGACGGTCACGCAATTCCACAACTCGGTTTCGGGGTCTTCCAGATCCCACCGAAGGACACTGCACGGGCCGTGAGTGTCGCCTTGGAGGCCGGTTACCGGCACATCGACACCGCGGAGATGTACGGCAACGAGAAAGGGGTCGGCGATGCGGTCGCCGCCTCGGGCCTCGACCGGGCTGACCTCTTCATCACGAGCAAGCTCAACAACGGCTTCCACCAGCCAGACGTCGCTCGCAGAGCGTTCGCCAAGACCCTCACCGACCTCGGGTTCGACTATGTCGACCTGTTCCTGATTCACTGGCCCCTGCCGACCCTCTACGACGGCGACTTCGCCTCGACGTGGAAGACGCTGGAGGAGTTCCGTGGGGACGGCCGCGCGCTTTCGATCGGCGTCTCGAACTTCCAGGTCGAGCATCTCCGGCGCCTGGCCGCGGTGAGCGAAGTGGTGCCGGCCGTGAACCAGATCGAGCTCAACCCCTACTTCCAAAACGGCGAGGTCGACGCCTACGACCGGGCGCACGAGATCAAGACCCAGGCGTGGGCGCCGATCGCGCAAGGCAAGGTCCTCGGCGACCCGGCGCTGACCGACATCGCCGGCAGGCTCGGCAAGTCACCGGCCCAGGTCGTCCTGCGCTGGCACATCGAGCGCGGCAACATCGTCTTCCCGAAGTCGACGACTCCCGCGCGGATCAAGGAGAACTTCGAGTTGTTCGACTTCCAGCTCGCGCCTGGCGATGTCGAGACGATCGACGCGCTCGGCCGGGGCGAGGCGGGACGAAACGGCCCGAACCCGGACACGTTCGCCTACATCCCCGACTGAAGCCCTTCGCCGCAGACGTAGCGTGCAACGAAGGCGTTGCGGAACTTGTCACTGCTGTCGAGCTTCCGCCGGAGCCGCCGGAACGCCGGCAGCTTCGGGTAGACGGCCTCGAGCCCCTGCGGTGACGCCGCGAAGAGTTTGCCCCAGTGCGGCCGGACGCGAAACGGCGCGAGTGCGGCTTCGATCCGAGGCAGTACCGCGGACACTTCATCGGCAAGCGGCTTCCAGGTGAAGTGAAACGCGATGCTGTCCTGCTCGTAGAACGGACTCAGCCACAGCGTGTCCGCGGCAACCGTGCGTATCTCCGAGATGAGAAGGAGCGGCGAAACGACTCGGCCGAGGCGGCGTAGTTCCCGAATGGCCTCGGCGCCGTGCTCCCGCGCAACGACATACTCCGACTGGAGTTCCGCGCCGCCGCTGGGAGTGAACCCAAGGCGGAAGTGCGGCAGCCGCTCGCCCGAGGGGCCAGGAGCGCCCAACTGCTCCGTGCAGTTTTGCCAGTGCGCGCCCGGAACCGGGTTTTGGGCCTGGCGCGCGGGAGTCGCGCCGAAATACGAGGACTGCGAGTCGAGCTCCGCCTGCGTCTTCAGCCAGACCTGGTCGACTCCCAGCTCCCTCCACGTCGTGAACAAGCTGACGCTGTAGCCCCCCGCGAGGATCTCGTCCAGGTTGGTTTCAACCATCGGCCATGGGAGCTCCTCGAAGACGTACTGGCGGAGTTCGAACGCCGGCACGACGTCGAGCGACACGCGCGCCACCAGTCCGAGTGCGCCGAGGCCGACCACGGCACCGTCGAAGTCGTGATCGCCGCGACGGAGCTGACGGATCGAACCGTCCGCGCAGACGAGCTCGAGCGCTGAGACTCCGGCGGCGAGCGACTGGTTACCCACTCCGGAACCGTGCGTGCCGGTGGCAATTGCTCCGCCGACCGAAATGTGTGGCAGCGACGCCAGGTTCGCCACGGCGAGGCCGTGGTCATGGAGAGCGCTACTCAGCTCCCCGTAGCGAATACCCGTCTCGACGGTCACCGTTGCCTCGCCGATCTCGACGATGTGGCTGAGATGCTCCGTCGAGAGCAGTGCGCCGGCGGAGTCACCGACACGGCTGAACGAGTGGCGCGTGCCGAGCGGCCCGATCGTCTCGGCACCGGCGATCATCTCCTGCGCTTCTTCGACCGACGTCGGCCGCAGGATGCGCGCCGTCGAGTAGGTGACGTTGCCGGCCCAGTTCTTCACGACGAGGAGGAGCGAGGCGCAGGCAAAGCGTCGCCCTTCGTTAGGAGGTCATCTGACGTTCTGATCGCCGATCAGGGAACAGCCGGTTCGTGACAGAGCCCCGTCGGCCGAGGCCCTGCCGAACCGGATCGCCCTGCTAGGGCTGGAAGGTCTCGTGGACCGCGAACTCCTTCACGTCCGGCGGACCGTGCATTTCGACGCCGGCCGCCGCCATTGCCGCCGGGATCCGAGTCTGGAAGGTATCGAAGGCCTGGCGCGACTCCCAGAAGTCGATCACGCCCCAGCCGTCATCGATCGGGCCCGACGAATGGAACAGAAGACCTTGGGGCGCGTTGCTCGCCGGATCGATGTGCTTGTTCACCTCATCGAACTGTTCTTGGGTGACCCCCGGAAGCTTGATGCGGATTCCAACAGTCATGATCGACCTTCTCTCTGATGGTGGACGTTCGACTGTACCGGTCGCCTGCCCGCAGTCTCGGGTTCACCGCGCGGCTCGGCAGACGCGAACGCAAGTCCGTCTCTGCTCCGGCTCGGCTGGGTCAAGGAGCTCCAGACCCCGGGCGCCCGGGCGGAAACTCAGAGGTCTGCGTAGGCAGTGAAGAGGCTCGGCCACGTGTATCGCCTCCCGTGGAATCCTCGCGCGTCGGTGATCAGATCTGACGCCGCGGGGGTCGACAGGAGACGTGGATCGGGCGTGATCCCGACCCGCCAGAGGTTGAGCCGGTCCGCATCCCAGCAGGCCCCGATCGTCGGCTCGTCACTGGTCTGCCCCTTGTCGTGGCGCGTACAGGCGTCGGTGAGTGTCGCGAGACGCTCCGGCTCGAGCTGGAACGCCGTGCCGCACAGCTCGCGCGCGAGCTGAGCTCCGCGTGAACCGTGCTCGGGATCGCGGGACTCGTTGAACCGGCGGGAGTCGTGGAAGAGAGCAAACAACAGGACGAGCTCCGGGTCGCAGTCGTCGACAGCGCGTGCGAGCTCGAGACCCGCCCACGCGACGGCCTTCCAGTGCTGCTCTCCATGGACGTGAGATTCGGGACGGCTTGAGGCCGCCACGACCTCGCCGGCGAGACTTGCTTCGATCATCGAACGAGCACGGCTCCCATTTTCTCCGTTGGCGCCGCCGACTCAGCCGGCGGCTTCGCGATTGCGGAAGCGGAGCGACTCCGGATACGGGAAGAAGTCCATCAACTCGCCGCTCTCGATCCTGCGCTGGGTGGCCTGCCAGAACTCCGGCTCGAGCAGCTCGGCGTGGTGGCGCATGAAGAGCTCGCGCCGGCGCGGGTCGCTGAGCAGGAACGTCGCGAACTCCTCGGGGAAGACGTCGTGGGGCAAGACGCCATACCACGGCTCGGCCGCCAGCTCCGACTCGTCGTCCGGCGCCGTCGGGATGCGACGGAAGTTGACGTCGAGCAGGTATTCGATCTCGTCGTAGTCGTAGAAGACGACCCGGCCGTTGCTCGTGACGCCGAAGTTCCGCCAGAGCATGTCGCCCGGAAAGATGTTCGCCGCGACGAGGTCGCGGATGGCGTTGCCGTAGTCGATGACTGCTGCCTCGAGCTCCTCGGGCGTGGCGCGGTCGAGGTAGAGGTTGAGCGGCATCATCCGCCGCTCGACGTAGCAGTGGCGAATCACGAGTTGCTCGCCGTCGGAGATCATCGAGGGCGCAAGCTCGTGCAGCTGCTCGAGCAACTCTGCCGAGAAGCGTTCGCGCGGTAGCGCCAGGTCGACGAACTCGAGTGTGTCCGCGAGGCGTCCGACGCGGTCGACGTGCTTCACCATCGTGAACTTCGAACGGACGGTCGCCCTGTCGGTGTCCTTGCCGTATCCGAACGAGTCGCGGATCAGCTTGAAGACGTACGGGTACGACGGCAGCGTGAAGACGAACATCACCTGGCCGCGGATCCCGGGCGCCTCGACGAACTCGTCTCGAGAGTGGTGCAGGTGCTGCAGCAGCTCCCGGAAGAAGAGCGTCTTTCCCTGCTTGCCGAGCCCGACCATCGTGTAGAGCTCGGAGCCGGCGCGTACCGGCGTCATCGAGCGCAGGAACTCGACGTAGCCCGACGGCACCTCCATGTCGACCATGAAGTAGGCGCGCGAGAGCGAGAAGAGGAGGTTGATCTGACGGGGGTCGAGCAGGATCGTGTCCACCTCGAGACCGCCGTCGTCGTCGTTGAGCACGGCAGCGACGAAGGGCAGCCGGTCGTGGCCGTTGACGAGCTTGCCGAACACGTATGCGGCTTTGTTGCGGTAGAAGGCCGAGCTCAGCACCTGGATCTGGTGGTTCGGCTCGAGGTGCGTCCACGGCCCGCCCGGCCGCTCGGCGAGGGCGCGCAGCAGGTGGTCGACGTCGCGGTCGAGGTCGGCGAACGGCCGGCTCCAGCCGAAGTCGCGGAAGAGCTGCGCGAAGCACTCCCGCTCCCCGTCGACGTTCGGGTAGTAGCTGCGGTAGATCGGCGGGCCGGACTCGATGTACTCGGTCGAGGTCGCCGCGCGGACGAAGATCAGGTCGTTGTCGTAGTAGGTCTTTTGCAGGATCCGTTTGATCACCGAGTTGAAGAACGTCTCGGCGAGCTCCGGCTGGCTGTGCTCGACGAGCAGACCGATGTAGTAGAGCTTCGCGTCGCGCCAGGTCTCATCACTGAGCGGCCCGACGTCGAACTCGTCGCGCAACCGGTCGACGCACTCGCGGACGCGTTCGTCGTAGAAGCGGACCCGCTCCTGCACCGCGTGCTGCTGCTCCTTCCAGGCGCGCGCCTCGAACAGTTCCTCGGCGCGGGTGCTCGCCGCGCGGAAGAGCCGGTAGTGCTTGTCGAACCCCTCGATCAGGACGGTCGCGATCTGCCGCGCGGCGTCCTTCGGAGCGGCTCCGCTAGCCTGGGCCTTCCGTTTCCCCACGAGCACAAAGTAGGCCAATGAGCGCAACGACGCAGATCCAGGTTCCGGCCGGCGGCGTCAAGATCGTCCCCGGCGAACCGATTCCCGATCACCCGATCATCCTGTTCATCGAGGGCGACGGGATCGGTATCGACATCACCCCGGTGATGCAGACGGTCGTCGACGCCGCCGTCGAGAAGGCCTACGGCGGCGCCCGGCAGATTCACTGGATGGAGATCTACGCGGGCGAGAAGTCGACGCGCCTCTACGGCAGCGACGTCTGGCTGCCCGACGAGACGCTGGAGGCCGCGCGCGAGTACTCGGTCTCGATCAAGGGGCCGTTGACGACGCCGATCGGCGGCGGCATCCGCTCGCTCAACGTCGCGCTGCGCCAGCAGCTCGACCTCTTCGTCTGCCTGCGGCCGGTGCGGCACTTCCCCGGCGTGCCGAGCCCGCTCAAGGACCCGACGAAGACGGACATGGTCATCTTTCGCGAGAACACCGAGGACATCTACGCGGGGATCGAGTGGGAGGCCGAGTCGGAAGGCGCCCGCAAGGTGATCGACTTCCTGCTCGGCGAGATGGGCGTGCAGAAGATCCGCTTCCCGGAGACCTCGGCCATCGGGATCAAGCCGGTTTCGCGCGAAGGGACCGAGCGGCTCGTCCGCAAGGCGATCGAGTACGCGCTCGCGAACGGGCGCGAGTCGGTCACGCTCGTTCACAAGGGCAACATCATGAAGTTCACCGAGGGCGGCTTCCGCGACTGGGGCTACGCGCTCGCCGTGCGCGAGTTCGACGCGACGCCGATCGACGGCGGCCCCTGGCTCGCGCTCGAGCACGAGGGGCGCACGATCACAGTCAAGGACGTGATCGCCGATGCCTTCCTGCAACAGATCCTGACGCGGCCGGCCGAGTACGACGTGATCGCGACGCTGAACCTGAACGGCGACTACATCTCCGACGCGCTCGCCGCCCAGGTCGGCGGCATCGGGATCGCGCCGGGTGGCAACCTCTCGGACGAGGTGGCGATGTTCGAGGCGACCCACGGCACCGCGCCGAAGTACGCGGGCCAGGACAAGGTCAACCCCGGCTCGCTGATCCTCTCCGCCGAGATGATGCTCCGCCACCTCGGCTGGGCCGAGGCCGCCGACCTGATCATCGGTTCGCTCGGCGCCGCGATCTCCGACAAACAGGTCACCTACGACCTCGCCCGCCTGATGGAAGGCGCGCACGAGATCTCGACCTCGGCGTTCGGACAGGCGATGATCGAGCGCATGTAGCGCGCGCCGGGTGGCAAACGACGACCTGGACCCGCTTGAACTGCACCTGCTCGAGCAGCTCGGGTCGCTCGGGGCGGCTCCGCCATTGCAGGAGACGTCTGACGGAGGCGCCGAGCTCGAGGAGATCTGGAGAGCGCAGGTCTCGAGCCGCCACTGCGACTTCGCCGCCAGGTACCTCCAGGCGACGGGGCGCAGCTTCTACACGATCGTATCGGCAGGGCACGAGAGCAACGCCTGCGTCGCCGTCGCTCTCGAGCCGACCGACCCGGCTCTGCTCCATTACCGCTCCGGCGCGTTCTACATCGCGCGTGCGGCGCAGACCGGGCGGGACGGCGTGCCCGACATCCTCCGTGGCGTCACCGCCTCCCGCGACGAGCCGATTGCGGGCGGCCGCCACAAGGTCTTCGGGCACCACGCGCTGGCGGTCATCCCCCAGACTTCGACCATCGCGTCGCATCTGCCGCGGGCGGTCGGGATCGCGTTCGCGATCGAGCGGGCGAAGAAACTCGGCGTCGCGTGTCCCTGGCCCGCAGACTCCGTCGTCGTCTGCAGCTTCGGAGACGCATCGCTCAACCACGCGACGGCCCAGGCAGGCCTGAACACAGCGGCGCACGCCGTCCATCAGGGACTGCCGCTGCCGCTCCTCTTTCTCTGCGAGGACAACGGCCTCGGCATCAGCGTGCCGTCGCCGAAGGGCTGGGTCGAGCTTGCGTTGCGCTCCCGGACGCAGCTGCGCTACGAGTCGGCTGACGGCGCCGACCCCGAGGAGGTGCTCGAGACGGCGCGCAGCCTCATCGACTGGATCCGTGCTCGCCGCCGTCCGGCGATCCTCCATCTCCGGACGGTCCGCTTCCTCAGCCACGCAGGCGCAGACGTCGAGACGGCCTACCGCACACCGAAGGAGATTCGCGCCGACTGGGACCTCGACCCGTTGCTCGCCACCGGGCGCAGACTCGCGGCGACCGCCGGCTGGAGCGGCGACGCGCTCGCCCGCGACTACCTCGACGCCCGCATCCGTGTTCGAGCCGCGGCCGACGAGGCAGCCGGCGAGCCGCAGCTCGACTCCGCCGCGGAGATCGTCGCCCCGCTTGCCCCGAGGACGCCGCCGGCGATCGCTCCCGACGAGCCGACGGCGAATCGTCAGCCGCTGACACTCGCAGCGGCGATCAACGCCGCTCTCTCGGACGCCCTCGAGCGCGATCCCACGGTTCTCGTCTTCGGTGAGGACGTCGCGGTGAACGGCGGCGTGTATGGCGTCACGCGCGGTCTTCGGAAGCGCTATGGGGCCGGGCGGGTCTTCGACACGCTCCTCGACGAGACATCGATCCTCGGTCTTTCACTCGGGGCGGCAATGAGTGGGTTCCTGCCGGTTCCCGAGATCCAGTACCTCGCCTACCTCCACAACGCAGAGGATCAGTTGCGCGGGGAAGCGGCGACGCTTCAGTTCTTCTCACAGGGCCAGTACCGCAACGGCATGGTCGTGCGGGTTGCCGGCTACGCCTACCAGAAGGGCTTCGGAGGGCACTTTCACAACGACAACGCGGTCGGCGCGCTGCGTGACATACCGGGCCTCGTGATCGCCTCCCCGGCGCGACCCGATGACGCGAGCGCGATGCTGCGGACGTGCCTCGCGACGGCACGCGACGACGGCAGCGTGTGCGTCTATCTCGAGCCGATCGCTCTCTACCACACCCGCGACCTCTACATGGAAGACGATGGAATGTGGCTCGCGGCTCCCACGGCGGGCGACGTCCCGCTCGGTTCGGCGCGCACCTACGGCGACGGGGACGACCTGACGATCGTCACGTGGGCGAACGGGCTCCGGATGTCACTCCGGGCCGCCCGCGCGCTCGAGCAGGACGGCATTCGGGCGAGGGTGGTCGACCTGCGCTGGCTCGCGCCCCTCCCGATCGCGGACGTCGTGCGCGAGGCGACCGCCACCGGTCACGTGCTGGTCGTCGACGAGACCCGCCGGACGGGCGGAGTCTCGGAGGGGATCGTGGCGGCACTCGTCGATGCGAAGTTCGATGGGCACCTTGCGCGGGTCGCGAGCGCCGACTCGTTCATCCCACTCGGAGACGCAGCCAACCTCGTCCTCGTCTCCGAGGCCGACGTCAAACAGGCTGCGTCGGAACTCGTCCGCGACCGGTTAACGGAACCTGGTTCGCCCGAACCTGGTTCCGGTTTTGAACCAGGTTCATGAGTTCCTCCGCGAGGCCGTGGTAGCGCGAAGCTCATGGACGAGCGGCTGACTCGCACCACCGAACAGCCCGGCCGACGTTGACTGACTTTGTGGCTGGGTCTTATGGTCGGTGCATCTTCAGCGCCCACGGGACGATCGGCACGTAGCGCGTGTCAGTACCGCGCCGGCGCACCCTCATTGTTCTTACTCAGGAGGTCTTGATGCCCGTCCGTCTTCGCCCGTTGCTTTTCGCCCTCGCTCTGGGCGCGCTCGCGCTTCCCAGCGCGGCCACCTCGAGCCGCAGCGACTCCCCGAATCTGATCAGGAACGGCGGTTTCGAGCAGCCCGTCGTCGGAACGGGCGGCTACAAGCTCGTGCCGAGCGGGCAGAGCTTCGCGGGCTGGAAGGTCGTCGGCGCAACGGGGAACGTCGGCCCGATCAGCGGCGCGTTCAGCCAGAACGGCATCGCCTTCACCGCCAAAGCAGGCAAACAGTGGCTCGACCTGACAGGTCTGAGCAACAGCGTGACCGGGGTCGCCCAGACCGTAAAGACCAAGCCCGGCGCGAGCTACCGGTTGAGCTTCGCCGTCGGCAACGTCGTCGACTCGGGCGGGATCTTCGGCACCATTTCAACGGTCAACGTCCTCGTCAACGGCCACAACGTGCTCGCCGCAACCAACAGAACCGGCGGCCACGAGCAGGCCTGGAAAACCTTCACCGTCACGGTCAAGGCGACCTCGGCGTCAACAACGATCTCCTTCATGAACGGCGACCCGAGCACCGATAACGACAACGGCCTCGACGCGGTCAGCCTGACCAAACACAAGTGATCGTCAGCCATGGAGCACACTCAGTACCGAGACGCCCGCGACGATCGTGACGATCCCCGCGACCTGAACCCGCCCGAGCCGCTCACGAAAGCCGAGGTAGCCGACCACGGCGGCGATCGCCGCGAACTGCGACGCCAGCACCGCACTGACTGCAAGCCCGTGCCGCGCGCCGAAGGCGTATGAGGCGAAGCCGAGTAGCTCGCACAGTCCGCCCACGACCACGTACGGCACGGCGGCGCGGCGCATCTGCCACCGGCGCGTGAGCGCGAGCGGCAACGCGATCGCGGCGACGCCCACGACACGCGGCGGCAGCACTGCCCAGGCGACGCCGAGATCCTGGCCCAGCCGTCCGGTCGCGTACAGGCCGAACCCGAACGAGAGAGCCGCGGCGGCGGCGAACAGGACCGCGCGCCGGTCGGAGCGCCGCACCTCCTCCTCCTCGTCGGGCGAGACCGTGGCGAGCACCACTCCGGCGGCGATCGCCGCGAGCGTGACGCCCGAGCCGGGCGAGAGTGACTCGCCGGCGACGACCGCGATCACCGCCGCGACCGCTCCCTCCGTGGACGTGATCGGCGCGACGAGCCCAACCTTGCCGATCCGCAGCGCCGAGTAGGTGAAGAGCAGCCCGACCACGTTGCCCGCGCCCGAAACGGCCATCCAGGCGAGAGAGCGCGCTCCGAGCGCGGACGGCACACCCGCGATCGCAGCCGCGGGGGCAGCGAAGATCAGGCCGACGGTCATCACCGAGGCAAGGAGCGACCGGGCGTCGATCAGCCGGGTGGCACGCGAGGCGACGAGCATCGTCGCCGCCCACGCGAGCGCCGCCCCCAATCCGCCCAGCACCGCCAGCATGGCGCCCAGGCTATGCGGCGGCGCCCGGTGACGACCGATTCAAATACTCGGGCGCAGCAGGGGCACCACGCGGTCACACAGGAGCTCGACTCCGTGCGTCGTCGTCAGGCCCTGCGGCGTCCCGAACTCGACCCGCTTTGCTCCTGCCTCGAAGAGCTCCCGTGCGTGAGCGGCGACCTCTTCCGCTGTGCCGGCGAAGCAGAACTTCTCGAGCGGCGGAGGCCCGTCGACCGTGGGGTCGAGGTCCCCGACGACGTCCAGGTACATCTCGACCTCCGCCCGGGCGCGGGCACGTGCAGCATCGCCGTCCTCATCCACGACAGTGACCGCACCGACGACGATCCCAACCTCGTCGTTTCCAATCCACTCACGCATCAGGCGAACCATGTCCGGGTTCGCGCAGCCGCCGATCTTCACCTCGTCCGCGATCTCGCCGGCGAGCGCCGCCATCCGCGGTTTCCACGTGCCGACCAAGAGCGGCATCCGCCGCCGGGCCGGCTCGTACTCGAAGCGCGCGCCCGAAGCGAGCGTGAAGTGCGTTCCGCTGAAGCCGGAGACGTCGCCCGAGAACAGCCTGCGGACGATCTCGGTCGCCTCGCGCATGCGCTCCACCGGAGCGGATGTCTCGAGCCCGAGCCGGTCGAGCCACGCCCCGGCGGCGAGACCGAGATAGGCGCGCCCTTCCGAGGCGAGGTCGAGCGCGGCCGCCTGGCCGGCGAGCTCCACCGGATGCAGCGTCGAGGGGTTCAGTGCAGCCGGGCCGAGGCGCACGCGCTCGGTCGCCTGCGCGATCAGGAGCAGCGGATAGATCGCCGGCTGGAAGAGCAGGTCGTGGAACACGGAGACGACGTCGAATCCGGCTGCCTCCGCGCGCCGGGCGAGGGCCGTGTACTCCTCGGGACGCTTGTTCGACTGCAGACCGAGACCGAGCTCGCTCAGGTGAGGTCCTCGGTCACGAGGGTCCGCTCACCGATGCGCTCGATCCGCATCACGACGCGCTCGTCGGGATCGGGGCAGGCGACGAGACTGTCCTGCTCGAGCCAGTCCTCTGCCGGCAGCTGCCGCTGCTTCGCCGCGATGAACGGCAGCACCGACTGAAGGGCGAAGAGGCAGAAGTGCTTGTCCTCCGGGATGCGCAGGCGGTTCGACTCGGTCACCTCGAAGAAGTCGCCGACGGCGAGCCCGCACACCGACCGGCCTTCGATTCGCTCGACCGTCACGCGGATGTCGTAGAGCCGCATCTCCGTCATCGAGGCGGAGCCTACTGCGCCCGTTGCTAGACGAGTTGCGGCTCGGGCACCAGCCGGTTCTCGGCAAACCGGCCGGCGTCGAGCACCTCGAGCGCCGGGTCGGACGAGTCGCCGAGAACGGCGTCGGCGAGGATCCGCGCGACGGCGGGCGCGATCATGAACCCGTGGCCGCTGAAGCCCGCGGCGACGAAAACGCCTTCGTCGACCCGGCCGAGGATCGGCTGGTTGTCGGGCGTCATGTCGTACGCGCCGCGGACGAGCAGGGGGAACGAGACATACGTGAGTACCGGTAGGAGCTCCTCGATCACGGCTCGGATGTGCGAGAGCCACTCCGGCTGACGCGCGTCGTCACCATGGGCGGCGAGGTCGCTTGCAAGGACGCGGCCGTTGCCGAGCTGCTTGGCGGCAAAGTGCCGCTCGGCCGAGATCACGAGCGGTTCGAGCAGCCGTTCGCCGATCGGCTCGCTGTAGAAGAGATAGCGCTCTTCACGGAAGATCGGCAGCCCGGGCAAGAGGCGAGGTGT
>Ga0105854_1000429_pt1 | contig 19563 bp, 12 predicted proteins | sample OrgsoiDNA_201058_FD_89679 | JGI IMG/M metagenome (GOLD analysis project Ga0105854, IMG submission 89679) | Permafrost soil microbial communities from the Arctic, to analyse light accelerated degradation of dissolved organic matter (DOM) -... | ecosystem: Environmental > Terrestrial > Soil >... | reverse complement strand
TCGAAATCATTCGTAACATTGAACCCAGTGATGGCGTGATGTTCGATCATGTTGTTTCTTTTCTTCACCGAAAAGTGGAATTGAAAGAGGTTTTTGGGAAGCTGCCGAAATTGTGCATTCTGGCAGTGGACGAGGGAGGCGAAATCGACACGATTTCCTACAATAGGCAGATTTTCCACTTTTCGAGCGAGGAAAAAAGTGATTACGCGCGTCTGAGCAGCCTTCTTGCTGATGCCATTACCAAGAAGGACGTCAATGAGATTGGGCGAATCACTACCATTAGCGCCAAACTGCATCAAAAGCGAAATCACAAACGAAGTCTTAATATTCTAGAAGGTCTGCTGGCAGAAGTCGGGGCTGCAGGTGTCGTCAATTGCCATAGTGGCACATTTATTGGCCTTTGTTTTGATGCTAGCACTCCCGAGTCATTGGGAAAAATCTTAAATGCACAGCATATCCTTACGGCAAAGTTACAGCAGCCGATATATAAATTTTTTAGCCTGTGATAGAAGATCTGCGTAAATGAAGAGATTAAAAACTACTGCCTCTGCGGCTCTGTCTGAGCCGAGGATTGTCCAGCTTTCAGCGAATCTATTTGCGGTTTGTTTGGATGTGATGAAAATCATTCCGGCCAAATATATTTTGGAACATGCATGGCAAAAGGGGTTAATCAATAAGGATACTCTGATCGTTGAATCGTCGAGTGGAAACTTCGCGCTCGGCTTGGCAATCGTCTGTCGCGAGATGGGTCTCAAGTTATGTATTGTCGGCGACCCTGCGATTGATGTACACCTACAAAACATGCTGCGCAACCTTGACGTAACGGTTGAGATCATTGCAAAACCGGATCACTTAGGTTCATTCCAACGTCTGCGTCTCAAGCGTATTAACGAGATCCTGCATGAAAAGCCGAACGCGTTTTGGGTGCAGCAATACGATAACCCGTTCAATCCGGCCTCATACCAGGGCTTAGCTTCGATGCTGATCGACGAGTTCGGGCTAGAGATGGATTTGATTGCGAGTGTCGGTTCAGGCGGTTCATCCGTCGGCTTGGCAAGCGGTTTACGTAAGCATAACTTTGTTGGTAGGGTAACCGGCGTCGACACATTCAATAGTGTGTTGTTCGGCCTGCCTGATGGCAAGCGGACATTGCGTGGACTTGGCAACAGCATAGTGCCGAAGATTCTCGACCACTGTCAATTCGACAGCATCCATTAGCTATGTAGTGAGATGGGAAATCGCGGCGCATTAGCGCTACACGCGCGCCACGGCCTGTTCTGCGGTCCGACCAGTGGGGCGGCATATTGGGTGGCGCAATATTTGGCCAGCCAGCGCGGTGACCATCCCAGAGTCTTTATCGCTCCAGATACCGGGTATCGGTATCAAACGCTTTATCAAGACGAATGGCGTGCATTGGCGACTGAAACACCAGCGAAGCTGCCGTCGGTACCATCGCCGGTCCAGTCCGTCGAAGAGGTAAGAGCGGATAGCCAATGGAGTTGCATTGAGTGGCAAAAAAAGACATTAGTTCAGCAGGTCAGCATGGCAGCTGAAGAGTGTAACAGATGAGTGCATTTATATTTATTGAAAGCAATACAACTGGCACAGGCGAAATCTTTATTAAAAAAGCCATCGAGCACGGCTATGTGCCTTATTTTCTCACGGCGAATAAAACTAAATATTCCTTTTTAGATGATGATCAGATCATCTGCGTATCAATTGATACGACCGATGCCCAGACGGTTAGCGAATTCGTGTCTACAATCAGCGACGTGGTCGGAGTCTTTTCCTCGTCTGAATATTTTATCGAGATTGCCAGTGAAGTTGCCAGGCATCTCGGATTGGCGACTGAAAACACTGCGGCGATCAGGATCTGTCGCGATAAGAAGCGACTGGAAGAAGTGCTTCGTGCAAATGATATCGGAGCACCGCGATCGCTTTATCTTAATCTGGTTGGGCTAACCCAGGAAGCCTTGGTTGACTTACCGTATCCAGTCGTTATCAAACCTCGCACAGGATCTGGCAGCGTCGGCGTCAAACTTAATGAAAACGCTGACGAGGCATTGAAGCATTGCGAACGAATGGCGCGCGATGGCCAAATCGACGCTCTGGCGCAGGAATATATCAAGGGTAGCGAGTATTCAGTAGAAACGATTACTGTTCATGGTCGAACCAAAGTACTGGCAGTGGTGCAGAAGCACCTAGGACCGGAACCGCAATTCGTTGAAATAGGTCATAGCTACCCGTCGCCACTGCCGGTAGAGCATCGCTTGTTGATTGAAGAGGCGGTAGAGCGCGCGCTTCAGGCGGTTGGCTTTAAATTTGGTCCAGCCCACACAGAACTTCGTCTGTGGAGAGACAAAGCCACAATCATCGAAATCAATCCGAGATTGGCCGGCGGGATGATTCCAATCATGCTTGACGAAGTGTTCTCCAGTGATTTGCTGAGCGTAATTCTCGATCTGTGGGTTGGCGCCACCGAGCTACCAGAGTTCACAGTAAAACGCTACGCGGCGATCCGATTTGCATTACCAGATCGGGTCGGAGTTTTAAAACAGCCTATCAGCTTGTCACCCGAAACCGTCAAAAGCGCAGGCGTCAAGCATTTCCGTGTGATGCGGAAAGTAGAAGATTTTCTAGGTTTAGAAGGGGACTTTCGCGACCGTATCGCAGCAGTAATTTGCTCCGGAGACGAGTTCCATGCGGTCGAGTCTGCATCCTCCCGAGCGGTAGCGGAATTGTTAGTCGATATCGATGAGAGCGGCCGAGCCCCCGAGTTATCCGAATCCACTGGCTTACCGACCGCATTGCAAACGATTATTTACGGTGGTGAATCGACAGCCGATATTCTCTCTATCGAAATGGGCTATTTGTGCGATTTGAACGAAGCGCACCTGGTCATGTTGGGTGAGTCCGAGCTGGTCGATACGAAAAAGGTTCAGCAACTACTGGTTGTACATCGAAATTTGAGGGCAAGTAACTTTGCCGCCTTACGGTCGTTGCCACGTCCCCGCGGTTTGTACATGATGTTTGAGCAATATTTAATTGCTATATTGGGCGAAGAGGTTGGGGGGACGTTGCAAACTGGTCGCTCGCGTAACGATATTAATGCAGCTATCACCAAGCTTAAGCTCAGGGATGCCGTACGGGACTTGCTTGGCGGCATGCTGAATTTGCGCAGGACATTGGTTTTTAAAGCATCACAAGGAGTAGACCAAGCGTTTCCGATTTATAGCCAGTTCCAACCTGCACTTCCCGGTACGCTTTCCCATCAATTGCTGGCAATTGAAAAGGCGCTCGCGCGCGAGTGCAATGTGTTGCTTGGTTCGATCGCCGAGATCGATGTTTGTCCATTGGGCGCTGGGGCCGGTGGAGGGACGACGCTGCCAATTGATTCGGAATTGGTAGCTAAGCTGTTGGGCTTTTCCTCGTCATCAATTAATAGCCTTGATGCCGTTGCCGACCGCAGCGGCGTGGTGCACTTCTTGTCGTGCCTTAACGCTATCGGACTGTTGTTATCACGATTTGCTCAGGATATGCAGCTGTGGACCACCGCTGAATTTTCGCTGGCAAGATTTCCAGATAAATTGTGTGGTGGCTCATCCATGTTGCCTCAAAAGCGTAATCCCTTCCTGGTGGAATTCGTTAAGTCGCGAGCGCTGGCCCCGCTGGGTATTTTGACCGCTTGCTCCGCAACCGTGGGAAAGACGCCGTACACCAATTCCTTTGAGGTGGGGGCGCAGATTAACAAATATATCGCTGAGGCTGAGCACGCGATTCGCGATGCGCTGACTGTTACCCGTGCTCTGGTCGAAGACTTGGAAATCGATCATGGCAGCGTCAACGCTAATTTTAAGCAGAACGCGGTGGCGGCAACAGCAGTCGCCGAAGCATTAATGCAAAAGACTGGAACGAGTTTTCGAAGTGCTCACAGCAAGGTTCGCGACGCCATCCGTACGGCGCTGGAAAGATCGGAGCCTATTCACCAAGCTTTAATGGAAATAGATCCGTCATTTCAGCCACATCAACCGATCGACGTAGCCATGAGCCACAAATATGGCGGCGGTCCGGGCAGTGCGATACTGGTCGGTGGTGTTGCTGCCGGATGCAACGCGCTGGCCGCCGATATAGCTACATTGCGTCGGTGCTTGGGGCAATGGGATGTGGCGGCGGAAATGCGAAGCGCCATCGTTACGCAAGTTGCTGAGAGTGAGTTTCTACCAGAGCTATCTAAGCAAGGTAATGCAAACGCGAGCCACGATCATTTTTACTTGCACCAATAAAACAGGTAGATGAACGCATGAATTCCCCTGCTCTACATGTGGCCGTTACCGGTGCGGCAATGGATACGGTCGTCCAAAAAAACTATCGCAAACACGCAATTGTTGGAAGTATTGTTATTACAGGTCTGATGTTGTTTGGCGTCGCATGGTGGAAGTTCGCACCGCGCGGCCTGCCTGTTGCCGCCAGCGACGTCCGAATCGCAGCGGTGGAGCGGGGGGCCTTTCTCGATAATATAGTCGTGCGTGCCAATGCGGCGCCGCTCAACACAATAATGCTCGACTCAGTCGACTCGGGACGGGTTGAGGAAATATTCGCACGCGATGGCGCCATATTGAAACAAGGTCAATTGCTTTTTCGCCTGTCCAATCCCCAACGTCATCTTGAATTGCTGGCACGCCAATCTGATTATGCTACCCAGATTTCGAATCTGTCGAACTTACGGTTTAGCTTCGAAACTAGTCGTGCAGCACTTCAACGCAGGATCTCCGAGAACGAATACACTAGTTCGCAGGCTGAAAAAGAATATGCACGCACCAAAAGAATGGCTGAGCGTGGCTTTGTTTCTGCTGCCGCGCTGGAGGAGGCGGCCGACAAGCTAGCACAGCAGCGTCGCAGTTTGGAAGAGGAGAGGCTGAACAGCCAGGCCGAAATTGCAATTAAGCGCAATGCGATCAATCAGATGGAGCAAGCACTCAAAAGATTTCAGAGCGGTTTAGCTCTAGTAAGCACAACGGTCGACGCACTAGCCGTGCGGGCACCGGCTCCAGGGCGCCTCACAGACTTTGATCTGCAAGTCGGCCAGGCTGTAAAGGCAGACCAGCATATCGGGCGCATTGATGACCCCGATCACTTTAAGTTGGTGGCGCAGATCGACGAATACTACATAAATCGCGTTACGGTTGGTCGTCACGGCAGAGTACAAATCAATCAAAAAGTATATGAAGTTACCGTTAGCCGTATTTTTGCACAGATCAATCAGGGGCGTTTCATTGTCGAGCTAATCTTTCCGAAGGAACAGCCTACCGGAATCAGTCCCGGCCAGAGCATTGATACCGAAATAACGTTGGGAGACCCAGCTCAAGCGATGCTGTTGCCTATGGGTGCTTTCGTCAATGACAGCGGTGGCGCCTGGGCCTATGTGGTGGCGCATGATGGTACGTCAGTAGAGCGTCGGGCTATTCGGATCGGACGGCGAAGCAACAGTCAGATCGAGGTGCTGTCCGGAGTGGCTGAAGGGGAGAGAGTCATCGTATCGAGCTATGCGTCATTTGGCAAGGCAACCAACCTGCAATTGCAGAAGTAAAGTTACTTGAATCTCCATAAGTTCAATTTTTGAAGAAGGTAAATATGCTGAAACTGGTTAACGTTAGCAAGTTCTTTACGAGTGGCGAAGTACGAACCGCAGCCCTTAATCAAGTCAATCTCGAGATTAGGGCCGGCGAGTACGTTGCAATTACCGGGCCATCTGGTTGTGGGAAGTCTACCCTGCTCAGCCTATTGGGATTGCTTGATACGCCCGATGTTGGTGAATGCTGGTTCGACGGGACGAATATAGCCGGGCTAAACGAATCCAAGTTAAACAGTTGCCGTTCGGGACGTATCGGTTTCATCTTTCAAAGCTTCAACCTAATCGAAGAATTGTCCGTTTTCGAAAACGTCGAGCTCGCGCTCGAATATACATCGCTTCCCACCCGGGAGCGGCGTGAACGTGTCCATCGCATGCTCGACAAACTTGGTGTGGCGCACCGTGCAAATCACCGACCATCGCAGCTGTCGGGCGGACAACAACAGCGCGTTGCCATTGCGCGGGCATTGGTGGCTGGACCAGCATTATTACTCGCCGACGAACCTACCGGCAATCTCGATAGCGCACATGGGGATGAAGTCATGCGCATTTTACGTACGATTAATGAGGAGGGTGGGACAGTTGTGATGGTTACCCACTCGCCGGCACATGCTGCGCAAGCCGCGAGGGTGATCAATCTGCTAGACGGAAAAGTAATACAGGATGAATTGCGGTCAGCTGCTTGAATTGCGATGAGTGGTCGGTAGCTATGATGCTTTAAGAATCCTCTTGTGTAAGGACATGGGAATGAATTTACGAGATTTTCGAATTGGTTGGCGCTTGTTGATTAAGGAACCTGCATATTCAGTACTCGTTGTCGCAAGTTTGGCAATCGGCTTTGCGGTTTGCTTTTTACTGCTCGGCTTTGTGAATTACTCCGTGAGCTATGATAGGCAGTTTCACCAATCCGAGCAGGTACACTTGGTCAAGTTTAGACCAAATATTGTGAGTCAGCCGCGCTGGCTGGAGTCCGCGCCGTTGCCTTTCATGGGCGTGGCCAGCCGTAGTGGGATGGTATCTGAAGTGGCGGGTGTCACGCAATTCAGCAGTTCTGTGCGGGTTGGCGATCACGTGCAGCTGGTTAAATTATTGGCGGTCAGCTCTTCATTTAAGGACATTTTTAGCATTGAGGCACTTGAAGGCGATGTGAAATCGGTGCTTTCGCGCCCCGATACCATTGCCTTGACCCAAGAAGCGGCGAGCAGACTGTTTGGCGACGCCGGTGTTCTGGGAAAAACAGTGATGATCGATGGCCGCTCCTATTTGGTGTCCGCACTCTTAAAAGATCCGCCACGCAATTCGACGGTTCAGTACGAGGCGCTGGCGGGATTTCAGACAACGATTTGGCCAGCGGAGGAGCGACAGCGGTTGCTGGAAAACTGGGGGGCAATTGGAAGCAAGATCTATGTCAAACTGAAGCCTGGAATATCGGCGGATACACTGGAAAAATTCATGCAGGACGCTGCTGATCAGTCGCCACTGCTTAGCCACCTTCCGGTAGAGGCGCTGCAAAAGTTAGGTCAGAAAAAGGCCTTGGAAATTAAACTGGGTGCCTTGCCAGATCAGTATTTTGATGACGATACCGCTGGTTCACCTGGTGGGAGTGAGCACGGTAACAAGCGGCAAGTATTTGGCCTCGCGACCGTCGCCCTCCTTATTCTTGCGTTGGCAGCTACGAACTACGTTAACCTTGCGACCGTGCGTACGATTAAGCGCAAGCGTGAAGTTGGGATGCTTAAGGTGCTTGGTATTAGTGCACATCGCGTCGCTACTCAGTTTTTAGCAGAGTCTATGACGGTTTCTCTCATCGGGGCGATGCTCGGCTTGGGTCTTGCCTGCTTATTCCAGCCGGTGTTTTCCGATCTCGTCAATCGGCGGCTTGATAGCATGTTCACGCCATTCACAGTGTTGCTCGGTATTGTTTTCGGAATCGTCGTCGGTTTGATTTCCGGCATTTATCCTGCATGGCTGGCCTTACGCGTTCGGGCGAGCCAAGTCCTGGCGGGACGCGGAAATTCGGAATCTGCGGGTGGAGCGTTACTGCGCCGCACACTTACGGTCTTGCAGTTTGGTACGGCGATCGGATTAGCCGCATTGACAACAAGCATTGCCTGGCAAACCAACTACGCGACGCAGATTAACCCTGGTTTCGATCCACATCCTCTGCTGGCGATCGAGCTTCCCAGCGACATGACTGCCCCAACCAATCGTGCCTTCCGCGATCTGGTTGCCCGTCTGCCGGGCGTGACCGGCGTAGCGGCGACAGGGGAAATGATTGGTAACAGTAGCGTGGGGAAAAGTCTTGCTGTCAGCACCGGCGGCGGCAATTCGATGATTTTATCGCGTGGTGTCAGCCGTGAGTTCTTTCAGGTTTATGGTATCGACCCCGTCGCTGGCCGAGCGTTCGATCCAGCTAAAGACCCCGAAGAAAATGCAGATGTCGTGGTACTCAATACCGCCGCGATACCTGCACTTGGATTTGCCTCGGCTGAAGCAGCTATTGGGCAGTTAATCAACATTGGAAAACGCGGCGGGAAAATTGTTGCGCGTCAGATCATCGGTATCGTTCCCGATATTCGTTATCAGAGTGCACGTTATTCCCCGCAGCCGCTTATCTACCAGATTTCGCAGGAAACGCCGGTGTTGACTGTGCGGACCGAAGGCGATGTCAAACAGGTGGAGCAGGAGGTCGAAGAGTTGTGGCGTAGGCATTACCCGAACGAAGTCCTACTGATGAAGCGAGTGCAGAGCGCAATCGCGGATAACTATGCCGATGAAATTCGCTTAGCAAAAATTCTGACTGCTTCGACAATTATCGCGTTTGCGATCGCTGCATTTGGTATTTATGTGTTGTCCGCATATAGCGTTGAACGCCGTGCAAAAGAGATTGTCTTACGTAAATTACACGGGGCAAACAAGCGTTCGATCGCGGTGTTAATGGGCCGTGAATTCGGATTCCTTGTGAGTCTTGGGGCTGTGCTTGGTTTGCCGGTGGCGGCGCTTGGCACCGCCAACTATCTCTCTGCGTTTGTTGACCGCGCCCCTATTGGGCCTTGGGCGTTGATTTTTGCCTTCTGTGCGGCGGCACTAATCGCTTTTCTGTCTACGCTGCGCCATTCTTTGATGGCGCTGCATATTCCGCCGACTCGTGCCTTACGTCAGTAAGCTCCTTGTGCTTCTAAGCTCAGTTCAGCAAGTTCAGAACTTGCGAACTGAACTACTGAGCGCCGTCCTACGACCATGAGATATATATCTCCCATTGGCTATATCAAAAGACATCATGATTGACAATATAATTTCTGAGACGCACGATTTAAAAAAATTACTCGGTGCGCGAGATTCATTTAAAAACCACAATTTTTTTAGAGATTTGGCCAACCAAATTGCATCCCAGAAAGCTTTAATCAAAGAGCCAGTTGTCCAATGCTTTGTCGAGGATGCACTGGAATTTGAACATGTAGGGAAATTAGTGAGGACAAAGAGGCATATTAACGAGCAGCGCAGTCACTATGTTTTTTCCCTGTTTAATGCCTCATATTTTCCGTCATTGAGTCTCGATTTTCTGGCATACCGTGCATTAGATGTGCATAACGAGCTCTCGACCAGGTTTCCTAGCAATACTTGCCCAGTCGTGTTGGAGAGAAGCACGGAGGGCTTTCAGGCGCGCGTCGTCGTTGCTTTGTTTCCGGAAAACCATATCGATAATTTGCAGGAACAGGATGATCGCATCTTCTATTTCATTGATAAATTCGTGGAACGGCATCAGCGCATAACGCAGAAAATGATCAGACACGTCGTGCACGAGAATGATTTCGAGCTATTGCGCAACGCGACTGCGGTCGATATTGAGCGTGCGTCTAGCCACTGGGTATGGCTGCACGAATTCCACCATCGCACGGGGCATATGCCTCTGCCGAAATTCCTCCCCTGGAAGAGCTTGAAGCCATTAGCTGGCTTGGAGGAGTTGCGGGTAGATTTGCATGCCTTGCAGATTTGTATGTCCGGTGACGCGATGCCTTCGCAGCTGGCTGAAATGACCTATCAGTTCATACTGGCAGAGCGATTGTTGCGTTATCCGGTCGAGGGGAACATAAAGCCAAATTATGATGCGGTCGCTTCACAGCTATTGTTTAATTATTTATTGTCCCACGGAGGAATCCGGATGGATAATGACCTCATTTGCCTGACGGGGTTGTTGAATAGTGTATTGAGGGAATTTTTAGAGCGGATTAATGCGATTGAGGCAACCGTCATTACGCAGGATCCAATTTCGGTTCAGAGAATGCTAATCGATTTTGTACATGAGTACGTTGACTTCGATCCAACAGTAGGTGATTATCGGCATTTGGATTATTTCTGGCAGGTCAAGCAGAAATTGAGCGTATAACAAAACAACTCGCATCTGAATGCGGGTCCACTTTCGGTTCGTCTAGGTTAGGATTTATATGTTGGGAACTTCGTTTCCTCTTTTAAAACGGTCGGCTATTTTCATAGTTTTTCCACTCTTGCTAGTCGTGGTTGCATCTTGGGTACATTTCAGGTCGGTCTTGCCAGAGAATGAATCAGGCCGAACGGTACCGGGCATTTCGGATTCCGTCACAATTACTCGGGACTCGCGGGGAGTGCCTCATATCCAGGCTAACAATGATCGCGACGTGTTTTTCGGCATGGGGTATGTGCATGCGCAGGACCGTCTCTGGCAGTTAGAGGTTCAAAAGCGCATTGCTGGTGGCCGTTTGGCGGAAGTGTTTGGACGGGAGGCGCTAAAGCAGGATATATGGCTTCGAACACTCGGGCTGTATGAAGCTGCCAAGACAGATTGGCCTGCCCTCAGTTCAGAGGCACAGCAATCGCTGAGTGCTTATACGGACGGTATCAACGCATGGTTGAAAACTCATGACACGCTGCCGCCCGAGTTTACGCTCATGGGCGTTAAGGCGGAGGCTTGGACGGTATTCGATTCACTTGCCTGGATTAAGGTATTTTCGTTGAGCCTTTCGGGCAACTTCGAGCGGGAAATAGGTCGATACTTGGCGGCGCAGACCTTGAACAGTCAGGAGATGGCAACCTTCTTTAGCGGTCATGACCGAGCTGGACCGATCACTGTGCAGGCCAGCGACAGGGCGACACTTAGCAATCTCGCGGCCGTTGCCGACCTCCAGCATGGGCTGGCATCTTCGCTGCAGATAGGTGGTAAATTTGTCGGCAGCAATGCATGGGCGGTTTCAGGGAAATTCACGAAGGATGGCTCTGCTATTCTTGCCAATGATCCTCACCTTGGCCTGCAGATACCCTCACTGTTTTATGCGGTGAGTCAAGAGGGGTTACGTCTGAAGGGCGCGGGCATGAGTTTGGTAGGGCTGCCATTGGTCATTTTTGGACAGAACGGCGAAATTGGGTGGGGCGGAACGAATATGATGGCTGACACACAAGATATCTATTTCGAGCAGGTGAGTGCGACCGATCCGGATGTTTATCGCGTCAACGAAACTTGGAAGCGTTTTGACGTCCGTGAGGAATCAATCGCTGTTAAAGCTGATTTCCCCACAGAACTGCGTAGCCCGATCAAACCCGTGGTCATCAAGGTTAGAAGCAGCCGCCATGGGCCGATCATCAGTGATGTTGTTGGCGTGCTCCGCCAGCCCATCGCCCTACGCTGGACAGCACTTGTATCAGGCGACACGACATATGAAGCATTTCTAAGGCTTAACTACGCGCATGATTGGGAGAGCTTCAGAGCCGCATTGAAATACTACGTGTCACCCGCGTTAAACATGGTTTTTACAGGAAAAGACGGAAATATCGGCTATCTTGGTGTGGGTCGAATTCCCTTGCGGAATAAAGGAAATGGTGCACTCCCCAGTCCAGGTTGGACCGATGAGTATGAATGGAAGGGAGTTATTCCTTTTAATAGCATGCCGCAAAGTTACAACCCAGAATCTGGCTACATAGTTTCTGCAAACAATAAGGTTGTTGGAAGCGACTATCCTTACTTTATTTCCAACGACTGGGCTTCGCCAGCGCGAGCACAACGTATTGTTGACTTGCTAGAAAAGTATAAGAAAGATGACGGACAATTTACAGTCGATCAGTTTAAGCACATTCAGGCGGACGTGATGAGTCTTCCTGCTGCCAGGATGGTGCCGCTGATGACTGCGTTGCTACCGAATAATCCGCGCCAACGCGAAGCATTGGGCTACCTGAAAGCATGGAATGGAGAAATGCGCGCGGACAGTCAGGCTGCGACCATATTTAACGTATGGACGAAGCATTTGGGACGTCAGTTGTTTTTCGATAGGTTGCAAATCGACTGGCCTCGTCGCGACCAGACGAGTTATCTGGAATCGATGGTTGAAGAGGTCTCGATAGATGACTTGTATGCGATCCTGGCAGATAAGAACAATCCCTGGTGCGCACATATACCTCGTGGTACAGAACGTGACTGTTCCAAGATCCTTTCGGTTTCCCTCGACGCCGCAATTTCAGAGATCGAGCGCGTAGCGGGACACAAGATGGGTTCTTGGGAGTGGGGACGTGTGCATTTCGCTCGCTACGAGCATACACCGTTTAGCAAAGTCAAGTTACTCGACACATTGTTCGAGCGCCGCGCTGCCACTGGCGGTTCAGCCGATACCATAAATGTGGCAAACGCCACGCTGAATCAATCTAACGGATATGAGCAGAAGGTGGGAGCGAGTTTCCGGCAAATAATCCAAATGGGCCCAAAACAGGTTACACATCTTTACATGAACTCGACGGGACAGTCCGGGAACGTTGTAAGTTCCAACTATGACAATATGGTGAAGCCTTTTCAAAATGTGAGTTATCTGGCTCTGCAACTTGCGAAGCCTGAGAAAGGCACTTCTACTATTCTGTTGACGCCAACAGAGCAGGCGTGGACGGGGGCTAAGCGATGAACTTGTTTCATGAGTTTGGGATTAAGGCGCCAAACCGCGTTTTCCTCTCTATTGTACTCGGAGCACTAGCAGGCATCAGCTACGCAATGCTGATTCCCATTGTCGTAGCGTCCCTATCTACCCCAGAACTTGGCCTGGTAAGTGCGGAGCCAAAAGTTCGTACAATTTTTTCAATCGAAATTTCCAATTTCGGATTTGCTTGGATATTTTTCCTGCTATGTTCGGTCGTGCTAATCGCAAGAACGTTATCGCGTGCGATCCTGATTCGCCTTTCGATGAGTCTTACAACGGACTTGCGCATTAGTCTTTATGACAAAATTGCGAAGGCGCCGGTCCCTGCACTCAAGAGAGTTGGTCCTGCCAAGTTGAACGCAATTTTAACGGAAGATGTACGTCGAATAATTCTAGGCGGGCAACTTCTTCCGGATTTGTTGATTAATCTAGTTACGCTTGTCGGCATGCTTGGTTTCTTAGTTTATCTAAATATATCCGCATTTATCTTCGTGATGGAGGCGATTATTTTCGGTATGGCGACGTATCAGATTCCGATTTATCTCGGCTCACGTATATTTAGTAAATCACGAAAAATATTAGATGGCTTGCAGGAAGCTATCCGCGGCCTGATCTACGGTGTGAAGGAGCTCAAGCTTGACGTGAATAAGCGAAACAGTTATTTCGAAAAGGTGTTGTGCGAACGTGAACATGCACTACTGAAATCTGAAAAACGCGCTTATACGACATTTATCGCAGCCGGTAGCTACGGTGACTTACTCAGTTTTTTCGTCATTGGTGTTGTGGCATTTGTGTTTGTGAATTACCAGACTGTTCGCTCCGAAGAGTTAATCGGTATTGTGATGGTACTCCTTTATGTCTCGGGACCGATAGCCTTCATGATGAATGCGATTCCTCAAGTGGCAGTAGCGAAAGCCTCTTTGAGAAATGTAAACAAGGTTTTCGGGGATATGCCTTCTGAAAACGCAAACTCGGCCTTGAAACCGGTTGCGCCATGGAGAGCATTAACATTCTCTCAAGTTACATATCGCCATTCAAGTGACAAGGGACATGACGGGTTTTTCATAGGTCCTATTGATTTCGAGATTAAAAAAGGCGAGATTACATTTATTGTTGGTGGGAATGGCGCCGGCAAATCTACACTTAGCAGGCTAATATCTCTGCATTATCCTCCCGCGTCCGGAGAGATTTATTTTGGAGACCAACGTGTGGATGAAAGTTCGATACAGAATTTCCGTCAGGAAATTGGCGCAGTATTTTCAGATTACTATCTTTTCGACAGAATATTAGGGGAGGTGAATCCGCAAAAAATTGCTTTGGCCAATTCCTATCTTTCTGAGCTGGGATTGGATGGAAAAATTACAATTTCGGATGGTAAATTTTCTACGCTGTCGTTATCTGATGGGCAGAAAAAAAGGCTCGCGTTATTGGTTGCGTTGCTTGATGATAAGCCACTGTACTTATTTGATGAATGGGCCGCCGATCAAGATCCTTCTTTCAAAGAAATTTTCTATAGAAAAATCCTTCCTGATTTGCGGGAACGTGGTAAGGCCCTCGTCGTTATTAGTCACGATGATCGCTATTTCGATGTGGCCGACAAGTTGTTAGTCATGGAAAGTGGAAATTTACAAAAAGATAAGTCTGAGATCGAAAATGAGCAGCAATCTATATTAGCTTACGTGGATTGAACCATGTTTAATACCAATTTGACTTTCAGCTTGAAGGAAAAATGATGCTGATTTCTTTGTGATCTCAATATTCTCGGTGTCTATATTGTAAATCGAAGTATTTAAAGACAGAATCGCTACTAAATGTTGCATTGGGCATTTTCTTTGCGCCTGTCTACTTTTTTATGTGAATGACGTACTCGGTGAACCTAAAATATTTGGATGCGCGCCATTGGACCATATTGGAAGTCTTTAATACTAAAAATAAATGAACAATTATTTTTCGGCTGAAGACACTAGGATTGTCGGTATAGAGCGCTCGGATAACAGGCAATCGGTGAGCTTGCTAACGCTTGCAGGCGCTATTCCAGTTCCAGTTTTTCTGATGAGGTTTTCGGTAGAAACATTTAACCTCGAGTGGTTCTTCACGGAATCCATCCCGTGTCCGCCAGCAATTGCTCGCAGCGTCCGCAAGCGCCAAGCCGAATATTTTCACGGTCGGGCCTGTGCTCGAACCGCGTTAGAGTCAATTGGTATTTTTGATTTTTCTATAGATAGTGGTTGCTCACGCGAACCGCTCTGGCCATCTGGCGTCATAGGAAGCATTACGCATAATGACCGATTCGCGGCGGCGAGTGCTGTTTTGGCAACGAACTATTCAGGGGTTGGAATTGACATCGAAAGGGTAGTAACTGAGGAAAGTCGCGATCCAGTTTTAGCCATAGCCGTTAGGCCGGACGAGCGTGCTCTTCTATCCACGACAGAATCCCTTTGTTTTGATCAGTGTTTATCACTTATTTTTTCAGTCAAGGAAAGCTTCTTCAAAGCTGCATTCGGAGTCGTTGGCCGTTACTTTGATTTCACTGCCGTTTCAGTTACGCGTATTGATATTAAGAATAAGTGTATTGATCTCGTAGTGAAGGAGACACTGTGTAAAGAATTTACAAAAGGTGTCCATATATCTGGACATTATGATTTTATAGACCCCCATACTTTGTTCACAGCTGTCCTCTGGTAGAGAAGACTGAGCTCGGTACGATACTTATACGTTAAGCACTTTTCCCGCAGCGATCACGCTTGTCAGTTTCCAGATTCGACAGACTATTGGGATGGGAACTGGCTGCGTATACAGCTTATTGCGTGTATCCCCACTCGGTAGTTTGGGTCCATAACAATGCATGTGTTCGGGTTGACGGTGAGTGTCAAGATAGTTGTCGCATAAATCAGGTTTAGAATGCGTCGATTTTGTCCTTTCCTCAGCAGCTTATGCGGGGCGGCGCTGGTCAATTTTGGACGAAGGGTTGAGCCAAATCTCGTCGGCCACCTGCCCTGCGCGTGGCGGCCGTTTCCAGCGTAACGGATGGCGCTCGCGCGCCTGCGCGTAGACCTCCCGCCGCTGCCGCAGAACGGCGTCGGCAACGCCGCTATGGCGTTGTTCCGGTGTCACGAAGGATAAGCCGTTATGCAAATGCTCGCCGTTGTACCACGTGACGAATTTCAACACCCACTGCCACGCCAGTTCGATGTCCGCGAATTCGTTCTGCGGATAGCCTGGCACGTACTTGCAAGTGCGGAACCAAGCTTCGATATGCGCGTTGTCGTCCGATACGCCGGGGCGGCTGCGCGACGGCGTGATGCCCAGCGTTTCCAGCTTGGACTTGAGCGTGTGCGCCTTTTGCGCCGCGCCATTGTCGGCGTGCAGCACCAGCGGCTTATTGTGAGGGCGGTGTTCGCACCAGCAAGCCCGTTCTATCACCCCGGCAGCCTCGTCGTCGCCCTCGCGCGCATGCACCTCCTATGCGACCAGCTTGCGGCTGAACAGGTCGATGACGGCATACAGATAGAAGAACATGCTGCGCACCTGGCTGGGCAAATACGTCACGTCCCAGCTCCACACCTCGTTGGGGCCGTGGGCCACATGGCGCTGCGGCTCGCTGGCCTGCGGCGCCTTGGCGCGGTCGCGATGTTGCTGCTCTTTTACTGCGCGCCGTATGCGGTAGAACGATGATTCAGATGCCAGATAGGCGCCCTCGTCAGCCAGACGTGGCACGATTTGCGCCGGCGGCAAGTCGGCGAAGCGCGCCTCGTGACAGACGTCGAGCACGCGCTGCCGTTCCTGCGCGCTCAGCTTGTGCGCTGGGACCGGTCGCATCGCCGTCGGTCTTTTATCGGCGCGGACCTCGCCCGTGCGGCGCCAGCACTCGAAGGTGTGCGCACTCAAGCCCAGTTCGGCACAGGCCGAACCGAGATGGGCGCCATCCAGGCAGGCTTGCTCAATATCGGCGACCAACTCTTGGCGCTGCGGCAACGCAATCATGCGTCCTCGCCGTCGGTCCACAGCGCTTCGTACCTTCTGGACAGCACCAGCAGCGCCGCCGTCTCGGCCAATGCCTTCTCTTTGCGCCGCAAATCCCTTTCCAGTTCCCGGATACGCTTTTTGTCCATCGCCGGGCACCGGGCGCCCTTGCTCGCGTGCCTGCTTGCGCCACAGGTACAGCGTGACCTCCGGTACGCCGGTTAGCTGCGCCACTTCGGCCACAGACTTGTTATGTGGCGCACTCATTTGGCTGAGCGCATGTTCTTTCTTTTCGTTGGTATATTTCGTCATCGTCAGATCCATCGCCCCCGGACAGATTTGAACTTCAATTGCTGGAGGCGACAACTATTTTGACAGAGGGGGCACATTCGCTGTCGGAAGGGCGAACGCGACTTCGTTCTGTATTGCTGGAGAGCCACCTGCAGGCGGCTTTTTTTGCGCGCTGTCGAGCGGGTTCCTGTTTGTGCACGCAGCACAAATACTTTCTAGCAACGCGATTCTTCAGATACAGTTGTCGTTCTGATCAATATGACAAGGATGAGGATATGCACAACAATATACAGCGGGATCCTGATGCTGCGGCAGCGATGCTAGGCGCACCGAGTTTGCAACTGGGCTCCTTGTCTTGGGCAGCGGCGGGAAATGTGACCAAGTGGGTCGGCAAGAATGCCGCCAGCGGGATTGTCGGGGCCGCCGCTGGCATGCTGTTCCAGGAATTCCTGGGAGCTGTCGGCGCGGGTGGCCCGGACCTGGTTGGCAAGCTGGATGTCATCAGTGACAAGCTGACTGAAGTCCAGCGCTCGCTGGACCGGGTCGAGTCCATGACCTCGGAAATTTTGCTGAAACTGGACGAGTTGCACAATTTCATGGAAAAAAGCCTGAAGGTGGAAACCTTGCTGACTGCCATGGGGCGCATCGATGTCGCCTATGGCTACGCCGACGCCAGCCTGCTGAAGGCGGATGTCACTGCTGGCGCCATCTCTTTGCGGCTACTGACCGAAAATATGCCGCACTTTCCAGGCATGACACCGGGGTATCTGACGAAAGCGGCCCATGAGTTTGCGTCGTACGTAGCGGATGTGCCGGATTGTATCGATACCATCCGTCGGGTATTGGTGAAAGCGGCATTTGGGCAGGATTCATTGCTCGATCATTGGGCCAAGGAGCTGGTGCAGCAGGTGCGCAACAAGAAGATCAGCCGCGAATCGGCGTATCTGGTGCTCGAGGGATATTTCCTCCAAGCTGTCTCTGTCCAGTTGAAGGGGCTGTGCGTGCATTGCCTGGCACTCAGTACCGACCAATTCGCTGCCAACCGCATCGAGCAATATCTGCAGCAAAACTTTGGCTTGTTGATGCGCGAGCAGACCGAGGCTTATACCGCAGCCGTTGAGGATTTGATTTTCCTGTCGCTCGATCCCATCATGCGCGCCGGCATGAGGCACATGAGCATGAGCGCACGCGAGTTTCCCGTGCATGTGGACGAGATACTGCTGCGTACCGATTTGCTGTGCGCCGCATTGAATCTGGTGGGCAGAAAGTCGACAGAGCCGTTGGCGGTGTCTCCACAAGCGGCGATCCAGGGCATTTATGCCCGTTCCTTGTTCCGTCCTTCTGATTTGCGCGATGGTAAAGTCCCGCCCATGGACGTGAGTGGCTATGCACAAGCCCAGGCCGGGCAGCAGCGTCAGGCGCCGTTCGGTTGCCTGGATTTGATCGCCGCCGATGGCAGGGCCGTGCTGAGAGATGTAGCGACGACGCAGGTGACGGTCGCGCGCTACAAATGGCACTTCCCGAATACTTTGCCGGTAGTTGACGTATCGATCGATGGCAAGTTCCGTGGCGCCACGCCAGCGCTGTACCCGGTGTTTGGTTCTGACGAGCCGGTGCTAGCTGTTGGCATCCTTGACGGCAGTCCGTTGTTTCGCGGTGTTCCTGCCAGCGTCCCGCAAAGTCGAAAGTACACGCCATTCCCTACAGGGAATCCGCATGTCACGTATTTTAACGAAAAGCACACGCCCGGCAGACACCCGTTGACCAATGGCGAGGGCGAAGTGACCGAGACGTATTTTCAGGTCCAGAATGCCTACAAGGCAGACTCGCGGGAGCACAGTCTGGTAATGCAGCATCTGTTCAGCTACACAGGCAAGGAAATCGATATCAGGATGCATGCGCAAGTCCTTACAAGATTGCAAGTCGGCCCCCGGGCGGATATGCATCTTGGGGCGGGCAGGCATCACTACTCGGTCTATCACAGGTTGCTGGTGTTGTTTCCAGACGGCACAGAAAGGGCAATTTACAATTCGGGCATTGATTTTGATCATGCTGTCGATATACAGGAGGTCCAGCATTCCTTCAATAACTTCGTCGACGTTGCGCGCTCGGGCTTATTCTTCATGGACTTCAAGCTGATTCCAGGCGACTATCACCTGAAACTCGACAACGAAACTTACTTTCCAAGCACTTCCAACAAATATAACGGCTGGAATTTAGCCAATCTGGTTTTCAAACTAGGCGGCGTGGCGCTGGAAATGCGCTACCCAACGAGTTAGTTGCCATCGGATAGCGAACTGCAATGTGCGGCCATAGCCAAGGCTGATGTGTATGGACGTTACCCGGCGGCGCAGGTGTGCATCGACGTGAGGTCGGCGTTCGTTTCTTCCTGTCACACATCGCATACTATCAACCAATTTTGGTGGATATAAGCGTTCTGATACCCAGTCATGTTGGTAGTTTAAAAATTCCTGCAAGTCATTGATTTGCAGGAATTTTTATTATTAATCGCGTAAATGCATCTCCAGGCTATAGCTCGCGACCGCATTCCTGCGCGCCGCGTTACGCATCAGATACACCTGCACCGTGTACTCGCCATCGGCCGGCAGTTTCGCCTGATAGCTGTTGCCGCCGGATGAGCCGATAAACAGCGCTTCGTCCTGGCCAGCCTGGCGCAGGTTGAAATAATTGGATGGCTGATTGGTCTTGAGCTGGACGCTGAGGGTTTGGCCGGCCTTGCCCGTGAGCGTG
>Ga0105854_1000425_pt1 | contig 19668 bp, 13 predicted proteins | sample OrgsoiDNA_201058_FD_89679 | JGI IMG/M metagenome (GOLD analysis project Ga0105854, IMG submission 89679) | Permafrost soil microbial communities from the Arctic, to analyse light accelerated degradation of dissolved organic matter (DOM) -... | ecosystem: Environmental > Terrestrial > Soil >... | reverse complement strand
TTGTCCCATCGCAGCAACGCCTCGACGCCCACGCATCTGCCTTGTCTCAAGCTCACCACGGGTTGATATTCGAGATGAAACTCGCGACGCCTGAGTCCAGTTCGCGCTGCGCGTATCAGCGCTTTGTCGTAGCGGGCCCAGCGTTTGAACTGCAGCCATCCCACGGCAGCAACGAGCGCCAGCAGAAGCGGCCAGAGCAGACGACTCCAGACACGCGCCAACGCATTGGACCCGGCTGTTACGGAAGGCGTGGCGAACCCGATGCGCTCAGCTGTCGGGGCTTTGTTCTGGCTAACCGTCGGGGAAGGATGGGCATTGCATGGCGGACTGGTCGAGCAAGTGCTGTCATCCGCTGTCGACGTGTTTTCGGCGAGCTCGACCGTCCGGTTCTGTGGCCGGTCCTCTACATGGGCGACAGCGTTCTCATTGTCGCCGGGCGACCATCCGGCGTCGGAAGAGAGGAGGCGGGGCTCTAGCGTGAAGAGAAAGGTCTGCGACGGCGCGCTCCATTCGAGCGTTGCAAGCGACGGTTCGCCAACGCTGCCTACCGTGTTTTCGCTGCCCTCGTCGAACGCATCAAGCAGCGAGTCGCACACACGGGTGAGGGGAAATACCGGACTCGCGTCAGGACCCGCGAGCGAGGCCGGAATCAGGGGAAGCGAGATTGGAAGTGCGCACGCCGCGCCAAACCGGACGGACGTCTCGGCTGCCGGCGCGGGTTCGCCGAACGTTTTCGGCAGCTGGCCAATGATGCCGGAATAGCTGTGTTCGGCATTCGTGTCGGTGTAAGAGCCCGCGCCGGTGTCCGCGTGTGCGAGCGATAGCCTTGCGGCGGCCAGTAGAAGTATGACGGTCCCGCGAATGAAAGCGAAACGCCGCGGCTCGACAGCGCGACGCTTCGAATGTTTCCCTACAAGACCCAACGACATGAATGTCTCTTCTTCGCAAATTACGTGGGCCTGGAACGGTCGAAGCGCGACTGCGCTTGATAAGGCGCTGGCGACTCCTCCGGTAAAATTCGGTGATTGGAATGGAAGCGCACTTTGCCAGTGAACGGCGTACAGCGAAAGGGGCAGATTCGTCCAAAAAAGACGTATCAGACGCCTTCTGGAAAGCGCCCCCGGCGAGCGTTGACAACGGGTCGCATCAGGTAGAGCCTATCGATTAAGTCATGGTGCAGCCCGTCTTGCATGGGAGCCGAAGATGAAACGTTATGAGCGGCTGGCCTCGCAAATTGGCGACCTGATAAAGCGCGGCGACCTGCCGCCGGGCACGCGCATCCCCGCGGTTCGCTCTGCGTGCGACGCTTATGGCGTCAGTCCATCCACCGTGTTTCGCGCGTATTACATGCTCGAAAGGCAGGGCTTGATCGTGGCGCGGCGACGCTCGGGCTATTTCGTCTCGGCGGCCGCTCTTGGCGTGCCCCTGCATGGAGCAGCCTCGACGCCGAATGAAGCGTCGAAATCCGTCAACATCAGTGAGCTCGTGTTCGAAGTACTCCACTCGATCAAGGACACGCATACCGTGGCACTCGGCTCGGCATTCATGAGTCCCGTGGTCTTTCCGATGCAACGTCTTGGAAAGTCGTGCGCATTGGTCAATCGTTCGACTGATCTCGAAAAAATGGTGGCCGCGCTGCCGCCTGGCGATGACGCATTGCGTCGTCATATAGCACTGCGCTACCTGATGGCCGGGATGGTGGTTCATGTCGATGAAATCATCATCACGAGTGGCGCACTCGATGCGTTGACGCTGAGCCTTCAGGTTCTTACTCGCGCAGGCGATGAAATCGTCATCGAAAAGCCTACCTTTTATGCGGCGCTCCAGGCGATCCAGCGGCTTCAATTGAAGGTTGTGGAAATCCCTGTCCACCCTGTGGAAGGTCACGACATGGAGGCGCTCGCGCAGGCGCTCGACCGCCATCCGATCCGCGCGTGCTGGTTCATGACCGCGTTTCAGAACCCGACAGGCGCGACGCTCTCCGACACAAAAAAGCAAGCGCTGGTCGCCTTACTCGCGAAGTACGAAGTGCCGCTTATCGAAGACGATGTGTACAGCGAGCTGCGTTTTGGACCGGCGCCGAACCGCCCAGCGAAATTTTTCGACCGGCGCGGACTCGTGCTGCATTGCGGTTCGTTCGCGAAGAGCCTCGCACCCGGTTACCGGATCGGCTGGGCGGCGGCGGGACGATTCGCGGAACAGCTCGAGCGCGCGAAGTGGATGACGACTCTATCGGCCAGCGTCCCGGCGCAACGCGCGATAGCCGACTACCTCGAGCATGGCGGCTACGACCGGTTCCTGCGCAAGCTTCGCCGCGATTTGGCGGCTCAGCAGGCGGCCATGCTGAGCGCCATCGACCGGTATTTTCCTCCGCAAAGCACTGCGACGCGCCCAGACGGCGGTTACTTCACGTGGGTAGAGTTGCCGCGCCAGGTCGATTCGCTACGCCTGTTCGAGGCGGCGCTCGAGCGGGGGATCAGCGTCGCGCCCGGGCCTATGTTTTCAGCCAGAGGTGAATTTCGCCATCACATCCGGCTGAACTACGGGTATCCGTGGTCCCCGGAAATAGAGCGCGCGATGGCCACCCTCGGCGAGCTCGCTCAGGACGAGGCGCTCGTATCTGCGAGCCTCGCCGGACCCGCACAGCCGTTCTAGTAGCCGGACGATGTGGCAGCCGAGGGCGTGTTCAGCGCGGAAATCTCTTGCATAACGAAACGTCCTTTACCTGCCTGCTTGGCGCGATACATCGCATCGTCCGCGGCCCTCAGCAGGACTTCGCTCGACAGCGTCGCGCTCGGTTCGGGCACCAGGACGCCAATGCTGGCTGACAACTGGATGACCATTCCGTCAATTCGCATCGGCTGGCCGAGCGTTTGCAAAATGACTTGTGCAATGCCCGCGATCGCGTGTTCATCCGCCCCGCTGCCGGTGAGCAGGACGGTGAACTCATCGCCCGCAAGACGCGCGACCACATCGCTGTCACGCACGCAGTGGCGAATGCGCGCCGCGACTTCGACCAGCACTCGGTCGCCGGACAGATGCCCGTAGGTGTCGTTGACTGCCTTGAAGCCGTCGAGGTCAATGAACATCACGGCAGCGAGACAGTCACGGGACTCGCGCAACGCAGTATCGAGCTTCGACAGGAACGCCCGCCGGTTGTGGAGCCCGGTCAGCGCGTCATGAAAGGCGAGATCCCGGAGGCGATCGACCAGCGCCTGCCGCTCGGTTACGTCCTGCACAAGCAGGTAGTAGCCACCGGCGGAGTGTCCATGAATGTGGCTCGGGACCAGCAGTCCGCGCAACACGCGCCGGGCTCCGTTGATGGTCGCGCTGATCTCATACTCGACGCGCTCTCCCGCGAGCGCACGCTGTACGTACGGCTCTATGGTCGCCACATAGTCGGGGTCGAGCACTTCACGCGCGGTGCGTCCGAGGATTGCTTCGGGATCCAGACCGAACCAGTCACGGTAGATGGAGTTCGCAAACCTAAAGCGCCGCTCGCTATCGATGTAGGCTACCAGCACCGGCAAATTGTCTGCGAAGGCGCGCAGATCGAAGCGGTTGCTGACCAGCTGCTGCGCGGTGTCCGCGAGCTGCCCATAGGAATTTCGCAGATCGTCCGAAGCTGATTGCGCGGCCTGATGAAGGTCAGCTTCACGCGCATCGAGCGTAGTCTTTTCCTGTTGCTCGGCGTGGGTGTCGTGAAAGACGAACAGAAGCTCGTCGTCGGGGGATTGGGTATCACGCTGCAGTGCGATCTGCACCCGCGCACCCTTCTTGCGGCCGTCAGGCAGGCGCAGCGTGACTTCCACCACAGTCACGCCGGCGTGATACGGTTCATCAAGGGCGTTCAAGGCGTGCTGCAGCGCGTTGCGTTCCGTTTCATCGAGGAGTTCGGGCAGCGTCGTCCTTGTCAGGCTTTCACGCGAGTTGCCGAACAGTTTGACGCAGGCCGCGTTCATGCGCCGCCACGTCCAGTCGCGTCCAATATGGGCGATTGCGACCGGGGCCTGGTAGAACGTATCGAAATAGAGCGCGTGCTGATTTCGAAGCCGCTCGATAATCTGTTGAATGGGCAGCCCGGACGGTTCTTCCAGCTCCCGAAGCCGCAGCTCGTGTTCGATCATCCTGCCGAGATCCATCAACATCTCGCGCTGTTCGAATGAGAACCGGCGCGGCACGCGGTCCATCACACACAGCGTACCGATCGCGATGCCAGAGAGCGTTCGCAACGGAATGCCTGCATAGAAGCGGATTCGCGGCGCGTCCGTCACGAGCGGGTTGGCTGTGAAGTCCGGATGGGCGCGTGCGTCGCGAACGACCAGCAGGCGATCGAGGTTAAGCGCCCTCTGGCAGAACGCGATATGACGCGGCGTGCTTTGGATGTCGAGTCCGACCGATGCCATGAATGTCTGGGTTTGACCGTGCAGAACCGACACGGCGGCAATCGGCATTCTCAGCGCGCGCGATGCGATCCGGGTGATCCGGTCCAGGACTTCCTCCGCGCCGCTCTCGAGCAGCCGCGTCGCACCGACGGCCGATTCCCGATATCGTTCGTTGGCGGCACTCGCGGTATTTTCCGATACGACGGGCACACCGTTCTGCTGCGTCGCCACGAACTGGCGTTGCGTCGTTTCGGCGGATGCAAACTCCCGCAATTGTTTGATCGTCATTGGCATTCCATACCGATACCCCTGTGCCATATCGATGCCCGACTGTTGCACGGAGCGATGTTGTTCGACGGTCTCCACGCCTTCCGCTACCGCCTTCGCACCGAGCGCGTGGACGAGGGTGGCGACTGCCTTAAGAAAAACGGGGCAATTCTCGTCGTCGGCCGCGAGAAACCGGCGGTCCACCTTGACGAGATCGAAATTGAAATCGTCGAGCAGGTCCAGGTTACTAAAGCCGGTGCCGAAATCGTCGAGAGACAGGAGTACACCGGCCTGCTTCAGAGTACGCAACGCCGCGCGGACTTGCGGCGTGCGCGCGGCGCAACTGCGCTCGGTGATTTCCAGAACGATGCGGTTAAGCATCGTTCCCGCGGCCTGCCGGATGTCATCGACAAAACCTCTGCTCGCCAAATGTCGCGCGCAGATATTCACGGAAATGTGCCAGTGATCAACGCCCGGCGTCTGCCTGATATCGATGCTTGCCTGGCGCAGTACAAAGCGGGTCAACGGACCGATCAGCGAGGTGCGCTCGAGATGCACGATGAAATGATCAGGGCCTGCTCCACCGAAGGTATCGTTACGCCATCGGACCAATGCCTCAACGCCGACGCACGCGGAGGTGTTGACGTCGAAGATGGGCTGGTACACGACGTAGAACTCGCCGCGACGCAGGCCCCTTCGCGCGGCGCGCAGGAGCTTTGCTCGCGAGAGAAAGTGGACCGCCCGCTCGATAGTGGCGTGCGGTAGGCCAGATTCTGCTGCGAGCGTCGCGATGAAGCGTCTCATGGGCATGACGAAGATCTGTTCAAACGAAATCGGGCGGGGAACGAGCAGGAACGCGCCTGCGCTGCAGCGACTGTTTGCGGCCTGAGGTTTCGCCGAGTAAGCGCACGGTTGGCAGAGGGGTGACTATGACTGAGATCTTTTCAGGAAACGAGTATCACATGCACCGAAAAAAACCGGATCAGTGCGTTCCGTTCTCGATCCCGGATCCGGGATGCGCAGGGAATGTAGGGAAGGGCGGATAGCCATTCATCGCCGACGCATTGCCAGAGCTGTCGCGTGACTGGATGGTGCGTGTAATTTGTTCGATAAAGCGAGCGGCGTGCGGCCGCTCGATTGACGTGCACTGTCCAAACGTGCCGGGACGTGTGACGGAACATGAGCGGCAGGGATAAGACAAAAGCCCAGCAGTTAGCTGGGCCGGAGGTGGGAGACATAGGTCATTCCGATGGCGAACCGGCTTGGCAGTACATCAATCGGATGTGCTTGCGCTGTTCACGAATCAGCTGAAGCTGAACTATGAGATCCCACCGGTTGGACACATCTGGCAAGGATGCAACGATGAGCTAGAGGCCTGCACTTCCCGGGCCGGCACATAGCGGCCAGAGGACTAAACCGCTCGCGCGGTATGCACTCCGTTTGAAGGTGGTGGTTTTTCGTAGGAAACCAGCTCTGTTTCCTATGTTGATTGATGAGGCAATCCGCCTCATTACTCGACAGGAGCCGAGCCATGACCACCCTCAGCCAAGACATCAGTCCGCTGCGCCAGCGCATGATGGACGACATGCGCATGCGCCGCCTCGCGCCCACAACGCAAGCCAACTATCTTCGTGTGGTTCGAGAGTTCTCTCTCTTTCTCGGGCGCTCTCCCGACACCGCCGCAGTCGAGGACTTGCGACGCTACCAGTTGTATCTGGTTGACCGCGGGGTGTCGCCAGTTTCTCTGAACGCCGCGATCACCGGGCTGAAGTTCTTTTTCGGCACGACGCTCGGTCAAGAGGCGTTAATGGCGAAGATGCGTCCGATTTATCTGCCGCGCACCTTGCCCGTCATACTCAGCCGCAACGAAGTTGGTCGACTGATCGCGGCAGCCACTAATCTCAAGCATCAGACGGCACTCGCAGTCGCCTATGGCACAGGATTGCGCGCCAGCGAAGTGGCGGCTTTGAAGGTCGGTGACATCGACAGCCAGCGCATGACGCTGCGCGTTGAACAGGGTAAAGGTCAGAAGGATCGATACGCCATGCTCTCTCCGATCCTACTTGAGCGGCTGCGTGTCTGGTGGCGAGTGGCTCGAGCCCAAGGCAAGATGCTAGACGGCGGCTGGCTCTTTCCAGGGCTCAACCCGATTGAATCGCTCAGCACCCGTCAACTCAACCGTGCGATCCATGCCGCCGCCGAGGCCGCAGGAATCGACAAGCGCGTGTCCATGCACACTTTGCGCCATAGCTTTGCCACTCATTTACTGGAACAGAAGGTCGATATCCGCGTGATCCAGGTCATGCTCGGTCACAAGAAGCTTGAGACCACAGCGCTTTACGCCCAGGTCGCCACCGATATTCTGCGCGAGGTGGTCAGCCCTCTTGAGAGTTTGCATCCCGAGTAGGTCGCCGTCGTGGCGCATTGCGCGCTCGAGGTGGCCGACGTCTTTCGCTCTCTTGGCCCAACGTGGTGTCAATCAGCCCACCTGAGCCTCGGGCAACTGAAGGTCATGTCCGCGATCGAACAGTGCCGCAGCGCGGCGCTGGGAGGGCACGTGTTGCGTTGCGCAGGGTGCGCCTCGATCGAAGTCGCCTACAACTCATGTCTTATGGGGACTCCTGTCTAATGGGGAGTTGCAGTTCAGGTGCGGCGCAATGCCGACTGGCCGTGCATCGTTTGATATTTGGCAAGTCGCCATTTAACTCCCCATAAAAATCGCGGTCCTCCTTTGCTATTGTGGTTTGGCCTTTCCTGGCAACCCTCATAGGAGGATGTGATGCTGGACACCTATCTGGTAGCACCCAAAACCTTGAAACGCCTGCGCTCGGGACCCAGCGGAGTCTTCATCGATGACTTTGCTGATGCGCTCGAACGGAATGGATACTCTGCGGCCAGTGTCATACGTTATCTGCGAGCCGCCGACCATCTGGGTCGCTTCATGCTGGCACAGGGCCGTGCCCTTGCCGATACGGGGCCAGAGACCCCAGAAATCTTCTTTCGTCATCTGCCGACCTGCACTTGTCCGGAAGCAAATGGCGGCAAAATTAACCACCACGTCTATTTCGGCGCCAAGCGCTTTCGCGAGTACTTGATCGAGATCGGTGTTTGCCAGGACAACAAGCCTTTGATTGCTCAGATTCGAGAGCCAGCAATTGTGGGTGGTTTCCGGCGATGGTTGCAAAAGCACCGAGGTGCAAAAGCGCCGACCATTCGGCTCTACTGTCGTGATGCCACGGCGATGCTGAATGTGCTTGGCGATGACGCCGGCCAGTGGGATCCGAAGCAAATACGCACTTTCCTGCTGGACAGTGCTCGCAGTTGCGGCGCCGGCACCGCTGAAAAGCGGGTCACTAGCGCACGTGCCTTCTTACGTTATCTCGGTGTTCAGGGTCTGTGTCGGGCTGGTCTCGATCAGGCGGTTCCGTCTTTGGCGCATTGGCGCTTAGCGACACTGCCGCGGTGTTTGAGCGCTGACGAAGTTGACCGCCTGATTGCTGCATGCGATGGTGATTCATGCGGGCGGCTCCGCGATCGCGCGATTGTCTTGTTGCTCGTGCGACTCGGGGTTCGCGCGGGTGACTTGGCGAACCTTCACATCAGCGACATCGAGTGGGAAACCGGGACGCTGCGCGTCTCGGGAAAGGGCCGTTATGAGGTTCGTCTCCCGCTGCCGCAGGATGCCGGTGAGGCACTTCTGCGGTATCTCGAGTCGCGACCTCGAGTTGCCGGCGGCGGCCACGTGTTTGTCCGAAACATTGCACCCTTCAAGCCGTTTATCTCAGGCTATTGCGTATCGTCGGTAGTGAAGCGCGCTCTAAAACGGGCCAAAGTGAATTCGCCCGCCAAAGGCGCACACGTGCTGCGTCACACGGCGGCGACCGAGATGTTGCGCCATGGGCTTCCCCTCGATCAGATCGGCCTGATCCTGAGGCATCGCGGTATCGACACCACGGCCTATTACGCCAAGGTCGATGTCGCGCTGCTCAGACAAATCGCCCAGCCATGGCCGGAGGTGACGAAATGATGCCGGCCGTGGAGTTCTATCTTGCTGCGCGGCGTGCCGCCGGCTTCAAACTGCTCAACGCAGACTACCTGTTGCGCAGTTTCGCGCGCTTTGCCGTCAAGCGCGGTGAAAGCTACATTCGCGCGCAGACAGCAATCGACTGGGCCGGCGAGGCTACCTCGGTGGCCCAGCGTGACGCGAGGCTAAAGACTGTGTGTCGGTTCGCCCGGTATGTACGTATGGAAGATCAAAACCATGAACTACCACCCGCCCGGCACTTTGGTTACCGAAAGACCCGTCGCGTTCCGTTCATCTACACGTGCGCCGACATCGAGCGCTTGGTCAACACAGCCTTGCAATCGGGCCCTCCTGGTACCTTGCAACCACAAACATACGCGACATTAATTGCCCTGCTGTCAGCTACGGGCATTCGGATCTCGGAGGCTTTGAACCTGTGCCTTGCAGACACGACTTCCGACGGACTACTCATTCGAAAGAGCAAATTCCAGAAGACCCGTCTGGTTCCACTGCACGAGACCGCGGTGGAGGGATTGAAGACGTACCTAGCACTGCGGCGGAAAATCTGCTCGGGTGATGAGCATGTGTTCGTTGATGACGACGGTCGCGCACTCCGATACACGGTCACTTACTGGATGTTCCAGAAGCTGTTGAAGATCGCCGGCATCGGCACCACCCACAACGGCCACCGTCCGCGCTTGCATGAGCTCAGACACACGTTCGCCGTCAGGGCGCTGGAAGCAAGCCCGGAAGGCCGAGACCGCGTAGGGCGGCACATGTTGGCCCTTGCGACCTACATGGGTCACGTCAACATCAGCGCCACCTATTGGTATCTGGAGGCCACGCCCGAGCTTCTGCGCGACATTGCTGTCGCCGCAGAGGGGTTTCTCACTGGAGAACAGAAATGATGCCAATTGCACCGCACATTGTTGCATTCCTTCGTCAAAACCTTGCCCATGAGAGAGGCGCCAGCCAGCACACCTGCGACTCCTATGCTTGCACGTTTCAGCTTCTGTTCGAGTTCGCCGCCAAGCGATTCAAGACGACGCCCTCGTCGCTAGCGTTGGAGCAGCTCGATGCGAGCCTGATCAGCGACTTCCTGGAATACCTGGAAGATATGCGCCACAACTCGGCTGAGACTCGCAATGTCCGGCTGGCTGCAATCAGGTCATTCTTCCACTTCCTTGAATATCGCGAGCCCGCGATCCTCGAACAAGCGCGACGAATCTTGGGCATCCCTTACAAGAAAACTGATTCCCGCTTAGTGCCGTATCTGGTCGAGGATGAGGTTCGGGCCTTGCTCGATGCGCCCGACCCGTCAACGCGCGAGGGTATTCGGGACCGGGCGATGCTGCATCTGGCCATCAGCGGCGGCCTGCGTGTATCGGAGCTGACTGGATTGCAAACCGCCGACGTTGTGCTCCCGTCGTTGAGCATCCGTGTTCACGGCAAGGGTCGGCGGGAGCGCGCGTTGCCTTTGTGGAAAACGACCGCTAATGCGTTGCGTGCCTGGATGGTGGTACGGGGACCTGCCGCAGTACCGGAATTGTTCGTCAATGCTCGGGGTGAAGCGATGAGTCGCTGGGGTTTCGCGTATATCCTTAAATGCCACACTAAGACAGCTCGTCATACGTGCCCCTCGCTATCGAAGAAGCAGGTATCACCGCACGTGTTGAGGCACACCTGCGCGATGATAGTACTACGAAGCACTCAGGATATCCGAAAGGTATCCCTGTGGCTCGGACACAGCGATCTGGCAACCACTGAGATCTACACTCGCGCTGATCCAACTGAGAAGCTCGAAGCCCTCAACGCGATCGTCCCACCACATTTGCGCAGGGGTTCGTTTCGGCCGTCAGATAAGGTAATCGCTTTGCTCAGGGCCAAGCTTTAATGGAGAGTTGAGGGAGCGCGGAGCCCGCTCCGTGCTCGCTCCGGGAATTCTTCTCCCCATAGGACAAAACTTCCCATAATATGCATATTTTCGGTCTACCCGATTTCACCGGTCGTCGTCGATACGCTCAGTCTCACCACACCAGTGTCGGGAAGCCTTTGCATCGTTGTGGCGTTGTCGGAAACTCAAAGTGCCTGCAGCCATCGTTCGCAGTCAGCGTGCGTGGTGCGGCTGATCGACCGGCCGGGTACGGCCACTGGACTGATATGACTTTTCGTGTCAATCGGGATCGGTGTTCGTTTTCGTTTCATAGGTACGTAAATTTCCTGAGGGCGACGTAGCAGTAAGTCTCGACGGTGGATCACACTTCTATGAGCGAAACTCTGTCAAGATCGCCTACACCATAATCTTCATAACGCGTCTCCGTTTGTTTGGTCTGAAGTCGCTGTTGCGCTCGTGAGAAGAACCGGCATCTCACCACCTTCTATCCGCTGGCGTGTCACCAGCCTCATCCTGCATGCGCGTTACGCCGGAAACTTTTCCGGGAACATGCCCCATCTGAAAATATTCGGTTGCTTCAGCAACCCAGCGTGATCACGGGCATGTTCACTCCAACCGTGTTTGCTACAAAACTGCCTGGCCGAACCCTTACCTCCTTCCTGCGAAACCTGAGGGGACTTAAGCTGACTTGAGGTGCGCGCCTTCGGGCATGACTCCGTCTTTCAGATAGCGCCACAATGCAATGGCAAGACGTCGCGCTACTGCGACGATGGCGATGCGACGTGCGCGTCGGTTTGGTCCGGTGCCCTGTGTGCGTTGGTCAAACCATATTGTGTGCGACGTGCAAAGTTGCACAGTTCGTTGTTTTGCCGTCGTGGTTTGACGGAAGAAAACCGGGCGTTCCGTCGCCCGTAGTCTATCAGTGCATGCGGGGCTGGTAACGGCCTCGTGTGGAGCCACTGAGACAATGTAGTCCGGCGCAAGCCACGCTGCAAGTCGTGAGACCGAAGCGCATCTGCCAGTGTCGAGGCGGATGGAACGCTAGACTGGATGGCATGGTTAATTGATATGAACTGCTGATAAACACCGTAAGTTTGAAAAGGCCAAAGACACTGACAGGCCTTACCCAAAACGGGAAAGTAGCGGGACTGCTTCTTACAATTTGGGGCAGCACGGACATACACGCTACCGGTGGAGAGGCGGAACCTAAACCATTCTTGCGAACTGTGCGGAACACGGAAACCCCGTATCGCTGCCCATCCGGGCAGGCCGACCGCGAGGAAGGCTATTGGCGGTGCGGGTATGGGAGTGCGGAGAAAGCGAATGTTGCTCTGTAACGGGGCGAATAGGGATTGCGTCGAGAGGCAACATCATCCCACGCGAAAGCGGGCAGACTTCCGCATGGTCTTTCATCACGAGATAGCTTGGAAAACCTTTCAAGGAGGAACAGCAGATGACTGTGCAGCAACTCGGCATGGGTGCGTCCTCCGATCGCGCGACACATTGGCACGGTATCGATTGGGCCAGATGTCATCGCGAGATTCGAAGGCTGCAGGCACGCATCGTGAAGGCCGAACAGGCTGGCAAACACGGCAAGGTGAGAGCCCTGCAATGGTTGCTAACCCACTCGTTCAGCGGCAAGGCACTCGCCGTCAAACGGGTGACTGAGAATCGCGGTAAACGGACACCGGGTGTGGACGGCACCACATGGTCCACCCCGAAGTCCAGGCTCGAAGCAGTATCGTCACTCAAACGGCGCGGTTACCGGCCGCGTCCGCTGAGGCGGATATACATTCCCAAGGCCAATGGGACAAAAATGAGGCCGCTCGGAATTCCCTGCATGGTTGACAGAGCGCGGCAGGCGCTGCATCTGCTCGCTCTCGAGCCGCTCGCGGAAACCACGGCGGACCCGAATTCCTATGGGTTCAGGACTGCCCGGTCAACTGCGGATGCGATCGAACAGTGCTTCCGGGCGCTGGCAAGAACCGATCGTGCGCAGTGGATTCTTGAGGCCGACATCCGTAGCTGTTTCGACGAAATCTCGCACGACTGGCTGATCGCCCATATCCCCACGGACAAAGCGATACTGCACAAGTGGTTAAAGGCTGGTTACCTTTACAACCGTGTCCTTCACTCAACCGAGGCGGGTACACCACAGGGAGGAATAATTTCGCCGACGTTGATGAACATGACTCTCGACGGGCTGGAGCGAACGCTGCGTGTGAAGTTCCGCACAGGCGGTCGTAATCTGTCGAAGGTCAACATCGTTCGTTATGCGGATGACTTTATCATTACCGGCGCAACGCGAGAAGTGCTGGTGGATAAAGTTCATCCAGTGGTCGAGCAGTTTCTGGCAGAACGTGGATTGTCGCTGTCGCCGGAGAAGACCCGGATCACGCACATCGACGATGGGTTCGATTTCCTTGGCATGAACGTGCGCAAGTATGACGGCAAGCTGTTGATCAAGCCTGCCACAGCAAGCGTTCAGCGCTTTCTGCGCAAGCTGAGGGACATCGTGAAGGGCAATGCAACGATACGACAGGATTTGATGATCAAGAAGCTCAATCCTCTAATTCGTGGATGGGCGAACTATCATCGGCATGTTGTATCGAAACGCATCTTTGGCAAAGTCAGTCATTCGATCTGGCAGTGTCTGTGGCGCTGGGCAAAGCGTCGGCATCCGAACAAGGGCGCACGTTGGGTCCGACAGAAGTACTTTCGAACTGTCGGTGCCCAACACTGGGTCTTCGGTAAGGAGACCGGCAAAACGCTCAGCACAGGAAAGCCTGAACTCCTGACGCTACACGATATTGCCAGCACGCCGATCCGGCGGCACCGTAAAATCAAGGCTGCCGCCAACCCATTCGACCCGCAGTGGGAAAGCTATTTCGAAGAGCGGCTAGGCTTCGCGATGTTGGACTCACTTAAAGGTCGGATACGGCTCATCCGGCTGTGGCTGAACCAGGAGCGGACGTGTCCGGTCTGCCGCCAGATGATCACGAAGTCCAGTGGGTGGCGTCTCTTCCATCTGGAGCGCGTGATCGACGGTGGTACGGACGCGAACCGTAATCTGGTGATGCTCCATCTGGACTGCCACGGGATCGCGCGTGGCCGTGGGTTCTCAGTGGTGAAACCGGCTCCGGCAACGGGGCTTTGAAAGGCTTGAGCGGAGTGCAGGGAAAACTTGCACGCTCCGTTCTTAGGGGGCGGTGGCGCAGTAATGCGTTGCCGCTACCCGACCAATGCGCTGCCACGCTGGTAGCGCAGCCAGGTCCAGGCGATCTCGATCAGCAGTGCGCGTACCCGCCGGTTTCCCTGTTTGCTGATCCCCTGGTCGACCTGGCTTTCGCCGCTGTCGTAAGGCTGCGGCACCAGTCCGACGCACGCACCGACTTCGCGGCGGTTGTTGAATTCCCGCCAGAACAACTCGAGGGCTAGGCGGGAGGCGCCTACTTCCCCAATTCCCTTCAGGCGCGCCAGCGCATCACAACGCTGGCGCGCGGGTGCTGGTACGTTTGTCTGTCGCGTCTTCTCCAGCGCCGCAAGTTGTTGTTCGACGAGTGCCAGCCGTTCGCACTCGCGCAGTAACCGCTCACGCAACTCGCGCGGTAAGGGCGCGCCGTCGTGGCAGCGTACCTCCCCGCGCTCGAGCCGGTCAGCGAAGGTGCGGTGGTCAACCGCGTCCCAGCAGCCGACCGTGGTCAGCAGCTTGCGCATCCGGTCGCGGTGCTGCAGAACTTCCTTTTGCAGTTGTCCGCGCTCACGCATCAGGTGGCGCGATGCCTCGTCCTCCGGTGAGGGCACGTGCACCGCGTGCATGCGGTCACGCTCGCCGCGCAGCCACGCGCGCAGGTTGATGACAAGCTTGATGACATCGAGCCGGTCGGTCTTAGCGCGCCGCTGGTGGCGTTCGACAGGAATGCTGGCCGGATCGACGACGTAGCAGTCAACGTGTCGGAGCTGCAGCGCGCGATAGATCCAGAACGCATCCTGCCCGGCCTCGTAGCTCACAACGATTTGTACGTCCTCCGGCAACGACCACTTCTCCCTGTGGGCCGCGATCAGGGCCAGCACTGCCTGCAGTCGAGCTTCAGCCTGTGGCTGCGCGACCGTGTGCACGGCCGGCTTCTCGCGCCGGCCGTCATGAAGCGCGACTTTCCATTTGGCCGCCGCCAGTTCCAGCGACACTGCCAGCACCGGTACGTCACCACCACCCGTGTATGCCTGATCGGTACGCATGATGTTCTCCTGTGAGCAAACCTCAGCACTTTGATTTTAGGCGTCAGATTGTCGAGGGTCACGCTTCATAGGATCTAAACACGAAGAGTCAGTGAATGGGGTTTCGGGAACGGCCGACAATTGTTCAGTAACCGCCTTTCGAAATCCCGGCGACTTCGGGGTTGACCGAAGCGCTTGTTCCGATCAACTTCCGAAAGCCGACTGCGGCCCAGACAAAAGTCGCAATCGGCAGCGTATGTGGAAGTGTCATCTCGGGTAATGACGCGAAGCGGCCAAAAGGGCAGAGTTATTTGCCTGCCGGCGCAATATCCGCCGATTTAACCTTGTCCCGCGGGGCTACTCGCCAGACGGCGTTGCCCACGTCGTCAGCCACGAGCAGCGCCCCGTGCGCATCCAGCGCGACGCCAACGGGTCGGCCAATGGCATTGCCGTCCGCTGTCAGAAAACCGCTCAGGAAATCCTCAGGTGCACCGACTGGTTTTCCATCCACAAATGCTACGAACACTACCTTGTAACCGGTGCGCGGCTTACGGTTCCATGATCCATGCTGGCCGACAAATGCGCCGCCCCGGTAATGCGGTGGAAACAATGTCTGGTCGTAAAAAACAAGGCCTAGCGACGCCGTGTGATTGCCGAGGGCGTAGTCAGGCGCGATGGCCTTCGCAACCATATCGGGGCGTTGCGGTTTGACGCGGGTGTCGATGTGCTGGCCGTAATAGCTGTAGGGAAAGCCATAGAACGCTCTATCTTTTACTGCTGTCATGTAGTCGGGTACGAGGTCGTTGCCGAGGTCGTCCCGCTCGTTCACTGTCGTCCACAACGCGCTGCTCTCCGGTTGCCATGAGAGACCGTTGGCATTGCGCAATCCTGTCGCATAGGGCCGCACGCGGCCGCTTTCCACGTCGAACTCGAGGATTCGCGCTCGACCTTCTTCGGCGTCGACTCCGTTTTCCCCAGCGTTGCTGTTCGATCCCACCGTGATATACAGATGTTTGCCGGAGCGGTCAGCGAGGATATTTTTTGTCCAGTGATGGTTGATCGGCCCCGCCGGTAAGTCGGCAACCTTGACACCGGGGGTTGCGATCGAGGTAGCGCCTGTCACGTAGTCGAAACGCAGCAGGGCGTCCGTATCGGCAACGTAGAGTTGATTGCCAATTAGCGCCATTCCGAACGGCGAGTGCAGGCCACGGAGAAACACAGTTTGCATTTGGGCGACTCCGCTGCCGTTCGCATCGCGCAAGAGCACGATGCGATCAGGGCTCGGCACACCGGCGCCTGCGCGCAGCATGACCTGCCGTCTGACCCAGCCGAATATGCCACTTCCTTCATCGTGTTCTTTAGGCGCGTCGCTTTCCGCCACCAGTACGTCACCGTTGGGCAACGTGTAAAGCCAGCGCGGATGTGCGAGCCCACTGGCAAATTCGGTGACAGCAAAACCGGGGGGAGCGGTGGGCAGAGAACCGGCAGCGCGCGGCTGGACGGGCGCGATGTTGACCATTGGAATCAAGGTCGATTGCGGAGCCGGTATGGCGGGCGACGCGCCGAAGCCCGTATCGCTTGAACTTGATGGCCCGATCGCGCAGGAGGCCAGCGGCAAAACCAATGCAACAGCCAGACAATTTAACAGGCGCATGTGGGTCCAGCGATGAGCGTTGGCTAAGATGTTTGGGATGAGCAGCAAGAAACCGGCCTGAGACGTTGCGCGCCGAGCTGCAAACTGCTCCAAGGCTTCGATCGAAAGACCTAGGCTGCCCGGCTTTCTGGTCTTGTTGGACGTTACCTTGGCGGCCATAACGAAACAGCAGCGGCTCGAACATCTGGAGGAACGAGGGCGCATTGGAGCACCGTCTGCGCGCGGTGATTGAGCAGCTGGAAATCGTCGTGCGTCACTTCGCACCGACGGAACTGATCTTCTCCGGGCCCGAAAGCCCGCAGGACTGACTCGCGTCGCGACGTAATAGCGTGTAGCCAACTTGGGAATAGTAGGCGTTCACCTCGCGGTGCATCCGGCGATGCTGGTCAGCTTCAGCACCGCGTATAACCGATAGCCACGATGATCGCCCCTTCTCAGTGCCATGACCCGTCAGGCCGGCGATGTCCGGTTAGATTTGAACGTCCGACAGGTCTCCGAAGCAGCCATCGAAGGGGGCAGCCTGACTGGCTGCTGCCGTCGATCAGCGACATTGAGGCCACACGCCTCGCGATCGCTTGCAGTGCGCAAATCCCCCTTGTCTGACATACCCATAGCGGCCGCCTCTTAGGTTCTGGCACGGCCCTCGGAATAGCTAGAACCCTTGGCCGGCCGCTTCGCAGTCGGTTTTTTTCGACTACCCGCGCGGAAAATGGCCCTGCAGCCAGTCAGGCCGAACCGCGCAGCGCACCCCGACTCACTTTGGAACGGTGGCGCAATGTTGAGCAAGCGCGCATAGCGCGCGCAAGCCACCATGCCGCACCGGTGGCCGTTGCTATGCGGATCAGCTTGCGTTCGATCATGGTCTGGTTAGGCGGGATCAGTCGGATCGTCATGACGATGGACCGAACCGCGCATCCGATCAAGTGGCGCTGTCTTGTCGATATCGCACGCTGACTTCCACCGCTCGGGCGAGACGTTAGTGTGCAAACCGAGCTGCTTCGCCGTTTCGATTGGCAGGCGCACAACCACGTCAGCACCCCCTTGTTCCCGTGTTTGCAGTTCCACGCTGACACCGCGCAGTTCCAGATAGACGACGCTCGCTTCGAACACTTCTTCGTAGAAGTGCCAGGACGGTTCGCCGGCTTGTTCCGAATGATGATGCGCTAGGGTCGCTTTGGTGCTCATGGTCTGCTCCTGTATAGCTTCGTTCATATCCTGCCCAATGCCAGCGCCTCGGAAGCATCGTCAAAAACGGCCATCGCTTCGCGCAGCTCGCGGGATGTAACGTCAAGACACGGGGCCACATGATCGAGATAGGATTTCCAAGTATTGGATATCACAATTAAGGTGGACTTTGCGCGTACGCCCATCAGGCAAAAACGCAATAGTCCATCCTCGTGAGCGCGGTCTTTACCAGCTCCGTACCCGCAGAGCTTTGTAGCAAATCGATAGGCCTTCGCCAAGCCAGGCCGATTGCAGGTGTGACGAACCAGTGCTCCGCCGCGCCTTGCGACCCGAATACATCGAACGCTTGCTCCGTGATTACCGCGAGACGGAGAAGGCGATCGCTGGAATTGATATCGAGAAGCTTTTCGCGGCCCTTGCCGTAATGAAGCGCGTGCTCGCTGAGGCTGAGTACTTTGAACAACGCCTCACGCTCGACAATTCCATACAAACGTGTCATACCCAGTGCGAGCGCCATCGGTAGCCCTCGCGTGACAAGATCATGGGCCTCTAGCGGAGTTATGTCGGAAATACGTGCGATCTTATCCTGAGGCACATCACCAGTCTCAAGGGCTGCTTGATCGTCTGAACTACCGCCAATGGATTGCAATGCCAAGTCCTTCCGGACTACCCACAAGAAAAGCTCAACCGGCGTCGACGCTGTTGATCCCAGCGCTGACGTCCCCGAGTTGTGTTTGACCTTCATCGTGAAATCTCCTTAGGGTCAACTATCGCAAAACATCCCCGGATACCTCCGCAGGCGTTCGCGCCGCAGCGCGGCATGGTATGGCAGAGCCACCCATGGATCTTGCAGTGAGGACCATTTCGTGTGACCAGATCGCATAACTTCACTGATGCAATTTAGGTGTGAAAAATGCCCTGCGTTTCGAGCCCGCAAGCTCAGAAATCACTTATCCTCGTCTTCCTTAGGAGGAACATAAAAACTGATCTCCCATGGCGGCACGCCCCATTTCCGGTATTTTCCCGTGAGCCTGTCCCGGCAAAAATCTTCGAAATCATGTAGATACATACAACCTTGGGGGTCTTCACCTGGGATTCCGGGGCACGCCGCGATACCTATCCATGCCTTGAATTCAGCACGAAACGGCTGTGGAATATCGATAAGGCGTACGTAGTACATCTTCGAATCAGGAATCGGTTTTGCGATGCTCAGATTTCTCAAAACATCCAGATCAGCTTTCATGGCAACCTCCCATTGTTTGGACGCCGAGCAACTCGGTGAGTTACTCATTACATATGAACGCATAGACCGGCGATGCCTTGCTAATCAGAGATGTGTTGACCTCATCCTCAGCCGGTTGGTCTATGTTCCTCTGGCTTAACGAAGACCAGTGTTTCCCGCAGCGCCATCGGAATCAGCCGCCGTCGCGTCTGGCTTTGATCGCACCCTGCTGTTTCCGACGGCTCTTCAGCCCTTCTTCGATTTTAAGTTCCTCCAGTAACCCCCGATAAGTTGCGTTCGGGTCGTGGAATTGCGGTACGTCGGAAGGATGAGTCGCAACGTTGCCCATCCCAATGCCCGAGAGAACGTCCCGATCGTAGGTCGCCCGGAAATGATCCCACCCTCGGAAGAGCCAAACCATGGTGAACAAGTGTCGCAACGGATGCGCGCTCTCTATTCGTTCCCAGCACAACCGCGACACGAACGCTCGCGCCTCGTCGCGGCTAGCCGGCAACGCCGTCAGTTCGCCTATTGCGCGAAGAGGAGCGGCCACCTGCAGGATCGAGCTTGTGCAATCGTCTAGCCGGGGCTTGCCTGTAACCTCTCGCATCCCCATAGAAACTAGCCTGCGCATGTAGATTCGGGCTATCCGCGCCTGATCGAGATACACGTTTGGAGCGAGTGCGGCAAGCGCTATTGAGGCAAACGAGAGTTGCCTGAGTAAGTCGTAACGTTCGCGGTCAAAAATCGAAGGCGAGGGCGAGGTCGGATGTGCCAGGACATCTTCTCGAGGAAGGCACCAACCGTAGCCACCTCTTG
>Ga0105854_1000424_pt1 | contig 19674 bp, 21 predicted proteins | sample OrgsoiDNA_201058_FD_89679 | JGI IMG/M metagenome (GOLD analysis project Ga0105854, IMG submission 89679) | Permafrost soil microbial communities from the Arctic, to analyse light accelerated degradation of dissolved organic matter (DOM) -... | ecosystem: Environmental > Terrestrial > Soil >... | reverse complement strand
GTGAGCGTTTCAGCCGCAGTTCGCACGTACAGAAGTCCGCGGAGTGACCGTACAGTCGCGTGCGAAACCGTTCGGCGCGCCGCTCTGCCACAAGGGTTCCGGTAATCCAGAACTGTTCCACTCGGATCGTTCCGTCCCAGGCCCAGCCGTCTTCGATCGCGCGCTCGCCGCGGGGGAGGAGCAGGCCGAGCTTGGCGCGCTTGCGCTGGAGTGAGATGACTGCTTTTTCGCCGCCGCTGCGGCGGACGAGCTGGTCGGCGTTCAGCCGTGGCCAGTTGCCGATCCAGCCGTGGCGGAGGCAGACGCGGAAGATGTCGAGGAAGTCGGCGAGTGCGGCGCGCAGCTCGACGTGGGCGATTCCGAGCCGGTAGGGGCGGGTCTCGGCGGTCTTCGAGGTGTCGTTGTAGCGGCGGCGGCCAAACCACTGCAAGCCTTCGCCGCGGCTTTTGCCGACGTTGCGGATCTGGAAGTAGAGCGGACTCTCACGGTCTTCGTAGCCGAAGAGAAGCGATTCCTCGTCGCAGGGGATGCGGCGCTCGTGCTGCTCGCAGGCGACGGTTTTCGGGTCGAGGCAGCGGTGACGACGAGATAGATGGCAAGGCGGTCCGGCGTGAGGTCGCTGGCCCATGCGAGCCGAATCGGCCGTTCGTCGAGGTGAACTGTGAGGGGAGGCGGCTGAGTTGCCGCCTCCCCTCACACACTGGTGTTGTGGCTAAACGGGTGGGCTCCCGGCAAGGATCGGCGCATCACGCCTGAACCCCCAGATGGTGCAGTAGACGCCGAGGAACAGCTCCCACAGGAACTCCGGGGCGGTCGCGATGCCTTGCAGGCCGCGCAGCGTGCTGCTCGGATGGTTCCCGCTGAAGATGATTGCCGTCCCGGTCGCGATGAGCAGCGGCCCGCCGATGAGCCCGAGCCACGCCACCCGCCGCGGCACGAGCCCTGTCCGGTACATCATGTAACCGAGAGTCAATCCGTTGCCCCAGCCGACGACCCAGCCGCCGCCCCCCAGCGTAAACGTCCAGTCCTTGATCGCCGCGAGCGTGTACGCGACCGTGCCTTCGGCCGCGCCTGCAGTCTCTTGTTGCAAGGTGGCGATTCCGAGCATCGCGACGATGCCAACGAGGATGAACGTGCACTCGAAGATCCTCGCCGTCACGTAGCCGATCGCCAGTCCCTCGAACTGCCGTCTCATGATCGGGACGATCACGACGGCGGTCCCGATGTTCGCGATGATCAGCAGCAGCTCCAACAGCGCGCCAAGGTAGAGCTTGTTCACGTTCCCCGAGCCCGCGACGAAAGCGACTGGATGACGGAGCGCAGGTTCGTATAGCAGCACCGCCGGGATCGACGTGACGAACGTGATCAGGTAGAGCACGCCGAAGACGCGCGCCCTTTTCTGGTCTAGAGACATTCTTGCCCCTTTCCCCGGCGAGGGTCACGCGGTCTGCCCGCGCCACCCTGACCCGGCTAGGACGCGAACCTACTCGACCGGGCCTAGCGAGGACTACTAGGTAGTTGTTGAGCTTCCGCCTCTCGATCGGCCTGCTAGGAGAGGAGGTCGCGGAGCGCTCGGAGCTGGTCAGGCACGACGCGGAAGTAGGCCCAGCTTCCGCGTTGCTCGCGTTCGACGAGCCCGGCGTCGAGCAGCACCTTGAGGTGGTGGCTGACGGTCGGCTGGGTGAGTCCGAGCGGCTCGGTCAGGTGGCAGACGCAGGCCTCGCCCGTCGGTTGCGCCTGGATCAGGCTGAGCAACCTGAGCCGGGCGGGTCTGCGATCACTTTCAAGGCCTGTGCGAGACACCGGAGCTGCACGACGTCCTCACGCGGACAACGAGGAGGAGGTCTACACGGCCCTCAGCGGCAAGGCGACGCTGCAGGTTGCCGGTGAGGACCACGTTCTCGAACCCGGTGTGTTCGCCCGCGTCGGTGCGGCGGAGAAGCGCAGGAATCACGACCGGGGACGAGGGCGCACAGCTGCTCTGCATCGGCGCCACGCCCGGGAAGACCTACGAGCCCCTGCCGATCGTCGAGCTCGGCGGCCCGACGGGCTTCTGAGCGCCCGAGGAAACACGCGAGCATTGGTCGACCCGAGGCTCGCTGCTCGCCAAGGGCTCGCCTGCGCGGGCGAGCCCTTGGCCACAGCTCGGGCTGGCTGACTAACTGACCAGACGTGCCGAACGCCTCGCGGGTGTCATTGATGGTGAGCGAGCTGTTCCTCGATCGGAATAGCTCGTCGTCCTCCACGTCGGTCGGAATGTTGTCGGCGGTCACCCGTCCCAGAACTTCCGGAGCGTCGCGTACTATCTCGTCGTGCGCGAGGTTCGGACAGGAGTGTGGCACTGGGACGCACCCCACCCGGACTGGCAGCCGGGGCAGGACTGGGGCCAGGTGGTCTCGTCCTATGCGATCGACGACGGCGAGCGGCTGCTGCTTCTCGACCCGCTGGCGCCGCCGAGCCTGGTCGACGACCTCGCGGCAGAGCGCGAGACGGCGATCGTGCTGACGTGCCCATGGCACAGGCGCGACGCTCAGAGCCTGGCGGAGCGTCTCGGCGCGGCGCTCTACGTGCCGCCGCCGGACGACGGCGACCCGAACCCGGTTGAGGGACACGTGTTCAGGGCCGGCGACCGGTTGCCGGTCGGCGTCGAGGCATTTCCAGGAATGGAGCCCAACGACCTCGTGCTCTGGGTCGAGAGCCACCGGGCGCTCGTCGCCGGCGATACGCTCATCGACCGCGGCCACGGCCTCGAGTTCCCGGCCGACTGGGCGAACAAGGGCGTGGCGGCCGGGCAGATCCTCGAGGCGCTTCGTCCGCTGCTCGAGTTGCCGGTGGAGTTCGTGCTCCCGACGCACGGGACGCCGACCGACAGATCCGCTCTCGAGCGCGCGCTCTCCTGACGCCCCGCAAAGCCGCCGTGTGGTCCTGCGAGCGCATCAGATGGAAATCTCGCGCGGTTCGATTCCCCTCGCCCGCCCGGGCGCGGCCAGGTCTTCGGGGTCAAGGGGGCGCTGATGTGCGCTGAGAAGATGCACGAGAACGAAGTGCTGGCTGATGCGAATCTCGTGCGCCGCCTACTCGCCGCACAAATACCTCAGTGGGCGGAACTTCCGATCAGCCCGCTCCCCCTCGGAGGAACCGACAACGCCTTGTATCGACTCGGCAACGAGATGGTTGTACGACTGCCACGGATCGACTGGGCCCTCGCTTCCAGAGAGAAGGAGCTCGAATGGTTGCCGAAGCTGGCGCCTCTCGTGCCGTTCGAGATCCCGACGCAGCTGGCGTTGGGCAGACCTGGAAAGGGGTATCCATGGCCTTGGGCGGTCTACCGGTGGCTTGAAGGTGAGGATCCATCGATCCATGTCGAGGTCGACCGTGACGCCCTGGAGCCGGACATCGTTGGATTCGTCGAGGCAATGCATGAGATTGATCTCAGTGGAGGACCTCGGGCGCAGCGGGGGGCGCCGCTGCGAACCGTCGACGCGCCAACACGGGACGCGATCGACATTCTCGCTGACACGATTGATCGAGATGCAGCACTCGCGGTATGGCAAGGCGCGCTGGCCGTTCCGCCGTGGGAAAGAGATCCAGTCTGGCTGCACGGTGACCTCGATGCTCGCAACATGCTCGTCGAGTATGGCCGGCTCAGCGCCGTGATCGACTGGGGCAGTGTGGGGGTTGGAGATCCGGCTTGTGATATCTCAGTCGCTTGGAAGCTCTTCTCACCTTCAGTTCGCGAGGTCTTTCGCTCGGAGCTGAAGGTGGATGACGCGACGTGGGATCGCGCCCGTGCCGGGACCCTCTCGCAGGCCGTGATCGCGCTGGCGTACTACACGACGAAGACAAACCCGGTGCTTGTTCAAGAGGCTCGGCGTTGGTTGGCGGCAGTACTGACTGACCCCGGTACGGCGTAAGGAGACGAACTCTTCACCGGCGAGGCGATGTTGTCAATCTGGCCATCAAGGCTTGGAATGCGCAACTCCAACCTCAACGAAAATCCGTCGCCCGGGTAGCTCGTCGCGCGAGGTGCAGTATGTACTCTTGGTGGTCGAGCGGGTTGGCTGTCGTCCGGCGCCGGGTCGGTGCGGTGCCGCTGACCCTCTGGTAACCGCCGAAGTTCGATTCGAGCACTCCTTCACCACCGGTCAGCGCCGGCAGTTGCCGCTGAAGGTCATGTGCGCGAGCCGCCGGCATCACCGTCTCGATCGTGGAGAGATCCCCCGTGAGCGACAGCGGCCCCACGACGCCGCCGAGCCGCGCCACCGCCGCCAAAACGGCGCCGGCGGCATCCGACGGGGTTTCGATGCTGACTCGGACGATCGGTTCGCAGACCGCCGTCCCGGCCCGCTCGAGCGCCTGCATGAGTACCAGCGGCGTGAGCTTTCGGAAGTCGGCCGCCGTGCTGAGCGGTCCCCGCGTTGCCGGAGGGCCGTCAGGAGAGCTGTAGTCGCACTTGGTCATCGTCACGATGCAGTCCGTGGCCTGCCAACCGAACAGGCCCTCCTGCAGCGTCTGGCGGACGTACTGGCCCATGCTCTTCGTGAAGTTCTCGAGCTTCTTGTAGACGTACATCGGGACGACGCTATGGTCGACCTGTAGTCGGAAATCGATCCCCGAGCCGTTGGGCGCAGGATCGATGCGGAGCCCGATCGTGGCGAGAAACGGATTCGATTCCGCGTGGAGGATCTCGACGGCCTCGCCGGGGGCGATGGGCCGCTCGACGCAGATCGGTGTCGTTTCGCGGAAGGTGACGTCGAGGCCGAACTCGTTTGCGAGCGTGGCCTGGATGACTTCCTTTTGCACCTCGCCGTAGAGCGAGACGAAGATCCCCTGGCGGGTGTCGTCCTGCCGGACGTTGATCAGCGGGTCTTGCTCGGCGAGCTGGGCGAGAGCGACGCGGAGTCGTGCGCGGTCGCCGCGATCGCGGGCGACGACGACCGACTCGAGTGTGGGCGGAGGAAACTGATGCGTCGCTTCATCGCCCCCCGGCTCGCCGATCCGGTCGCCGATCTGGATCTCGGCGAGCCCCCAGAGCTTCGCGACCGCGCCCGCAGCGACGGACGGGCGTTGTACAGCGGGACCGCGTTCGAAGACCGCGATCGCGGTCACCTTGCCCTCGAGGCTACGGCCGAAGCGCAGCCGGTCCCGCGTTCGGATCGTCCCCGAGAACATCCGGGCGTACGCGATCTTCTCGCCGCCCGGGCCGCGTTCGATCTTGAAGACCGTCCCCGATACCGGCCCGTCCGGATCGCCTTCGGACGCCGGCAGCAACCCAGCGATACCGGCCAGCAACGGCTTCAAGCCCGCCCCGGTGACCGCGGACCCGAAGAAGACCGGGTGCACGAGTGCCCGCTGCGCCTGAACCGCGAGCGCGCCTCGAAGCCGCCGATACGGAACACGCGACTCGTCCTCGACGTAGGCCGCCAGGATCCCTTCGTCACGCTCCGCGACCAGCTCGGCCAGCCGCGCCCGGGCAGCCGGGTCCTCCGCGCTCGAGAGCGTGAAGAAGGCCGTGCGGGTGCCCAACTCCCGCACTGTTCCCATCGGTGCGACCGCGGTCGTCAAACGCTCCGAGATCGCCTTCAACACACGCTCGTCGCCTGCCCCCGGGCGGTCGATCTTGTTGACGAAGATCAGCGTCGGAATGCGCAGCCGCTGCAGCGCGCGCATCAAGACCCGCGTCTGCGTCTGCACCCCCTCGACAGCAGAGATCACGAGCACCGCACCGTCCAGGACACCCAGGACCCGTTCCACTTCGGCGATGAAGTCCGGATGGCCCGGCGTATCGATCAAATTGACGCGCACGTCCCCGATCGCAAACGACGCAACCGCCGACCTGATCGTGATCCCCCGCTGCCGCTCCAGCGCCAGCGAGTCGGTCTGCGTCGTGCCGGCATCGACGCTGCCGGGCTCGTCGATCACGCCGGCCTCGTACAAAAGCCGTTCGGTGAGAGTTGTCTTACCGGCGTCTACATGCGCCAGGATCCCCAAGTTGAGCGTCTTCTGCGACACGCGTCATACCCTCCGAATAGGTCGTAAAGCCCTTTTCGATTGACATGAACGCTGGACGCACGTCAGCTCCTTGGTCGATCGGCGCCGATCTCTTACCCGGGGTGAATCATAGAGGTCGCCGGAGTGGCCGCTTGGCGAATCCGCCGCTCGGGGCAGAGACGCCTGCCGGTGCCCGCTCTCCCTACTGTGGTGGGAGATGGCAGGCCATCCGGTCGTTCGAGCGCATTCGCTGAGCAAGAGCTACGGCTCTCAGCGCGGCATCGAACGGCTCGACTTCACGGTCGAATCAGGCGAGATCTTCGGTCTTCTCGGACCGAACGGTGCAGGGAAGACGACGACGATCCGTCTGCTGCTCGACCTGATCCGGCCGACCAGCGGCAGGGTCGACTTGTTCGGCGCCGACCCGCGCTCTGATCCTGCAGTTCGCCGCCGGATCGGATACCTGCCGGGTGATCTGCGTCTCTACGAACGGCTCTCCGGCCGTGAGCAGCTCAACTACTTTGCCGGGCTGCGCGGCCTGCACGGTCTCGGCCGGGCAGAGGAGCTCGCGGCGCGGTTCGACGTCGAGCTCGACCGGACGCTGAAGACGCTTTCGAAGGGGAACCGGCAGAAGGTCGGGATCGTGCAGGCGTTCATGCACGACCCGGAACTGCTGATCCTCGACGAGCCGACCTCCGGCCTCGACCCGCTCGTCCAGCAGACCTTCCACGCTTTGCTCGATGAGACACGGGCGGCGGGACGGACGGTGCTGATCTCCTCGCATGTGCTGCCCGAGGTACAACGGGTCGCAGATCGGGTCGCCCTGCTGCGCGAAGGACGGCTCGTGCTCGAAGACACCGTCGACGCGCTGCGCTCGCATGCAGTCGCCCGTGTCGAGGCGACCCTCGCCGAAGCGGCGGCGCCGGACGCGTTCGCCGGCCTTCCGGGTGTGCGTGAGCTGGAACGGCACGGCTTGATGGTTGTCTTCGCGGTGCAGGGCGAGCCGGACGGTCTGCTGAAGGCGCTGGCGACCCATCGCGTGACCGCCCTGGAAAGCCGCGAGGCAGACCTCGAAGACGTCTTCCTCGCCCTCTACGGAAAGCCGTCCTGATGCCGCGCCGTGTGCTGACGAGGACGGTGCGCGACAGTGGCCGCAGCTTCGGCGGCTTCGCCGCCTACATCGTGATGATCGTCGCCGCGATCGTCTCGATCTATCCGTCACTCGGCCACAACCCGAGCCTGACCAAACTCGTCCAGAGCTACCCGGGCACGCTCAAGGCGTTCATTGGTTTTGGCGGCGTTGTCGACTACAGCACGGGAATCGGTTACCTCGGGATCGAGCTGTTCTCGCTGATGCTGCCGGCGCTCCTGATCGCGGCGGGGGTGATGGCGGCGGCGCGCGCGATCGCAGCAGAAGAAGAACAGCAAACGCTGGACTTGCTGCTCGCGAATCCGATCTCGCGCACACGGCTGCTGCTGGAGAAGGCAGCAGCGCTGTTCGTTCAGCTCGTGCTGCTGGCGGCGGTGCTGTTCGTGGCGCTCGCCGTTTCGACCTCGCTCGCCGGAATGGACGTCACGGTCGCTCACCTGGCCGCTGGAGCGGCAGCTGCCGCCCTCCTTGCTCTGCTCTTCGGGATGCTCGCGCTCGCGGTCGGCGCTGCCACCGGGAAGCGCGGTCTCGCGCTCGCGGTGGCCGGGGGCGCCGCCGTCGCCGCCTACCTGGCAAACGCGCTCTGCTCGCTCGTCGGAGCGCTCGCGCCGCTCCGGCAGGCTTCGCCGTTCTACCAGTATTCGGTCGTTGATCCGCTCCGGCACGGGCTTGTGTTCGCGCACGCCGCGCCGCTTGCTGTTGGAGCTCTGGCGTTGGTCGTGGTTGCGGCCTTCGCGTTCAACAGGCGCGATCTCGCCTAGAGGCTCAGGCCTTCGGCTTGCGTCCGAGCAGGCGCGCGAGGTTCATGTCAACAATCCGCTGTTCACTCGGGCGGTCTGTCAGGCGCGGTTGTTCCGGCGAGGCGGACCGCGGCGGCTCCGAGCCAGATCATCGCGAGGAGCTGGAATCCGACCGCGACGGTGACGACAGGCCGTGAACCGAAGCTCGTGAAAGCCGGCCCGGCGATCACGAGCGCGGCCGGCGCGCCGATCGCGGAAGCGGTGAACATCGCGGTGATGACATTGGGGCGCACGCCCGCAGGCGGGCGGAGCGTGAGGAGCGAGTGGATGGTCGGGTTGACGAGGCCGTTGCCGAGCCCGGAGAGCCCGAGGGCGGCCACGATCGCCCAGGCGGGGACGGGCAGCGCGAGCGCCGCCAGCGGCAGCGCCTGGATGAGCACGAGCACGGCGATCAGCCGGCCGGACATGCCGGACCGCAGCCGCCGGTAGGCGGCGAGGTTTCCGACGACGGCCCCGCCGCCCCAGGCACCGAAGAAGACGCCGACGAGGCGGGCGTGACCGCCGTAGTGGGCTACGACGAGCACGGGCAGGCTGATGAAGATCACCTGGAATGCCGCATCCCCGATCGAGATCGCGCCGCCGAACGCGGCCAGGAGCCGATCGTGCCGCAGGTAGCGGAGCCCATCGAGGATCCGCGGCGGCGCTTCCCCTCGCTCCCGCGCGCCGCGCGCCGGTGCCGGCACGAACAGGGTCACGAGCAGGAACGCGGCGGCGAATGTGGCGGCGTCGATCACGAGGACGTTTGTCGCGCCGACAACGCCGATCAGGACACCCGCAAGCGGCGGCCCCGCGACCAGCGTAATCCGGGTCGCTCCCTGAAACAGCGCGTTTGCTTGCCCGACCGGGCCCGGGTCGTCGGCGAGCAGCTCGGCGGTGATCACCCGTTGCGCGCCACCGTACGGCGCGCTGAACGCGCCGAGCACGAACGCGATCGCCAGGAGCTCACCGAACAGCAGCGCACCGACGGCGTGCAGGATCGGAATCAGCAACATCAGCGGAGCTCGCAGCCCGTCGCAGAGCAGCATCGTCCGCCGCGAGCCAAGGCGAGTGATCGCCGTGCCGGCCGGGATCCCGCACAGAACAGAGGCGGCGACCTCGGCGGCGACGACGTAGCTCATCTGTTTCGCAGACCCAGTCGTCGTCAACACGAACCATGGCAACGCCAGTGCCGTCATTTGTCCGCCGGTGGTCGACACCGTCTCCGCGACAAGCAGCGCCCTCAGCGCGCCGTTCCGCAAGACGCTCGAACCCGAGGCAGCAGGTGTCTCTGTCAGTTTCCCGTCCATCGCGATCCCGCTCTTGTCGCGGACGCTCGAGCTTGCGAGGACTCTGCCGGTCTCTTGTGGAAAGGTTCTTCTGACCAAGGCGATTGCGGTAACAGACCTGATGCAAGAGAGGAAGCCATGACCTCGAGCGAGAGTACGGCGAGCAACCGCGCGCTCGCGGGGATGTGTCGGTGCGGTGCAGTCCGCTTCGAGGTCTCAGATGCATTCCTGTACGCGGCGAACTGTCACTGCTCGGGATGCCGGGCGGCGACCGGCTCCGCCTTCAAGGCCTTCGCCGGTATCGAGCGGGAGAAGCTCACGATCACGGAGGGGTTGGACGACATCGCCGTCTTCGGAGAGGAAGACCTCAATGACTCGCGATGCGGCGCCTGCGGCTGCTTCCTCTTCTCTGTAGTGCGGGACGGCGCGTTCGTTCACGTCTGCATGGGGTCACTGGTGGATCCTCCGACGATCCGTCCGACAGGGCACATATTCGTCGGCTCCAAGGCCGCGTGGTTCGAGATTACCGACGACCTCCCGCAATTCGACGAGTACGGATAGCCGTCCGCACGTGGTCGACGATTTCTGGGCTGCGGTCAACGCCGTGACCATCGGCTGACCGCCCGACGAGCCCCTCGCTCTCGCGTCAGGTCCTCGTCGTCGTCCTCGACCGCCGCAGGACGCAGCCCGTGACCAAGTTCACGCTTTCTTCACCTGGCTCTAAGGCTGTTCTTAGCGGACGCTGGTCTCGTCTTGCGCGGTGGCTCGTTCTCGCCAGAGGGCGGCCGCGAGGCCGGCACCTTTCCTCGCGCTCGTGCTGATCGCGCTCTGTTGCACGGCGTCCGCGGGCGCTGCGACGGCCGTTGTTCATGTCACCCTGTCCGACTTCGGCATCGACCTGTCGACCGCGACTGTGACGCCGGGCCGGACGGTCTTCCACGTCACGAATCGCGGCAATCTCTCTCACGCCTTCGCGATCGACGGCGCGAAGACCCGAGCGCTCGTGCACGGGGCCGTCGAGACGCTGTCGGTGGTGCTCGGCAGGGTCGGTACCTACCGCTTCTCGTCGTCGCTGCCCGGCCAAGCCCAGCTCGGCATGGCGGGCCTGCTACACGTCCGGCGAGGCCTCTTGCAGCCCGTCGTCGCAAAGACGACCTCGAAGCTGCGACTCACGACGGTCGCGTCAGGGCTGGGTCCGCTCACGTTCGCTGTCTCCCCGCCCGGCGACGAGAGCCGGCTGATGGTCGTCCAGCAGAACGGGCTCGTCCTGCTCTTCAAGAACGGCGTGCAGCAATCGCAGCCGTTCGTAGACCTGCGGAGTGTCGTCCTGGCCGACGGTGAGAAAGGGCTCCTGTCGCTCGCGTTCGCACCTGACTACAAGACGACTGGACGCTGCTACGTCTACTACAACAATCGAATCGGCGACATCCGCGTCGTCGAACTGCACCGGTCGGCTGCGAACCCCGACGTGACCGACGGCACCCACCGGCGGCTGCTCGCGATCAAGAAGCAGGCCGCCGATCACAACGGCGGCATGATGCAGTTCGGGCCCGACGGCTTCCTCTACATCGCGATCGGCGACGGCGGCGCTGATCCGCCGTCCGTTCCCGTCGGCGCCTACGGCCAGACGACCAACGACCTTTTCGGCTCGATCATCCGCATCGATCCCAGAAACGGGAGTCCGTACGCCATTCCTGCGGGCAACCCGTTTACGAACATCGCCGGCGCGCGTCCCGAGATCGTCGCGTACGGGCTCCGCAACCCGTGGCGGTTCTGGATCGACGCTCCTACCAACACAATGCTGATCGGCGACGTCGGGGAGGGCGCACGCGAAGAGATCGATCAGCTCCCGCTCGACCAGCTCGGCCTCAACTTCGGCTGGCCGTGCAAGGAAGGAAGTGTCGTACCTCCGGCGGTCACGATCCCGGCGAGCTGCGCAACGGCGAAGCTGACGCCGCCCGTGTACGAGTACCCGCACGGCCCGAAGCGCTGCTCGATCATCGGCGGCGTCGTCGCCCACGACCCGGGGCTCCGCGCGCTGGACGGCCTCTACCTCTGGACCGACCTTTGCGACGGGCACATCTACGGACTGACACACGTCGGCGGCCACGCAGCCGTCGTGCCGCTCGACGTCTCGACCGACGAGCCGACGAGCTTCGGCACCGACGCCGACGGTCACATCTACGTGACGACGGGTGACGGCTCACTGCTGCGACTCGAGGTCGGCGACAGTGCCTAGCACCGTCGCTCAGCGGGCGAGACGGTCGACGAGCGACGCCGCCGCGGTCACCCCGGCGAGGACCGACGCGGCCAGAACCGCGAAGTCGAGGCCGAGGTGCGCCGGTGAGCCGATCAGCATCCCACGCAGCGCGTCGACCTCGTAGCTGAGCGGGTTGACCTTGCTCAGGTCGCGCAGCCAACACGGCATGATCTTCACCGGGTAGAGCGCGTTCGACGCGAAGAAGAGCGGCATGGTGATCATCTGACCGATGCCCATCAGCCGGTCACGCTTCAGCACGACGCCCGCGATCGTCATCGAGAGGCACGAGAAGAACGCCGAACCCAGCATCACGATCACGAACGTGCCGAGGAGATCCAGCGGGTTCGTGGTCAGCGAGACGCCGAGGATCGCGGCGAGCACGAGCACGACGATCACCTGCGCAAGTGCGCGGATGCCGGCAGCGAACGACTTCCCGAGGATCAACGCGGAGCGTGGGGTCGGGGTGACGAGGAGCTTCGTCAGCACACCGGCGTCGCGCTCCCAGATGATCTGGATGCCGTAGAAGATCGCTACGAAGAGCCCCGACTGCGCGATGATCCCTGGGGCGAGGAAGTCGAGGTAGGGCACGTTCCCCGTCGGGATCGCGTGGAGGCGGTTGAAGGTCTCGCCGAAGATGACCAGCCACAGCACGGGCTGCACCGCACGCGTGAAGAGCTCGGTTCGATCGTGGCTCAGCTTTTGCAGTTCGACGATGCAAAACGTGGCGGTGCGACTCGGGAACCGGCGCCAGACGCTCGGCCCGGCACCGAACCGGTCAGCCGACGCGACCCGCGGTCCGGCGAGCACGGCGAACTTCACGGAGGCCTCCCTTCCCGAGCGCGTCACCCTCGAGCGCGTTGCCGGTGTGATGACGAAACACGTCCTCGAGCGTCGCCTCCGGGCCGAGCGCTCGGCAGAGCTCCTGCGGCGCCCCGACGGCGCGGAGCCTGCCGAGGTGCATCAGAGCCACCCGATCGCAGAGCGCTTCAGCCTCCTCCATGTAGTGCGTCGTCAAGAGCACGGTCATCCCGGTCGCCTGCCGCATCTCTTCGACGCGCTCCCAGACGCCGTTGCGGGCCACTGGGTCGAGCCCGACGGTTGGTTCGTCGAGCACGAGCAGCGCCGGGTGGTTGACGAGCGCCTGCGCGAGCTCGAGGCGGCGGACCATTCCACCCGAGTACGTCCCGGCGAGGCGGTCGGCGGTATCGGTGAGCCCCATCGCGTCGAGCGCATCCGCCACACGCAGCTTCCGCTCGCGCCGCGGAACGTCGTAGAGGCGCGCGAACCACGACACGTTCTCGCGGCCTGTCAGCGCAGCTTCGATCGAGAGCTGTTGTGGGACGTATCCGAGAAGGCGCCGCACTGCCATTCGCGCGCGCCGGACATCGTGGCCAAGCACCTCGACCGTGCCCTCCTGCAACGGCAGCAGCGTGATCAGCACACGGATCGTCGTTGTCTTGCCGGCGCCGTTCGGGCCCAGTAGCCCGAACACCTCACCTCGGCGCACGGAAAGGTCGACCCCGTCGACAGCAACGTGCTCGCCGAAACGGTGTCGGAGACCCCGCACAGCGACCGCCGGCCCGGCGCTCATCGACCGGCTCCGAGCGCTTCGAGCTCGTTTGCAACGCGGGCGAGGGCCGGCAACGCGAGCTCGACTCGACGCCGTTCGCGTTCCGAGAGACGCCCTAGCGCCTCGCCGAGCGCGGTGGCACGCCGGTCGCGCCAGGCGTCGATCTTGCCTCCAAACGACGCTGACAGTTCAAGGCTCGCGACGCGGCGGTCGGACGCTTCGACGCGGCGCAGCAGCAAGCCGGCCAGGGTCAACTCCCCGACGAGCGTACTCACCGTGTTGGGCGCAAGCCGCAGTTCCTCCGCCGCACTGCCGATCGAGATGCCGGGGCGGCGCCTCACGAGACGGGCGAGCTCCAGTTGCGCACCGGTGAGCGACGACAACTCGGCCGGACGTGTGCTGTAACGACGGCCCGTGCGCCTGATCGACGCCAGCGTCGAGAGCAACTGGTCAGCCAACCGGCGCTGCTCGGCGGACACTGCACGGCTCGTAGCCAACAAGGACACTGCCTGAGATATTACCTCTGCTACAGAGGTTACGGGTCACGAGCTGCTCGCCTTTAGGCTGCCAGCGACTCCTTCTCGAGTTGTGGCTTGACCTCGGCAACGAAGAGGTCCAACGTGCGCTTGGCCTCGTCGAAGGTCATGTCGCCCGTCGGAAGCTGGAGCGCGATGTAGTCGATGAGCCCGGGCTGGAGAATGCCGGCGAACCGTTCGGCGATCTGGTCGGCAGTACCGGCACCGATGTTGATCGCATCCTCGATGTGGGAAAGGATGCTGCGCAGGGGGCCGAGTGCGGCATCGCATTCGTCCTCGGGCAAGACGAGATGGTCGTGCTTGTGCACGTTGTGGGCACGCCGAACCAGTCCGTCCATGCCTCGGCGGGCGATGTCGAGGGCCTCTTTCTCGGTCGGCGCGATCGCGAGCAGCATCGTGCAGCCAACGCGCGGCTCGGCGTTCGCGCCCTCCAGGCGCATCGAGGCGCCCTTGTGCTTGTGCCAGGTTTCGACGTAGAGATCGTGGGTGCGCTGGTCGATCGGCCCGGCACACATCAGGCTCATGCCGTGACGGCCGGCCGTCACCGGGCTACCGGGATACCAGAACGGGATCGGGTTCTGGAACGGCTTCGTCGCGAGGGGGACCGTCGGGAAGTCGTAGTACGTGCTCTTCGCGCTCGAGATCTCGCCGGTTGAGAACGCGCCGCAGATGATCCCGAGCGTGTCTTCGAAGCGCTGCCTCGAATCCGTCCAGCTGCTGCCGAACCAGGCATGCTCCATCGGCGCAACACCGCGGCCGACACCGAAGTCCAGGCGGCCACCTGTGAGCTGGTCGAGCACGCACATGTCCTCGATGATCCGGACGGGGTGGTGCAGCGGCAGCAGCTTCACCATCGGGCCGAGCCGGATCTTCGTCGTGACCTGCGAGGCGGCTGCGATGAACACCTCCTGGTTGGGCGCCATGCACAAGTCGGAGCCGTGGTGCTCGGCCAGATGAAACCCTGTGAACCCGGCTTCGTCGGCGAGCTTGACGAGGTCGAGTCGGTCCTGGAGAAGCCGGTGCGTCGGCGTGCCCGGAATATCCTCGATGTGGTCGAAGATGCCGAAGGTGGATGTCGCCACGACGATGTGTCCTCTCGGTTCGCGTTTGTGTTGGGCTCGCTTCGTTCAGCTCCCGTTCGTGATCGAGATCTTCAGCTCTGCCACTTCACGGTGCAACCGACCGGTGGCGTGTCGGCAACGGCCGGCACCACTCCGGAAAGCACGGCGTCGAGCGCGTCGCGCAGGTAACGGGAGGTAACGGCCGTCTCGTCCCTGTTGTCGTCGATCGACCCGTGGTAGGCGAGGCTGCGGTTGCCGTCGAAGACGAAAACCTCGGGCGTCCGCGCGGATCCGAGCGCGCGCGCAATGCTCTGGCTCTCGTCGTACAGGTAGTCGAAGTTGAAGCGCTGCTCCCGTGCACGCATCTGCATCTGCTCGAAGGAGTCTTCGGGATGGTTCGCGACGTCATTCGACGAGATTGCAACGATCCGCACGTCGCGCTCGATGTAGTCCCGCTGGATTGCCATCAGCCGCCCCTCCCACGCCCGGACGTACGGGCAGTGGTTGCACGACTGAACGAGCACGAGCGCGCGTGCGTCGCGGTAGTCGTCGAGCGAATGGTCGCGGCCGTCGACACCGGGCAGGGTGAACGTCGGCGCGGTCTGGGCGATGGCGATGCTCATGCGAGTGCCTCCTGAAGTTGTTCGCGACTCGGAATCGGGGATACGCGCCCGTCTGCAAGGTGGTAGATGCGGCATGTCAGCGCAGGTCGGCCCTCCGCACCGGCTGCGTCGACGTCTCGCCCGTTGACGCGGATCGTCGGCGAGCCCGGAAAGTGAGCGTTTGTGCCTCCTCGTCGGTCCGCACCTCACGCAGATCGACGTTCGCCTCGAGCCCGCGCTCGGCGAGCAGCGTCTGCAGTAGCTCGAGCGCCTCCGGGTGTGACGGGCAGCCGGCCCAGTACAGAAGCTCGATCTTCAAGCCTCTAAGGCCTCGTGCCGCTCACGGGTTTGCGGTGAGGCGCCTGCATCGAGGGTTGCATCTGGTTCATCCGCATTCGAGCTTGCGAGCCGGCCGGTGAGTTTGGCTGGGTGAGTTTCGGCACGCTGCCTGGAGCGACGGCGACCCAGATGCCCAGTGCCGTGAAACACAGCGCGAACGCATACGGCAGCCGCTGCCCGAAGGGCAGAACCTTCTGAGCGAAGATCAGTGCCGCCACGACCGCCATCCAGAACAGGCTCATCACCCCGAGTCCAAAAAGGAGCAGCATCAGGCCCCAGCAGCAGCCGAGGCAGTAGCTGCCGTGGGTTGCGCCCATTCGAACCGTGCCGAGAAGACCGTTCTTCCAGCCCGAGAGCACGTAGTGAAGTGGCGAACGACAATGGCGCAGGCAGACCGACTTGAGCGGTGTCAGCTCGTAGACGCCCGCGAGCGCGATCACCGCTCCAGCGACGTAGGGACCGGAGTGATCCCAGGCCAGAAAGCGGATATGGAAGCTCGCGATTGCGCGGTAGATCCCGAACGCAGCAAGCCCGTAGAGCGCCCAGATCGCGAGGTAGCTCGCGACGAAGAGCCAGGTCGAGCCGAAACGGTTCCTGCGCCCGTCGCGTCCATGGGAGATGCGGTCGAACAGGAGCACCATCGGCAGCGCCGATGGGAGCATCATCGCCGCCATCATCGTCACCCAGACACCGACATACCACCCGAGGCTGCCGAGGTCGGTGCCGGGTCCAGCGTCCATCCCGCGCATCCGCTGCACGGTCACGAGCCACGTGACGAGCGCGGCGGCGAGCACGGCTGTGCCGGTTGAGAGGGCATGCCGCCGCACGAACGGCGCGTGGCCGCGCGCACTCGTGTCGCTGCGAGCTAGTTCGACCAGTTGATCGGTGCGTAGTGGGCGTTCTTGCCGGAGTTGTCCCAGTCCAGGCCGTAGTCGGCGTAGGTGCTGCCGCTGTCGCCGACTGCCAGCGCGAGGCCCTCCGGAGCGAATGGGTGGGCGTTCGTAGCCCAGATCTCGCCCTCCGGGTTGATGCTCGGAGCGGCGTGGACCGCCATCTTCATCACGTCGTCGTCGACCTTGACCGAGCGCTCTCGTCCCTGCTTGTGCCAGCTGATCGAGGCGCTCCGCACACCGAGCACCTCGCCGAAAAGGGGCGCGAGGCGCCCCATTACGCCTCCGGCAGAGCCGGTGAAGATCGCCTGGAGGGCATCGCGCTGTCGGTCATCTGCCTGGTCGTCGAGGTAGAGAGCGACCTGCCAGTTTCCGTCGGCCATCGGTCCCGGTGTCCGTGCGACGAGCGCAACATTCAGCCCGTCGAGTGAGACATCGCCGAAGCTGCCGTCATCGACGTGAAAGCCGAAGCCGACCTCGCACGCTCCCTGCGTCGGGGTAGAGGTCATCGGCGCTTTCGCCGAGAAGAGGCAGGGACACACGACATCGCAGTTGCAGTTCTCGAGGTACTCGACGCGAATCTGCCACGCGGTTTCTGTTGTAGCCATCTCGACCTCCGAATGGTGGTGCAGCGGTTGGGGCGAACGCTACGCGCTTCGATCCGGCCACGCAATGAACGGGGAAGTCATGGTCGACCCGACGGTCGACCCCAGACGACGTGCGTCTGGACATCGAGGTGGTATCTGCCGTCGCGCATCGAGACGACGCCCTGTCGGTTCAGCTCGGCGAAGAGCTGTTTGATCGCGGCGTCGAACGCGGCGGCTGCGCTTTCTCCCATCGCCTGCGGCGCGAATCCGTTCTGGGAATGGTGGCAGCCAAGAAGCTCGTCCAGCGTCGGCCGCCAGGGCACCGTCTTCGTCGTCACGCGCCGAATCGGCTCGAACAGGCCGCGAGTCTCGAGCTCGGTGATTGGATCAGCGGGTCGGAAGTCACGGTTTGCGCCGAAGCGGTCGTAGACCGGAAACAGTGCGTCTCGAACGGGAGCTTCCGTGATCCATTCACGTGCGATCAGAGCGAGTTGACCATGCTCGGCGAGTAGCTCTGCGAACCGCGGCATCGCGACCTGCCAGTCGAACCAGTGAATGCTGTCTCCCGCCGTGATCAGGTCATAGGGGCCGCGAAGTTCGACTTCTTCAACCGGCCCGACGATCCAGGTGAGGTTCGAACGGTCGCCGTCCTCGCGCGCTCGCGCTTCCTCGATCATGAGTGGAGAGAGATCGACCGCGTCGACGCGGCCCACCCGTCTCGCCAGCGGTCGAGCGACATCCCCTGGGCCGGTTCCGGCGTCGAGCACCGCTGCGGCTCGGCCGCCGGCGCTCTCGGCAAGCAGTTCGAATACCTCGTCGGAGTAGGGGGGCCGGTAGCGGTAGTTGGAGACGACCGCCTGATCGCCAAACCACTCCGCATAGCGCCGTTCCCAGGCTTTTGGCTTCGGCTCCACGACGATTTCAAACGGGAGCGACGAGCATCAGTCCCGCACTTGTTGCTTCGGCGGCAAGCCGGGTGTCGTAGCAGGCAAAGCCGCCCAGATCGCCTGCGAGTGAGAGCGCGGTCGCGAGGTGAATCGCCTCGAGTGTGCGCAGCAGCGGATCGCCGGCGCCCGGCGCCTGCTCGCGCACCAAGTCGTCGAAGGCGACCACGTTCACCCGGGCGAGCACGCTCTCGGCCTGGCGGGGTGCGAGAGCGGCAAGGCATACTACCCGGCGCAACTCGACCTCACCGATCACGCTCGTGGCAAGCGCAGGCCAGTGTCCGAGTTCGGCCAGCAGGGCCTCGGTTTCAGGTTCGCGCTGGACGAGCTTGACGAGGGCGGAGGTGTCGAGGTAGAGCAGTCCGGGGTGAGCGGCCATCAGAGCTTGTCGGCGCGTGCGTCGTCGAGCAGTTCGCTCAGGCTCACCCCGCTGCTTGCGGGCAGCGGCGGCGGCAGGCTCGCCGAACCGGCGATTGCGCGCCGCACCAGCCGTCCCTGCTCGGCGAGACGGGCAACCGCACCGCTCAGCGCGCCCGGCAGAGGGGAGAGGAGCGCCACCGGGCGGCCGCGGTCGGTCACCTCGAGCGTCTCGCCCTCCGCGATCCGGCGTAGGTACACCGACAGGTTCTGGCGCAGTTCGCGCACCCCGACATGCTCCATGTAGCACAGCGTAGCACTTCGCTGGGCGGCCGGGAGCCGGGCGGGTGCTAGAACTGAGCGCGTGCTACGCGAAGCAGCCAGGCGAGCGGGGTTCGAGCAGGAAGGCAGGACCCTGCGCCGCTCGGCTTGGGTGGACGGCCGATTCGCAGACGACGCCATGCTCGGTCTCCTCGCTCCCGACTCGGGCGCCTCTTAGCGAGCCTGTGCAGGTAACTCGTCCCGACGCGCAGGGATTCCTGCTTTCTGCGGGCAACTTTCTCGGCTCCCGGGAGGCCGAGCACAACCTGTTGCTCGGGCTCGCCGGTCGCCTGCTCGCGAACGCGCACCAGCATGACGACGATCCGTATCTCGCGGTGGTCGAAGATGGTGATCGGGTCGTCGCTGCCGCCCTGCGCACGCCGCCGCACAACCTCGTTCTCTCGGAGACCGAAGACACCGCGGCGTACGTCGCGCTGGCGCAGGACGCGCACGCGGTGTTCGACAGTCTGCCGGGTGTCATCGGTTCTGCGGCTGGAGTGGCGGTCTTCGTCTCGGCGTGGTCGTCCCTGACGGGCGACCGTGCGCGACTGCTTCTCTCCGAGCGCATCTATGAAGTGAACGAGCTCATCGAACCCAGGCCCGTGAGTGGCCAGATGCGCACCGTCACCGAGCAGGATCACGATCTCGTGCTGGAGTGGATCGAAGCGTTCGCGCAGGAAGCAATCCCTGGAGCGAAGCCCGGAGACGGAGCGGGCTTTCTGGAGCGACGTGCAGCGGATCCCGATGGTGGAATCGTGCTCTGGGATGACCGGGCCGCCGTCTCGCTCGCCGGGTACGGAAGTCCGACACCCAACGGGATCAGAATCGGGGACGTCTACACGCCACCTGAGCTGCGCCGTCGCGGATACGCCAGCGCACTTGTAGCTGCGTTGACCCGGATGCTGCTTTCAAGCGGCCGCGCGTCGTGTTTCCTCTTCACCGACCTGGCGAATCCGACCTCTAACTCGATCTATCAACAGATCGGCTATCGGCCGGTCGCC